>Ga0335077_10005411_pt1 | contig 15662 bp, 9 predicted proteins | sample Lox_Sample_31_FD_207151 | JGI IMG/M metagenome (GOLD analysis project Ga0335077, IMG submission 207151) | Soil microbial communities from Loxahatchee National Wildlife Refuge, Florida, United States - Lox_Sample_3.1 | ecosystem: Environmental > Terrestrial > Soil > Wetlands | place: USA: Florida... | reverse complement strand
GCACCTTCACCGAATAGTTGTCGGTGATCGGCAGACCGGTAAAGGCGTAATCGCCGTCCTGGTTGGTTTTGGCCGATTTAGTCAACCCCGTGCCGGAGTTGCTTAGAGTGACGTTGGCTCCCGGGATCGACTTGCCTTGTGGGTCGAGAACACGGCCTTTCACCGCGGAAAGGTCAAGGGTTTGCGCCAGCATCGCGGAAGAAAATGCAAACGCGAGCATCACAGCAAAAAGAAAAATGGATACTCTGGATAGAACAGTCTTCACAGTTAAGTGCCCCCAAGCTAACCAGAGTAGGCAGCAAACGACGCTACTACCAGTAGTAGTAGTTGCAGAAAATACTTTCGGAACTCAGAAATTTTGCTGCAAGACCAGCTACTTCGACGTGCTGGAAGCTCCTGCCTTGGAAGGGCAGAGACTAATCGTCGCTGCTCAACAACGCATCCGCGATCTCTTTCCACTCTTCTGGTAGCGGTCCTGTGAAAACCTCGCGCCCGGCTCTGCCATACCAATAGCGCGCGTTATCAAGGTCGCCCTCTTGGCGATGCAAATACGCGTGCACCCAGGCGTGCTCCTGGGTTTCCTTCTGCTGCGCGCATTCATGCGCTTTCGCCCAATCGCCTTTCGCGTCCCACCATAATGCCGCCAGCACGAGCGACAAGTCCGGTGGCGGCTCGCTATCCCGCAGGGTCTGCTGAAAATCCTCGATTGTCATGACGGCAAGAGTACTGCCGAATCGTGAGTAGCGGAAGAGCTTAGGCCTGCTCAGACAACAGCAACGTACGTTTTCGCCTTCCAAGAGGCAGCGAAGCTCGGGCCACGCAGGCCGGCGCCCATAACGAGCAACTCACGATGAGCCGTATTCTCCGGATGCTCCAAACCCTGTTCCGGCGCTGTGCGCCACTGTTGCTGCTTGCCATCTGTCCGCCGGCAAAGGCCCAGGTTCTCAGCGACCAACAGTTGCTCAGCTCCTACCTGGGACAGAATGTCGCCGCCGTCGAGGTTGCCGGACGGCCCGATGCCACTTACAACGACTTGCGTACCCGGATCGCCGTCCGGACGGGTCAGCCGCTTCGCCAGGAAGATATCAACGCCACCATCGCGGCGCTGAAGCAACAGGCTGGAGTCACCAATGTCACGCTCGACGTAGAACCGCAACCTAATGGCGTAGAGGTCACCTTTGTTCTCGAGCCCTCGGTTTACCTAGGCATGTATGAGTTTCCCGGCGCGCTCGGCCGATACAACTACTCGCGTTTGTTGCAAGTCGCTGACTATCCCAACCAGGCGCCTTACTCCAATGCTGATGTTCACGCGGCGGAAGATGCGCTGACCAAGTTTTTTCAGCGTGACGGCTATTTCGAGTCGGAGGTCCACGCCCAGGCAGCCATCGACGCCACGCACAGCTTAGTGAACGTGTTGTTCAACACCAATCTTGGGCGCCGGGCGAAGATCGGCAGCGTCACCTTGGAAGGAACCAGCCCGGAGGAGACCGCATATCTGAACAAGAAGCTGCGCTCCATCATGGCGCGCCTGAAAGCGAGCGCGCTTAAGCCGGGAATGACGTTCTCGCACTATCGCCTGCAGAATGCCACCCGTTATATGGACACGGCGCTGGTCAAGCAAAACTATGCTGCCGCAACCGTGAAGCTGGTCTCCGCCGATTACGACCCTTCTACCAACCGCGCGGATGTGACCTTCCATGTCACAACCGGGCCGGTGGTGAAGGTAGAGACGGCTGGCGCGCACCTGAGCCAAGGCAAAATCAGGAACCTCGTGCCTATTTACGCCGCCAACTCCATCGACACCGACCTGATCAACGAAGGCGGCCGTAGCATTCAGCTCTACTTTCAGAACAAAGGTTATTTCGACGTTCAGGTCGCTACCAAAATCAACGACACCAACAACGGCAAGCTGATCACCTACGACATCACCAAAGGCCAGAAACACAAAGTCGGCGCAGTTTCGTTCGTCGGCAACCAGCACTACTCCGACAAGGAACTGCAGGCGCAAGTTCCCATCCAGAAGGCGCATTTCTTCTCACACGGCAAGTACACCGACAAACTGGTGCGCACCGGGATGAAGAACCTCGAGGGCCTCTATGAGGCCGCGGGCTATTCCGACGTAAAGGTCGTCCCTGTGGTGAAGCGTGAGGGCGGCAACATCGCCGTGAGCTACGCAATCACCGAAGGGCAGCGCGATGTCGTCCATGACTTGCGCATCGAGGAAAATGCGACCCTTTCTGAGGCGCAGTTCGCGCCCGACGGGATGGCGCTGGGTCCGGGAAAACCATACTCACAAAAGCTGGTGGACGAAGATCGCAGCCACATCCTCGCCCGCTATCTCAGCCTGGGATATCTCAGCCCCGGATTCACTGCTTCCGCGAAAGCCTTGAAGGGCCAGCCCCATCAGCTCTCGGTCGTCTACCAGATCACCGAAGGCCCGCAGGTCAAGATCGCTGAAGTCATCACCGTGGGACGGCAGCACAGCCGGCCTGAGCTCATTGATCGGCAGATTCCGTTTCAAAGCGGCGATGCCATGAGCCAGAACGAGATGATGAAGAGCGAAGCTGAGCTCTACAACCTGGATGTCTTCGACTGGGCGGAGATCGATCCCAAAGAACCAGTCACCAACGGGAGCAAGCAGGATGACGTCGTCGTCAAGGTACACGAGCGCAAACGCAACTCGATGCAATTTGGCTTCGGATTTGAAGTGATCAACCGCGGCGGCAGTGTCCCGAGCGGGACCGTGCTGGTGCCGGGCATTCCACCCGTGGGTCTGCCAAACAATTTCAAGACCAGCCAGCAGACGTTCTGGGGACCGCGCGGCCTCTTCGAGTTCACGCGGCGCAATGTGCGCGGCCGCGCTGAGAGCTACACGGTCACGATGTATGCTGCGCGGCTCGATCAGCGCGCCGCCTTCACCTACACCGATCCATATTTCCGCGGAACGATTTGGAAAGGCAGCGGGCAGGCGTCGTTCGAGCGCAATGCGCAGAACCCGATTTTCACCGCGCGGCTTGCGAATTTCGGTTATCAGGTCGAGCGCGCGCTGAACCAGAAGAAGACGACCAATCTTTTCTTCCGCTACAACTTCCAGATCAACCGCATCAGCCAGCTGCTGATTCCCGAGCTGGTGCCCCCAGACCAGCTCAACGTGCGGCTCTCGACGCTGACCGCAAGCATCATTCACGACACCCGCGACAATCCTCTCGACGCGCACCGCGGCTGGTACAACACCGCCGAGTTCGACATTAACCCGTCGTGGCTGGGTTCGAACTTCAGCTTTGCCAAGTTCCTGGCGCAGGTCGCGCATTACCAGAATGTCGTCGGTGGAATCGTCTGGGCGAACAGCCTGCGCGTGGGATTGGAAGAAGCCTACGCCGGCAGCGTCGTCCCGCTCAGCCAGAAGTTCTTCACCGGAGGTGGCAGCACGCTTCGCGGCTTCCCGCTGAATGGCGCCGGCCCACAGCGAACCATTCCCGCCTGCGGCAATCCGGCTGATCCTTCCACCTGCGTGAAGATCACCGTTCCGCAGGGCGGCAATGAGCTCTTGCTCCTCAACTCGGAGCTGCGCTTCCCGCTGAATTCCGTCAAGCAAGGCTTGGGACTCGTGACCTTCTATGACGGCGGCAACGTTTTTCCTTCCGTCGGACTCCACGATTTCACGGCTCTGTATACGAACTCGGTGGGTGTGGGATTGCGATATGCGACGCCGATTGGTCCGGTTCGCATCGACCTTGGTCACAACTTGAATCCGGTGCCCGGAATTAAGTCAACCCAGTACTTCATCACGATTGGGCAGGCGTTTTAGCCATGGCAGAGAGAGACTACTCGTTACTTCCGCCCGATCAGCCACGCGAGCCACAGCCGCCGACGCCGATTCGGCCTCCACGTGAGCATCGCGGATGGCGCATCGTGGGCTGGATTGCCGGCGGGCTTGCATTGTTGCTGGTTGTCGTAGTGGTCGCAGCGTTCTTCATCGTGCGCAGCGCGCGCTTCCATGATTACGTCCTGAAAACTGTGGACACGAAAGCCAGCGCCGCCCTCAACACGCCCGTACATTTGCAGAACTTCGCCGTGAATCTCTCGACGTTGTCGCTGGACCTCTATGGCCTCACGGTCGAGGGCAGCGGCCCGGGAGCCGGCCAGCCACTGCTGCAGGCCGATCATGGCTATCTCGGCCTGACGGTGACGTCCTTCTTCCGCCGGCAGTGGTACGTCAGGGACATCGTGGTCGACCATCCTGTCGTGAAGCTGATCGTCGACAAGAACGGCAACACCAAGCTGCCAACTCTGCCGCAGAGCAACAGCAACTCCAATACCGACGTCTTCGATCTCGGCATCCGGCATTTGCTGCTCGATCGCGGAGAGGTCTGGGTCAGCGATCGCAAGGAGCCGCTCTACGCCGACCTGCATGACCTGCGCTTTCAGTCAAGCTATGACACCAGCGATGGCGGGCGCTATTACGGGACTCTCGGCTACCGCGACGGTCATCTTCAGTACGGCGCCTATGCTCCCATCACGCACGACTTTCAGGCGCAATTCGATGCCCGCCGCTCCGGCATGAGCTTGAGCAACGTGACGCTCACCACGCCGCCGATGGTCGCCAAGCTGAATGCGACGGTGCAGAACTACAGCAATCCAATCGCGCACGCGACGTACTCCATCACGCTGAATGGCGGCGAACTGCGGCGCATCATGAAGGACCCCTCGCTTCCGGTCGGCGAGATCCTGGTGAACGGCAGTGCCGATTACAGCAGCCAACCCAACAAGCCGCTGCTTGACGCCGTCGCGGCCAGCGGCGATGTGAGCAGCCGCGAGTTGCTGGTGCGCACTCCGCAACTGAATACGGCGATTCGCAACCTCGGCGCACACTACGATGTCGCAAACGGCAATGCGGAACTTCGTAACTTTCACGCCGCACTGCTCGGGGGAGAAGTTACCGGCCTGGCGACCGTCCGCGATCTCTCGGGCAAGGGTGCAGGCCACGCCATCTTGAACTTGCGCAACATTTCCTTGGGAAGCCTGAAGTCGCTGGCGAATACTGCCTCGCTGCAGCAGGTCTCGTTGCGCGGCGCCGTGAACGGAAAAGTCGATGCGACCTGGACCGGCTCGATGCAGAACCTGGTCGCCCATGCCGACGCCACCGTGAATTCCACTGCCGCGCCGGCGCAGGCCGCGGCGGGAGTGCAGCCCATCCCGCTGGATGGCGCGATACACGCGATCTACAACGGCAACAACCAGAGCATCGCGCTGAACAACAGCTTCCTCAAGACGCCGCAAACCACGCTCAACCTGAACGGAACCGTGGGCAATCAGTCGGCGCTGAAAGTCAACCTGCAGGTGAACAATCTCGCCGAGCTGGAGAACATCGCCGACACCTTCCGCACCGCCAAGCCGGGTGAGCCTGCTGCTGCACCGCTTGGCCTGAGTGGCAAGATGTCGTTCAATGGAACCGTCACGCACTCGCTCTCCGCTCCTGAGCTGCAAGGCCAGTTGAGCGGAAGCAATGTCCAGGTGCACGGCGCAAGTTTCAAAACACTGCAAGCGAATCTCGACGCGAGCCCGTCGCACGTCGCCGTGACAAGAGGCATGATTCAGCCTGCCGGACAAGGCCAGCTGAATTTCAATCTGCAAGCCAGTTTGAAGGACTGGTCGCTCACGCCCGACAGTCCTCTGCAGGCGAGCGTCAATGCGCGGAATATTGCGGTCGCGCCATTGGTGGAGGCGGCGAACATCAGCACGCCGATCTCCGGCACGCTCAACGCCAACATCGACCTGCACGGTTCGGAGGCCAATCCCATCGGCCATGGCAACGTTGCACTTACCAATGCCGACATCAGCGGCCAGCCGGTTCAGGCGATCAATGTCGATTTCCAAGGCACGGGCGACGCCGTCAACTCGAACCTGCTGGTGAAGACCAGCGCCGGAAATGCTACCGCCAAGCTGACCTACTATCCCAAGACCCAAGGCTACGACGCCGCGCTGCAAGCGGCCGGGATTCAGCTTGCGAAGTTGCAAGCCGTCAGCGAGCGCGACATGGGGATCGCCGGCACGCTCAACTTGACTGCCAGCGGACGCGGCACGTTCCACGATCCGCAAGGACAGCTGTCGCTCATCATTCCTCAGCTCACCGTGAAAGACCAGAAAATCGCCGACGTGAATTTCCAGACCAACGTCGCCAATCATGAAGCGACCTTCAATCTTGCTTCGCAGGTGGTGAACACGCCGTTGCGCGCCGATGGCAAGGTCGCGCTTACCGGCGACTACTACGCGCAGGCGCGGCTCGACACGCCGGTCATCGCGTTGCAGCCCCTGCTTGCGGCCTATGCTCCTGAGGAGGCCTCCGAAGTCAGCGGGCAAACCCAGATTCACGCGACGCTGCAAGGCCCGCTCAAGACGCCGAAGCAAGTGGAAGCGCACGTCAACATTCCGACCTTGCAGGTCAAGTATGGGCAGCTGGACATCGCGGCAGTGAAGCCCATCGTTGCGGATTACGTCAACGGAGTCGTCACCCTGCAACCCAGCGCGATCAAGGGCACGGATACCGATCTGCGCTTCGAAGGCCGCTTCCCTGTCGCCGGCGACGCACCTGCACAGATGACCTTGCTCGGCACCATCGATCTCGCATTGCTTCACGTGATCAGCCCCGATACTTCGGCGAGCGGGCAATTGCAGTTCGATGTGAACGCCGCTGGTCGCAAGACCAACCAGGATGTGCAGGGGCAGGTTCGGGTCGTGAACGCCAGCTTTTCAACTGCCGACGCTCCTCTGGGCTTGTCGGAAGGCAACGGCGTTCTGCTGCTGCGCGGCAAGCGGCTCGACATCTCGCAGTTCACGGGAAAAGTTGGCGGCGGAACGGTTACCGCCTCTGGCGGAATTGTCTACCGTCCTTCGCTGCAATTCGATCTGGCGCTGAAGGGCAGCGAAATCCGCATGCTCTATCCCGACGGACTGCGCACCGATTTGGGCATGAGTCTCGCCATGTCGGGAACGCCCAGCGCATCGTTCCTCAGCGGGCAGGTTAACATCTATCGGCTGAGCTTCACGCCCGACTTTGATCTCATGTCGTTTGCCGGCCAGTTCAGCGGCGCCTCCAGCCCGCCTTCGCGAGGAGGATTCGCCGACAACCTGAAGCTGAACATCGTCGTGCGCACTCCCAACGAACTCAACGCTTATAGCCGAACCGTGAGCATTCAGGGCGACGCCAACCTGCGCGCTATCGGAACCGCCAACGACCCCGTCATTGTGGGACGCGCCAACCTCACCGGCGGCGAGACTTTTCTGCTGGGCAATCGCTATGTCATACAGGGTGGGACGATCGCCTTCCTGAATAGCACGCGCACCGAGCCGGTGGTCAACTTGCAAGTCAACACCACGATTCAGCAGTACAACATCGCCATGCGCTTCCAAGGGCCGGTGGATCGGCTGCATACGAACTACACCTCCGATCCTTCGCTGCCGCCCGCCGACATCATCAACCTGATCGCCTTCGGCAAAACGCAGGAAGCGCAAGCGGCGCAAACGCAGCCTGGCAATCTAGGGGCGGAATCCGTGCTGGCCTCGGGCGTTACCAGCCAGGTCACCGGCCGCCTGGAGAAGGTCGCCGGCATTTCGCATCTCTCAGTCGATCCTGTGCTCGCACAGAACGGCAGCCAGAATCCCGGAGCGGTGGTCACCATCCAGCAGCGCGTGACCAGCAAGCTGTTCGTAACCTTTTCCACCGACGTCACGCAGACGCAGGCACAGCAGGTGCTGATCCAGTATCGCGTGAATCGCAAGTGGTCGGTCAGCGGAGACCGCGACCAGAACGGCGGCTTCGGCATGGATGGCAGATACCACAAAGACTTCTGATTGTCCTGTGCCCCGGGTTCGCGTCCTTCCTTTGGACGTTAACCCGGGTTCGCAGAATTCACGTCCTGGTTCTGGACGTTAACCCGGGAACCGCACGAAGCTTCCCCTGCTGCTATCCTGTTTCTTTTTCGACTCCATGCACATCGCCCATGCCGGTCTGCTGTTTTGCGCTGCAGTGCTCGCCGGAGCTATCAACTCGGTAGCCGGAGGCGGCAGCTTCATCTCGTTCCCCGCACTGCTCTTCATCGGAATTCCGCCGGTCAACGCGAATGCCAGCAACACGGTTGCGCTCTGGCCCGGACAGGTCGCCAGCATCGGCGCGTATCGCCGGGAGCTCGAGAAGCTGCCTTGGCGCGAGATCATGCCACTGCTCATCACCGGAATCCTCGGCGGCATCTTCGGCGCGTGGGTCCTGCTCATCACTCCGCAGAACACCTTCATGCGGCTGGTTCCGTGGCTGCTGCTGATCGCGACGCTGATCTTTATGTTCAGCGGCAGAATCACCCTCTGGGTCCGGCGCCGCGCTGCCGAGCACCACAAAACGGAATTCGCTACCACCCGCGGCGTCTTCATTCAAATTTTCATCGCGTTTTACATCGGGTATTTCGGCGCGGGCGCCGGCATCCTGATTCTTGCCATGCTTGCGCTGCTCGGCATGGAGCAGATCCATACCATGAACGCGCTGAAGGCGCTGCTGACGACCGTCTCGAACGGCGTTGCCATGCTGCTGTTCGTGGTGTCGCACGCAGTGTATTGGCCGGAAACGATCCTGATGATTATCGGATCGAGCCTGGGTGGCTATTTCGGCGCGCACTTCGCGCAGAAGACCAAGCCGGAAAACGTGCGCCGCATCGTGATTGTGATTGGCTTCGTGCTGGCGGCGTACTTCTTTGCCAAGCAGATGAGATCGTAGGCTGCGCGGTCATTGCTCAACGAACTGTATTCCTCATCCAACTGCATTCTTCAAGCTGGAGTCGGTGCCGGCTTCTTTGTGAAATCGCAGCTTCATCACCAGCAGCGGAAATGCCAGCAGGAACGTAAGCACATTCGTCAGCACGAGAGGCAACGAGCCGATCCGGAAGCCGTACACCACCCAAAGCAACAGTCCAGCGTTCAAGGTCACTAACATGGTCATCGAAAGGTCGCGGACCGAGCGAGTGCGGTAGGAGTGCAAGGCTTGAGGAAGATAGGCGACCGTGGTCAAAGTTCCCGCAGCAAAGCCAATGGTGGGAATGAGACTCATACGTCAGCGTAGCATTTTCTAGATAAAGACTGGCTTGTGCGGTTTCTGGAGAAACGCTTTGAGATCGTATTTGTTTATGGCCAATCCTGAGCGCCATGAAAGATTCGCGAAATTTCTATAAAGTTTTCTTTCACCTGATACACCGCAATGTAAGGAAGAGGAGGAAAGATCAGTTCCCGACGTCCGCTCATTCGGCGGCTGGGTCGTCCCATGTTTGGAAAATTCCTTAGCTGGCCGCAACCTTCATATATGGTCTTGGCGACTCGCCGCGCGGCTTCCGGATTGTCGCGTTCTATCCAGGCGCAAATACGTTCCAGATCGTCTGCCGCTACTGCAGACCAACGGATTCTCATCACGGCTCGAGAAAGCGCCGCAGCCGCTCACCTACTTGCTCGTGTGTCAGGAATTCGCCGCGATCTAATGCAGCCTCACCCCGCTCCACGGCTTCAGCAAAACGGTCTTCTTCCTCGAAATAACGCGCGACCACATCCTGCACGACCTCGTCTGGTTGGAGACCCTTTTCTATCGCCCGCCGTGCAAGCCGCGCTTGCAAGTCAGCTTTGAAGTGAACTTCCATGTCCACAAAATACGGCAAACCTGAACTGGAAGGCAACGGCATTGCGGCGTGAGTTAGCCCTGCTCTCGATTCAACAGCCATATCCCGAAATTCAGATACACGGCATAGGTCACCCATAACCAATAGGGGATCAGCAGGTAGGCGGAGACGGCATTCAGCCAATAAAAGATGTAGAGGTTGAACAGAATCGCGAGCCACAGGACAACGATCTCGAAGAGTGCGAACCCGATCTGCCGCGCGCCAAAGAAGATTCCCGACCAAGCCAGATTCAGCGCAAGCTGCGCCAGAAAGATGAGCAGCGCAGCACGCGCGCCCCAGCGATAATCATTCCACACCAGCCACGCCGAGACGCCCATCAGGACGTAGAGCGTGGTCCATACCGGACCGAACAGCCATGATGGCGGCGTTCCCGGCGGCTGCCGCAATGTGGGATACCAAGTACGAACACTCTTGTCGGTGACAACCGCGTTCAGCCCGCCGACTCCCAGGCACACGGAGAGAAATGCAATGAGCATGAACCAGGAAGAGGTTGGCATGGGAAGTAGCGAGCAACTAACTAGTGGTTGGCATTTAGCACTTGGCGCTTGGCCATTCAGCCGTAGATGCCATTCGAGTGAGTATGACCTCCCGTATTTGTCATTACGAGCGCTTGGGCTTAGCGCGAGGAATCTGCTCTCTTCTCTCGTGCCGAAGCGCTACGCAGGCGAGCGTCCTTCTTCGTGGTAGCGAGAACAGATCCCTCGCCCGCCACGGCGAGCTCGCGATGACAAAGCGGGCGCTCATGCATGGGCCCGGTGACAACTGCCAATTGCCAACTGCTAACTGCTGACCTGCAACACAATCTTCCCGTAATTGGCGCGCTGCAGCAGCAAGCGATGCGCCTCGGCAGCCTGTTCCAGGCGGAGCACGTGTCCAACCTCAGGATGCAACGCGCCTTCATCGATCCACGGCTGCATGGCTTGCAAGGCGCTGTTCATGAGCTCATGATCGCGTGCCAGATACGTCAGCCACAAGCCATGCGCGCTCAGCCCTCGTGCCATCATCACGCCGACGTCGAACTTCTGCCGCTCGCCGGTTGCGGTGCCGTAAATGATGACCCGCCCAAAGCCACGGCAGCATCGCAAGCTCTTCGCGGTGTGCTCGCCGCCAAGCATCTCGAAGACGGCATCGACGCCTTCACCATTGGTGAGCCGGCGAACTTCAACCTCGTAATCAGCCTGCTTGTAATTGATGCCGTGATGGAGACCCAGCTTCTGCACGCGCGCCAGCTTTTGATCGGAGGACGCGGTGCCGTACATCTCGATGCCAAGCTGCTTGCCCATTTCGACCGCTGCCGTGCCCACGCCTCCGGCCACGGCATGAATCAGCACCCGCGGCTTGTGCCCCGGCGCACGATGCACCGGCTCTTTGGCATCCGGCGTTAAACCAGCTTTCCAATAGGCGAGATAGGCGGTGAAAAAGTTCACCGGAAACGCAGCCGATTCAATCGACGTCCATTTCGCGGGCTGCGGCCAGAACATGTTCCGTGGTACCGCGATCTTTTCCGCCGCGGCGCCATGTTGCGCGTAGCCCATCACGCGCTCGCCGGTCGCTTCCACTACTCCGGCAAACTCGCGGCCCGTAATGTAGGGCGTGTCAGGAGTGCCCGGATAGGCCCCGCGGGTTGCGTGCGTGTCAGCGAAGTTGACGCCGGCGGCCTCGACGCGAACCAGCACTTCGCCGGCTTTCGGCTGCGGTTCAGGTACGTCGCGAAGTTGCAGAACTTCCGGCCCGCCGACGCGGGTCACTACGACGGCTTTCATGCATGCGAGTGTAGCGCAGGGTGGTAGTGCGGCGCTTTAGCGCCGCGCTTCAAGGCGACGAAATAAATCTTTGGGATACGGTGGTCATTCTGTGAATGACCACCGTATCCCTTATCTGTTAACGCTCTCGAACGCCGGCCTAAAGGCCGGCTCTACCCGAAATCCGAGTTTTCAGCGGCCTGTGGAGTCGTGCCCTGACGCGAACCGTGCTAACTAAGCCGCGTCTCCTCAGGGGCTAAAGCCCGTTGTTTATCGGCCCCCTGGCGGCACGGCTGAAGCCGTGCCCTTTCAAAACGGTTTATGAGACGGGGTCCAGCCACTGACCACTAGCCACCAGCCACTTTCTTTCACGGCGCTGCGATCTGGAAGCGCAACACCGCCTGCTGGATCTGGTACTGGTACTTCGCGGCGGCAAACTGAATCTGCGCTTCCGTCTGCTGCAGTTGCGCCTGGCTTAACTCCACAATCGAGGCCAGTCCCAGCTTGTAGCGCGTCTGCGACAGGTCGACGGCGAGGTTCGTCTGATCCACAAATTGCTGGGTGACGGCAATCCGCTGATAGGCCGTCTGGTTGTTCAGCCATGCAGTGCGAACATCGTTGGCGATGCGATTTTTCAGATCGCGCAAATTTTCCTGGTCGGCTTGTGCTCGCAGCCCGGCTTCTTTCGAACGCGCAGGATACAAGAAGCCATTGAAGATCGGGATATTGACGTTCACGCCGACTGCGCCGTACCAGGTGTCGAGCTGCGGCGCGCCAGTTGGAACCTGCCCGACGGTCCCCAGGGCGCGAATGTCGGGAAACAGCAGATCGCGCTCCGCTTTCTGGAAGCGCTGCGCCGCTTGCACTTCGTAGCCTTGTGCCGCAATCTCCGGCCGATTGCTGAATGCCTGGTCGACCAGCGGAGCCACAGCATCCGGCGGCGGCGTAAGCTGGGCGGGAGTGTCGACCAGGTCGAATTGCTGCTGCGTGGGCGAGCCCAGCACTTCCGAGAGCGCCGACAACGCAGCCTGATAGTTATTCTGAGCGTCCAGCAGCAGCAGCTTGGCCTGCGCAAGATTGGCGTTGGCAAAGCTCACATCGAGCTGCGACTTCAGCTTGTTGTTGAACAGCGTCGTGATCTGGTCACTGACAATCTGGCGAGCGCTCACCGTCTGCTCGGCAACTTTCAGCTCCGCATTTGCCTGCAACGCGTTGTAGAAAGCCTGGTCGACGGCCAGCTTGATCTGCGCTGCGGTGGCGACAGCATTCATGTCGGCTGCCTTGGCGCGAAGCGCTGCGGTCGCAACCAGGTTGCTGGTCCGGCCAAAATCGGTAATCAGTTGCGCGAGAGTTACACCGTAGGCGAAGCGCTCGTAGATGATCGGGTTATTGAGATTGCCCGCCGCGATGCGGCTATCGGTCTTCGGCTCGACCCCCGTCAGGCTGCCATACGTTGTGGGATAGTAGCTCGATTTCTGTTCCCGCGTGATCTGTTGCGAGGCGAGCGCCAGCAGCCGGTACACGGAGATCTGCGGATTGTTCCGCAACGCCGTCGCCTCGGCATCCTGAACTGTGAGACGAACGGTCGGCGATGGCGCAGGCAGCTGAGGTGCAGCCGGAGGCGCAGCTGGCGCTGGGTTCTGTGCTTCCGAGCTACCCGCGATCATGGTTGAGAGCAGTACAAGCAGGAGGGTCTTGCTTCTCAAGCTTGCACCTCCGCTTCGGGACGCTGCTCGCGGCCATGAATCAGCAGATACGCGGCGGGGACGAGGAAGACCGTTACCACCACCGACACTGTCAGACCTCCGATGATCGCGCGCGCCAGGGGAGCATATTGTTCGCTGCCCGCCTCCAGCGCGAGCGCCATGGGGATCATGCCCAGGATCGTCGCCAGCGAAGTCATCAGCACGGGACGCAATCGCACGCGGCAGGCCAAAGCTACGGCCTCGCCGATGGCCATTCCTTTTGCGCGATACACGCGCGTGACATCGACAATCAGAATCGAGTTCGACACCACGATGCCGGTCATCATAATGACGCCCATCAGCGACATCACATTCAACGTCGTGCCCGTGACCAGCAGGAATACCAGCACTCCCGTAATTCCCGGCGGAATCGCCAGGAGAATGATGAATGGATCGATGAACGAGGCGAACTGTGCCATCAGAATGAGGTAGACCAGCACGATGGCCAGCACCAGTCCTATGCCGAAGCTCTTGAACGACTGGCGCATGCCTTCCACCGAGCCGCGCATGGTGACCCGCACGCCGTCAGGAATTGGGGTGCCGTTAATCACCTTCTCCACGCGACTCGCCACGCCACCCAAGTCGGTGCTCGACGGCGCAACATACACATCGATCACGCGCTGCAACTGATAGTGGTCAACCTCGGTTGGCGTGTTGATGATCTTCGCGCTGGTCACGGCCTCCAGATCCGTCGGGTTCAGGTTGTTGCTGGCGCGAATCGGAATCTGCTTCAGGTCGAGCAACGATTTCACCTGGGTTTCGGGATACTGCACCGTCAGCAGGTAGTTGTTGCCATTCTTGGGATCAACCCAGTAGCTCGGCGCAATCATGCCATTCGAGGTCAGCGCGGTGATAACGTTGTCGACCACTTCCTGCGACGACAGACCCAGGCGCGCCGCCATCTCGCGATTTACGTTGAGATCGATGCCGGGATAGTCGAGGTCCTGCGGGATCAGCACATCACTGACGCCGCGCACCCCATGAATCTTGCGGGCGAGCTCCTGGGCGGTCGCGTAGGCCTTGTGCAGATTGCTGCCGCTCACCTGCAAATCGATCGGAGCAGGCAGACCCAGGTTTACGACCGCATCCACCAGTCCGCCGGCCTGAAAATACGTGGAGAGCTCGGGCAGGTCGTCCGAGAGCTTGCGGCGCACGCGATCCATGTACTCGTAGCTGCCCACCCGATGACCTTCCTTGAGGCTTACCTGCACGAACGCGGTGTGCTGCCCGGAGTTGGGTGTGTAGATGGCCGAGAAGTCAGGCGTGATACCGATATTGGAAACGATCATTCCCAGATCGCGCTGCGGCACAACCTCGCGAATGTCCTGCTCAACATGCTTTACGAATTCGTTTGTCAGCTCAATGCGGGTGCCGGTCGGAGCCTTCAGGTTGATCACAAACTGCCCAGGATCGGTGCGCGGAAAGAATGACACCCCAAGAAACGGATACAGCCCAAGGCTCAAAACAAAGACGCCAAGAATCGCGATCGTGGTAGCGGCCGGGCGCTGCAACACCTTGCGGACGGCGATGTCATAGTGCATCAGCATCTGGTCATACCCGCGGTTAAATCGGGTGACGAAGCGGGTGAACCAATTCTTCGTGCCGTGATGTGCGACCGCTCCGTGTCCCTTGATGAACTTCGCACAGAAGAGCGGGACAACGGTCATGGCAACCATGTAGGACGCAAACAGCGATAGCACGACTGAGGCTGCCAGCGCCATAAACAGAAACCGGCTCACGCCGTACAGGAAGACGACCGGGAAGAACACGATTGCAGTGGTGAAGGTAGCTGCGAGAACCGGCAACGCGACCTCTTGTCCTCCGCGTTCGGCTGCGATTTCGGGAGCCTCGCCTTCCTCTAGGTGCCGGAAGATGTTCTCCAACACAACCACCGAATTGTCGATCAAGCGCGAGAACGCGAGCGCCAAACCGCCCAGCACCATGGAGTTGATCGTTCCGCCCCCGGCATTGATTGCAAGAAATGCCGCTAACGCCGACAGGGGAATCGACAGCATCACCGCCAGCGTGGCACGGAAGTTCCCCAGGAAGACCAGGATCATCACCGCGGTCAAGATCAGTCCAATGCCGCCTTCATTGCCTAGATTCTTGATGGCGGTTTTGACGAACACCGACTGGTCGAACACCACGCGCGTGACCAGCGTCTTCGGCACGTCGAGCAAATCCTTCAGCTTGTCGCGAATGCCATTCACGATCGCGATGGTGTTGCTGTTGCCGCCCTGCTTCAGGATCGGCAGGTACACCGATTTCTGTCCGTCAACGCGGACAATGTTCGTCTGGATGGCGTTCGCGTCCTTGGCATAACCCACGTCGGCGACCATCACCTGCCCGTTGCCTTCCACCTTGAGAGGCAGGCGGTCGATCTCCTCCGTCGTGGGCAGTTGGCTGTTGGTGTAGATGTTGTAGTCCTTCGGGCCAATGCGCACATCGCCCGCGGGCAGGATGGC
>Ga0335077_10005409_pt1 | contig 15665 bp, 11 predicted proteins | sample Lox_Sample_31_FD_207151 | JGI IMG/M metagenome (GOLD analysis project Ga0335077, IMG submission 207151) | Soil microbial communities from Loxahatchee National Wildlife Refuge, Florida, United States - Lox_Sample_3.1 | ecosystem: Environmental > Terrestrial > Soil > Wetlands | place: USA... | reverse complement strand
CCGAGTAGGCATTGCCCGCCTGGAGCGATTGCGCGAGCTCGAGTGCGCGCCGCGCGTCTGCGTTCGCGCCTTCGATCCGCCCGAGTTTCAGTTCGCTTTGGGCGCGACCGCCGAGCGCGGACACGCGACCCGCCAAGGGGCCGGGGCTCTTCACGGCGATATCGAAGGCGCTGAATGCGTCGTCCGCGCGACCCTGTGCAAGATCGAGGTGGCCGCGCTCGAGCCACATGCGCGCGACAGCGGTCGCGCCGGCCGGCAGGCGCGCCTCGACGACCTGGCGCGCTTCGGCGAGCAGGCGCTCGGCCGCGGCGATTTCGCCCCGCTCCCGGGCGAGGCCGGTCAGCCCGAGCAACGCGGTTGCAGTCGAGACGAAATTGCCCTGTTTGCGCGCGCCCGCAAGCGCGGCCGAGTAGCCGGCTGCCGCTTCTTCGTAGCGGCCGATCGTTCTGAGCATGAAGGCACGGTTGTTCAGCAGGTAAAGCGGAACCTGAGCGCTCGGATCGTCCCGCTGCGTGATCTGGATGATCTCGTCGAACAGCGCGAGCGCACGCTTGGGTTGGCCCGCGTCGCCATGCAACGTCGCCCAGTTGTTGCGCACCGTGACCGCCACGTGGCCGCCGTCCCGCCCGAGTTCGACGTACTTCCGCATGGCGGCCGCAAACTGGCGGTCGGCGTCGACATTGCGCGCGTTGTCCTGGTAGGCCACCGCCAGCGTGCCCAGGATCTGCGCTTCGAGCTCCGGCAGCGGATCGGATTGGCCGCGCAGCGCGGCCAGTGCCTGCTCGGCATAACGCATCGATCCTTCGCGGTCGTTGGTGTTGTGTGCGATGAAGCTGCGGTAAAGGATGCACACGACCCGCACGCGGGGATCGGGGAATTCGTGCGCCAGGGTCGTCTCGAGTCGTGCCTTGGCTTCGTCGATCCGACCCAGGTCGGCCATCGTCATCGCTTCGTTGCAGCGCAGTTGATCGATCAGAGCCGGGTCGGAGGAGCCCGACGCTGCCGAGAGCGCCTGCGCCATCAGGTCGGCCGCCTTGGCATGGTTGCCGACGGTGGCGTAGTACATCGCGAGCTGGTCGAGCACGGCAGCGCGATGGTCCGGGTTGTCGCGATATCCGATCCTGACCAGCTTTTCGCTCTGGGACAGCAGATCGTCGATGCTGACCGGCCCCTTGGACTGCCCGGCCTCGACCAGGAGATCGTTGAGAAAACGCGCCGTGGCATCGCTGCGGTCGGCAAGCGCGCGCGCGTAGTCGCGCTCGCGGATCGCGACGCGCGCCTCGATGGCGAAGCCCACCGCCGCGACGGTGATCGCGATCACGCTGGCTGCCGCGGCCGCCACCGCGAGGCGGTTGCGGGCTACGAACTTCCGCAGCACGTACAGGCGCGAATCGGGCCTGGCCTGGACCGGCTCGCCGTCCAGGTAACGCTGCAGATCGGCGCTCAACGCGGCCGCTGTCTCGTAGCGCTCCTCGGGACTTGCCTTCAGCGCCTTGAGCACGATCGTGTCGAGATCGCCGCGCAGCGTGCGCGCCAGCAGCGGCGCTGTCGCTCCGCGCGCCGCGGCCGCCTCCGGCTCCTTCGCGATCGCCGCGCTCGGGCGCGGCACGTCGACGTTCAGGATGGCCAGCTCCAGCGACGCCTGGTGCTGCCGCGCCAGTTCGTATGGGCGCCTGCCCGCAAGCAGTTGGTACAAGAGGATGCCGAGCGAATAGACATCGCTCGCCGTGCCGAGCGTCCGGCCCAGGATCTGCTCGGGCGAGGCGTACTCCGGCGTCAGGGCCCGGCCGGCATCTAGAGTCAGTTCCGTCGGTTCCCCGTGGCCGTGGACGAGGAGCTTCGCCACGCCGAAGTCCAGCAGCCGGACCTGGGCCTGCGCATCGACCAGCACATTCGACGGCTTCAGGTCGCGGTGAATGACCAGGTGCGCATGCGCGTACTGCACGGCCTCGAGTACCTGCAGGAACAGCTCGATGCGCTCGCGCACGCTGCGCCGGCCCGCGTCGCAGTCCTCGATGATCGTCCTGCCCTCGATGTATTCGAGGGCGATGAAGGGCTGCCCGTCGGCTGTGATGCCCGCATCGTAGAGGCGGGCGATGTGTGGGTGACTCAGCGCGGCCAGGATGTCGCGCTCGCGCGCCAGTCTTTCGGCGAACCCGCGGGCTGCAAGGCCCGGATGCGGCAGCTTCAGCGCAACCGGTCGCTTGACCAGGCCGTCGGTCCGCTCGGCCAGCCATACCCTCCCCATTCCGCCGCGGCCGAGTTCGCGCAGCAGGCGGTAGGGACCGATGATCCGGCCCGACGGTTCCGGGTCGGCTCGGCCGGCGTGCGCCGCACGCAGGGCGCTGCCGGCCGGAGTCTGCAGGAAGTCCGCGGTCTGCGCGCGCGCATGGTCATGCAACAGCTGCTCGAGGGTTTCGCGGTACGGGCGCGCGTGCGCAGGAAGGTTGTGCAACCACGCCTGCCGCGCTTCCTCGGTCGGCAGATCGAGCGCCTCGTCCAGCAAGGGCGAGACCGCGGACCAGAGATCAGGACCGATCATGGGCAGGGGCGGGTAGTCGAAGCTTGTCCAGTCGGGTTCGCCGCGAGAGGGTGCCCGGGGTCACCTGAGCGCCGAGAACAACAGCGTGCGCGCCTTGTCCCAGTCGCGCCGGACCGTGCGCTCCGCGACGCCCAGCGCCTCGGCGATGTCCGCCTCGCTCAACCCGGCGAAAAAGCGCATCTCCACGACCGATGCGAGGCGCGGATCGAGATCGGACAAGTCCGCCAGCGCTTCGTGCACCCGCATGACCCGCTCATCGTCTTTGCACGCCGACTCGGCAACGCTGGTATCGAGTTCGACATGCTCGGCGCCGCCCCCGCGCAAATCGGAACGGCGCTTGCGGATCTCGTCCACCACGATCGACCGCATGACCTTGGCGGCGTAGGCCAGGAACCGGCCACGATCGGCAAAGCGCAGGTCGCCGGTCGCGAGAAGCTTGAGATAGGCGTCGTGGACCAGCGACGTCGTGTCGAGCAGCGTGATCGTCTCGCTCCGGTTCAGTCGTGAATGGGCGAGCCGGCGCAGGTCCCGGTACAGCAACGAAAAAAGCCGGTCGCGCGCGTCGCCGTCGCCGACGTTGACGCGTTGAATCAGGTCGGTGATTTCGCCCATGCCATCGTGGAAGGTTGAACAGCGACGCGGCTGTTGCACCGAGTCCTGCAGCGCTGCGGTGGCGCCCGCGTCAGCTGAATGTCAGTGATTCCCCCATCCTTCGGCCGGCCATCGGCGCGCCGGCCGCGCGGCTGCCCGCCCGCGACGACCATGCACATGCCTGGCCTGATGGGCAGCCACTCAGTGCAAGACTCGCCGGCGCGCGGAAATATTCCATTGCGCCCGGTCCCGGCGCCTCACATCCTCCCCGGCAGCCACAGTGCAATCGCGGGAAACGCGATCAGGATCACGAGCCGCACGATGTCCGTCGCCACGAACGGAAGCACGCCCTTGAATATGGTCGTGAAGGTCACGTCCTGCACCACGCTTTTGATGACGAATACGTTCATGCCGACGGGCGGGTGAATCAGCCCCAGCTCCACCGTCATCACGATGATCACGCCGAACCAGATCGGATCGAAGCCGAGCTGCGTGATCACCGGAAAGATGATCGGCACCGTCAGGATGATCATCGCCATCGCATCCATCAGGCAGCCGAGCACGAGATACATCGCCATGATCAGCGCCAGCACGCCGTAGCGGCCGATGCCGAGTCCCGTGAGGAACGTGGTGAGCTTCTGCGGCGTCTGGGTGATGGTGAGGAAGTATCCGAACAGCAGCGCGCCGATCAGGACCGTGAAGACCGCGGCGGCGGTACGGGTCGCCTGCAGCAGCGCGGCGCGCACGTTCTTGCGGTCCAGCTTGCGCCGCGCGAGGCCGAGCAGGAACGCGCCCATCGCGCCCACCCCGCCCGCTTCGGTCGGCGTGAAGAACCCGCCGTACAGCCCGCCGATCACGAACGCGAACAGGGCCAGCGACGGCCACACGCCCCACAGCGCCGCGCGGCGCTCCTTCCAGGGTCGCGGCGCACCCGCGGGCAGGAACCGGGGCGCGGCCAGCACGATCGCCGCGATCGTCGCCACGTACATCGTCATCGCGAGCAGGCCAGGCAGCACGCCGGCCATGAACAGCTTGCCGATGTCCTGCTGCGTGATCACCGCGTAGACCGCGAGCACGGTCGAGGGCGGCAGCATCGCACCCAGCGTGCCGCCGGCGGCAATCACTCCGGTGGAGAACGACTGCGGGTAGCCATAGCGCCGCATCTCCGGATACGCGACGGTGGAGAACGTCGCCGCGGTCGCCACCGACGATCCGCAGATCGCCGCGAAGCCGCCGCAGGCGAGCACGGTCGCCATGCCGAGGCCGCCGCGCAGGTGCCCGATCATGGCATTGGCGGCGCGGAACAACTCGCGGCTCACGCCCGAGACCGACACGAACGCGCCCATCAGCATGAACATCGGGATCACCCCGAACGTGTAGTCGGTGACCGTGCGCATCGACGTCTGCCCGACCAGCTTGAGCGCTGGACCGCTGCCCGCGATCATGGCGTAACCGGTGACGCCGACCAGTCCCATCGCCATGCCGACCGGCACGCGCGACAGCATGAGGACGAACAGGATCACGAACCCGGCGCCGGCGATCAGGTCGTGGCTCAAGCTCACTCCTGCACGCGCGTTTCGGCCCGCGCGTCGTGCAGCGCCTCCGGATTGAACAACAGGCGCCAGGCGCGGATCGCGATCAGCACCACCGCGCATGCATCGCCGGCCCACGCCACCGCCGCCAGCGGCCAGGTCGGCAGGTTGAGGTCGAACGTCAATACATGATCGCTGTACGTGCTGCGTACCTTGTCGAACAGCATGACGGTCTGCACGATCACGACGAACAGCAGCACGAGCGTCGCGAAGACATCGATGAACCGTTTCAGCCGCGGGCCCGCGTTGCTCCACAGCAGGTCGACCGTGATGTGGCCGCCGCGATAGCTGGTGGCAGCGATGCCCCAGAAGATCAGGATGCCGAGCAGCTGGCGCCCGAAGTCATAGCTGTCGGGGATCGACGTGCTGAAGAACTTGCGCAGCAGGACCGCGACGAAGATGTTCGCCGCGACCAGCCCGACGAAGGTCGCCGCGAGCCACTCGATCGCGGCGATGATCCGGTCGGCGACCGGCTTGCGGGTCATGCGCCGCGGCGGTGGTCCCGGCTTAGCCGCCCTGCAGGGCGGACTTGTACTTCGCCAGGCTCTGCTGCAACGCCTCGAGCACCTGTTTCGGATCGGCGCCGGCCTTCTGGACTTCCTTGGCCCATTGGTCGTTCACCGGCGCCACCGCCTTGCGCCACGCCTCGAGCTGTTCCGGCGTGAGCCGGATCATCTCGTGGCCCGGCAGGGCGGCGATCTTGGCCCTGCCGGCGGCCTCGAAGTCGGCCCAAGGCGACGCGATCTTCTCCGCCCATTCGGTCGTGCAGTGCGCGTCGATCACCTTGCGCTGCGCCGCCGAGAGCGAGTTGTACCTGTCCTTGTTCAGGACCCAGACGAACGGCGTGACGTAGAGCGGCACGTCGATGTGATACGTGACGACCTTGTCGATGCCGAACAGCCCGAGCGAGCCCCACGGGAAGGTGATCGCGTCGGCCACGCCGCGCTCGATCATGTCGCGCGCTTCCGGCGCCGACGATTGCACGTTGGTGCCGCCGAGCACGGTGATCATCTGGCCGATCGTGCTCGTCGCCGGGCGCACCTTCATGCCCTTGACGTCGGTCGGCAGCACGACCTTCGTGCGCGAATGGAAGCTGCCCGGATCGTGCACGAACGCGAAACAGAACTGCACATCCTTCATCTCCTTGGCCGCGTATGCGCGGTACCAGGCGTCGACCGCGGCGCTGCCGCCCTTGGCGTTCGATGCGAGAAAGGGCAGCGAGGCCGCCGCGAAGATGGGGAAGCGCCCGGGCTGGTAGCCCGGATTGACGTAGGCGGCATCGGCGATGCCGTCGCGCGCCATGTCGTAGTGGTCGAACGCCTTGCCCAGCTGCTCACTCGGGAACAGCGTCGCGCTGATGGTGCCGTTGCTTTCCTTCTTGATGTCCTCGGCCCACGCCTGCAGGGCCGGGTTGAGCGGATGCTGCATCGGCACCCAGCTGGAAAGCTTCAATGTCACAGGGTTGTCCTGCGCCTGCGCGGCGGCTGCGGCAAGCACGAAGCAGAGCAGGAAGGCGCGAGTGCGCAGCGGCATCGGAGGTCTCCTCGGATCGTGGTCTTGGTATGGGCGAAGCGTACGCCGCTTGCCGCTGATCCATCGAGCCAGCGGCCGAGCGGGCGGCCGGGGGGGACTGTCGCGCCGGAGTTCTCTCACAGCCAGCGCCGCACCCGCTCCTTGTAGCGCAGGTACTGCGCGCCAAAGATCTCTTCGAGGAACCGCTCCTCGCCGAGGATGAAGTTGCGCCGGATCGCCCAGACGAAAAAAGGGATCGGCAGCAACGTGCCCACCGTTCCGAACAGCAGCGCGGTGCCGGCGAGGACCAGCACCATGCCGAGGTACATGGGATTGCGTGTCACGCGATACAGGCCGCTCGTCACCAGCGCGGTCGAGCGCTCGAACGGCAGCACCGGCGTCCCGGCACCGCGGAACGCATTCGATGCGCTCGCCGCCATGACGATGCCGCCGACGAGCGGAATCGCACCGAGGTACGAATAGGGCGTCGCGATGAAGCGCCCGACCGGGACGAGGAAGTGGAGCGCCGCCATGACGAGCAGCGCCACGACCAGGTACACCGGCGGGATGATCTTGCGCTTCTGCTCCATCTCGTGAACCCTCCCCGCCTGCGGGGGAGGGGGATGGGTTGGCGCTTCCTTAGACCTGAACCTGCCGCTCGGACGGCTCGGCGTGTCCGCGGCCGCAGCGGCGACCCATCGCGGCGCGGAACTGCGCGCGCTCCTCGTCCGACATCCGCTCCCAGCGCTCCGCCATGCGTGCACGCCAGTGTCCGCGATGGCCCCAGCCGCCGCGCAACCCGCCGATCAGGATCCGGCTCAACACGAGCAGGCCGACGGCCTGCGCGAAGGTGATCGTCTGCCATCCGAAAAGCACCGGCAGCAGGGCGTTCCACAACAGCATGACCGCGGCGCCGGCAAGGCCCACGGCGACGACGACGAAGAGCACGACCTTCAAGCCAAACCACATCCAGCGCCCTCTCATTGCGTTCTCCCTACGGTTGTCCGAATTCGTCATAGATCGCCTGCAGCCGGCGCCGCAGGTGCAGGACTGCGTATCGCTTGCGTGCCAGCAGCGTGTTGAGCGCGACGCCGCTCGCGGCGGCCATTTCCTTGAAGCTGCGTCCTTCCAGCTCGTGCGCGATGAAGACGCTGCGCTGTTCGGGCGGCAACTCCTCCAGGGCCGCATCGAGTTCCTCCAGCAGGATCCGGCGCGCGAAGGCCGCCTCCGGCCCGTCCTCGCCCGACGGGAGAAGCGCCATGAGGTCGCTTTCGTCGTCCGCGCCGAGGTCGATCGACTCGGTCTTGTGCTTGCGGAACAGGTCGGTGATGCGATTGCGCGCGACCGTGAACAGCCATGCGCCGACCTGTTCCACGGGCCGCATCAGGCGCGCCGCCTCCACCAGTTCGTAGAAGACGTCCTGCAGGATGTCCTCGGCGTCCGCGGGGTCGGGCACGCGCCTGCGGATGAACCCGCGCAGGCCAGCGCGCTGGTGCTCGAAGGCCTCGGCGATCGAACGATTCGCGCCGGCGGCGTCGGCTATGGCGTCCATGCAAGGATTGACGGATGAGGACCGCGAATATTGTGGTGCGGCAGGTTTTCTCCAGCGTTTCTCAGGCTGGCGCCCCACCCCAGCCGTCCCCTGCGAGCGGGCCGGGGGGAGGGATAGCGGGGAGAGGTCTATGCGCCGAGCTGGGCCAGCAACTGCTGCGCGGTGCGGGTGTCGGGATGCCGATCGCCGACGCTGTTGGCGAGATGGTCCGCGGCCGACTGCAGCGCCTTGCGTGCGCCGTCGCGGTCGCCCGCGGCTTGCAGTACCCGCCCGAGGCTGAGGTAGGCAAGCCCGGTGTCGTCGGAATACGGCTTTCCGCCCTGCATGCCCTCGGCCACCTGCAACGCTTTCCTGGCGTCGGCCAGGGCGGCGTCTTGGCGGCCCTGCTTCGCCTCGATCTCGGCACGCAAGCGATAAGCGCTTGCCACCGCGGGCGTCGCCGCCCCGCGTGCTTCGAGCAGTTCGATCACGCGGGTGAAGGTGCGGCTGGCTGCATCGTCCCGTCCCTGCGCGTGGTCGATGCGCGCCTGCGTCATGCGCAGGCGGATCTGCGACGCATGGGCCTCCGGCACCTGCGAGCCCATCAGGGCTGCCGCCCGGCGCAGGTCGCGCTCGGCCTGCGCATAGTCTTCCAGGCGCGTGTAGACGCTCGCCTTGCCGATCAGGGCGTAGGCCTGCGCGGCGAGGAATCCGGTGGCCTCGGCCGAGGCATAGGTCTGGTCGTAGGCCTGCAGCGCTTCCTGGTTGCGCGCGAGGACTTCCAGGCCGAACGCATAGTTGCCGATCAGCCCGGCCGGGATCGGCGCGGCGCCGTTCAGGCGCTCGATCGTGCGCAGCAATTCTTCGAGCAGCGCGACCCCGCGCTTGAAGTCGCCGCTGCCGAAGGAGACGACGCCCCAGTCCGCCATCAGCCGCCGCGCTTCCTTGCTCTCGCGCTGCCCGAGCCGGGTCAGTCGATCGAGCGCTTCCTGGTAGTGCTGGTCCGCTGCGCCGTTGTCGCCGGCCAGATGCAGGGCGAAGCCCATGTCACCCAGCAGGCTCGCTTCGAGCCTGGGCGAAGGGACCGGCGCCTGCCTGACCCGCTGCAGGGCGAGCTCGACGAAGTGCATGACCTGCTTCGCGTCGACGTCGTTCTGCGCGACGATCGCGCGCGTCTGCAGGCAATACGCGCCGACGTTCGGGTCGATCGAGGTGTCGCTGCCCCATTTGTCGAGCAGGTCGATCGCCTGCTGCCGCTGCCCCAGCAACGCCATCGCGCTGGCGTGCGCACAGGCAAGCTGAGCGCTCAGCGAACGATCGCCGTCTTCGGGTACGAGCCGGCGCGCGCGGTCGAGCAGGGCGGCGGCCTTCTGTGCATTGTCGAGGTCGATGTAGTAGGTGGCGAGCACGCGCAGGATTTCCGCCTGCCGTTCGGGCTGGCCCGCCGATGCGATGTCGATCAGGCCGGTGCCGCGCTCGAGCATCTTCTGGATCGCCTCGGCCTGCTCCGACGTGACGCCTTCGGTGAGCATGAGATCGAAGAAATCGAAGATCGCTTCGTTGCGCGACAGGAGCACCTGTGCGCGGTCGCGCTGCGCGATCGCCTCGGCGCGCTGGCGGCGCGCTTCGATCGCCTGCCATGTCGTCGCCGCCACGCCGGCCACGAGCGTGAGCACGACGGCGGCCGCGGCGCCGACTGCGAGACGGTGGCGGCGCGTGAAGCGCGCTAGTCGATACGCGAGCGAGTCGCCGCGCGCGCTGACCGGTTCGTGGTTGAGGTAGCGCCGGAGGTCGTCCGCGAACGCGTCGACCGTGCGGTACCGCTCGGCGGGTGCCTTCTTCAGCGCCTTGGCGACGATGTTGTCGAGATCGCCGCGCAGCACGCGGGCGCGCCGTTCCGGCTTGCCGGCTTGTTGCGCGGCGGCGGCCCGCGTGGTGCGCAGGATGACGTCGCTGAGGCGCGCCGGTTCGGTCTCGACGATCGCGCGCAACCGCTCGACCGGCGTCTGGGTGGCGACCGTGGTCGGATGCGCGCCGGACAACAGCAGGTACAGCAGGACGCCGAGCGCGTAGACGTCGGTGGCCATGGTCACTTCGCCCGCCTGGACCTGCTCGGGCGCGGCGAAGTCGGGCGTGAACACCCGTCCGGCAAGCTGCGTCAACTCGGTCGCGGCCACCGGCTGCTGCTGGTCGTCGAGCAGCTTGGCGATGCCGAAGTCCAGCAGCTTCACCCCGCCGTCGGCCGTGACCAGGATGTTGGAGGGTTTCAGGTCGCGGTGCAGGATCAGCTTGCCGTGCGCATGTGCGACCGCGGCCAGCACATCGAGGAAAAGGCGCACGCGCGCGGTGCTGTCCAGGCCGTGGCGGTCGCACCAGCGATCGATCGGGTCGCCTTCGACGTACTCGAGCACGAGATACGGCTGGCCGCGCTCGGTCACCCCCGCGTCGATCAGCCGTGCGATGTTCGGGTGCGCGAGGCGCGCGAGCAGGCTGCCCTCGCGCTGGAAGCGCTCGGCGCCGCCGCGGGTGAAGCGGGCCGAGTCGAGGAATTTGATCGCCGCCTTGCCCTCGAAGCGGCCGTCGCTGCGACGGGCGAGCCACACGAAGGCCATGCCGCCCTGGCCGATCTCGCGCTCGAGCGTGTAGCTGCCCACGAGGTCGCCCGGCTCGTTGAGTTGTGCGAAAGGCGCGTCGTCGAGGAACGGGTCGCGGTCGGCCGCGGCCTCCCGCGCGAGGAGCGCTTCGAGTTCGTCGGCGAGCGCGGCGTTGTCGCGCCGGATCCCGGCTAGCCGCTCGCGCCGGTGCTCGTCATCGGCGTCGAGCAGCTCGTCGAGCAGGGGACTCAGGATCGCCCAGCGTGCACCATCGATCCGCGCCATCGTCGACTCTTGCAAAACGGGAAACGATAGGAGGGTGAAGCCGCGGGAACAATCGAATTTTCGCTTGCATCCCCGCCAAAGGGATTGCCGCGCGACCCTGCGACACGGAGGCGTCGCGCGGAACGTGTCATCCCGAGCGAACGCGAGGAATCTCGACCTTGGATATGCCAAAGCCTTTTGCCGCCGACTGCCGCGCCTGCCGCTCCAGCACCGGCGGTTCGACTCTGCGCTCCATCTTGCGCCACGCGACTAGGCGCTCTTCGTTGACGTAGTCGTAGAAGTACAGGGTTTCGACGTCGCGCATTTTCCGGATGTACTCGCGCAAGGCCTCGGGACCTTCCGCCGCTTTCAGGCAGGCAACCCGATCGATCTCGCGCGGCGGCGGATCGCAGCGGTATTCGGCGCGCGCCGCGCTCGCCGCGCAAAGCGCGGCGCCGGCCAGCACGACGAAACGACCCAGGACAGTCCACTTCGACTTGCCCACCCGATCCTCCAGACCCGCGGCCGACACCTTCGCGGCAGGCGCTAGCCTGGGCGTGCCGCGCGTGCCGCGCATCCTTCACGCGAAGGAGACGCGGCGAGGCTAATGGACGGAAGCTGCAGCGGCGAAGGCGCGGCTCGCGATCTGCTCGAGGGCGGGCGTCCACGCACTCCAATCGTGGCCGCCGGGTTCCACCAGGTAATGATCCGGCGCCAGCGCTGCATGCAGCAGCTCGCGCGATGCCTGGTCGCGCTCGCCGACGCCGACCCACACCGAAACATCGGCCGGGTTGCCGCACAGCTCCTCCTTGAGCCAGGCGAAATTCGCCTGGGCGAAGCCGTAGCGATTCTGCGGCAGCGGGTTCGGCGCGTTGTAGCGACAGAGCCCGCCCGCCCGCGTCACTTCCTGGATCACGTCGCCGGGTCCGAGGTACGGGGCAAACAGCAGCAGCCCCTTGATGCGCTCGGGGTACGAGCGCGCGTACGCGACCGCGCCGTGGCCGCCCATCGAGACGCCGACGATCCAGAGTTCGCGGTAGCCGCGCGCGACCAGCGGCCCGATGACGTTCGCGTGCAACTGGTCGAGCAGGGTGGCGTTGTTGTAATAGCCGAAGTGGGCGTCGGCTGCGATCACGTCGTAGCCGGGCGCGCGCCGGTGCAGGATCGACACGAAGCCCCGGCGTTCGAAGTCCTCCGGAATGTCGGCGAAACCCGGCAACAGGACGATCGCGCCGCGCGCGCTCTCCGGGCCGAGATCGCCGTAGGCGACGAAGGGCATCGGATCGTGCGCGCGGCGCCAGTAGCAGCCGCCCAGGGTCAGGAGCAGCGCCAGTGCCGCGATGCCTTTGCGGATTCCCTCTGTACCCGAGGGAAGGGGCAGCGTCATTCCGCCGCCTGCCCCGTCGGCCCGCGCAGGGTGCCTGGCTCGACCGTTGCAGGCTTGTCCTTGAAGATGCGCTTGACCACGACGAAGAACAGCGGCACGAACAGCAGGCCGAGCACGGTGGCGGCGATCATGCCGCCCAGCACGCCGGTGCCGATCGCATTCTGGCTGCCGGACCCCGCGCCGGTCGCGATCGCGAGCGGAATCACGCCGCAACCGAACGCGAGCGACGTCATCAGGATCGGCCGCAACCGCAGCCGCACGCCTTCGAGGGTCGCCGGCACCAGGTCGACGCCGTGCGCCATCTGCCCGAGGGCGAACTGGATGATCAGGATCGCGTTTTTCGCCGACAGCCCGATCGTGGTGAGCAAACCGACCTGGAAGTAGACGTCGTTCGACAATCCGCGCGTCCAGGCCGCGGCCAGCGCGCCGAGCACGCCGAGCGGGACCACCAGCATGACCGCGAGCGGCACCGACCAGCTTTCATAGAGGGCGGCAAGGCAGAGGAACACGACCAGCACCGACAGTGCGTACAGCAGCGGCGCCTGCGCGCCGGACAGGCGCTCCTCGAACGAGAGTCCGGTCCAGGCCACGCCGAAGTTGCCGGACAACTGGCTGGCGAGCCTCTCCATGGTCGCCATTGCCTGGCCCGAGCTGTAGCCCGGCGCGGAGGAGCCCTGGATCTCCACCGACGGCGTGCCATTAAAGCGCTCGAGGCGCGGCGAACCGAACTTCCATTGACCAGTGGCGAACATGGAAAAGGGAACCATCTCGCCATCCGAATTGCGCACGTACCACTTGTTCAGGTCCTCGGGGACCATGCGGTACGGGGCATCGGCCTGCAGGTAGACCTTCTTCACCCGTCCCTTGTCGATGAAGTCGTTGACGTACAGGCTGCCCCACGCCGCCGAGAGCGTGGCGTTGATGTTGTCGACCGAGAGCCCGAGCGCGCCGGCGCGCAGCGTGTCGACGTCGAGGTTGAACTGCGGCGTGTCGTCCTGGCCGTTCGGCCGCACCGCGATCAGCGATGGCTCCTTGGCCGCGAGGCCGAGCAGCTGGTTGCGCGCGGCCAGCAGCGCATCGTGGCCAAGGGCGCCGCGGTCCTGCAGGAACAGGTCGAAGCCGTTGGCGACGCCGAGCTCGAGCACCGCGGGCGGCGCGAACGCGAACACGACCGCGTCGCGGATCTTCGAGAACGATGCCATCGCGCGCGCGGCAACGGCGCGCGAACTGTTCTGCGCGCCCGGTCGATCCTTGTAGTCGCGCAGGCGGATGAAACCGAGCCCCGCGTTCTGCCCACTGCCGGCGAACGAGAACCCGGCCACGGTGAAGAGCGCCTGCACCGCCTCCTTTTCATCCTCCAGGAAGTGGCGCTCGATCTCGCGCAGCACCCTGAGCGTGCGCTCCTGCGTCGCGCCGGCGGGCAACAGCGCCTGTACGAAGAGGATGCCCTGGTCTTCGTCGGGCAGGAACGAGGTGGGCAGGCGGATCGCCAGCAGCACCGCGAGCCCCACCATCACCGCGAACGCGATCAGCCAGCGGCCGGTGTGCTGGAACATGCGCGCGACCAGGCCCCGGTACGCCCCGCTGCTGCGCTCGAAGACGCGGTTGAAGGCGCCGAAGAATCCGGTCGTTTTCGTATGCGCGGCGGCGGGCTTGAGCAGCGAGGCGCACAGCGCCGGCGACAGGATCAGCGCGACCACGACCGAGAGCAGCATCGATGCCGCGAGCGTGAGCGAGAACTGGCGGTAGATGACGCCGGTCGAGCCGCCGAAGAAGGCCATTGGAATGAACACCGAGGACAGCACCAGCGCGATGCCGACCAGGGCGCCGGTGATCTGGCCCATCGACTTCCGGGTCGCCTCCTTCGGCGACAGGCCTTCCTCGTGCATCACGCGCTCGACGTTCTCGACCACCACGATCGCGTCGTCTACCAGCAGGCCGATCGCCAGCACGAGGCCGAACATCGTCAGCACGTTGATCGAGAAGCCGAACGCCGCCATCACGCCGAAGGTGCCGAGCAGCACCACCGGCACGGCGATGGCCGGGATCAGGGTGGCGCGGAAGTTCTGCAGGAACAGGTACATCACGAGGAAGACCAGCACGAACGCCTCGAGCAGAGTCTTGACCACCTCGTGGATCGACAGGCGGATGAACGGCGTGGTGTCGTACGGCACCACCGCCTTCAACCCAGGCGGGAAAAACTGCGAGAGTTCATCGACCTTGGCCTTGACCGCGTCGGCCGTGTCGAGCGCGTTCGCGCCGCTCGCCAGGCGCACCGCGAGGCCCGAGGAAGGGCGGCCGTTGTAGAACGACACGGTGCTGTAGTTCTCGCCGCCCACCTCGACGCGCGCGACGTCGCGCAGCCTGATCGCGGCTCCGCTTTCCGCCGTGCGCAGCACGATCTGCTCGAACTGCTCCGGCCGCTGCAGGCGGCTCTGCCCGTTGATGGTCGCGTTCAGCTGCTGGCCGCGCACGGCAGGCAGTCCGCCGAGCTGCCCGGCCGCAATTTGTGCGTTCTGCGCGCGGATCGCCCTGGCCACGTCGTCGGTGGTGAGCTTGTAGTTGAGCATCTTGTTCGGATCGAGCCAGATGCGCATCGCGTACTGGGTGCCGAACAACGTCAACTCGCCGACGCCCTGGACGCGGCTCAACGGGTCCTGCAGATTGGCGGCCACGTAGTCGGCGATGTCGGTGCGGTTCATCGAACCGTCTTCCGAATAGAAGCCGACCACCAGGATGAAGTTGCGCACCGACTTGGTCACGGTCACGCCCTGCTGCTGCACGTCCTGCGGCAGCAGCACTTCGGCGAGCTTGAGCTTGTTCTGGACCTGGACCTGCGCGATGTCGGGGTTGACCTCGGAATTGAAGGTCAGCGTGACCGTGGCCGACCCCGCGCTGTCGCTGGCCGAGGTGATGTAACGCAGGCCGTCCAGGCCCGTCATGCGCTGCTCGATGATCTGGGTGACGGTGTCCTCGAGTGTCTTCGCGGACGCGCCCGGGTAGGTGGCGGTGATGGTGATGGTGGGCGGCGCGATGCTCGGGTACTGCGCGACGGGCAGCCGCAGGATCGACATGGCGCCGGCGAGCATGATCACGAGCGCGATGACCCACGCGAAGATGGGCCGGTCAATGAAGAAGCGAACCATGTGCGTTCCTACTCGTTCGTTCCTGGCGCCTGCCGGCGCGGGCAGGGTCGGGGATCGCGCTCAGGACTTCGATCCCTTGGCGTTCGGGTCGGTCTCCTTGGCAGCCGGCGGCGGCGCCACGGGCACGGCAGGCGCTCCGGGCTGGGCCTCCACCGCCTGCACGACGGTGCCCGGGCGAGCGCGCTGCAGGCCTTCGATGACGACACGGTCCCCCGCCCGCAGCCCGGTGTCGATCAGCCATTCGCTGCCGAGCGTGCGTGCGGTCTGCAGCTTGCGCAGTTCGACCTTGCTGTCGGCGCCGACCACCATCGCGATGGGATCACCCTTGTTGTCGCGCGCGACGGCCTGCTGCGGCACGACGATCGCGCCCTCGCGCACCCCTACCTCGATCACCGCGCGCACGTACATGCCGGGCAGCAGTTCGCCGCGCGCGTTCGGAAACAGCGCGCGCAGCGTGATCGCGCCGGTGGTCTGGTCGACGGTCAGGTCGGAAAACTGCAGCGAGC
>Ga0335077_10005408_pt1 | contig 15669 bp, 14 predicted proteins | sample Lox_Sample_31_FD_207151 | JGI IMG/M metagenome (GOLD analysis project Ga0335077, IMG submission 207151) | Soil microbial communities from Loxahatchee National Wildlife Refuge, Florida, United States - Lox_Sample_3.1 | ecosystem: Environmental > Terrestrial > Soil > Wetlands | place: USA... | reverse complement strand
GAAAGATTGCGAAGTTGACTGCGTCGTTGGAATGAGAATTGGCCGCGTATCGTAAACGCGAATTCACACGAATAGGATGCAACTGGACGGGAAAGTCGCGATTATTACCGGGGGAAGCAGAGGGATCGGGAAAGCCATTGCCGCCGTGTTCGCGCGCGAAGGAGCCACCGCGGTCATTTGCGGCCGCAAGCAGGAAACTCTGGATAAGGCGGCGCGCGAGATTGGCAGCCGAGCGGTTCCGTTGGCGTGCCATGTCGGGAAGCCGGAAGAGCTTTCGCGACTGGTGGAAAAAGTCACGACAGATTTCGGTCACATCGACATCCTGGTGAACAACGCGGCCACGAATGTGGCGCAAGGGCACTGTCTCGCCATCGACGATGGGCAATTCGACAAGATGATCGAGGTAAACCTGAAGAGCGCGTTCCGGCTGACGCGGCTGGTGGCGCCGGGGATGTGCCGGCGCGGTTCCGGAAGCATTATCAACATCGCCTCCATTTCCGGGCTGCGCGCGCAGTTTGAAGGCCTGCTCTACAGCACGACCAAAGCGGCGCTGATCATGATGACCAAGTGTTATGCGCTGGAACTGGGGCCGCAGGGCGTGCGCGTGAATGCTATCGCGCCGGGTTTGATCCAGACGGTGCTCAGCGAGTACTACTGGAAGGACGAAGGGCGGCTCTCCGAACGGCTCCAGCATCAGCCCATCAAGCACCTGGGCCAACCTGAGGAGATCGCCGAGATCGCGCTGATGCTGGGCAGCGACAAAGCGTCGTACCTGACGGGCCAGGTCATCACCGTCGATGGCGGCGCCACCATCGCGTGATGAAGCTCTTCAAAAATCTCACCGTATACGTGGCCGCCCTGCTGCTGGCGGCTTGTCTGATTGCGGCATACCTGACGCGCGACGTGCCTGCGAGCCGTGTGACCGCCAAGAAGCCAGCGGCGACGATCCAGTCTTCGCCGGTCGACGAGCGGCTCTTGCAGACGGCGCGCCAGATGAGTTCGCTTGCGGATACGCGCGACGAACAGAATCTTGCTGGAGAGGCGCTGCGCCTGGCGGACCACGAGGTGGATCAGGCATTCGCCGCGGCGCTGCGGGAAGCAGCTGCGGAGAGCCCGCCGGCCAGCGGGCCCTTGAAGGAGCTTGCGGATCGCATCACTCACTTGAAGGCGAGCGTCACAGCGAACCAGGCGCGCATTGCGAAGCTGACGAAGGACGCGGAAACCAAAGCCGCGGCAGCCGACCAGCTGGCGCTAGCTCAAGCGCAACTGGCACTGGATCAGGACGAACTCGAAGATGCGCAGCAGGATCTGGTTCGGCAGGGAGGCGACCCGCACGCCAAGATCGCACAGGCGCTGGCGGAGCATGAAGCCGCCGAGCACCAGACCGCGCAAGCGCCAAAGGCCGCCGCGCCGGGCCGGAGCGTGACGCTCATCGAGCAGGCGCAGTTATGGCTGGCTCTGTGGGACCGCGGACAGCAACTGGAAGCCGCCCGCCTGCAAGCCGCCAATAGTGCGACGTCGTTGAGCCGCGAACACGACACGCTCGAGAAACTCATCAAGAAACAACCGATACCGGATGCCGCGGCTACTACGCCCGCGCCGACCAGCGACGATGCCTCTTCTGACGACGACACGGAGCCGCAAGAGGACACGGCCACCATGGTGGCCCGCTTGCGCCACATTTCCGACCAGAGGAAATCGCTCGCGACGCTTGACCAGCGAATCCAGGACAGCCAGCAGTTGACGGATGTGTACAAGCGCTGGGTGGCGCTTATCGTCGAGACCAGACAGCGCGGCGCGCTGCACCTGCTGCTGCAATCTCTCAGCGTGGTGTTCGGGATCCTGTTAGCGGTGCTCTTGATCGTAAAGGCCATCCACCACGCCTTCGGCCGGCAGGCTGACCGCAAGCAGCGGCATCAGCTACAGGTCATGGGGGGCATTGCCGTTCAAGTGGTAGGAGGCCTTCTAATCCTGCTGGTCATCGTGGGGCCTCCCACGCAGGTGTCCACCATCATCGGGCTGACGACCGCCGGCCTTACCGTGGTGATGAAGGATTTCATCGTGGCGTTTTTCGGCTGGTTCAACTTGATGGGAAAGAACGGCGTGCGTGTGGGCGATTGGGTGGAAATCAACGGCGTGAGCGGCGAAGTGATTGAGATCGGCATGCTGAAAACTGTTCTGCTGGAAATGGGCAACTGGACCAGCACCGGCCATCCTACCGGACGCCGCGTCGCGGTGATGAACAGCTATGCCATCGAAGGGCACTATTTCAACTTCTCGACGGCGGGCCAGTGGTTATGGGACGAGTTGCAGGTGACGCTGCCAACGACCGGCGACCCGTACCAGGCGTCACAGGAGATCCGGCAGACGGTAGAGCGGGAAACCGCCGCGGACGCCGCTGAAGCAGAGCAGGAATGGGAGCGTGTCACCCGACAGTATGGCACGCGCACATTTTCCGCCAAGCCGGCAGTGGACCTGCGGCCCTCGCCGAACGGGTTGACCGTGATCGTCCGCTACATCACGCGCGCGCCGCAGCGTTACGAAATGAAGTCGCGTCTGTTCACGGCGATCGTGGAACTGCTGCACAAACCGGCGGGGAGTGTGTGAAGCTGAGTCAACCGGATTGGGGCCGCGAATTAAGGCGAATTCACACGAATAAAGCAGGGGCGGCCGGGAACGCCTGCGCCCAAAGACTGGCATAGAACGTCCGATGTTTCTCTTCGACTTCTTCCGTTCTTTTCTGCCACTGCATAATCCCATCGGCTTTGGCGCCGCAGATTTCATCGAGCTGGCGTTCACGGCGCTGCTGGTGATGCTCGCCATGATGTTCCGGCCATGGATTGAACCGTACGGGCGGCGGGTTGCGTTGAGCGCTCGCTGGTCGATGGTGTTACTGGCCGCTCTGCCCGTAGTGCTGCGGCTGGCGCTTCTGCCGCATCATGCGATCCCATCGCCGACGGTTTCTGACGAGTTCAGCCACTTGCTGGTGGCCGACACCTTGGTGCATTTTCGCCTGGCGAATCCTGCGCACCCGATGCATCAGTTCTTCGAAACGTACTTCGTCCTGCAAGAGCCGACGTACAGTTCGATCTATGCGATCGGCCAAGGTTTGGCGCTGGCTGCAGGCCGGGTCCTGTTTGGCCATCCCTGGGCGGGGGTGGCTCTATCGATCGCGGCGTTTTGCTCTCTGTGCTATTGGATGCTGCGCGCCTGGACCACTCCGGCGTGGGCATTTGTGGGCGGAGTGCTTGCGGCGATCCAGTTCGGCCCGCTGAACCAGTGGATGAACGGCTACTGGGGAGGCGCGCTTTCGGCGACGGCGGGATGCCTGGTGTTTGGCGCACTGCCCAGGCTCCGGGAAAGGGTAAGAACACGCGAGGCCGTGCTGCTGGGGCTCGGCCTGTCTCTGCAGTTGCTGACTCGCCCATATGAATCTATTCTGCTGGTGCTGTGCGTTGTGCTGTTTTTTCTGCCGGCGGTGCGGCATCGGGACGAATTGCGCAAACTTGCCCGCGCTGTACCGGCCGTGGTGCTGATGGTGGTTCCCGCGATCGCGGTCACGCTGTTGCAAAGTAAGCAAGTCACGGGAAGCTGGACCACGCTTCCGTATGTGCTCAGCCGCTACCAATATGGCGTGCCCACTACATTCACGTTTCAGCCAAATCCTGTACCGCACCGTGAGCTGACGGTGGAACAAGACCTGGATTACAAGGTGCAGGTGGCGGTTCACGGGGACGACACGGATACGGTGAGAGAGTATCTCAGGCGATTGTTGCAGCGGGTGCGCTTCTACCGTTTCTTTTTTCTTCCGCCGCTGTATCTTGTGCTGCCGTTTTTTCTGGTGCGGCTGCGGGAATTCCGGTTTGCCTGGGTTGCGGCGGCGTTGCTGATTTTCGCCCTGGGCTCGAATCTGTATCCGTACTTCTATCCGCACTACATAGCCGCAGTCACGTGCCTGTGCGTGCTGGTGAGTGTTGCGGGGCTCGAGCGGTTGAGTTGCCTCCTCATCCGGGGGCTGCCGGCAGGCAGGGACGCCGCGGTCCTGATCCTGTTCTTGTGCGGCGCGCATTTTCTGTTCTGGTACGGATTGCACGTTTTTGACAGCGCTGAATTTTCCGTGGCGTTACGGCAATTCGAAACCTGGGATCTGATCAATCACGATGACCCGGAAGGGCGCATCGCCATCCATCGCGAGCTAGCGCGGGCTTCCGGCAAACAACTGGTTTTCGTGCGCTATTGGCCGAAACACATGTTCCAGGAGTGGGTTCACAACGACGCCGATATCGATGCCGCGCGGATTGTGTGGGCGCGCGACCTGGGAGCGGCGGAGGATGAGAAGCTTCGGCGCTACTATCCGGATCGTAAAGTGTGGCTGCTAGAGCCGGACGCCAAGCCGCCGCGGCTGATGCCCTATCCGGCTCAGTGAGACTTTGCCTGGGCCATGAGCGTGGTCGCGGTATGGGCGCGGACAAACATCCGCCGGGACGCGAAGCGGTATTTCACCAACGTCCACAGCGCGGCGAAACCGTCGCGGGCGCGAATCTTTTTGCCGTCAGCGATGCCGCGCGCGTTGTAACGGATGGGCACCTCGCGGATCTGGTATCCCAGACGACGCATTTTGGCGGTGACTTCCGGGCAGAACTCAAACCGGCGACAGGTGAGATGCACCTCGCGCAGGGCCGATGCGCGGAAGGCCTTGTAAGCCGTGGCTTCGTCGGTGATCCCGGCGTGGTATAAAAAATTCGCGGCGATGGTCAGAATCCAGTTGGCGATCCGGTTTCGCGTGGCCATTCCAGCGGATGTGCCGAGAAAACGGGATCCGTAGACCACGTCCGCTTCGCCCGTCACAATGGGCTGCAGGATATGAGCATAATCGCGCGGATCGTACTCGAGGTCGCCATCTTGCATCAGAAGGACATCGCCCGAGGCCAGCGCGATTCCGGTGCGAATGGCGGTGCCCTTTCCGAAGTTCCGCGTGGTGTGGTGGCCGGTGACGATGTCCCCCGCGGTTGCGTGTTCGGCGATCATCTGCGTGGTTCCGTCGGTAGATCCGTCGTCGATTACGATGATCTCTTTGGAGCAGCCCTCGGGCAAAGGCGCCCGGCGAACGCGCTCCAGGACCTGGCTAAAGGTGCGGAATTCGTTGTAGACGGGAATGATGATGGAGACTTTCATGATCGCCCGGCCGGCTGCGGCTTCTCGAGAACGACAAAAAGCGACTGGCCGAAGGGCGGCGGAAATACGCCCTCGATGCGCGACAAAATCGGGACCACGTACCGGTCGAAGAATTCGATCTGTCCTTCCGACTGGGCTTCGCGCCGGAAAATGCGCGCATTCGCCCACCAGCCGAAACAGCCGCAGAGATTCATGTAGTGCGCTTTTTTGACGCGAAGGCCGGCGGCAGCAGCCAGCGTGCTGATCGAATGCCGGGTGTAGCGGCGGTAATGCCCGAGATTTTTATCGATCGGCCCAAACAGGAACGGAAACGCTGGGACGAGCAGCACGATCACGCCGCCCGGCATCAGAACGGAGGCTATACCGGCAATCGCCGCACGATCGTCTTCGATATGTTCCAGCACATTCAGACACACGCAGGAATCCGGATGGAAGCGGGCCAGGTCGGAAAACGCATAATTGCCGGCGTCACAAGTGACGGTGTGCAGGTTTCTTCGATTGCGATATCGCTCCGCCAGCCGCTCGGTGCAGTTGGGGTCAATATCCAGGGCGATGACCAGGTCACGATCGAGGAGCGTCCCGGTGAAGTTGCCGATCCCGCATCCCAGCTCGATGACGCGGCGGCCCAATTCCGGCGTGACGAGACGGCCCTGCCAGGCAAAGTAGTTCTTGGCCCGGGCCATCCGTTCCTGATCCCGCAGGGTGTAAGTTGACGTCATCCCGAAAGTTCAATTATCGAACAGACGAAGGCGGGGGCCGCGGCGTTACCCTGATCCGCTCTGGGAAGATAGAAGCGTTGCATGTCTGCGCTCGACGTTTTTGGCTCCTTCCGACCGCTTCGCAATCCCATTGGTTTCGGTGCGCGCGATTTCATCGAACTGGCGGCCGCGGCGCTGCTCGTGCTGCTTGCCCTGGCGTGGCGCCCCTGGATTGAGCCTTTTGCTCGGAGCCTTGCGACCAAAACCGTGTGGTGTATGTTGCTGCTGGCCGCGCTGCCGGTAGCCCTCCGGTTGGTGCTGCTTCCCCACCATCCAATTCCTTCGCCGCAGATCTACGACGAATTCGGCCACCTGCTGGTCGCAGACACGCTGCGCCACTTTCGCCTGGCAAATCCTCCACATCCGCTGCCACGATTCTTTGAGACGTTCTTTGTGCTGCAGCAGCCGACGTACAGCTCGATCTATCCGATCGGCCAAGGACTGGTGCTCGCGCTGGGGCGCGCCATCTTTGGGTATCCCTGGGGCGGCGTAGTGCTGTCGGTGGCGGCTTTTTGCTCGCTCTGTTATTGGATGCTGCGCGGCTGGACCACACCCGAGTGGGCGCTCCTGGGAGGACTGCTGGCGGTCGCCGAGTTCGGCCCTTTGAACCAGTGGATGAATAACTACTGGGGCGGCGCAGTTCCGGCGGCTGCCGGGTGCCTGGTGTTTGGGTCTCTGCCGCGACTACGCGAGACGCGCGGACACACGCGGTACGCCATCTTGTTAGGCGTCGGTCTCGGCCTGCACGTGTTGACACGCCAGTACGAGACGATCTTCCTGGCTGCGAGCGTACTGATTTATTTTCTCCCGGAACTGCGAAATCGCGACGAGGCGCGCATGCTCGTCAGGGCCGTGCCCGCCGTGGCCGTGGCCGCGTTAGCCGGCATTGGCATCACGCTGATCCAGAATCAGCAGGTCACGGGAAGTTGGATGACGCTGCCGGCCATGCTGAGCCAGTATCAGTACGGCGTGCCGGCGTCGCTCACGTTCCAGGCGCATGCCGTTCCCCACCGGGAGCTAACGCCGCAACAAGAGCTTGATTACAAAATGCAACTCTCGTTTCGCGGGAACGCGCCGGAAACGGTCGGGACTTATCTGTTGCGCCTGGAATACCGCGTGCGTTATTACCGTTTCTTCTTCCTGGTTCCGCTCTACCTGGCGCTGCCGGCCTTTCTAGCGACCTTCGGGCATTCCCGGTTTGCGTGGGTGGCTCTAACGCTCGTCATCTTCGCGCTGGGCGTCAATTTTTTTCCGGCGTTCCAGTTTCACTACGTCGCGGCCATCGTGTGTCTGTTCGTGCTTGCGAGCGTCACGGGACTCGAACGTCTGAACCGGATCACCATTCGCAGCGTGCCCGTGGGCCAAACGGCAACCCGGCTGATCGTCTTCGTCTGCGCGGCGCATTTTCTGTTCTGGTACGGGATGCACCTCTTCGATGACCAGCCCTTCTCGCTGGCGATGCGGCAATACGAGACCTGGAATGCCATCGACCACGGAGATCCCGGAGGGCGGACGGCGGTCCAAGCGCAGCTTGAACGGGCGGCCGGAAAGCACCTCGTCTTCGTGCGCTACTGGCCGCAGCACATCTTTCAGCAGGAATGGGTCTACAATGCAGCCGATATCGACGGTGCGCGCGTCGTCTGGGCTCGCGATCTTGGCGCCGCCGAAGACGCAAAGCTCCGCCATTACTATTCCGACCGCACGGTGTGGCTGCTGGAGCCGGATGCACGGCCGCCAAAGCTGACGCCGTGCGATCCCGCGGCTGGCTGCCTCTCGTCTGGCGTTTCTTCGACACCTTCCTCTGGCACACCGTTCGAATCGCCCTAAGTTATGCTGGACTCATGCGGCACCCAATCCATTCGTACGTTCGCATTTCAGGCTTTGCGCTTCTGGCCACCCTTGGTCTGAGCCAGAATGCACCAGATCCCTGGTCGAAGTCCGATCTGGTGGAGCCGGCGACGCTCGCGGAGGAAATCCGATCCGCCAAGCCTCCCCAGGTTCTGTGCGTGGCGTTTTCGGTGCTCTATCGCAACAAGCACATTTTGCACGCCGTCGAAGCGGGTCCAGGGTTTAAGCCTGAAGGGCTTGCACTGCTCAAAAAAGCAGCCGCCGATCTGCCGAAGAGCGCGGACATTGTGATCTATTGCGGCTGCTGCCCGATGGTGAAGTGTCCGAACATCCGGCCCGCGTACCGCACGCTCAAGGAGATGGGCTTCACGCACATTCGCGTCCTCAACATCGCGACCAACATGCACGCGGATTGGTTCAGCAAAGACTACCCATCGGAAGCAGGCAGCGCGGGAACATCTGGAAAGTGACGCACCAACAACGAAGCAGGCCGACGAGGGCGTCGGCCGCGGACCAGGGGGGTCCGCCCCACGCTGCGATGCTACCCTGAAATTTGATGCGCTCGATTTCGTTGACGGCCCTTCTTGGGCTTGCCAGCTTCGCGGCGGCGGGCCAGGTTATCGGCGACGTTCGTGAAGCCGTCGCGGACAGAGACTTCGCGCACGCCGAAAAATACATCCAGAATTATCGCGCGAAAAACGGCGTCACGCCGGAAATGCTGGAAGCTCTTTCATGGCTGGGGCGCGGCGAGTTGGATGCGAATCAATACGATCAGGCCGAGCGCCATGCCGCTGAGACCCGCAAGCTCGCGCTTCAAGAACTTGCCAGGCGCCGAATGGACGATGAGCGGCACCTGTCCATCGCGCTGGGCGCATCGATCGAAGTCCACGCGCAAGTGCTGGCTGCTCGCGGCGCGCGTGGCGAAGCCATTCTGTTTCTGCGCCAGGAACTGGCCGCCTACCGGAACACTTCCATCGGCACCCGGATTCAGAAGAATATCAACCTGCTCACCCTCGAAGGCAAGCCTGCGCCGCCGCTGGATGTCGCCCAGTGGCTGGGACGCAAGCCCGTTCCGCTCACGCAACTGAAGGGCCGACCGGTACTGCTGTTCTTCTGGGCACACTGGTGCGGCGAGTGTAAGGCCGAGGTCCCGGAGTTGGCGCGCCTGATGGCGCAATACCAATCCAAAGGCCTGGTGCTCATTGGCCCCACGCAGCACTATGGCTATATCGCGGGTGGCGACGACGCATCACGCGACGAGGAAACGCGCTACATCGACGCCGTTCGAAACCGGTACTACGCCGCGCTGCCGGGCATGAGCGTTCCCGTCAGCGAGGAGAACTTCCAGAGGTTCGGCGCCAGCACTACACCGACTCTCGTGTTAGTGGATCGCCAGGGGATCGTGCGTTGGTATCACCCCGGCGCGATGCTGTACCCAGAACTCGCCAGCAAGCTGGCGGAAATTGCCGGAAACTAAACAGCCGGCGGGATCAAGCCATTTCTTTTCGAGTTGAGACTAACTCCGGATAGAACTGCCTGTATTTTCTGAGTGCCCGGATGAGTGCTTCCACTGCCGAAAGCTGCGCGTAAAGGTGCTCCAGTTCCTTTGCGACGTCCGGTTCCGTCTGGGATATGGGTAGGACCTTCTTAACCATGTCTTAGACTGCCCGAGAATCGTTGTTCCGAAAATCCCCGCGTGCGGGAAAATTTGTGGGATCGGAGCGGGGGGCATGGTCCTACGAATGTGGGAGGAATACACAGCCGTGGCGAGATGGACTACAGCAAAGCCGCAATTTTTCCGGGGTCATTCGGCACCACAATCGGGCGATTGGCGAAATTGGACTGGATGCGGGCGCCATCCGGGGCGTCAAGTTGACCGGTGTGGTAGCGATAGATATAGTCCGGATCCTTCAGCAGGTTGCCGGTGAGAACCGCCACCACGTCCGCATCAGGCCGCATGATGCCCGCGGCGGTGAGCTTGCGAACACCCGCGAGCGTGGCCGCGGAAGCCGGTTCGCAGCCAATGCCGCACTTGCCGATCACCGCTTTGGCGTCGGCAATATCCTGCTCACTGACTTTCCCGACGGTGCCGCCCGACTCCTCGACTTCCTTGAGTGCCTTGGGCCACGAGACCGGATCGCCAATCTTAATCGCCGTGGCCAGCGTCTCGGGGTGCCCCACAGGCTGGAGACGCTGCCGTCCGCTCGCCTGGAACAGCTCGTAGAAAGGCGCCGCGCCTTCGGCCTGGATCACGGCCAGCCGGGGGATCTTCTGAATGAAGCCCCAACTCTTGAGTTCACGCAGCGCCTTGCCGAAGGCGGAGGTGTTGCCAAGGTTTCCGCCTGGAAGCACGATCCAGTCGGGCACGCTCCAGCTGCGCTGGTCGAGCATCTCGACGATGATGGTTTTTTGACCTTCGATGCGGAAGGGATTGATGGAGTTCAGCAGGTAAATCCCCAGGCCTTCGGCGAGGGCGCGAACGAGAGCCAGTATCTGGTCGAAGTTCGCTTCCACCTGAAATGTCCGGGCGCCATATTCGAGCGCCTGCGCCAGTTTGCCGTAGGAAATGTTTCCGTGGGGAATGAAGATGAGCGGCTCAATGCCCGCGGCGCTGGCATATGCCGCCATGGATGCCGAGGTGTTGCCGGTGGAAACGCAAGCCACGCGGCGCATGCCCAACCGCAGCGCCTGCGCGACGCCGCACGTCATGCCGTTGTCCTTGAACGAGCCGGTGGGATTGAAGCCCTGGTGCTTGAATTCGAGCCGGTCGAGTCCGCCATACCTGGCGGCCGCGGGCCCGGGGAGTAAAGGCGTGTTCCCTTCCCGGAGCGAAACCACGGAGTCGAAATTTTCAAGAAAAGGAATGACCTCGCGGTACCGCCAGACGCCGCTCTGGTCGAGTGGCGCATTCGAGACGCGCCGCGCGCGCCACAACGATTTCAAGGCCTCGGGATCGAATTCCCAGCCGGAATAAGTGGCCTCCAGCAGGCCGCCGCACTTGGGGCAGTTGTAAAGCACCTCCGTGACGGAAAAATGGGTGCGGCAGGTTGGCTCGAAACAGGTCAATTGGGCGGGCATGAACTACCCATTGTAAATGGCGCCGGCGGCTGGCAAAGCGGGTCGCGACTTAACTTCGGATATCTTGTCTCGAAGGTTATCCAATCGTAGAATCCAGATGGGGCAGCCTTCCGTTAGCGCGTTTGACCGCTTCGCCTGACCTCTTAAGTTAAGTCGCAAAACGATTATGTTCGCCATTATTGGGATTCTCGTGGTCATCGGGGCCATCGTCGGCGGCTACCTGATGGAACACGGCAACTTGATGGTGCTGGTGCAGCCGGCCGAACTGGTCATTATCGGCGGCGCGGCCATCGGCACGATTCTGATTGGCAACCCGCTATCCACCATCATTCAGCTTCTGAAAGGCCTGGCCGGGATATTTAAGCCCAGCGGATTCACCAAGGCGTTCTATCTGGAACACATCAAGCTGCTCTATGAGATCTTCCAGTCCTCGCGCAAGTACGGCATGGTCAAGCTGGAGCAGGATATCGAGGAGCCCGCGAAAAGCCAGTTGTTCCAGAAGTACCCTAAGTTCGTCAAAAATCATCACGTGCTGCACTTCGTCTGCGACACCCTGCGCATGTACATCAGCGGCGGTGTGAACGCTATCGAGATCGACCAGATGATGGAGCTGGATATGGAGGTCCACCATGCGGGAGTGCGCGCGCCGGTCAACGCTCTCAGCACGGTGGCGGATTCGCTGCCGGGACTGGGAATTGTGGCGGCAGTGTTGGGCGTGGTGATCACCATGGGCGCCATCGGCGGACCGCCGGAGGAGATCGGGCACAAGGTCGCAGCCGCGCTGGTGGGGACATTTCTCGGCATTCTGCTGTGCTACGGATTTCTCGGCCCCATGGCCGCCAGCATGAATAAGGGCAACGAAACCGAGGCGCATTTTTATCACTTCCTGAGGGTTGCACTGGCCGCCTTCATCCGCGGCGCCGCTCCCATCCTGGCGGTGGAATTCGCGCGGCGGGCCATCCCCTCCGAAGTGCGTCCGACCTTCAAAGAGATGGAAGACGACTGCAAGAAGAGCGCAAAAGATGCCGCAGCCCCGGCCGAGCAGAGCGCCGCTTAGCACCCATGCCCGAATCTGAAGATCGAGCGCCGATTATCATCATCCGGAAAAAGGTGTCTCACGAGGGTCACCATGGAGGCGCCTGGAAAGTAGCCTATGCTGACTTCGTCACGGCCATGATGGCTCTGTTCATCGTCCTGTGGCTTCTCAGCAGCAGCGAAAAGATCAAGAAGGCGGTGGGCAGTTACTTCCAGGACCCGACAGGAAGCGGCAAGATGATGGGCAGCAACCTCGGAGGTTTAGGCGAAAGCGTCGCGGTGACCAAGGACGACATGAGTCAGCTTAAGAAGCGGCTGGAGCAGGCCATGAAGAGCATGCCGAAGTTCGAGCAGATGAAAAACAACGTCGAGCTGACGATTACGAATGAAGGCTTGCGCGTGGAACTCATCGAATCGGAAAAGGGGATGTTCTTCGAAAGCGGCAACTTCAAACCCACCGACCAAGGAAAGGCGCTGCTGGTGCAGCTCGCCTCCGAACTGGGACGGCTTCCCAATACGATCGTCATCGAGGGATATACGGACGCCAAGCCCTATCAGGGCCAGAACGCATACACCAACTGGGAATTGTCCGCGGACCGTGCCAATGCCGCGCGCCGGCTGATGCAGGAGAGCGGGCTGCGCGGGGATCAGGTCAAGCAGGTGCGAGGCTTTGCGGACCAGCGGCTACGCACGCCCAAGGATCCCGAGGCTCCCTCCAATCGCCGCGTTTCGGTCATCGTGCAGTATCAGGACACGGCGGGCCAATCAGCGGCGAACGAGCGGCAGGTTCCGGCCGGGACGCATGCGGCGGCTCCCAAGCCCCCGGCCACTCCGCTGCCACCCAAGACTGCAGCCGCGCATTAGGATTCCGTCAGCGTATACTGGCCACAATGCTGGCGGTTCATCTGGAAGACCGGCGCGTGGCGGTGAAGCGCGTTCCACGGCCCCGCGCGCCCGAGCGTTTCGCCCTTATCCGGCTTCTGTGCGGAGGCATTTGCAACACCGACCTGGAGCTGCAGCGAGGCTATTACGGTTTTTCCGGCATCCCCGGCCATGAGTTCGTGGGCGAAGTGGTGGAAGCAAGTCGCCGCGAACTGGTGGGCCGCCGCGTCGTAGGCGAAATCAATCTGGATTGCGGAAAATGCAACTGGTGCCGCAAAGGCCTGGGGCGCCACTGCCCTTCCCGCAAGGTGCTGGGAATCGTAAAACATCCAGGGGCATTTCGTGAATTTCTCACGCTGCCTGAAGGCAATCTGCATGTGCTGCCCGATCGCGTGCCCACCGAACAGGCAGTTTTCGTCGAACCTCTGGCAGCGGCCTGCGAGATTCTGGACCAGGTGAACATTCCGTGCAGCTCGCAAGTCGCCGTGCTGGGCGACGGCAAGCTGGGGCTGCTGGTTGCTCAGGTGCTCCACGCTCACGGTCTGCGCGTGCACCAGTTCGGTCACCACAAGGAGAAATTGCGGATTGCCGCGCGGGCCGGCGTTTCGACCGAATGGGTGCGCAATCACCTTCCGGCGGCCAAATACGAGTGGGTGGTGGAGGCAACCGGGTCTCCCAAGGGTCTGGCCAGCGCGGTCGGCATGACGCAGCCGCGCGGCACCATCATCATGAAATCCACGCTGCATGGGCGGGTGGGCATCGACAGTGCGCCGGTGATCGTGAACGAGATCACCCTGGTGGGTTCTCGGTGCGGGCGCTTTGAGCCTGCCATCGAGCTGCTGAGGCTCGGCGCAATCAATGTTGCCGGCATGATCTCGGAGCGGATGCCGCTCGATCGCGCGGCCGCAGCGTTCCGCCAGGCCGCTAGGCCGGGAGTCCTGAAGGTGCTGCTCACATGAATCGCGCGCCAGCTATCCAAGTATAATAGTAAGCCGATATATATCGTTGATCTGTAACGATAAACTTCTTGACCTCTGCGCAATCCAAATGATATAAAAAGCGTCGCTGCCACCGTTATAATGAGATTAAGTAGCGGTTTTTAGCTCTTCGTATGCCCTTCTTCGAGGGATTTTCCTCCACCCACTCCGCCGCCGAACCGGAATCGTACACCTGGTCCTGTCCCGGCGCGCCCGTCCAGGTTCAACTGCCGCTCAGCGTGGTGGAACTCATGGGGCGCGAGGTGAAGCGCGCTTTCGAATCCGTTCCCGAGCACAGCGTGGAGATCGGCGGCCTTCTGCTGGGCACGGCTGACATCGCGTCCAACCCGATCATCGAAATCAAGAGATTCGAGCCCTTCCTTTCCGAATACCGGACCGATCACAAATTCATTCTTTCCGAAGCCGACCAGCGCAAGCTCGAGAAAATACTCGCCACTCGCGCGACCGAGCGAACGGATGGGCTGAAGGTGGTCGGGTTCTACCGCAGCCATATCGGGGACGGCTTGAGCCTGGGCCCGCACGACATCTCCCTGGCGCAAAAGTATTTCAACCATCCCACCCAGGTGTTTTTGCTGGTGAAGCCGGCAGCCGATGGTTCGTCGAGCGCCGGATTCTTCTTCTGGGATGATAGCCGGATCGACTCGCAGTTCTCATACCTGGAGTTTCCGTTTGAACCGCGGCAACTCACCTCCACGAGCCTGGCGCCCATATACCCCGAACCTGCGGAACCCGGCGTACAGCAAAAACCGGCAACGCAGGATGACCTATCGTTGCCCTCGCTCGAAGAACTGGCGCTCGATGCCGTCACTCCGCGCCGCTTCGAATGGCTTTGGTACACCTGGGTTGCCGTGTTGCTAATGGGTGTGGGCGCCGCTGGACACTGGATCTACACGAAGTGGAACCCGCCGCCCATAGCGAGTCCGGCCTCCGACTCGCAGGGGCTCGCGCTGCAGGTCGAACGCCGGGGCGCTGATCTTCGCGTGAGCTGGAACCGGCATTCGTTCGCCATCGCCCGGGCGATTGAGGGCGTGCTCGTGATCCGCGACGGCGAACTGCACGAACAACTGCTGCGCTTCGATCTGGACCAGCTTCGTCATGGCAGCATCCTTTACACCCCGGCGAATCCTACCGTGCAGTTCCGGTTCGAAGCCACGGACCAAGAGAACGTGAAAACCAGCGAGACGGTACTGGTGATTAGCGCGGCCAAAACGGATGCGCTTGGCGGCCCCGTCAACCAGGCCTCCATCGGCCCGGCGCAGGGCGGCGGAACCCCGCGCAGGCAAGCGCCGCCGCCTTCAGCCGCATCCGGACCGGATTTCGGCGAACCCATTCGTTTGGCAATCGTGAAGCCGCCGGCGCCGGGCGCAAGCCGGCCGGAGGTTCCGCAACCCAAACTCACTCCGCCATCCGGGCAAACGGATTCCGCCGGCGATTCATACTCGCCGCCGCAACCGATGCGCGAAGTTCAGCCCACCGTTCCCGCAAATGCTGAAGTCCGTTCACTCGTAGAAGTGGAGATCCGGGTGCATATCGACGATAAGGGCGCCGTGATCGCGGCCGAGCCGCTTCCGGCGAGGACACCCGTCAGCAGTTTACTGATCGGCGCAGCCCGCAGCGCTGCCCTGCGTTGGCGCTTCGAGCCGGCATGGAGAGGCAGCCAGCCGGTGGCCAGCGAATTGATTCTGAAATTTCAGTACCACCCCGCCGGCCAGTAGCCGCCGGGCAATCCCTGCCATAATTCCTAAATGCTCTCCTCATTGCTACTCGCGCTGCTGCTCATGCAGGCGCCCGCGGACGGTCCCAAACCTCCCGAGGCCAAACCCGCCGAGAAGGCAGACGAACCTCCGGTAGTCACGCATCACGAAATCCGACTGAACGGCAAGTCGCTCAAATAC
>Ga0335077_10005406_pt1 | contig 15671 bp, 14 predicted proteins | sample Lox_Sample_31_FD_207151 | JGI IMG/M metagenome (GOLD analysis project Ga0335077, IMG submission 207151) | Soil microbial communities from Loxahatchee National Wildlife Refuge, Florida, United States - Lox_Sample_3.1 | ecosystem: Environmental > Terrestrial > Soil > Wetlands | place: USA... | reverse complement strand
CACTTCAATCGCTCAACTTAAAAGCCGACAACTTTCGTATCGTGCGGGACGGCGGACGCATTCTCGCCTGTGCCGCACTTTGGGATCAGCGCACTTTCAAACAAACGGTGATTTGCGGCTATGCGCCCTGGCCGGCCAGGACACGGCCGGTGGTGAACTTCGCGGCAGACATCATCGGCACCCCGCGTTTGCCTGCCGTCGGTTCAACGCTGGCCCAAGCATTCCTTTCACATTTCGCTATTGCGAAGGGAAGAATGGATGCACTGCCCCGATTGGTTATGAACCTTAGCACGTTAGCGGCGGAGCGAGGAATTGAATTTCTCACCCTGGGTTTTGCCGCGAACGACCCGCGCCTTGCCATAATTCGCGCCCGCTTCAAACGTCGTGAATATCGCAGCCGGATTTACATCGTGCGCTGGCCGAACATGGGCGGTGCAGCGGGTCAACTTGATGACCGCGTGTTGCAACCGGAACTTGCTTTGCTATGAATCCGCCAACGCCAATTTATTCCAAGACAATCCCGCGCAGTAATCTCACGCCAGCGCAGGTCGGGGAAATGTTCCAGTTGCTTGCCGAACATTTCGACGGCGTAACGCAAGAACAGTTCACACGCGACTTGATGGAAAAGAACCGTGTCATTTTGCTTTTGCGCGACAAACGGCTTGTGGGCTTCTCAACTTTGCTGGCTTATACGACCACGTTCGAGGGTGAAACGATCAACGTGATTTACTCCGGCGACACCATTGTTGCGCCGGAAGCATGGGGCACAACCGCTCTGCCACGCGCCTGGATTGCCGCCGTGAATGAATGGCGGGAGCAATTGCCGGATGGCCGCTGTTTCTGGTTGTTGCTAACGTCGGGATTCCGAACGTATCGGTTTCTGCCGGTGTTCTGGGGCGAATTTTTCCCTTGCTTTGATAAGCCAACTCCGCCTCAATCGCAACGGTTGCTGCAACAACTGGCAAGGGAGCGGTTCGGTTTGCAGTTCGATTCCTCGGCGGGGGTCGTCAGATTCAATTCGCCGCAAAGACTGCGCGCATGTCTGCAAGAGATTCCAAACGGGCGGAAGCATGACCCGCACATCGCATTTTTTCTCGCAAATAATCCCGGCCATGTCCGTGGCGATGAGTTGGTATGCCTCACTGAACTTGGCGACGAAAATCTGACTCGCGCTGGAAGGCGAATGGCTGAATCGCAACACCATGAATCTCTCTGCGGCCATTGCTAATTCATTGTGGACGGCTTCAAACGTTTCAGCGCTGATTCGATTCCGCCGCGCGCTGAATCGTCCCGCCGAAACGCAATTGCAATTGCTGCGCGATTATCTCGCCCGGAATGCAGATTCGGCTTATGGCAAGGCTCACGACTTCGGCGGCATTCATAGTTATGAGGAATTCGCCCGCTGTGTTCCGCTTGCTGATTACGAGGACATCGAATCGTGGATCGAGCGCATTCGCCGTGGAGAAAGCAACGTGCTGACAAGCGACGTAGTGACTCATTTGATTCCGACCAGCGGCTCGACCGGCGCACGGAAACTCATTCCATTCACAGTCGGATTACAGTCTGAATTTAATCGCGCCATCAGTCCGTGGATTGCGAGCCTATACAGCCGTCATCCCTCCGTTGCACTCGGCACGGCCTACTGGTCAATCTCACCGGCATTTCAGATTCAGGACGCCGAACCTTCGGTCGTGCCAATTGGGTTTGAGGATGATTCGTCTTATCTTGGCGGCACAAAAAAACGGCTCGTGGATTCTGTGATGGCCGTGCCGTCCGAACTGCGGCTGGTTTCGGACATGGAACCATTTCGCTATCTGACTTTGCTTTGTCTGCTGCGACAACTTGACTTGCGCCTGATTTCAATCTGGCATCCTTCCTTTTTGTCACTACTGCTGGATGCGTTGCCGGCCTGTTGGGAAAATTTGTTGTCCGACATTGAATTGGGTCGTTGTCGTTTTTCAAATTCGCTGCCAGCAACAGTTTTTCAAGCATTGAAACTGCGTCCGCTGCCGCATCGCGCAAGACAATTGAGGAACGCAAACCCGGGAAACCCTGAAACTGTCTGGCCGCATTTGAAGATCATCAGTTGTTGGGGTGACGGTCACGCCAAATTTGCGAAGGCCGAGCTTGAGCGCCGCTTCCCATCCACATTCATTGAATCCAAAGGTCTGATTGCGACGGAATGTGTCGTGACTATCCCATTTTCCGGGTCATACCCGTTGGTTATCAATTCACATTTTTTTGAATTCATAGACGAAGAGGGGCGAATTTGCCGCGCGCAAGAATTGAAGAAAAACGAAATTTACGAAGTAGTCGTGACAACAGGCGGCGGCTTCTGGCGTTATCGCCTGCATGACCAAGTTGTAGTGACAGGTTTTGTTGGTAAAACGCCATCGTTGCGGTTCCTGGGGCGAGTTGGAAATATTTCCGACTGTTTTGGTGAAAAACTTTCGGAGCATTTTGTTGCGCAAGCGATTCAAGAGTCCATTTCCGCAATATCGTCAACTCAATTTGTGATGCTCGCGCCGGACGAAGACCATTCGGGTTGCCGCTACACCCTTTACATCGAAGGCGACGTTGCAAATGAAATCGCTGCGTGTCTCGACACCTCGCTTTGTCGGAATCCCCACTACGCTTGGTGTCGCAAAACGGGCCAACTCCAGCCATTACGCCTGTTTCGTATAAAAGCCGCCGGATACAAAACTTTTGTTGCCCGCGAGCAATCGAGCGGAAAACGACTTGGAGAAATCAAACCCTGTTCCATTTCAAAAATGAACGGATGGTCTCACCATTTTCAGGGTGAATATCTATGCCACTAATTGTTTTGAGCCACTGGCTCCAAATTCTGCGAACCTGCCGAATTGATCCAAAAGTCAAATCTAACCCTGGCCGGGGTTAAATTTGCGTAGATGGTGAGTTTCATTCGGCCATACTGCCCGTGGGAACTTCGGATATAGAAACTTCTGGCTATTATCTGTGCTCCACGAGCCAATCAGCGCACTCACGCCGTGATGAGAACAACCGGCTAAAAATGCCGCCACTAAAATGGCGGCCAACCGAATTATGCGAATGTTTATTTTCATCATTGAGAACCACGCCAGCCGATTCATTGCGGAACGGTCGCTTTCCTACTGCGAGAACTGCTTGTGTTGCCATGTTGCGAAATCTCCGAGAATTTCTTCAATGCGGTTTCACGGAATTCTTTTTTTTCTGAAAAAAGATACATCACTACCGCTATGCCACAAATTGCCGTGAATAATCCCAAAAGAATAAACAGCAAATCCGCGCCAGCTACAATACCTGCGGCTGCATTGTCACTGCCGGGACTGGTTATAATTCCGTTCATAATCTTGTAAAACACTATTCCGGCAATACCTAGCATTAGTCCTGCATGGATAAATCCCGCGAGACGCCATTTGGACGCAACAAAAAACCAGCCCGATACGGTCAGAATGATTACATAAGTTAAAGCAGCAATCATCCGTAATTTACCGCTCGTTCCTTGATAGCCAAATTGTTTTAATATCCAAAGGGCACTGATGCTAAACAATAGCGTCGCAAATAAAGCCGACACGATTGAAATAAAAGTTTGGAAATTCTTATTAGCCATAAATCATTGTGGCGCGGTTGCTTCCCAATTACGCGAGCCGTTTGTGTTCGCAACACCTTTGAAAGTAACGGACATAAACCCGTCGGGCGTGTCGTTAATGCCAAACATCAAGCGAACCTTGCTATAAACTTTTCCCCCTCGGCTCTCGATATAGAACATCTGGTCAAAACCACCGTGCCAACTATTAGCCGCCGTTGACATCACAAACGTAGCGCTCGGTTGGTAGCCGTCTTCCGGCGCTGCATAAGTAATCCGTGCTTCACCTACAGTGGTTTCAATCAATCCACCGTCAACAGTCTCAACCTGCACACTCCAGTCTTGCGGATTGTGTTCCGAAACGATCCCCAGCGAGCGTTTTACAATAATTTGGATGTCGCCACCTGTGGAAACGATTTCGCCAGCCACTAAATCAAAATTGATTGGCACATCCGTGTAGTGAAGTTTGTAAGTCTTATCAATGTCCACTAGCGGCTCTGCGCCTTGCAACTTCCACATTTTGATCACGGTCGGATTGTTCGGGTCAGGCGTAAAATGGCCGTTATACATATAGGAGTATTTGAACTCCGTGCCGGTCATGGCCAAAACGTAACCTTCTTTTTTGGGCATAACGCCCAAACTTTCGCCTTTGCCGCCATTTATTTGAAAGAAGCCGTTGCCATCACTCATTGTCGTCAGATGTTCCACGGTTGATTGAACGCCGTTGTAAATCCGCACACTGGCCGCAATCTGCGCGGCGCTAACGGCATTTCCAAACTGGTCTTCTAATCTGCCATAAAAGGCAATCGGCACGTCATTCAATGCGGCTAGCCCTTCCTTTATCTGTTCGCCCTTGTCGTGCGGTGGCACAGTTGTGTTTGTCGCAATTTGCGCCGGTAATATATTTGCATGAAGCGGCAGGCTCACTGGCATAGCCGGTGCGTTGGCTGCTGATGGTGCAACATTCGTCTCAACCGAAGTTGTCGGCAGCATTGCCACCGACTGCTTTTTTCCATACCAAAGCACCAGCGCAATCAGCACCGCTGCGACGATAATAAACAAAAAAAATGAAGGCCGGATTTTCATGGATTGCTGATATTGAAACCATATTGCGAGGAAAACAGCAATATGTTCCAGTAATTCCACTCCTGCCAACAGTCACCGCGAAATTCGGCACTGTGCCAGAAGTGATCTCCGTAACTGTGCCCGGATGTATCTGTCGGCCAAACTGTGGTCAGGTCGAGATTTTCACTTATATTGAGCACATTTGGCGTTGCACCTAAAGCCGTTGAACGTGGTTCGGCGGCGTAGGACATTACCGTGTAAAGATTATTCAAGTTGCCGACTATATCAAAATTGATAGTTCCTTCAGCGCCTTCAAGAAATTGAAAATGATTCCACGGCGCAGGATCGGTAATGCTGCCATTGTAATAATAACTTCCTTCGCCGACAATTGTATCCGGCTTGGTGATTTGGTCAAAACCCCATCGCGGTGCTGCCAGTGCAAAATCATTCGTATTGTAAAAGTTGATTCGTTTTCCCACTGCGGAAACATTGTTCGTCAACCGATTTCCATAAATGTTCGGCGTGTTCGGGCCGTAATTTATTGAACCTAACGAATTCAATGGCCCGCTTGGATATGTATAGGTAAACGCCAAAAGATAGGGAGTTGTGACGGTCGAATCGTAATCATGGGCAGGGAGAGCAGCTTGGCTAGCAACGTAAGTGTTCACGAGTTGTCCGTCTCCATCTTGAGCCGCCAATCGCAATGCTTCTCCAGCCACGACGTTGCCCATGCTATGCGCCAGCATATAAACGTGGTTGGGATATTCGGCATTCAAATCGTTCAATTTGTTTAGCAAGCCCGCTGCTGACTGCCACGCCTGATATTCACTGTTATCAAAGTTGCGCGGGTCAGTCAACGCATCCCAAAAACTGCCGGTAAATCCATAGCCTGTCGGCCAGCGAAATTCACCAAAGCGGCCTTGATACCCCTGCCAGTAAAGCCGTTTGAATGCAGACTCGGCAAACCGATCTTTTTCCCAATACTGCATATTCCACCCATGCACGAATAAAATGTAAGGCGTGTTTGTATCCGGCGGCGGCGTGTATTGAAATGCCGATACGAATGGAGGCAAACCGTCAGTTACATTTGTAGCCAATAATTGCGGAGCTTGGCTCGGATCATCACCCACCGTCCAACGTTCATACATCTGTTTGATGTCCACAATCTGAATCCACTGCGATGCCTGTGCCAGCACGTTGCCGCTGGCATCGGCAATCGTCAGATTTAATTGCCCGCTGCCGTTGGTTACACCACACCAGATAAAATGGTTTCCAGCCCAACCAGAAAAAAGACTCGAATTGAGTAGAATGCTGCCGCCCGGCGCAAGCCGTCCAACATAAGCGGATGTCAAAGAATCAATTTGTGAATCGGCAATTGTGCTGTTGGTCAAGTAGCCGATGCCGCCATCAGGGTCAGCCGCTTGGAACAAATCAATTGTCGGATTGCCAGAATTTGGACTGCCCACGTCACCCCAATTCAACGTGATGGTGCTGCCTGCTGGCAATGCCGCCAACAAGTTTGAAGTAACACCACACACCCACAGACGAGCAAAATCTTGCAAATCACGGACGCAGGGGATCGCGCGGTGTCCAGCACCATCAAGATAATTACAATCTGGCGTGTTCTGACCCGGCGTGCCAGGACTATCTTGAACTTTCACATCATCGTCGTAAGAAGTATTATCGTCCGCATCAACGACAAAGCGGTCGTAATTGTTGTCGCACCAGTGCGTGTAGGGGCTGCTGGCGGAAGTTGCGTCCGCGCCGTTGAAGGACGTGTCCATGTTGCCGTCATGGTTTTTGTCGAGAGCCAAACTAACGCAATACACCGTGCAGGTGCCGCGTTGGCCGGTGTCAATGTCCGGCATCGTCACCAACGCCGCCGGGCCGGGCACCGCTGGGAAGAAATTTCCGTAAGGTGAAAGCACACCGGCACTATTGGTGGTCACAGCCCCATTGGTGTTGATTTGATACGCTTGGTCAAAGTATTGACCCAAGTAGCCATAGACACCGCTGTTGCCGTTTTCTACCGCCAATTTCGCGTAGCCAACCACCGAGACCCCTTGCGGTGACGCAATAAAAAGATCACTCGGATTTGTTCCTGAAAAACCCGTTGTGCCCGGAAATGGGGTCGGATAGCCAAACGGGGGACTGGGATTCCAAAAATAATATCCAACCGTCTGAAATTGTGGCTGGGCAACTTCCGAATAAAAATAACCACCCTGGCTGGTGCTGCCTCCGGCATTGAGCGTCGTGGTCGCCGTGCCAGACCCCGAAGGATAGGCGATTTCCACCGAGACAAACGGCAACCCAAAGTAGTTGTTGCCGCCCAAATGATAATTGCCACTTCCATCCTGACTGACGCCAATTTCGTAGTTGGGACTGTAAATCCATGTAGAACCGTAAATATAGTCGCCCGCCCCCAGCCAGCGCGCATCATTGGTTGACAGCAATGGGGGAATGACGGCTCCATTGGTGGCCGGAGCTTGAAACTGATAAGCCACTGGTGAATTGGATATTACCAGATAGGGCGTGTAGGCTCCCCAAATGCCTGTGGTCGGGAAGCCCTGATTGACGTTCGACAAATTGAAGACAAAGTTCCGGTAAAAATAGTTGTTTTCAAACGGTAGCAAGGGGTCAAACGTTCCATAGCTTTGTTGCTCGCCATATTGATCAAATGTCTGGTAAAAGCCTGAAAAGGCATAATTGTTGGGATAAAGGAATTCGTACCAGGAGCCATACTCACTATCGCCGACATAATAGCCAAAGGGGGAATCCACCATCGCCGCCCGCAACAGAAAAATCAGGTTCTCCTTGAGTTGCGCCCGGCCGTCAAACCAGGGCGGTTCGGCCTGACCATTGGAAACCAGGGAACCGGCTGGCGCGCCCAGATTGCCGTTGGTTTTGAGCGTTTGCACATACCAGAAATAATTTCCCCCATCAGACGCCGGTGGAATATCTGCATCCGCAGTGGGAATCAGGAATTGGCTCTGGGCCGAATTGGTAACTGGAATTTCAAAGGTGGGGTTGATGGGTTCGGTGCCGATGCCAAAATAATAGTAATCGAACCAGGCAGCCTCATCAATCAATGTTACCAGCAATGTAGTTGTGCCCGAAGGCAAGGGGGTGGTGGTCACGTAAGCCGCATCCTGCGAGCCGCCGACGATGCTCGCAGAGACGGTGTTCGGTTCCAAAGGCAGCGAACTGCTCCAGCTTGAACTACCGCCAGCATATTGGGCCTGAACCTTGTAGGAAACAACCAAGGCACTACCCTGAAATGGATCGGGTATGTCCGCCGATACGTTGTTCACCAAACTGACCACGTTGGCAGCCAAATTGTAGTCTGTAGTCTGTCCCGTCCACCCATCGTATTTTTCCACCGTATAACCTGTGACCGGGCCGGGTGAAGGCTGCCAGTTTATCGCCGCCGTGTTGTTGAAACTGTTGAAATTAACCGTCACACCCTGCGGCGCGGGCGGTGTCACAAACGTATTGGGTGCTACGCCCATGATGTATTTTTGGTAAATCGTCCAACCGTCGTTTGCCGAGTCAAGGGCGTTCGGATTAACGCCTGTCGTTCCGAAATACTGTAGTTGCCACCAAATAGGCAAACCGCTTCCGTCGTCAGCCCATGACCTTATTCGGAAAAATAAATTAGTGCGGCCATTTTGCGCCACATTCATCGGCGTCCAATTTGTGAATTCCGATCCCAAAACAAAACCTTCCGAATCCCACCCTGTCTGTGTGAGGTCTTGTTTGGATTGGATTTCATATTGAACGCTAGGAGCAGTGTTTTCTAGGAACAAATTGGCGAAACTGTTTGACACCCCGGCAATCGAGAGCCAAAGATTTGTGCCGTAATTAGGCGTGTTGATTGGTGGAACCCCACCGCCACCAGAATCGCTACCGTCACCACCCACACCAGATGAATCCATAGCATCCATCATCATTCCGCTGCTGGCGTTGAGGCTGGTTTTTACCGGCACATTGTAATTTTTTGACAAATCGTCCAAAAGAAAAACACCGTCATCTCCTAATGACCACGCGGCCATGCCAAACGAACTTGGGAGCGGCGGCCAAGCGTCCGGGCTGCCCGGAGCGTGTTGAGCCGACCAGAATGTTCCGGCCTGCGGCAAATCCGCCGCCGAAATCGGCGTTGTCATTTCAATGGCTTTGAGTTCCACTTCCTCGTCCGAGAGGTTGCTGACATCTTCATTGGGGTCAGTCATCACGGGCTGACTGCTGACATCAACGGCGGTTTGGGCGTGGACAAAATAAAAGGATGCGGCCAGTGCCATGCCGCATAACAAAATCCTCCTGATAGTTTTCATAAGTTTTGTTTGGTTACATGTCTATTTCGATGAGTGGTTTAATGTTTTCCAGTTCCGTCCGCAAGCGAAAGTTGTTCACATGATGTCAGGTAAAGCCTCCACGATTGCCCGTGTCCCGCTGCTAACGTGCCAGCATCAAAAAACAGCCTGAACAACTGAACATCGTCGGCCCACAAGTGCGGAAAATTCGCCTCCAAAGGGGGTGGACGCAAAGCGACTTTGCCGTCAAGCTGCAATTGTTCGGTTGGGACACCAGCCGGGAATCGGTGACGAGTCTTGAAAATATGCAGCGGCGCGTTCCCGATCTCGAATTGTTTATCCTCGCCCGCGTGCTCGGCACGAAAATGGACAATTTGTTTCCGCGCGGCATTGGCGGGAAGCTCAAAGAGCTTTACCCGCAATACCGCGTCAAGCTCTCTCGCGGCCAGATTCCGCGTTCTTCGTGACGATTGCCCGCCGGGGTTGAAATTTGGCCGGGTGACGAATTTATTTTTGTCAGCCTCGTGTTTCAAGCCGCTGTGGTTTCTTCTACCAGTGAAAGAATGCGGGAAATAAAATCCTGCGTGTCGAACGGTTTCTCAATGAAATCCGCCGCGCTAAGCTCGCCGAGGGCGTATTGCTGGTTTTCAATCGTCGCCTGACCGGAAACAAACACCATTGGCGTTTCTGCCAGGTGGGGAATTCGTCTCAACTGCTGAAACAGTTCAAAGCCGTTGGCATTTGGCAGGATAACGTCAAGGGTGATTAAATCGAATCGTTCAGTGTGGGCCAGCCGCAAGGCTTTCTCGACGCTCAAAGCTGTTTTCACTTCACAGCCAACTCGCGTCAACAAGAAGGCCATCATCGTGGCCACAGGCATTTCGTCGTCCACTATCAGAATTTTTGCTTTGCTGCTCATAGCCCACGGGTTCCCGTGCTGTTTCAAGATGTTCCGCAAAACCAAAACACAACGCAATACAAATTTACGCAGTAATGCGCGTATTCCAAACGATAGCGGTTGCTACGTTGTCCCCCATCAAAAAAGACATCGCCAAACTAAACATCATCGGCGCACAGGTGCGGAAGCTCCGCGAGCAAAAAGGATGGACGCAAGACAAGTTCGCTGTGAAGTTGCAACTGGCAGGGTGGGACACTAGCCAGGATTCGGTGTCTCGACTGGAAACCCAAGATCGCCGCATTACAGATTTGGAGCTTTTTGTGCTCGCGGACGTGCTGGATGCCAAATTGGAAGATTTGTATCCGAAGGACTTGCGCGGAAAAATTAAAGCCCTCTGGCCGCAGTATCGCGTCAAACTTTCGCGCGGGCAGCTTCCGCCAAAACAGTGAACCCGTTGAAATGTTTGACGCGCCCGTTCCTGCGAAAAGCAAAGGCGGCTTTTTAGGAGGGTGTTGCTGGCTTCGTCGGCTGGCCGTCTGAACCTTTCTCGCTCGCCCTGCTGCCGGGCGTCACTGGCCAAGTTTGTTTGCTTCTGCGCTCTTGCGCCGCGCGGCGCACCGCGATTGCTTGCCCCGGACACGCCCCCCAAGCAATCGCATTGTTGAGTTCCGGCGTGTTCCTGCCGTTCCATCTTGCCTACCTGCTTGCCGGTTTCTGGCAAAATATCTTTCAATTTGTGGTTGACAACTGTATTCATAATGTTACTATCGGTTATATGCCGTTCATTCAGTTTCCATACATCGAAGTGCCGAAGGAACTGCTGCCCATTGTTGGCGAGCCGACACCTGGCACCCGTGCCTATCGGCGGGAAGGAACTTTTAAGGAATGCGGCGAATGGTTTGAAACTCTGGCCGAGTATTACAAGGGAGACGTGGGACTTTCGAGCGGCGGCGTCATCATGTTCGTGCCGGTGTCACGCGCTGGCGTCCATAAGCGCATCAAGGAGGGCAAATTGACGGCCTTCTTCTTTTACGTCACCCATGAAGAAACACGGCCATTCGGTGCGAAACGCATGGCCAAAGAACGCCCCTTTATTCTCGTGTCCGTCAGCGAGTGCAAAGCATGGGCAGAGGATATGAAACGCAAGGTTGGGTTTGTGGACGACCCGAACGAGACTCCTTTTCTCGAAAGCACACGCCTGTTGCGGGAAGGCGGTGGAGACGAGCCAACCAGTGCGAAAGAAGAAAAGGAAGCCGATGAATTTGTGAACCAAGACCCCAAGGACAAGGGCAGCCGGAAAGTGAAATATCGGGATTACGGCGGCGACAAGGAAAATCTACAACAGGACTGGATTTATATGCAGAAGGAATTGCAAGCGGCGATGACATCCCCTGCAAAAGCCGCTGCGCTGCGAAGACGGTTGCGAAAGGGGATGGAGTGGGACAAAGCAAACAGGACTTGGAAATTGAAGGAGGAGAAGTGATGTTGTATGCAAACTAGGTTCAATGACCGTTTGATCCGATTCCCGGAATTGGAAGAGATTTTCGGCGTGTGCAAGCGGACGGTGAGACGGAAGGCGGAAACCGGCGAGTTGCCACCGTTGCGGCACGTTGGCCGCGCGGTGGGAATGCTGCAAAGCCAAGTGGATGCCCATTTTGAAAAGTTACGTCAACCGAGCAAATGAAAGGAAAAATATGATTGCTTACATCTACCGCCCCAAGCGGCAACGCAATGGCAGATTAGCTTCCAACCGCATTTGGCGGGCGCGGCTAAAATTGAACGGCGACACCAAACCCCGCGACATTTCCCTGGGTGTTTCCGACCGGCAAGTGGCCGAGCAAAAACTGCGGGAGATCACCCGCGACCATGAGCGGGTCTCGGTGGGACTGCTGGCCCCGGCAGCGCAACGTGCAACGTTTGAAAATCCAATGGAAAAGCTGGTGGATGATTACGTTGCCGATTTGAAGGCGCTTGGACGCAGCACCGATCACGTCCGGCATGTGGACAAGCGGTTGCGACGGCTCATGCGGGAATGCCATTGGCAAAGCCTGCGCGACGCCACGGCGGATTCGTTCGTGGGCTGGCGGGCCAAACAAACTCAGGCTCCCAAAACCATCAATGAATATCAGGCGGCGCTCTCAGCGTTGTTCACCTGGCTGCGCAAACAAAATCGAGTCCCGGCAAACCCATTTGAAATCATCAACAAGGTGGATACACGCGGTCGGGAACGTATCCATCGGCGGGCATTGAGTGACGATGAAGCCAAACGGTTGCTGGCCGGACCGCACAAGCTGCTTTATCTGCTGGCCATGCACACCGGCTTGCGGCGGGGTGAAATCAACGCCTTGCATGGAAGCGATTTTCATTTGGATACGGTTAATCCGTATTGGGTGTTGCCTGCCAAATTTGTCAAGAACCGGAAGGAACAGCCGCGTCCGTTACACCCCGAACTGGTCAAGGAATTGCAGAAGCTAAAAGCCGCTAGAAAATTGAAACCGGAGGACTTGGTTTTTCCCGAACGGGTTCCGCCAATGAAAGTAATTCGCGCGGACTTCAAAACGGCAAACATTCCGCTTACGGACGAGCGTGGGCATCGCGTGGATTTCCATGCGTTGCGGACGACCTACATTACCCGTCTGCAACGCGCCGGTGTTTCGCCCCGTGAAGTGATGGAACTGGCGCGCCACAGCGATATGCGACTGACGATGAAAACCTATACGGACGTGGCGCAATTGCCATTGGCAGCGACAGTCCGCAAACTGCCTTCGATTGGAGACTCACAAATAGACTCACAAACTTTAGTCGCCGACCGTCCTTCCGTGTCACCTGCCGTCATCGGTTTGAAGTCCATCAAAGTAGGAAAAACCGTTGAAAACATTGATGAAAGTCGTTGTTTGACTCCCGCTGTCGCAACCTGTCACTCCAACCAGCTAAACGATGAAAATGGGGTTCGAATCCCCCTCTCTCCGCCATTTATAATCAACGACTTATGACTATAGTATGCCCCAGTGTGCTTTTTTCCGGTAAGCTGTTTTTTCAGTTCTCTGGAAGGAAAGGTTGAACAATTCAATCAGAAAGATAACGTTTCAGCATGATTGATTGCTCCGCGAGTGCAAAAGGCGAGTCTTTTGCTTCGCCGTGTCTGGCTGTGGTAATTCCTGTGTATAACGAAGCAACCACCGTTGCGGACGTTGTCAAAACCGTGCTGGCCCAGCTGTTGGTGCAGGAATTGATTGTGGTTGATGACGGCTCAACGGATGGGACTTGGGAGGCGTTGCAGCCGTCGGCAAGGTCGGACAAGCGCATTCGACTTTTCCGTCATGAAAAGAACCAAGGCAAGGGGGCGGCGTTGCGAACGGCGTTTGCCCAGGTCACCGCTCCGCTCGTTTTGGTGCAGGATGCCGACCTGGAATATGATCCGGAGGAATATCCGGTCCTGGTCAATCCCATTCTGGCCGGGAAGGCGGACGTCGTCTTCGGATCGAGGTTCATGGGTTCCAGCGCTCATCGCGTGCTTTATTTCTGGCATTCGCTCGGCAACAGGATTTTAACCACCTTTTCCAACATGGCCACCAATCTCAACCTCACCGACATGGAGGTGGGTTTCAAAGCGTTCCGGCGCGAGGTGATTCGGCAGATCAAGATTCAGGAAAATCGTTTCGGATTTGAGCCGGAGATTGTTGCCAAGGTCAGCCGGCTGAAGGTCAGGATTTATGAGGTGGCGGTTTCCTACTATGGAAGAACCTATGCCGAAGGGAAAAAAATCGGGTGGCGGGACGGTGTCAGCGCGTTGCGGTGCATTATTAAATATAACTTTTTCACAAATGCTTGAAGCTTCAATGCGCCAACTGCTCCGCTTTCCAATGTGGACTCTGTCTGGGAAGCGGCGCGCGACCCAGAACAGCGGACTTGGGCCCTACGGTTGGAAGTGACAGCGAGCTCAATTGGGGAAAACGTCCCGCGTCGTGCGCCAGAATTACCGCCAGGTCATCATAATAAATCACTGTCCAGCCGGGACGATGAGCCAGCGCCGCTGTGCCCGCCAGATTCGCGGGCAGCAGGGCAAGGTCGGCGCGATCAACGTCGAGCACCTTCTCATCAAACGGTTCGGCATTGTAAAATTTCCAGTGGGCGGCGATTAATTTGCGCGAGTAACACGTGTCGAGCCGACCGTCAATGGATACCGGGCAGCCGGGAAGACGAAAAATCACCATCTCGCCCCAATCAAAAAACATCAGCATCCGCCCGTGCAGTTGATTTTTTTGCAAAAAGTCAATCGCGCCGGTTGGATATTCAGAGCGCGGGACCTCCATCGTGAGCGGGTGCTCCTTATGCAAGGTGAAGGTGGCGACGCCTATGCCGATGGTGGCCGCGGCAAGGACAAGGGTGGCAAGCTTTTGGAAGCCGTCGCGGCGGCCGAGCGTCTCCAAATGTTCGAAATGCCGCCGGAACCTGGCAAGGGCATCGGCCAGATGCGGCGGTACCAGCGCCAGCGCGACCAGACAAAACAGGGGCGCGTTTCTTACAGCGCGAAGGCCTAGGAGGGCAAAGGCGGCGCAAGCGGCAAGTTGCCACCAGGCGCGCGTCCGTCGCGTGAAGGCCCAGGCAAAAGCGGTCAACGCCAGCGTGATGAAAAACGCGGCCTGATTCCAACCCAATGGCGCGGGATTCCATTCGGCAATTTGCGGTCGCAGCCAGAGGACGCTGCCGATCAGCCAGCGGAGCAGCTCCAGGCCCCAGGGATTGCCCAACAAGGCGGCACCAGCGGCGACGACGGCCAGCCATAAACTCAAGATGGTCTTTAACTCTGGTTTATCGTCAGATCCGTTAGGAAAAATCCCGCCTTTTGCATTCCGGAATCTGTTCCATGTCAGTTGAACCGTGGTCGCTCCCGCCGCCAAACCCAGCAAACCATATCCCGCCAGGACGCCTCCGTGGGTATTGATCCAAAGCAGGAACAAGAATGGCAATGCCACCGCCCAAAGCCGCTTTCCGGAATGAATCTGCTGCAACAGCATCAACTCGATGGAAAGAAAAAACGCAGTGAAAATTTGCGGCCGCGCGGCAAAGCCGTAGGAAATTTCCACCACGGCCAGCGCCGCGAATCCCCACGCAACAAATCGTGCCGGCCATGACAAGCTTTGTGCGCCCAGACGCAGGCAAATGGAAAAAGCCGCCAAACCGACGACTATTTTGAGAAGCAAAATTCCCGGACCGCCCCATGCCGTGTAAAAGACCGCCAGGATGATTTCAGCCACCCATTCGTGATTGACCCAAGGCTGGCCGTTGGCGGTCCAGGAATAAATGTCCACCTTCGGGATGGCACGGCTATGCAGCATCTGCTGGCCGAAAACAAGGTGCCCCCACAGATCGGGATCCACCGTGTTTTCTGAAAATTGAAAGACAGCCAGCAACAGGACCGCCGCGCAAAACCAGAGTTTCAAATTTCTCATCGAGACAAGTTCGGACCCGCCAAGGGATAACAGTTCGCGCCCAATTCCGCAGCACAGATTTTTTTGCAACGGCCCGGATTGTTGTAGCGTCGAGCCTGCGGCTCGAAATCGGTGCACAGCACCGACACTATATCAGTTGAAAAGGGCTAAAGCCCGCGCGCTGCGCCAAACCATATCACCGCCAATTTTTTGCGGGATTGACAGCGGCGGGACGCTTTTCTACTTTCAACCGGCAAAGACACCCCGCTTTGCCCCGAATGCTCGTTCGGGGATTTTTATTGTTTTTGGGTAGGGCGGCGTGTCCCACCGCCGCCGTGCGGCGGCGGTGGGGCACGGCGCCCTACCTTGAGAAAATTTAT
>Ga0335077_10005405_pt1 | contig 15672 bp, 11 predicted proteins | sample Lox_Sample_31_FD_207151 | JGI IMG/M metagenome (GOLD analysis project Ga0335077, IMG submission 207151) | Soil microbial communities from Loxahatchee National Wildlife Refuge, Florida, United States - Lox_Sample_3.1 | ecosystem: Environmental > Terrestrial > Soil > Wetlands | place: USA... | reverse complement strand
CAATCGATCAGGCGACGGGCAAACTGACATTCCTGAATGAGGTCGCATCGCGCGGAGCCGACCCCTGCTACATCATCGTCGACAAAACTGGAAAGCACGTGCTGGTCGCGAACTACACCGGAGGCAGCGTCGCGGTCTTCCCGATCCTCGCCGACGGCAAACTCGGCGACGCGACCGCATTCGTCCAGCACACCGGCCACGGCGCGAACCCTCAACGCCAGGAAGGGCCGCACGCGCACTCGATCGATCTCTCGCCCGACAACCGCTTCGCCTTCGTCGACGATCTCGGACTCGACGAAACGCTCGTCTACAAGTACGACGCCGCCAAGGGCACGCTGACACCGAACGATCCACCATTCGTGAAGATGGATCCCGGCGCGGGCCCCCGCCATTTCGTGCTGGCTCCATCGGGAAAATTCGCGTACGTCGTCGCCGAGATGGGACAGACGGTCACCGCTCTCTCCGTCAATCTGAAGTCCGGCACGCTGACACGCTTGCAGACGCTTTCGACTCTTCCCGCCGATTTCAAAGGCGAGAACGACGACGCGGAGATCCACATCTCATCTTCTGGAAAGTTTCTCTACGCGTCGAACCGCGGACATGACAGCATCGCGATCTTCGCCGTCGATCCAGTCAAGGGCACGCTCACGAAGATCGATGACGTCTCCACCGAAGGCAAAATCCCGCGCAGCTTCGAAATCGATCCGACCGGCAACTATCTTTTCGCGGAGAACGAAAAATCGAACGATATCGTAGTCTTCCGGATCGACCAAAAGACGGGACGGTTGTCGCCAACGGGCCAGAAACTCGAAGTCGACGAACCGGTCTGCGTGAAGTTCCTCAAAGCGGAATGATGAGGAGAGATTGACACCGTTACACCCAGAACTCAGACAAAATACGAAGCGGAAACAGCGAGAGACGTGAGTACGTAGGTACGATGGTCAGCGGCCTTCGAAGAAGAAGATCCACTTCCAAGCAATCACTGGCAACTGAGAACCGGCAACTGACGGCTCTTCCTACGCTCCAACCGCCGCGTGATCGGCCATTCTCCGTTTGTTGTAGCGCAGAGCGACGTTCATGAAGACATTGCCAAGGGAGGTCTCGAAGCAGATCATGAGCGCTTCGGTGTCTTCACTGGTCTTGTCGCCCTGTTCGGCCGTCAGCAGGTGCGGTGGATGGACGCGGAAATGGAAGCCCTGGTCGTTGAGGGCGGAAATGGCATTGCCTACGACCTGGTTGGCGAGCTCGAAGATGGTTTCCTTGATGAGCGCGTCCGACTCGGGCAGTTCGGCGCCGGCGTAGTGGCTGGCGACTTTGACCGCAGTCTGCGGCTCAAGATCGAGAATGATCCGGCCTTCTATGTCGCCTGTCAGCGCAATCATGCCCGCCACACCTTTGCGGCGATAGGCGTCCTCTTCCATGGTGAGATTGCCCACCTTGGTTGTGCCCTGCAGGCCTTGCGACAACACGGCATCGGCCGCATTGATGAAAGGCTGAATCAATTCCATCTTCATGGACTTACGCTCCCGCTCCCGCCGCTCCGACTACAGCGCCATCTTCTCCAAGCACGTACTTGATGACTTCGTAGAGCACTTCCGGCTTGACCGGCTTCTGCACGAAATGACGAGCGCCCCGCTGCAACGCCGCGACGATGTTTTCCTGATAGCCGACCGAGGAAACCATCACAATGCGCGCTTCGGGATGCTGCTGGACAATCCGTTCGGCAGCCTCAATACCTTCCATCTGCGGCATGGTGATATCCATGAGCACGATGTCAGGATTGGTGCGGTCGAACTCGCTGATGGCAGTCAAGCCGTCCCCGGCTTCGGCCGCCACCTGCCCGCCGAACGTTTCGATCATGCGGGCGAGATTTTTACGGGCAAACACCGAGTCATCCACGATCAAGTAGCGAACCGGCTGCCCGTCTTTGCTGCGTTTTACTGGTGCAAACTGCTCCATACAGACCTCCCCTTAGTACTCCATATCATGGCGAGTTTGCCGTAACCAGATCACGCTGGTCACGGGTCCTCCGCACGATCTCTAGTTTCCGGCGCGCACGGCCCGTCCGACGGATCCCATTTCCGATCCACCACGGCCGCAAATCGCCTGCAACGTCGCGCCCATCACGTCCAATCCGACCACGCGGATGGCGTATCCGCGCTCGATGGCCGCCTTTGGCATGCCATAGACCACGCAGGATTCCTCGTTCTGCGCGACCGTCATGCCTCCTTCTTTCTTGATGGCTCCCAGGCCTTCCGCGCCATCGTCGCCCATACCGGTCATCAACACACCCACAGCATTGCTGCGAAACTCTTCCGCCAGGCTGCGCAAGAGGACGTCGACGCTGGGCCGATGTCCGTTGACGCGCGGCTCGTCGCTGAGCACGGCGATATCTCCCAGAGGCAGTCGCTTCACTTTCATGTGGCGGCTGCCGGGACAGATCAGCACGCGTCCGGGCTGCAGCAGGTCGCCCGACTGCGCTTCTTTCACCCGCAGCGGGCAGATTTCATCCAGACGCCGCGCGAACATATCGGTAAATCCGTCCGGCATATGCTGGACGACAGCAATCGCACCGGGGAAATCACCGGGCAGTTGCGACAGAACATATTCGAGCGCCTGCGGACCGCCTGTAGATACGCCGATGCCGACAACTTTGGTGGGCGATCCTGCGGCAGCTGCGACTTTTTCCGGCTTCGGCGGAACTCCGCTCAGCATGCGCGGCTTGAGCTTGCACTCCGCCGCGGCCTTTACTTTGGCGATCAGTTCCCGCGCGGTCTCCGCCATGTGGGCCGTCGCGTCTTTGGGCTTGGTGACGAAATCGAACGCTCCGAGACCAAGAGCCTTCATGGTGACGCTGGCGCCCTCGGTGCTGTGCGAGCTGAAGACGATCACCGGAACCGGCTGGCGGCGCATGATCTCTTTCAACGTATCGATGCCGTTCATGCCCGGCATTTCGAGGTCGAGCGTCACGACGCTGGGCTTCAGCTCTTCGATCTTTTTGAGACAGAAGGAGCCGTCCATCGCCGTTCCAACGACGTCGATTGATTCGTCGGCGGCCAGCATCTGCGGAATCAGCTTGCGCATCAGCGCCGAATCATCGACCACCAAGACGCGCACGGATTTCATCGTCATGCCTGGCCTCCTACGGCCGGAGTCAGGGCCAGACGCATGCGGTCGGTGTGCGTCAGCAACAAGCCGGAGTTCGACTTCCCGGTTTCCTGCGGACGGGAACGCGCCACGTGATCCACAACGGCGGGCAGATTCAGAATCAGCACAACCCGCCCGTCTCCCAGGATGGACGCGCCAGAGACAAGATCGGTCGAGAATGTCTGGTCGTCCAACGCCTTGATTACCAGTTCTTCTTCCCCCTCGAGCGAATCCACTATCAATCCGTACTTCCTCTCTCCCACGGTAATGACAAGCACAAACAGCTTGGCTTTGCGGTCTTCCTGCACCGCAGGCCGCCCCAGACGCAACAGCGGCAGAACCTGATTGCGGAGCTGCAGAACTTCGTAGTTGTCGACCTGATGAACTTCGGCTTCGAAGGTACGCGCGATCTCGAGGACGGCGTTCAGAGGAATCGCGTACAACCGTTGCTCAACCCAGAACAGCAGCGCCTTGATAATGGCGAGCGTCAACGGGAGCTTGAGTCGAAACGTGGTGCCCTGGCCGGGACGAGTTTCGAGGCTGACGGAGGCTTTCAGGCGATGCAGCACACTCTGGACGACGTCCATGCCAACGCCGCGCCCGGAAACTTCTGTGACCTGTTCCGCCGTGCTGAAGCCGGGCCGGAAGATGAAGTCGAGTGTCTCGGCTTCAGTCAGGCGCGCCGCTTCTTCGGGCGTAGTCAGGCCGAGAGCAATTGCTTTCGCGCGGATTTTTTGTGCGTCGATGCCGCGGCCGTCGTCGCTGACTTCCACGATCACTTGATTGCCGTGGTGATAAGCATTTAGCCGAACTGTGCCTTGCGTAGGCTTGCCTGCGGCGCGTCGCTCTTCGGGCGACTCGATTCCGTGACTGATGGCGTTCCGGACCAGATGCGTCAGAGGCTCTGCGATCGCGTCGAGAATTCCCTTGTCGAGATCGGTGTCCTGTCCGCTCACGGCGAGTTCGACCTCGCGTCCACACTGGCGGGAAACGTCGCGCACCATGCGCGGGAAGCGGCGGAATAGCTGATCCACCGGCACCATGCGGATCTTCATCACCGAGCGCTGCAGGTCGTTCAGCACACGCGCCTGGAAAGCCATGGCGTCGGCAAACTTGCCGCGCAAAAGCTCTTTCGGATAGCGCTTGGAAAATTCGTTGAGCGCCTGCTGCAGCATCGACTTGCCGATGATCAGCTCGCCGACAAGGTTGAGCACGTTGTCGATGCGTCCAGCATCGACGCGCAGCAGATTCTCTTGCGTGACGGAAACTCCTGCGGCGGGCGCGGAAGTTGCGGGAGATTCGGGAATCGGAGCGACGTCAGCAGGTTCGTGATCCAGCGAAGTCGTGTGAGTGTCGGATGCGGGCTGCGTGGGCTGCGGAGCCGGATTCGCAGCCAACAGCAGATCGATCATTACTTCTTCGGAGATCGTGGGAATGCGTCCTTTGGCCGAAATCTGCTCGACCGTCTGCGAGCTGGCGAGAACGAATTCAATGTGCTTCGCGGCGGCGGGCGATTTCGCGTCGGGACGAACTGCAATGACCATTCCCGTGCTCGCCAGCGCATTTTGAATCAGCTGGCGCCCGGCGATCGGCATGGCGCAGTGCGCATCGATTTTGACGACGACGTGATAGATCGCCTTCCCTTCGGCTTGCGCCTTGTTCATCGCAAGCCGCTCGTACTCCGTCCACAGCTCGACTGCAGGCTTGGCGGATTTCGATCCGGATTTGGCGGCGGCCTTCTTCGTGGTCTTGCGACCCTTGGCGGCCTTGGGAGCGGCGGTCAGTTCCTGGATCCTCCGGCTCAGGGCCTTGGTCGACGGCAATTTCGAATTCTTGTGATAGGCCGCAATCATCTCGGTAAAGACGTCGGCGGCCGCGAACGCAATTTCGGCAACGGCGGCGTGAGAGGCGGCGCCTTCGAGCGACAGCGCGTCTTCGAACTGGTGCGCCAGTTCGCTGAGCTCGCGCAGGCCGCAGGCGGCGGAGTCTCCCTTGAGCGTATGCACAGTGCGGCGGATGCTGCGGACGATCTCTTCGTCGCCGGGATTCTTCTCCAGTTTCAGAGCTTCCTCGTTCAGCGCCTGCAGCAGTTCCGCCGAGGTCTCGAAAAAGAGCTCGCGCAGTTCCGCTCCGCGTTCGTCGTGAGAATGCGTCACTCCCGCACCTCGATCCGCTGATACGCCGTGCCGCTGTCTTTATGAACCATCTGGAATTTCTTGGTCAGGCCCAGCAGGCTTTCGGCGTGGCCGACAAAGAGATATCCGCCGGGATTCAAGCAGCGGTAGAACTTCTCGATCAACCGCTTCTGTTCAGCCTCATCGAAATACATCATCACGTTGCGGCAGAAAATCACGTCGTTGCGCTGCGGCAGGTATTCCGTCTTCAGATTATGGAAGTCGAAGTGGACCATTTCCTTCAGCGCCTTCTTGATCGCGTATCGATCGGAAACTTTGTCGAAGTAGCGCAGGCGGTATCCGTAGTCGACCATCGACATTTGATGCTCGCTGTAGGTTCCTTCCTGCCCGGCGCGGAGAACGGAGTAGCTGATGTCGCTGGCGAGAATTTCCACGCGCCACGGCGGAGGCACAAGCGGCTTTGGCAGCGGCAGATCGACCGGCAACGGATTGCGCAAGTAGTAATAGGCGAGCGCATCGGTAACCAGCATCGCGAGCGTGTAAGCCTCCTGCCCGGTGGAGCATCCTGCGCTCCATATGCGGATCGAATACTCGCGCCGCATACTTTTGTGTTTCAGCAGCTCTTCCAGAACGGTTTTCTGGAACAGATCGAGCTGCGCCTTATGTCGAAAGAAACTGGTTTCGTTGACCGTCAGGTTCTCGAGCAGCTTGGCGAGCTCCTGCTTGCCTTCCTGGCTGATGAGCAGGCGGTAGTAGGAGTAGAACGAGTCGACGCGACACTCCCTCAGCCGGCGCAGCAGCCGATCCTGGAGGAAGTGCGTGCGGCGCTCGTCGAAATGCATGCCGCATTCCTGGTACACCAGCGCCTGCAACAGCTTCAGTTCCGCGTCCGTCAGTATGGGAGCCGGTGCGGCTCCGGATGTGCTCATGCGTTTGTCCAGGGTTTAGGGGCTAGAGGTTAGAGACTAGTGGTGTCTTGTAGCTGGCCCCTTGTCCCTGATCCCTGACCCCTCTTTCTTTACTTTCCCGCTGCTGCTCGTGCTTCCTGTTTCCCGTTCTTCTTTTCTGCCGCTTCCGGCTTGCCCTGCAGGCTTTCCGGAGCCAGCAACTTGCTCATGTCGAGCAGGACGATCAGCCGTCCTCCGACCTTTCCCAGTCCCGTCACGCAATTCAGTCCACCGTCTTGAAATACGGCCGGAGGAGCTTCGACGGCGTCGGCTGGGATCTTCAGTACTTCGGAGGCGGCATCGACAATCAGGCCAGCCAGCCGCCCGCCGTGCTCGACGACCAGAATGCGATTCGGCTTTTTCAGGGCTGCATTCTTTTCTCCGAAACGCTTGCGCAGGTCCATGACCGAAACGATCTTGCCGCGCAGGTTGATGACTCCTTCCAGATAGTCGGGCGCATCGGGCACGGCAGTGATCTCGGGAACCCGCACGATTTCGTGCAGCGATGTGATGGGCACGCCGTAAGTCTCGCGGCCCACCTGAAATCCCACGATATGGAGTTCTCGGCTCATGGTTCAGGCTCCTCGGAATACGGCGCTCAGAACTGCGCTCCCGCCGCGGCTTTCCGCGCACCGCGGCCGCTCTCGGATGCCGGCTGCTGGCGCGACGCTTCCGCGAGGCCGAAGCGGTCGATGAACTCGAGCAGGCTGCGCGACATCTTCGACATCTGCTCGGAAGACGCGGCCAGCTCCGTTGAACTGGAGGTCGACTGCTGCACCAGTTCGCGCATGCGTTCCATGGCTTTAACCACGGCCTGAGCGCCCGAAGCCTGCTCCTCGACAGCTGAGTTGATTTCGTGCGTGATTTCGTTCAGCCGGGTCGTGGCGCGTGCGATCTGCGAAGACCCGTGCGACTGCTCGTTGGTGGCCGCGCCGATTTCCTGCGCGAACTTGTAGACCTCGGTAACCACGTTCGAGATCTTCTTCAACGCTGAGTTGAGTTCGTTTCCGAGTTCCAGGCCTTCGTTCACGATGGAGGTCGAGCGGTCCATATTCTCGACAGCCTTGCGTGCTTCCTTCTGAATGCTCTGGATCAGTTCGGAGATTTCCTTGGTGGACTGCGCCGACTTTTCCGCCAGCTTGCGGACTTCATCCGCAACGACGGCGAAGCCGAGTCCGTGCTCTCCGGCGCGGGCGGCTTCGATGGCGGCGTTCAGGGCAAGCAGGTTCGTCTGCTCGGCCAGATCGTCAATGACTTCGATGATCTTGCCGATATCGTCAGCGCGCTGTCCAAGCGCTCCAATGATCTCGCCCGAGGAGTTGATCGTGGTGTTGATGCGGTTGAGGCCGTCGGTCGCCTTTTCCATGGTGCCGATGCCGTTGTGGACTTCCTCGCGCGAACGGTTGGAGATATCGAGCAGGACTTTCGCCGTATCCGCAACGCGCTGGATCGACGCGACCATCTGATCGATCGAAGCCGAGGTCTCGCTGACGCTGGAGGCCTGCACTTGGGTTGACTTCACCATGTTCTGCACGTTGACGCTCATCTCGTGCATGGTGCTGGTGACTTCGTCGATGGCGGAAGAAGCCTGCAATCCGATCTTCGCCGAATCGTCTGAGGCGCCCGCCACCTGGTTCGAGGCGCTGGCAACTTGAGTCGATGCGTCGCGGACGCTGCGCACGAGTCCGGCAAGGCCGTCGACCATCTTGGCGAAAGCATTACCCAAAGTGTCGTGCGAAGAACGCGGCTTGACCTCCAGAGTAAGATCGCCGCCGGCGATGGATTCGGATACTCCCGCCATTTCCTTTAGATAGGTGACCATCTTGTGGAAGGTGCGGGCCAGTTCTCCGATTTCATCGTCGCGGTTGGTATCGATGTTGTGTTCGAGGTCGCCGGTGTTGCCGATGCCGCGGGCGACGTTCATGAGATTCGTCAGAGGATCGGTGATGGACTTAGCGGTGCGGTAGGCGATCACGATGCCGAGCGAGAGCGCCAGGATCGTGCTGAGCAGCGAAATGATGATGGTTGCGGTCGCCGCGGTATCATCCGACTTGCGGCGTTCTTCCACCAGTTTGTGGTTTTCCGCGTCGGCGACGTCGAGTGAGTCAGTCGAGTTCTTCACCCAGGAAGATGCGTCCTTCTGGAGGTAATAGATCTGGAGTTCAGCGACGGTGGCGTTGCCTGAGTCGACGTCTTTGCGCTTGTCGATGAGAGGCTGAGCGAACTCCTTGCCCCAGGCCTGTTCGAGCTGCTCCACCTTGCCCAGAGCCGTCTTCACGGTGTCACTACTGGCCAGGTTCTTGCCCTGCTCAAGCTTCTCGTTGAGGACGCGCAATCCTTCGTTCATCCTGTCGACTTCGCGCGTGTCGCCGCTCAGCAGGTAGTTGCTCAGGTAGAGGCGGTTCTGCATCATCTGAAAACGCACGGAGTTGGTCGTATCCTGCAGCTCCAGAGAGGCTTGCGCCGCCGCTTTCGCGGCATGCTCGCGTTGCACAGCCATCCAGTTGACGAGGAACAGAATCAGCACCGTCGTCAGGATGATGCCGAAGTTCACATATAACTTCTTGCCGATTGTCATGCCTGTCTCCTCCGCGGCCAGGCCACTACCGCGGCTCAAACTTGAAATCGATAATTCCCGTGCTCTCGGCCGGGGCTGCTTCGAAACGCCATTTCTTGGCGGCATCGAGCGCCGCGCTTGCCAATACCGGATGTCCGCCAACGATGCGCGCCGTTTTCACCGTACCGTTCGGCGCCACGACTACTTCGATCTTTACGGTTCCCGTGATGTTCATCTTTCGGGCAAGCTCGGGGTAAACGGGATCTACCCGGCTCTTGGCCCGGCGCACGATTTCGTCGTTCTGCGCGTTCTGTGCCCCTAGATGTCTTGGGTCCAGGGTTACTGCCAACGTGAGGGCGACCAACACGGCCGCCACGAATCGTCGAGACACAATTCCTCCTCGGTGAGAAAGCCAGCAAAGCCAACGTGCAAAGTCCGGGCCAAGGGAACCCTCTTGAAAAAACCAAAGTAATAGGGTCTATCTCTCTGAAACCACAGGGGTAATCAACAAACGATGGCTGCCAGATTTGAGACGTCGCTGTGAGAGCCGTCTCACTGGGCTAGAATGGGCGCGTGATTCTCAGGGTGAGACAAAGTCTCACTGAAAATCTCGGGATTTCACAGGAAGGCACCTCCATCGCCCATTTTCCTTGACTCAAAATGAGATGGCGGATACTTTCCCAAATAGATTCAAGCACTTGTGAATCGCGAAACTTATTCCTCTGTGCTCGGCGCAGCAGTTGGAGTTTCTGGTGGCAGTCCGGTCATTCCCGTGGAATTTAGCAGTGCTCCCGGGTCCGATGAGGGCTTCCAGAAGCTTCTACTCGGCATTGCCGCACAGGCCGCGACTCGCGGGGATTCCGCCGCTCTGATCGACTCTTTCTGCCGCGCTACCCGAGAGTTCTTCCAGGTTTCAGGCGTCTATTTCTGGCGATGTCATCCCGGAGATGAACTGGTTGGAGAACAGGCTTGCGGCAAGATGGCCGAGCGCTTTCGCGGCGTGCGGCTGCGGCCGGATCAAAGCGCGGCGGCAGCGGAGGCTGTGCGGCAGCGGCGGACAATCCTTGCGAACCACGTGAGATCGATGAACTTCCCGCTTGCGAAGGAGTTCGATGCGAAATCTCTGTTAGCTGCTCCTTTAATGGTCTTCAACGAAGTGATTGGAGCGGTCACATTTCTGCACGACTCGAAGGAAGATTTCTTTAATGAAGATCTGGCCTCTAAGGCGACGATCCTTGCCGGCCAGCTTGGAACCCTGCTCGAGGCCGCGCGGCTCGGAGAAGCTTCCCGAGAAGAGCATCGGCGGGCGGAGATTCTGGCCGACGTGGCGAACGCGCTGCATGCTACACCGGATGTAACTTCGGTGATTGAAGCTCTCGCGGACCGCCTGCGCTTGCTGCTGCGCACGCGGCTGGTTTGTGTTCTGTTGCGGCGCGAAGGGCCATTCGAATTGAAAGCCGTTTCGGCCGAGACGCCGCAACTGGCGACTTCGGCGCGAGCCCGGCACGATCGGCAAACATTGCGGTTTGCCGCTGATCTGGCGCAGCGGGCCGTCAGCGCTGGAGAACCGATCACTCTGTCGATAGGAGCCGATGTGCATTCTCTCGGGAACATGGTCTCTCCGGGAATGCTGATCGCCGCGCCATTCCGAACTTCGCGAACGCAGGGCGCAATCCTTATCTATCCGCGGCAGGATGGCGCATTCAGCACGGAGGAGCGCGCGCTCGTGGCCGCAATCACCGGTTTCGGTGCCGTCGCGATCGCGCACGCTGAGCTGTATGCCACGTCTCATGCCCAGGCGCGGGAGCTGCATCAACTGCTGGAGATTTCTTCCGAGTTGAGTTCGAGCCGCGATCTGGAACGGTTTCTGCAGGCGTTTGTCACGCGCGCTGCCGATTTTCTCGGCTTCGGACGCTGCTTCATTGCCTTGCTCGAAGATGATCAATTCCGTGTGCGCTACGGAGTCGAGCGCGGCAAGCCACAGCGCGTCGATAATATTTTTCCCGAAGGAATCGCCACCAAAGCGCTGCGAAATAAAGAGGTTTTCTGGACAGATGAGGCTAACCGAATGCCCGGGGCCAATCTGGATGTCGTCAGTAAATATAACGTGCAGCAGGTCCTGACCGTGCCGCTGCTCGGCACGAACGGCAGGCTGCTGGGCATGTTTGGCGTGCTCGATCGCCTTGATGGAACGGGCATTTCGCAAGAGGACATACGGCGCGCACGAGCGCTTTCGAATCAGGCGGCCGTAATGCTTGAGGTCGCGAGCAACCTGCATTCTTCCGAGCAGCATCGGCGGCGTGCAGAAGCTCTGATCGAACTGGCTCGCGAGATCGATGGCGCACTGCGCCTCCCTGAATTTGCCAGACGGTTCGTCCGCCGGATCGCAGAGCTGACTGCTTCCGATTCCGGCTTGCTGGCCGTTCTTCAAGATGGCCGCTGGCAGGTCGCAGCGCTCCATCGGCCCAGTGGAAATCCTGCTCCGCTGGCGCTCGCTTCGGGGAAAGAGCCGGCTCCAGGGGAACACGAGACTCCCGTGAACGCAGCGCCGCATGCGGACCATTCCGAGCCGCCCGTAGATACCGAGACAGAGCGCGAAATTGGCGCAGCACTGGCGGAATTCCTGTCGCTGCATTCGGAGACCGTGGTCCTTGGAGAAGCGAAACAGATTCTCGGGACAAAAGGCTCCGCGATCCTTGGATTGAGCAACTGCACGCTGGTCAGGCTGCGCGGGGCAAACGAGCAACTCGACGGAGTGCTCTGCCTGCCGGCAGGCTCGTCCTCGCTGAGTCATGAGGATCGGGTCTTTCTCGAGACGATGGCCGGCCACGCCGCCATGGCTCTCGAAAACGCGCGGCTGTTCACGCAGATCGAGCAGGCGAACCGCCATTGGATGGAGATATTCGACGCGATCACCGACTTCATCGTGGTGCACGATCAAGCGGATCGCGTGCTGCGCGTGAATCGGTCGTTGGCGGCCATGATCGGCGTTCCTCCGTCCGAATTGATTGGTATCAACATGCGCGCATTGATGGCGCTAACCAACGATGCCGCGCGTTATTCCTGCCCGTTCTGCCGTTCGATGGCGGGCGACTCGGACGAGTTTGCTCATCCCGTGTTCGACCGCACGTATCTTGTTTCGACGTCACGCGTCCATGGAGCCTCTGGCGAAGGGCTGCAGACGATACATGTCTTAAAAGATATTTCGGACCGCCGCGAGGCGGAACGCCGTTATCGGGAACTCTTCGACAATATTCAGGAAGGGTTGTTCTTCAGCACACCGGTCGGTCGCTTCATTGAAGTGAACGACGCGATGGTGCGCATGCTCGGCTATGCCAACCGCGAAGAACTACTGCAGATTGACATTCCGACGCAACTTTATTTCTCGCTCGAAGAACGCGAGCGCCATTCCCGCATCATGGAGGAACAAGGCCATCTGCGGAATTTTGAGGCGACGCTCAAGCGGAAGGACGGATCGCCGATCCACGTCCTGATCAACGCCTTCGGACTGTACGACAATGACGGGCATCTACTGCAGATTCGCGGCCTGATGCTCGATGTGACCGGGCTGCGCACATATCAATCCGAACTGCACCGCGAGCGGGATTTTTCGGGGAAAATCCTGAGCAACACGCAAAGCCTGATTCTTGTGGCCGATACGGCCGGGCTGATCAGCTACGCGAACCGCCGCTGGTATGATGCCGGATTTGAACAGCGCGAATTACTGGGCAGACCTCTTTTGGAATTAGCCGCTCCCAGCTATCTGCGTTCTCTCTCGGACGCCATTCAGAGCACGCTCGAGAGCCAGCAGGTCGACAATCTGGAACTCGAAATCGTGCGGCGAAATGGTACGGTCGGAAAGTTTTCCGCCAACCTGAGCCCAATGCGCGACGAGCAAGGCATCGTCACCAGCATTATCGCGGTTCTCACCGACATTACCGATTCGGCGGTGCTGCGCGACAAACTGGTGCATGCCGAGAAGATGGCGGCGGTGGGCCAGTTGGTTTCCGGCGTTGCGCACGAAGTGAATAATCCGCTGACCGCGATTCTCGGATTCGCCGATCTATTGATGGAGAATCCCGATCTGCCCGAAGGTGCGCGCAAAGACCTGCGCGTCATCCTGCAGGAGGCGCAGCGGACCAAGCAGATCGTGCAGAACCTGCTCAGCTTCGCGCGGCAAATGCCTCCGCAGCGCAGTGCCCTGCAATTGAATACGATCCTGAGACGGACGATTCAGCTGCGCTCGTACGACTTCAACAGCCATGGTGTGGACGTCATCGAGCATCTTGATGAGGGACTGCCCGACGTTCTTGGCGACGCGCACCAGTTGCAGCAGGTGTTCCTGAATATTCTCAACAATGCCTACGACGCCGTGCATGAAGTAGGGCGTCCGGCACGGATCGAGATCATGTCGACCAAGGCCGGGGACGCGGTCGAAGTTTCGTTTTCCGATAACGGCAACGGCATTACGCATCCCGACAAGATTTTCGACCCATTCTTCACCACCAAGGAAGTCGGCAAAGGAACGGGCCTCGGCTTGAGCATCTGCTATGGAATCGTGAAAGAACATGGCGGGGAGATCCTCTGCCACAACAATATTGGCGGCCAGGGAGCGACGTTCATCGTCCGGCTGCCCGCCCTTTCCCACACGGCATCACTCAGTGTGGCCGCAGGAGTGAAACAACCATGAGCCTACCTGCCTTGCAGCCTCGTCCCTTGCCCGTGCTGCTCATCGAGGATGAGCCCGCCGTCATGGCGTATGTTCAGGCCGCTCTCGAGCGCAGCGGATATCCCGTGATTTGTTGCGAATCGGGTGTCGATGCCTTGCGCCTGCTCGAAAACGGTTCGTTTCTGGGAGTGGTTTCAGATATGCGCACTCCCGGCGGAGTTGACGGAGGGCAAGTCCATGCGTGGATTGCGCGGCACCGGCCCGATCTGGCTTCGCGCGTCATCTTTATTACGGGCGACATCGCAAATGAAGAAACCGTGGCGACCTTGCGCGAAACAGGCGCCCCCTGCGTGGAAAAGCCTTTTCGTGTTCAACAATTTATCGATGTGGTCTCAAGGACCTTTGGGAAGGCCGAGTGAATAACGCTAGTAGGGACGATCTTCGTATAAGGCTGCTCGTTGTCGACGACGAGCAGAGCATCCGCAAGCTCTGCTGCACGGTGGGCGAGGCACTGGGATTTTTCTGCCTCGAGGCGGAGAGCGGTGAATCTGCGCTGGCTCTGCTGGAAGAACAATCCGTCCACATGATTCTCACCGACATGGTCATGCCGCGCATGTCGGGACTGGAATTTCTGGAGAAGGTGAAGAAACTTCTGCCGCGCACCGAGGTCGCACTGATGACCGGCCACGGATCTATCGAGACCGCGGTGCAGGCCATGAAGCTGGGGGCATACGACTACATCACGAAACCATTCTCTCCTTTGGAAGAGCTGCGTTTGTTTTTGCGCCGGATGGCGGAAAAGATCCGGTTGGTCGAAGAGAACGAATTTCTGCGGCAGCGCACCGATTCTGAAACGGCGGTACATGGAATCATTGGATCGTCGGCGCGGATTCAGGAAGTGCTGCGCATGGTCGCGCGACTGAAGGACACGCGCACTCCGGTTTTGATCTATGGCGAGAGCGGCACGGGCAAGGAGCTCGTGGCGCGGGCGATGCATTTTCGCGGAGCGTTCGCCAACCGTCCGTTTGTGGCTGTCGATTGCGGATCGCTGGTACCAACGCTGATCGAGAGCGAACTGTTCGGTTACGAAAAAGGAGCGTTCACCGGAGCGTTGAAGTCGAAGCAGGGACTGTTTCAGGCGGCAGACGGAGGAACGATCTTCCTCGACGAAGTCGGCGAGTTGCCGCTGGAGTTGCAGGCGAAGTTGCTGCGCGTGTTGCAGGAAAAGGAAGTACGTCCGGTCGGCAGCAATCAGCGGGTGAAGGTAGATGTCCGCGTCATCGCCGCGACCAACCGCGATCTGGAAGCGGCGTATAAGAATGGGACATTCCGCAAGGATCTGTATTTCCGGCTGAACGTCGTGACGTTGTTCGTGCCTTCCCTGCGCGAGCGGCGCAGCGACATCCCGATGCTCGTGCACTGGTTCCTGGAACGCTACGCTCCGGCGTCGGAGATGCACGTGGCCAGCGCCGCCATGAAGGCACTCATGCAATACGAATGGCCGGGCAACGTTCGCGAATTGGAGAACTGCGTGGAGCGCGCCGTGGCGCTGGGGAATGGGCGCGTGATCGATCTCGGAGACCTGCCTCCGGCAATTGCGGCAGGGGCGATGTTGCCCGGGCCGCAGGTAATTGAAGCGGCGGCGAAGGCGACGGTGCTCGATCCGGATCTGGCCGACGTGGCGATGGAGGGGCCGAGCGCGCGTCCGTCCAACACCAGCACCGACCTTGAAGATATTGAACGGGCTACGATCCAGCGGGTATTCGAGCAGGTGAAGGGAGACAAAGCTCTTGCTGGACGGATGCTGGGGATCAGCCGCGCGACGCTTTATCGGAAGTTGAAGCGGTACAACATCAGTATGAGTGCAACCGAAGCCGGGTCGAGTCATGCACTGCAGTAGAGTGGCTGGCTGCTGGCGGTTGTGGACGGAATTGCGAGGGTCAATCGCCGAGAGCGTACGTACGATTTCTTTTTTTTGGATCACTTCTCGTAAAATCTTGGATTCATTGGACTTGCGGGTCGGGGATATGGTTTTGTGTCCGCAAAATCTTGGATTAAAAGGACTTACAGGTAAAATCTTCTGGAATAAGGGCTTAGTGGATCGGTTGGATGGGCGGACGTTTTTCTGGAAGTGCAACGAGGAAAGGGTGGGATCGGCGTTTGTGGGAACGCAGAGGCGAGTCGGCGCGAGGGTAGTTGCGTTTTCTTTTTTTCGGA
>Ga0335077_10005404_pt1 | contig 15672 bp, 9 predicted proteins | sample Lox_Sample_31_FD_207151 | JGI IMG/M metagenome (GOLD analysis project Ga0335077, IMG submission 207151) | Soil microbial communities from Loxahatchee National Wildlife Refuge, Florida, United States - Lox_Sample_3.1 | ecosystem: Environmental > Terrestrial > Soil > Wetlands | place: USA: Florida... | reverse complement strand
AACGCCCGCCACGAACGCGGCGGCTCCGGCTGCCCAGGAGGGAACAATTCAAGCCACGCAGCCCCCAGCGCAAGCTGCAACCTCTCAGCAAGTAGGAGAGGAAACGGCCACCTACAATGAATTTTCCGAGGATACCGTGGCTGCACCCCGTTTCGATAACGTTCCTCTTGATCCCAAGTACACTGGTTTCTTTACCCTTCCGGGAACGCAGGACATCCTTAAGATCGGTGGCTACTTTAAGACTGATTTCATCCACGATTTGAAACCCGGCGGTAACACCGATGCCTTCGTTCCTTCTTCCTTCCCCATACCCCAAGTATCGGGAGTTAACAATTCCACCATTTCCGTTCGCCCCACCCGTTTGAGTCTGGATTTCCGGATCCCCAGCACGAAGATCGGCGAAGTACGGTTCTACCTGGAAGGCGACCTCTTCGGAACCAACGCCACTACGCCGCGATTGCGTCACGCCTATGCTCAGGCGGCGAATTTCCTGATTGGGCAGACATTCTCAAACTTTATGGATCCCGACGGATTTCCCGACACGCTGGATTTCCAAGGGCCTAATGGAATGGTCAGCCTCCGCAATCCGCAGTTGCGCTACGGATTTGCACTGAGCCCGAGCACGACTTTCTACGTTGCCGTCGAAAAGGCGAGTTCCGACGTGATCTTCACTACTCCCCAATTTTCAACTCAGCCGAATGCGCCCGCCCCTGACGGAACTCTTCGCCTTCGCCAGGAATTCGAGCATGGGCACTTCCAGGTTTCCGGAATATTTCGGGACATCGCGGCCTTTCTGCCGGATGGAAAAACTGGTTCCGTTCTAGGATGGGGCGTGAACCTTTCCGGCGGGGTAAAGACCTTTGGCAGAGACAACATTATCTTAGCCGCCGCTTCCGGCCACGGGATTTCACGGTACATCCAAGACACCTCTGGGCTGGGAATCGATGCAGAGCCTGCAACCGGAGCCGTAACGGCTCATTTACAGGCAACTCCAGCGGTCGGAGTCGAGGCGGCTTACCAGCACTATTGGCTAAAGAGTTTGCGGTCCAGCGCCGTTTACTCCTACGCAGCGGTGCACAATACCGTGCTCGCGGCACCGACCACCTACAACCACGGGACCTACACCGCCACCAACTTAATCTGGAACCCGTATGGGTCTCTCAACGTCGGCGCAGAATTTCTTTACGGCTGGACGATGGAGCAGAACGGCAAGAAGGCTAACGATCCGCGTATTCAGTTCAGCGCCAAATACAGCTTCGTGAAAGTGGGTGGGGACCGCAAGTAACTTACTATCCGCAGCGTCTGACGATTCGTCGCGCGGGATCTTTGTTCCCCTGCGCAGCGCCGAATGAGGTCTGCACCGCGGAAACCGATCGCAATTGTTTTCTCCGCTTGTGAATACAGATACCAATGCGACTCCGGGCACGCGCAGAGAATATGTAGGCAGATTCGCACCGGGCGTAGCGAAACTGCTCAGTTATCAGAAATCGGATTTCCCACATGATTTGCGGGCAGGATTGTCCGTGGCAGCGGTAGCCTTGCCCGTTGGCGTAGCCTACGCCGAACTCGCCGGTTTCAACCCAGCGGTCGGGTTGTATTCGACGATCCTTCCGCTTCTCGCGTACGCGATCTTCGGAACCTCGCGGCAGTTGATCGTTGGTCCGGACGCGGCAACCTGCGCGCTGGTTACTGTGGCTCTAACGCCACTCGCTTCAGGCGACCAAGCTCTTTATGGATCATTGTCTGAGGTACTGGCTTTGCTAGCCGGCGTCCTATGCATCGGCGCCAGCTTCTTCAGGTTAGGGGCGCTTGCAGATTTCCTGTCGAAACCCATTCTTGTCGGATTCTTGAATGGCGTCGCGCTTAGCATCATTCTTGGGCAAATCGGCAAGATTTTTGGATATTCCATTTCCGCGGGCGGCATAGTGCCGCGGCTCGTTGAGTTTATCAACAAACTTGACCTTACCCATTGGCCGACACTTGCCGTGGGACTTGGCACATTTATAGTCTTGTTTGTTGTTCCGTGGTTGTTTCGCGGGATCCCGGCGCCGCTTGTCGCGATGATTTTGGCGTCAGCAGCCGTGCGTCTGTTGAGTTTGGAGGAGCTTGGAGTCAAGATCGTAGGCGAAGTCCCTGCTGGTCTTCCTTCGTTGCACTTCCCGCATTTTCCGTTATCGCTGATCCCCAACCTTTTTGGCGATGCCGCCGGGCTGGCCTTGATCACGTTCTCAAGCATGATGCTGACCTCGCGGAGCTTCGCTTCCAAGAATAGGTACGACGTGGATGCTAACCGGGACTTCGCTGCGCTCGGCGCTGCCAATATCGCTTCGGCGCTCTCCGGTGGATTCGCGGTGAGCGGGGCCGACTCTCGAACGGCCATGAGCGATGCGACGGGCGGACGCACCCAGGTCACGGGATTAATCGCGGCGGCGACAGTCGGAGTCGTGCTTTTGTTCTTCGCCGGGCCTCTTCGCTATCTGCCTACTGCGGCCCTCGGCGCCGTCCTGGTGAAGGCCGCCTTGTCCTTGGTTGACCTCGAGTCGCTGAAGACCATCTACCGAATCGACCGCCGAGAGTTTGCTCTGGCGATTTTTTCGATCTTGGCCGTAGTCGCAGTGGGGGCAATTCGTGCGATTTTAATCGCTGTTAGTCTCGCATTATTGCGGTTCGTCAGAATTGTTTCGCGCCCAGAGATCGAAATCCTGGGCAAAGTGGAGAACTTGCAGGGATTTCATTCCATTGAACGTCATTCTGATGCCGTGACCGTGCCCGGCTTGATGTTGGTTCGCTTTAACTCACCCATTGTTTTCTTCAATGCTCCGTATTTCAAGCAAGAGGTTCTTGCCATCGCGAAGGCGGCTGGGCCTTCATTGCGATGGCTCGTGCTCGACATGCTTCCCATCACGATGATCGATGCGACCGGAATCTATACGGTCGGGGAAGTAGCGGATTTATTGCAGGAACGGTCTGTGGTCCTGGCAGCCGCCGGCCGTCAGACGGAGTGGCGGCTGTGGGCGAAGTCGCGCCGCGGTGTCCTGCAGGACGGCAAAATTCCTCTTTATTCAACGGTAGGCGAGGCCGTGAGAGCTTTTGAGGGAAGTGCGGCTGGCGCACGATCGGCGACCCAAACAGAGGATGTGTTGCGATCCCGGGCAGCTGGGACATAAGGAGCTTCTGAGATGGCGACGAAGAGCGATTTGGACCATGACGAACGCCTAAAGGGAAAGAAGTATACGAAGGAGCTCAGGCGATTGCAGGCGGAGCTGTGCAAACTTCAGGAGTGGGTCAAGCATCAAGCGCTACGCGTGATCATCGTTTTTGAAGGGCGCGACGCTGCCGGCAAAGGTGGCACGATTCGCGCGATAACCGAACGAGTAAGCCCTCGTGTCTTCCGCCTTGTGGCGTTGCCCGCGCCCTCGGATCGTGAAAAGAGCCAGATGTACTTGCAGCGGTACATGCAGCATTTTCCTTCGGCCGGGGAGATCGTGATCTTTGACAGAAGTTGGTACAACCGAGCCGGCGTGGAATACGTGATGGGTTTCTGCACACCTGAGCAACACCAGAGATTTCTCAAACTCTGTCCGTTAGCCGAGAAGTACATCGTCGACGGTGGAATCCAACTCATTAAGTATTGGATGGAGGTCGGAAAGAAGGAACAAGAGCGGCGCTTCGAGGCGCGCATCAAGGATCCGCTTCGTCAGTGGAAGCTCAGCCCTATGGACCTGGAGTCGTTTCGACGGTGGTACGAGTATTCCCGGGCACGCGACAAAATGTTGGCGGCTACCGACACCAAACACGCGCCGTGGTATCTAGTTCGCTCTGACGACAAAAAGAAAGCGCGACTGAACTGCATTTCTCACTTGTTGAGCATGATCCCCTACCGGAAAGTTCCACGGGATAAGGTGAAGTTACCGAAGCGCAAGAACAAAGACACGTACGACGACCAGGCTTCTCTGAAAGGGAGGCGCTTCGTACCGGAGAAGTACTGATTTTGAATTGTCCGAACCGTTTAGCGTGGCTCGCACTTCCAAATGTCGACGGCGCCAGCGAATCCCGGGCATGCCCACCGCTGCCAATACTGGCAGCTGTCAATCCCGGGAAGCCGCCATAGTTTCACGAAAATGACGTTGCTAGCGACTCAGACTCGCGGAACTCTTCTTTTTCTGTGTGCGTACTTACTCATCGACATCTGCAGCGCGCAAGAGCTTGCTCCTCGCGCCTATCTCATCACTCCGGTTCATTCCAACGCAGCCATTTTGACGTATTCCTTCTTCGACGGAAATCTTGAGCTGGAAGGAGCAGTTCCGATCACCGGCTCAACGGCGAGAGCTCATTTTGCGATTTTCAGCTACTACCACTCATTCAACTTCTTCGGCCGCAGCGCCAATCTCACGGCCTCATTGCCCTATGGCGTTGGCAACTTCCACGGGACCGTCGTCGGCTCGGAATTTTCTGGCTACCGATCCGGCCTCCTCGCGCCCACGTTCCGACTCGCCATGAATTTGATAGGTGGCCCCGCCATGAATACAGGTACCTTCATGAAGTGGCAGCAGAAGAAAATATTAGGGGCGAGCATTAAACTGGTGCCGCCGGCCGGTCAATATGACTCTACCAGGCTCATCAATTTCGGAACGAGCCGCTGGGCCCTGAAGCCGGAACTCGGCTATTCGCAACGCTGCGGTCACTGGATCCTCGATGCATACGGAGGCGCCTGGTTTTACGCAGAAAATCCTGAGTTCTTCTCGCACAATCAGTTCTCGCCAGGCACAAATACCCAAACGCAGACTCCCGTCGGTTCTTTCGAAGGACATCTAAGCTACGACTTTAAGCCTCGTCTGTGGATCTCGCTAGATGGCAACTTCTGGTCCGGCGGAGAAACCAGCCTGAATGGAGTCCGGAGTTCGGCGACGCTGCAGAGAAATTCAAGGGTGGGGATCACGTCGTCAATCCCCGTTAGCAGGCATCAATCCCTGAAATTCAGCTACAACAACGGCGCATATATTAGGTATGGCGGAAACTTTCAAAATGTATCTGTTGCGTGGCAATACTCTTGGGTGGGCAAACCAAATTGAATAGGATTTTTCGTTTACGTCTGATGTTGTTTCAGAACGACTCAGTGGCACGAGGCGTCGTCGGTGAATTGATTGCTGGCGGCCATCGCCGCCAGCGCGTGGCCACAGTTCAAAACTCGCTGGTCTAGGGGATCGTTGTCCAATGCATCTGTCGGAATGTAAGTCCGCGAACGATTCGCCTCCACGAATCTGTCGCTCAACGCTTTCATGCTGTTGAACTCGTTGGTAAGGAGTTGCAGAGCATTTCGGTCCGATTCACTGGATGCGGCTACGGAAACCAACCTTAGATTCTGCTGCGCTCGGCTGCTAAATGCCGACGTCCAGTCCTCGGTGATTGGGAACCCTCGCTGGACCGCGTTAATGAGCGTGCTTCGCCATTCCCTGATTACCGACATCTGTTCAATGCCCGCTTTGAGAAACTCTTTTGTGAATCCGATCGCGACGGGTTGGCTCGCTGCAGGTGCTGTCGTTTGCACATTTGAGCCGGAGAAAGGCAGAGTCAGCACAATTTGCGGCCCTTTAAAGCTGAGAGAGCCGTTGGTTAGCCGAGCCAAGGCCTCAATCTCCACATAGGAATGTCCGCCCATCTCAACTACGGGAAGCTCCCCTGGATGCCCGACCACAGTGAGAGTATGCTTCTCGGGCATGGCTCGAGTACAAATGATCGCCAGCAGGCTGGTGAGGAATACCGCGGATACAGCGAGCTTTCCCCGCAACATCAATCAGCTCCGGGAGCGTCTTTCGAATGCCTACGCTCAAACAGCTTCAGGTCATCAGCGAGACGATGATCGTGCCCCAAGTCGTCAACAGGATATGGCCGAAAGCAACTGTGTACGAATAACCCAGCGTTGCAACTGAGCTGTCCGCCTTTTCTTGCACCGCAGCCACGCCGGCGATCATCGTTTGCGCTCCAGCGATTCCTCCAAGCAACAGTACCGGATTGACCCGCAAAACGTAACGACCCAGAAATAGTCCGCAGATGAGAGGTGTAAGAGTTACCACGACGCCGCCGAAAAAGAGTAACAGCCCGTAGTCCCTCACCGCGCTTACGAAGAGTGGACCTGCCTTCAGGCCCACCATGGCCACGAATGCAGCAAGGCCGATGGATTTCATGAAGCTTATCGCGGCGTCCGGCATTCCCCCGAACCATGGTTTGACAGACCTGAGCCAACCAACAGTTAATCCGGCAAGTAACGTTCCGACGCTCGTGCCTAGTGCGATCCTGAGGTTACCAAGGGGGATGGTAGTGATCGCTCCAACCAGGACTCCGAGGGATACAGCTATACCAAGCACTGCCAAGTCGCTCTCTTGTGCTGGTTGTATCACTCTGCCGACTATTGGTGCCAAATTTCGGACGGCAGCTTCTGAACCCGTCACATGCAGAGTGTCGCCACGCATGACGACAGTTTGCTTGCCGATCGGCAGATTCTGGTCACCTCGAGTAATGCCGCGCAGCAACACTCCACGCACTTCTGGAACGTCGTTCGCGATTGCCTCAAGCGTTCTACCAGCGATCGCTTTGCTGGTCACATACAGATCGAAGGATGCCATCGGGATGTCCAGCAATTCCGCGTCAGCGACCTCACTCGATCTGGGCCCGAACACGCTGACCAGAACCTCTGTGCGACCAAGCACAGCAACTGTGTCTCCTGCCTCAAACACAGTAGTACTCAGAGGTGTGAAAATCTCTCCACTACGCCGGATTCGCTCGACGAAAAGTCGATTGGTTCGCGCCAGTCTCTCGGCTTCAGCAAGAGTTTTTCCGACCGCTGGCCCACCTATTGGAACGGTGTATGCACGAACGCCAATGGGCTGCCATCCGGAGTGGACTCCTTGCTTGGAGTGCGGCATCCCCAGCTTCTCTTCCAAAGCCTTCGACTCGGCCCGAACATCAATGCCCAACAACTTCGGTCCGAGACTGCCGCAGCACAAGATCACTCCCAAAGTCCCGAAAATGTAGCAAATCGCATCGGCCACGGCGACGTGTCCTATCCATTGAGTCTTTTGTTCATCCGAAATCGATAGGGCTCGGATGGCCTCGCTGGCAGTTCCGATGACCGGCGATTCTGTCAAAGAACCCGATAACAGTCCGGCAGAGTACCCCGGATCAAGTTTCAAGAAACGAGCCACTGCGTAAGCCACTAGAAGACCGACCGCCGGGACAAACACCCCGAGCAATACCCACCGCCAGCCGTCTCCCTTTAGATTTTGAAAGAAGCCTGGGCCTACGGAGTATCCAATCCCAAAAAGAAACAGAAGAAACAGGATCGATTTCGCTTGGTCTGCTACAGGCACGTGGAAGAAATTTCCTATGAGAATTCCTCCCAACAAAGAACCAGTCACCACACCCAGCCCCACGCCGCGGAACTTAAGGCGCCCGATGACATATCCAATGCCAACGGCCAGATAAACGCCCATCTCCGGATACTTGGTAAAAAGATTGCCCAGCCAGTGCATAGACCCATCCTCATCCATGGGTTGGCGCGTTACGCAGGACGTAGCTCCAGCGAATCCTAAGTGCCCACGCCCGCCCTCAGGTTTCCAGGGTACGGTGAGGAATCATCGAGCGGCCGCTCGTCGGGATTTCTCTGTGCCCTTCGAGGCCTCGAACGCATGCCGATAGCCGCGCGCGATCGACCGAACGCCGCGGCCGATTTCCTCATAGACTTCATCGGGAAGGTTGGCCAAGGAGACGCGAAGTGACCAATCCGGTGCGTCGAAGCCGCCGCCGTTCAACAGCACAATCCCGTGATCCTCGGCCAAGCGAAAAGCGAGATCCAGTGGGTGTACGTGCGCTTTCAGGTAGTCGACACCGTCTTGACCAATGTTCTTGCGCGCAAAGAACTCGAAATCCACCAAGCCGTAGTAACAGTCGTACAAGGGATTCGGGGGAAGTTCGACACCCAGCCCATCGAGTAGCGAAAGAGCGCGCCGGTACACGATCTGCATGCAGGCCCTCTGGTACTGTTTGGCTCCATCCATCATCTCCGCAAGAGAAAAAAGGCTCATCATCACCTGCTGGGGCAAGGACAAGCCTGCCGTGTGATTGAGGGCCACGTCCCGGCTGTCGGCGACGATGCGGTCAATGAATTTTATTTTGCGAGGTTCGAGAGTCAGCGGCCCGTAGCGCTTGTCAAGCGCTTTCAGTTGCGCATCCGGCAGCTTCGCGATCATCCGGTCATAGATGTTGTCTTCGTGGATGGCAATCACTCCCAGTCGCCACCCCGTACAACCGAAGTATTTCGAATAGGAGTACACTCCGATGGTGTTTTGTGGCAGTTCCCCAAGCAGCGACCGGAAGTCCTGGACGAGAGTTCCATAGACGTCATCGGTCAAGATCATCAGGTCCGGTCTCTTCGTTTTCACCAGATTTGCGATGTTTCTAATCGTGTCTTTGCTCATTGCGACGCCGGTTGGATTGCCGGGGTTCACGATGAAGAACGCCTTGACCTTCGGATCCTCAAGTTTCTTGAGTTCGCTGTCGGTGTACTGGAAGCGATTTTCTTGCGGCGCGTGCACATTAACTACATCAAGGTCGTAGTCTTCGAGGTGAGTCATTTCGATATATGGGGTAAAGATGGGTGTGCCGAGTGCGACGGTGTCGCCCGGATTCAGCAGCCGGTTGGCTTTCAGCGACTTAAAGATGTAGCACATTGCAGCGGTGCCGCCTTCGACCGCATATAGATCGAATTTGCCGGAGGGCCGTGGCTCGCCACACATCGCCCACATCAAGTATTCGTGAGTGATGCGCTCGTTGTGCACGAGCATTCGGTCGGGAACGGGATAGTTATCGCCGATTATTGAGTCCACAAGCTCATGGACGAACTCGTCCGGTTTGAATCCGAATTTACCTACAGTGAACGGCACCATCGCCGATAGAAACGTCGCCCCGGGCATATCCGCATGCTGGATGAGCCACGCTTTCAGCCTGTTGGCGATTCCTTCTGCTTGTGGCATTCCTCCCAGGCCGGCGGGATGGTCCATTACCCTCTTGCTCTCGGTAAGCGCGAACTGGCCGAGTAGAAAGTATCCTTCGCGTGGAGTCGTAGCGATCCAATTTGGATTGCCGCGGCCAGCGTTGAGGAATGCCGATTGCGACCTCCGGGAGGTGTTCTTTGCGAGCTTTATCAACTCGTCCTTGATTTCGAACGGGCTGAGTGTTTCGAAGTTATGTAACTCCATCACATCCATCGTTGCCTCCCTTTATTGTCCTCTCGACAAAAGCACGATCAACACCATGCCCCAGATCGTGAGCAGCGTATTCCCGACCGCGTAGGTGACCGTGTATCCCAGCGCGGGAATCTGACTCTGCGCCCGGTCGCAGACCAAGCCTAGCGAGGCAGTGGTCGTGCGTGCCCCGGAGAGAATGCCCAGCAGAATTGCGTCATGAAACCGAAACAGGTACTTCCCGACGTACAAACCAAGGATAAGGGGCACTGTCGTTGCCAACGCTCCCCAGAGAAAGAGACTGATACCCTGCGTCTTGAGGCCGTTCACGAAACCCGGGCCGGCCGAAATGCCGACAATCGCTATAAAGATGTTCAGTCCGACAGAATTCATGAACCAGACGGTAGGCGACGGGATTCGTCCGAAGAAGGGGCGCGTCGAGCGTAGCCAACCCAGCACTAGCCCGGCTATGAGCGCTCCTCCGGCAGTCGATAGTGTGAGTGGCACTCCGCCGATTTTCCAAACAAGCGCTCCGACCAGCGCACCCAGCGTGATGCCTGCACCGATGAATGCCACATCTGCCACATCGGTGGGCCGATCCGGAACACCTAAGAGCTTAGTGGCGGCGGTGATGTCCTGTGTGCGCCCAACGAGGGTGACGATATCGCCGCGATAAATCTGCGTATTCGGGAGGATCGGAATCGTTGTGGCGGTCGCACCACGCGTGATTTTCCTGAGGAATACGCCGCGCGCTCCCGGACGGCTCGCCAACTCGGCCAATGTCTTTCCGTCGACGTCCTTGTTTGTGACATACACGTCGACACCTTCCACAGGCATGCTCAACAATTCAGGGTCGTCGACTTCTCTAGGCCCGTCGCCGCTTACGGTCACTTGCGTATCGCGACCGCCGGCAACCGCAGCCAACTTTGCGCGTTCGCCGAGAATACTCACCAGCGCCTCGCGAGGACCCGCGACGGCAACGACGTCTCCACCGAGCAATCTTGTGTCCGCGGTCGCTTCCTCGACGACGCCTTCGCGGCGCAAGCGCAAGACGAAAACGCGCGCTTCGGGCAACAGCGCCTCAGCTTCGACTGCACGCAGGCCATCGACTCTGCCTCCAGGTTGTACGCGGAAAGCCCGCGCCTCCCAGCGATGCCAGGCTGTGCCCGGCCCTCCCAGTGCTTTTTTGCCGCCCTGCTTTTCCTCATAGTCTTTGCAGGCGGCAACGAGATCTATCCGGACCAGAGCTGGACAGATCAGCGCAATGACGATCGCCGAACCGACTGTGCCGAACATATAAGTCACGGCGTAGGCGATCGGCATCGAGTCGATTAGCCTCTTGGCCCCTTCAGCAGCCAGACCGAGGCGGTTGATTGCGTCCGTAGAAAGGCCTAGCGCGGCCGAAATCGTCTGAGACCCTGAGTACATCCCCGCTGCATAGCCCAAGTCGTATCCAGCGAATTTGGCGATCATCACGGGAACGACGAGACAGAAGACACATTGCACTGCTGCGAACAGGGCTTGTGGCAAGCCGTCTTTTGCGACCCCACGGACGAATTGCGGACCGACGCCGTAGCCGACAGCAAATAGGAACATCAAAAACGTGAAGGCCTTAAGAGGCTGAGAAATGGTAATACCGATTTGTCCGATGAGCACACCAGCCAGCAGTGTAGCGGTGACCGATCCCAAGCCGATGCCCTTGAACGTGAACTTTCCGAAGTAATATCCGATCGCCAGCGTAAGGAAGATGGCGATCTCGGGGTACTGTCGTAGGGTCGCAGCGAGCCAAGTGAACATTGCCATCGTCTAACTCCTTTCTTTGTCCCCGCCTTTAACCTCAGGGCCGGTTCCACCCTTGCCCATCGCTGATGGGCAAGCTTCCGCCCGAAGAGATGAAACACCCTAGGAGTCTTGGCCAGCGGCAAAACCTGCTGGAAGCAACCAGGTGTCCCGATCTATCGATTACAACTCAAAAACCTAGTGGTTAGCTCGCCGTTGCCGTCCGTGCTGCCTTTCCCTTGGCCTGCGCTGGGGGGGCGGTGCTGGGGGCTCTCGTTGATTGCAAGTACGCCGGGTTCAACAATCTCAACCCCAGAGCTGCCTGATAGCCGTGGATCTCCTTTACGTCCAGTTTGCGCATGAATTCGATGGTCTCTGCGTTTAGGACTTGTCCCGGAACCATGATCGGGAAGCCCGGCGGGTACGGGATAACGAAGTTTGCTGACACTAACTCGGGCCCTTCTTTCAAACGCTTGTCGATTTCCGGGCTGGAGAGTTTCACGTGTTCGCACTGCTGTTCGCGATAGGCCGCAAAAAACGCAGAACGCATGTTTGCTTCACCAGTCGAGCTCGCGGGGTCTTCCCGAAAACAGGAGACAAAACGCGTAAAGCTCGGAAGATTGGGCACGTCTGTCATCAGAGACTTCACGCGGGCGGCAAAGGCGCGTTGGCCGGCACCGCCACCTTCAGAAAGTTTCTTCTCCAGTCCTTGTGAGATTTCCACAAGGACTTTAATCAGCTGCGCAATATCGCTGCGTGTGTTGTTGATGTTGGTCTGCAACAGCACGCTGTTTCGTGACGTCTTGTTGAGTTGAATGTCGTAGTCCGCCGCCAGGATGTTTTTGAATTGAGTGCCATCAAATCCGGCAGAGCCACAGACCAATGTGAGTCGCGTTACATCCAGCGCAAATTCGTCTTCTCTCAACGCTTTCACAGCGGTCGCCCAGTTCACGCCGGGTGAAAGGTAATCTACGAAGCCGGAATTGCGGAACTCCAGCGGAATCAGTTGGTCGGCTCCGAGTACGCGGAAGTACTTGGATACCAGCGGGTGAGAATTGACCTCGCGCCGCACATCTAACGCCAACTGGATGGCGCGGTTCACCAGTTCATAGCCCTCGAGCTCCATCTGTCGCCGCGCAACGTCCAACGAAGCGATGATCTGCAGGTTGGGCGAGGTGGACGCGTGCGTGAAGACGGCTTCGTGAAATTGCTCTTCGACAGTGTGATAGCTGGAATCCTTTACCAAGACCATCGAACCTTGTCTTAGACAGGACATAGACTTGTGAGTTGAATTTGTTTGGTAAACGCGTAGTTGCACCTGGTCGGGGTTGGCGAGAAGCCGGGCGTCTAATAGAGCCTTGTCGCTGGTATTGTTACCGAACTGTTTCTGCTGCTCCTTATACGCCTGGCGGTACGAGTCGCTTTTGAACTTAGCTTCCAGGATCGTCGCGGCGCCCATGGCCGTTCGGCGGCGGTAAAAGGGACTCCATCTCGCGAATCCAAACCAGGCTTCGTCCCAAAGGAAGATCAAGTCCGGCTTGATCGCCAGGCATTCTTCCATGACACGTTCGACGTTATAGATATGTCCGTCGAAGGTGCAGTTGGTGAGCACCAAAAGCCGCGCGCGATCGAGCTTTCCCTCGGCTTTCAAATCGAGCAGGGCTTTCTTGATGGTCCGCAGAGGCACGCCTCCGTACATGGAATACTGCGTAAGCGGAAAGGCCTCCAGGTAAAGGGGAAACGCGCCGGCGATTACCGCTCCGTAGTGATGGGATTTGTGGCAGTTCCGGTCCACCAGCATGATGTCGCCTGGAGCGAGTAGAGCCTGCTCGACCATCTTGTTCGAAGTAGAGGTTCCGTTGGTGACAAAGAAGACGCTGTCAGCTCCAAATGCTCGCGCCGCTTTTTCCTGAGCGAGCTTAATGTTTCCGGTCGGCTCCAGCAGGCTATCGAGACCACCGGTCGTCGCCGAGGACTCCGCCAGGAATAAATTCAAGCCGTAGAAGTCCCCCATGTCGCGAATCCAGTTGGACTTAAATATGGATTTTCCTCGAGCGACGGGTAATGCATGGAATGTGCCTATAGGGCGTTGGGCATACTTCTGCAGATTGTCGAAATATGGAGTATCGTATCGATCGGCGACGCCGTCGAGAATACTCAGATGTAGTTCGAGAGGTTCCTCAACCTGATAGAAGACGCGCCGGATGCAGGCAGCATCGCTGTCTCCAGCCACCTTCTCCACTTGGCGATCACTGAGGAAATAGATATCCAGCTCTGGCCGCAGTTGCTTCAGTCCCTTCGCGAGCGCCAGGCCATACTGTCCTGAATTCGTATCGATACCGCTTGCGGCGAGATGTGTGGCTAGAAACTCGCGCAAAATCGGGCTGTGGTGCGACGAAGCGAAGGGCATACCGTCGTAAATCACTGCCGCCTCGATGCTGCCGTTCAAAATCGCTCCGAGCACGGCATCCTCAAAGTTGCCGACAAATACAGGTTCGTAGACAAATCTGTCCTGCGGCCTCCGCATTTTTCGCAATTCCCGAGTCAATTCGGCCCATGCCGCCGGACGAGCAGGGCTCACGACCAGCACTTCGAAGTAAGGGCGATGTGCAATCGTTTCTTCACCCGTTCCAGGCACCTTGTCCGCAAAGGTAAGGGGGGGTTGCTCTCCGTTCTCCCAGTCTCCGGCATTGCTGCGGTACGAATGTGTGAGAAGCGCTGCACTGATCGACTGGGCCAGACGACTGGTTCCCGTCGCGTCCGCGGAATTGATGCATTCGCTTAACGTCTTCAGCAAGATCTGTCCGGGATAGGCAAAGAAATCTTCCCAAAGGCGCAGTTCCTGAAAAGAGCTAGACACCGCTTCGCGATATTTTTCTCTTTCCGCAGGTTGCTGGTTTGCGGCTCTTTCCCATGCGCGGGCTCGCTGCAGCAGCAAACGCCAGCGATCGAACCTCGCCTCGGCAGCCGTATAGAATCGGTCCACTTGCACCACCTCTCCTTTGGTTTCAGCGTTCATAACTGGTCTCCGGTTCCTCGATCCAGACAGGCGTCATCCGTCAGGAAAAGCTTCAGTGGCTATCAGGTGACTCTCTTCAATAAACATCAAGAAGGCGTCTACGTATGGAGCGTTTGTAAACGTCCAAACCAGTTTGCAGGTCACGAGCGACACTACGCTCGATGGGCAAGGGCTAAAACTGGCAAAAATGACAGACCGACTCGCTAGTCGTTTTGACTTGCGAGCAGTGCTCTTTTTGGATTCCCTTAAAAAAGGCAGTCTCTGCGTGGTTTTGCGTCGGGAGCAAACTGGTAAATCTGACACTTCAATGGTTATTCGCGATTGTCTTTACAATCCAGGATGCCAGAGCAGAAGCGGGACGCGCCGGAGAAAAGGCAAGGAATGCTGGATTCTGCTGCTCAAACATCAGATCCGCTGCCTCCGCTCAAATGTGCACTTGTTGTTGGTGGGGACTCTCAGGTCACGGAGGTTCTTCGGAACGTTCTCAGGCACCAAGAGTGGGCCGTCATGCCGGCTCGGGACAACCAGACGGTCTTAAGACTTGTCGAGGAAAGACCATATGCTCTGATTGTGACAGGAGCTCAAACGACGGGCAGAGAAGACGTTGAACTGCTGCGAAAGATACGCCTCGTTCGCCCACACACCCGCCTGATCATCCTAACGGATGAAGCTACACCGGCTGACGTAATCGCGTCGATGCGGGAGCGGGCATTCAGCTACTTCTCGAAGCCTATCTCGCCCCAGTCACTTGCTGAAATCGTACGGCTCGCCGCTGTTGAGCCTGCTTGGGACGATGGCATCGAAGTAATGTCTGCGACGCCGGAATGGGTCAGCATCATTGCTCGTTGTGACAAGGCCACCGCGGATCGGCTAACGCAGTTCTTTCAGGAAATCTCGGAACTCCCACATCCGGAGCGAGAGGATGTGGCAACCGCTTTCCGCGAGATGCTGCTCAATGCCATCGAGCACGGAGGTAATTTCGATCCGCAACAGTTCGTAGAGATTTCCTATGTACGTACAACGAAGATGGTCATTTGCAGAATCAAAGACCCTGGGCACGGTTTCTCCCTAGAGGAGGCTCACCACGCTGCGGTGAACAACCCCGTGTATGACCCCATTCGGCACGCTCTCTTCCGCGAAGCCCAAGGATTGCGTCCCGGTGGCTATGGCATTCTCATAGCAAGACACTTCGTGGATGAACTCCTCTTCGCTGAGAGGGGAAATGAGGTCCTTCTGGTGAAGTATCTTCCTTCAAGAGACGCTCAGCAGCTTCTGGACTGACGCAAGCCAGCCTTTAGAGCAGTTCGTTGAAAAATCCCGCTGGCACTGTAACTTTAATATAAGAGAACTCGTCTGAGTGGAAGGAACGTCAAGGAGGCGAGTGAATGCGCGGCGACGATGACCTGCAAGACGGAATGTTCAGCTACATTTCTCCCGAGAAGCGGGTTCCCGCGGATCATCCGTTGCGACCGATTCGCAAGATGGTGGACGAGATTCTGAAGGAGATGTCGCCGAAGTTCGCGAAGCTGTATTCCAAAGTGGGGCGCCCGTCGATTGCCCCGGAGCGACTGTTGAGGTCCCTGTTGTTGCAGGTTTTCTACTCGGCGCGCAGTGAGCGCATGCTGATCGAGCAAC
>Ga0335077_10005403_pt1 | contig 15672 bp, 14 predicted proteins | sample Lox_Sample_31_FD_207151 | JGI IMG/M metagenome (GOLD analysis project Ga0335077, IMG submission 207151) | Soil microbial communities from Loxahatchee National Wildlife Refuge, Florida, United States - Lox_Sample_3.1 | ecosystem: Environmental > Terrestrial > Soil > Wetlands | place: USA... | reverse complement strand
AGCGAGCGCGCCGACAGAATCGCCGACCTGCGCACCTCTTCCGCTGGCACGCCGTCGTAAAGGTCCTTGAGCGTAGATCTGAGGATCAGCCCTGCATCCACGGCCTGTCCCAGCCCCGCGCAGGAAGCTTGCAATCGCGCGCTCAAACGCTGCATGTCGAGCGGAACTTTGCGGCCGTTTTCGACCACATTGATTACCTGAGGTGGCGCAGCAGCTTCGATTAGCGCCTTTTGTTTGGCGCGGTTGCGGGCGCGCTCTTCGCGGTACAGCACATAAGAGCGTGCCACTTCGTGCTCTCCCGATCGCATGAGGGACAGCTCTACCTGATCCTGAATATCTTCGATATGGAAAGTACCGCCGTTCGGCTGGCGGCGCATCAGCGCATTCACCACAGTTTCAGTAAGCTTCGCAACCATTTCCCGAATGCGCGCCGAAGCGGCGCCCTGTCCGCCGTTCACGGCGATGTACGCCTTAGTCATCGCCAGTGAAATTTTGACCGGCTCGAACGCGACTACGCTGCCGTTGCGGCGGATGACCTTGTACTGCGCAAAACGTGGGTCCTGGTCAAGAATAGGCGCAATATCTGAAGGGCTGATTCCGGCCGCGGAGACGGCAGAATCGTTTTCAGTAGCAATGAGCTGCTGCATCTCGATGTCTCCTGATATTTTGTAATTTTTTTAAGTTTTTATATGTAACCACTTAAGGCAACAGGGCGTTGCCCGTTAAACTACTATATGTAGTCAAAAACAGCCCTTCCTTGACCAATTCTAGTAGGTTGACTTCGGGACTGCAACTACTTTTTGTGGTGAAAGGGTGGGAGGGATACTATATATTGTAAAACGATTGAATTAGCTGCGAACATCCTGAAAAAAGCGCTGCCAATCAAAAAAAGGGCCGGGGTCCGTCTTGCGCCCTGGCGCAATCGCAGAATGCCCGACGATATCCTTGACTGGGTAAACCCGCTTCAACTCTAAGGTTAGCGCAGCCAGCGCGGCATACTGAGAATCCCGAAACGGCAGTAGATTGCTTCCTTCCAGTTCTATTCCGATCGAAAAGTCGTTGCAGCGTAGGCGGCCGTGCCATTTCGATGTTCCCGCATGCCAAGCACGCTTTAAGCAAGGAACAAATTGCAGGATTTGCCCGTCGCGCCGTATAAAAAAATGCGCCGAGACCTTCAGTCCACAAATCACCCGGTAATAAGGGTGGCCCGACGCAGCGAGTCGGTTGGTAAACAGCTCGAGCACCGCAGGCCCGCCGAATTCGTTGGGCGGCAGGCTGATATTATGGATGACCAATAACTCGATTGCGCCGTCTATTGGCCGCTCGTCGCAATTGGGTGACGGGAGAAAGCGCGCGCCTTGCAATACACCTTGGGAATCTAGCTGCAAGCGCAGAGTCGAAGGCTGCCGGTTCTGGTTCAATCAATGCCCAAGCGTTCCATGCGATAGCGTAATGAACGAAAGGTGATGCCGAGCAATTTTGCTGCCGCGGTACGATTAAAGCGGGTTTTCCCCAACGCTTCCAGTATGGCGTCCTTTTCAACTTTATCGAGATAATCCTGCAATGGCCATTTCCCGTCGGGTACGGCCGCGCGTTCCGCAGGCTGCTGCGGGGTAAGCTGCAGATCCTCGAGAGTAATTTTGGGACCCGAGCGTAGCGCGAGCGAACGTTCCAGAATATTTTCTAGCTCGCGAACGTTGCCTGGAAAATCGTATTGTACGAGCGCTTGCAACGCGTCGTCATCCAGTTCGCTTGCGGGGGTTCCATGCTTTTTGGCAAGATCTCCTAACACGGCCCGCGCGATCAAGGGAATATCCTCGCGCATGTCGCGCAGCGAGGGCATTTTCAACTCAATCACGTTAAGCCGGTAATAAAGATCTTGGCGGAATTTTCCGTTCTCGACACCCTTCGCCAGGTTCTGGTGGGTGGCGCTAATAATGCGCACATCGGCGCTTTCCTCCTGAGTGGAACCGACCTTGCGCACTTTTTTTTCCTGAATCGCGCGCAGCAATTTGACCTGCATCAACAGGGGCAAATCTGCCACTTCATCTAGAAACAACGTGCCGCCGTTTGCAGCCTGAAAAAAGCCCTCGCGGTCTTGCTCGGCGCCAGTGAAGGCTCCTTTCTTATATCCGAAAAATTCGCTTTCCATCAAGTTTTCCGGTATCGCACCGCAGTTTACCGGTACGAACGGGCCGCTTCGACGTGCACTTTTTTCATGGATTAGCCTTGCTGCAAGTTCCTTACCGGTCCCTGATTCGCCGCTGATATAAACCGGCGCTTCGCTTCGCGAGAGTTTTTCAATCAATTCGCGCACCAGGCTCATGGCTTCAGACCCGCCGAGTAGCTCATTCTCGACGGTTTTGTCATCAGCAGGCCGCGCCAGACTTAATGCCGATTTCACCAAGGTGCGCAACTGTTCGAGTGACACCGGTTTAGCAATGTAATCGAACGCCCCTGCCTTCAAGGCAGCGACCGCATTCTCGGCGCTGCCGTGCGCCGTGATCACCGCGACCGGCAAATCGTCGCAGTGCGCATCGATATACTTCACCAGATCCAGTCCATCGCCGTCTGGCAAACGCATATCGGTGAGGCACAGGTCAAAGTGCCGCGTCTGTAATAACTTGGTCGCGGAGGCAAGGTTTTCTGCGCGTTCTACTTCCAGCCCCATGCGCAATAAGGTAAGTTCCAGCAGCTCAAGGATATCGACCTCATCATCGACAATGAGTACGTTGCGCCCTGGCCCTTCGTTTTCCAACTTCGTTTGTTTGCGTTTAGTCATGTGCTTGACTTGCAAATTACCCTGAAATGTCCGCCCTTTGTGGTCTCCACATAATCCAACGTGGCGTCGTTCGCGCCACAGATTTCGCGCGCGATGTACAGGCCCAGTCCCGTACCGCCAGCCTCCGTAGTAAAAAACGGTTCAAACAAGTGGCCGCGAGATGCCGGGGACACACCCGGGCCATCGTCAATGACGTCTAATCTTACCGCATCCTTGCCCGTACCGCCTGCTGTTACGAGCCGAATGCTGCCTTCCCGCCTCTGGCAATGGCGCAAAGCATTGCGGCAAAGGTTCCACATCACTTGATTCAAATGGCTACGATCGAAAAACAATACAGGTTGAGCATGGCTCTCAAGCTTAAAGGTGGCGGTTGCAATCTTTTCGTTTCGGCAGAATTCCTCAATAAACTTGCGCAGGAAGTTCACTAGCTTTATGTTCTCGCGCAGCGCCCGGTCACGGCGGTTAAGCTTGAGAATATCTTGCACCATGCGGTCAAGCCTTTGGGCATTTTCGCTGATTATTTCAAGCAAGCGGGTTTGCGTTTCAGTCTGCTCGGGTTCTTCCTGAAGCAGCTCGGTGGCATGGCTGATTGAACTCAAGGGATTCCGGATTTCGTGTGCGATATTGGCGGTGAGCCTGCCTAAGGCGGCAAGCTTGAGCTGCTGGGCTTGCGCTTGAACGCGGCTCAAGTCTTCAAGAAAAATGACGGTGCCAAGGGCGCGGCTGTCGCCGACAGCCACAAAACGTACCCCGATGAGACGTGTGCCCGAGATCGTTAGCGGTTCGACCGGGTCTTGAGGCCGGATGCGCCAGTGCGCAAGGCGCTGTGCCAGCGCCGGCGCATATTGCTCCAATAACACGTCGTCTCCGCGTTGCCGATTCAATCCCCCAAAAAACCTCTCCACCTGTGAATTATGTTGTCGAATCACCCCATTTTCGTTTACCACCAGCACGCCATCCTGCATATCCTGAATAACCAGCTGATTAACTTGTGCCAAGTTGGCAAGCTCGATGCCGCGCTGCAAGGCGAGTCGTTCACTGACCAAGGCATATTTGGCAAGGGTATTCGCGAGCCAAGCGGTGGCGAAGTAACCGATGCTGAGCATCCCCGACTGAATATACTGCGTGCGGTCCTCGTGCCCTTGCATTACCTGAACGGTTTGCTGGAGCAGCACCGCAATGCTGGCCAGCGCCGCATAGAATAAGGATAGTTGCCCGCGGCTTATGAGGCCTGCCGCGGCAAGCGATGCAAGAAGAAGCAAGCCGAGTCCGCTTGTGATGCCGCCGCTCGCATACATCAACGTTACGAGAAAAACAATATCACCAAAAACCTGCAGGCTTAATTGCAGCGAGAAATGCGGTCGTCGCGCGGAAATAGTGAAATGGCAGAAAATACCGAACAGCACATACAATATACTGCCGCGCCAAAATAAGCCTTGATCAAGCGACCCGAAGAGGGATTGTCCGAAATATCCGGCGGTGAAAATAAACGATATGGCGACGGCCAGCCGGTAAAAATTGAAATAGAAAAGGGAGCGCCAAAACGAAATCGGGTATTCCGAATGCTGTGCGGTCAGCAACTGCGCGGGCGCGGTGATTCCTTCCCAAAAAGCACGTCGAAGGCGTCCGAGGAAGGTTCCGGAACCGCGTATTGTTGCACGACTCCCGACCTCGAGATCCGCTCGGGCGGTTTTGCCCGATTTGCCCGAGTCACTTATTTGCGAATCTGGCGCTTGCATCGGCTGACCGCCATCAGCATTTCGGGTCATTTATTGCCCGAGTGCGCACGCAGATGTTCCTTGGAGCAGAAAAAATCACCGTGACTGTTAAGGCTCTCGCTCTTCGGCAGATTCACACCACAATGAGCGCAGCGCACCATGTCTTCCGCTGCGGTATCTCGATTCTCACCCGGTTTTGAAAGGGTCTTGCCGTATGCCTTGAGAACCCAGTAAACCAGTAATGCGGAAACTATTAAAAATAGCAGTTTGCTCAAATTCATTCTCCGCGGCAGAAATCAGAGCGTGCCAAATTAGTATGGTCGGGGTGACTGGATTCGAACCAGCGACTCCTGCGTCCCGAACGCAGTACTCTACCAGGCTGAGCTACACCCCGATTGTGGCAGTCCGGGATTATTTTAGGCCCGGTTGGAGATGGTTGTGGAATCTGGCGCATGGGCCGCGGCAACCGCCACCATCTGTGTGATAGACGTTCTAGCAGCTTCTGCTAACCGCAAAATCAGCCAATTGTAGCAAAGAATCGCGGTAAATTGAACGCGGCAGCACAGCACATGCGTCACACGCCGCTTGCGCTTCTTTCTCGGCCCGGGCATGCGCGTAGTCGAGAGCGCGGGTTTCATGTATGGTGTCAAGCACCGTCTCAAATTCCTCAAGCCCGCCTTGCTCGATTGCCTTGCGAATAATTGCTGCTTGCCGTCCGTCGGCGTGCTTCATGGCATATATGAGGGGCAAGGTGGGTTTTCCTTCGGCCAAATCGTCTCCGATGTTTTTTCCGGTTTGCTGGCGGTCGCCGGAATAGTCGAGAACATCGTCAATGAGCTGGAAGGCTGTGCCGAGATGCAGGCCGTAACGTGCTACGGCCTCCTCGTTGGGATGCGAAGCCCGGCCAAGTATCGCGCCAAGTCGCGTAGCTGCCTCAAAGAGTTTGGCGGTTTTACAACGAATCACCTGCAAGTAGCCTTGTTCATCCAGGTCGGCGTTATGACAATTCAGTAGTTGCAGTACTTCACCCTCTGCAATCACGTTCGTGGCATCTGCCAAAACCTGCATCACCCGCATGTTGTCGACCTCCACCATCATTTGAAATGACCTCGAGTATACGAAATCACCCACCAGCACGCTGGCGGCGTTGCCAAACAGAGCATTCGCGGTGGGGCTGCTTCGGCGCAACGCCGATCCGTCCACCACGTCATCATGGAGCAAGGTGGCCGTATGGATAAATTCGATTACCGCCGCCAAGTCGTAATGGCGCGTCCCGCGATAGCCGAACGCGCTGGCAGACAGAATTACCAGCGCAGGTCGTAAGCGCTTGCCGCCGCTGTTGATAATGTATTCGGCAACTTGACGTACCAGGGCGACATTGGAATGCAAGCGCCTGCGAATGACCTGATCCACTTCGCGCATGTCCTGCTCAATGGATCCGCGGATGGCGTCAATTGACAAAGAGGTATCCAAGTTAAATTACCGCGGCGGAAAGATATTTCACAAGCATAACAGAATAATTTATTTTGTAGAGCCCGGGCCGGCGTGCATATGAAGTTAAAAGAAGCACGCTAGTTTTGACTCGATATGGCGGTTCATATAAAATTACCTTTTTATATTGAATAAATTAGGACGTACCGGGAGCATAATGTGTACGCGGTGATAAAAACCGGGGGCAAGCAATACCGGGTTGCTTCAGGCGAAAAACTGAAAATCGAGCATATATCGCAGGAAGTCGGCAGCGAAATTGTGCTCGAGCAGGTATTGCTGATCGCTGATGGCGACAAGATCGCGACTGGCGCGCCGTGGGTTCGCGATGCCAAAGTCAAGGCGACCGTGATCGCCCATGGACGCGGCGAAAAAGTGCAGATATTCAAAATGAGGCGCCGCAAAAATTACCGAAGAACCCAGGGCCACCGCCAGAACTACACGGAAATTCGTATTGACGCAATCTCGAACAAGGACGATTAGCCATGGCACATAAGAAAGCCGGTGGCAGTTCCCGCAATGGCCGTGATTCTCAAGCTAAACGCCTTGGTGTTAAGTGTTTCGGCGGCGAGCTAATTTCGGCCGGCGGCATCATTGTGCGCCAGCGCGGAACGCGGGTTCATGCTGGAGATAACGTGGGTACAGGCAAGGACCATACGCTGTTCGCCAAAATAACCGGGAAGGTGCAATTCAAATCCAAGGGACCCGAGAATCACAAAACGGTAAGCGTGGTTCCGGTCTAGCCGACATCTGGCCAAACGGGAAAGCCCTATCGCTTGATAGGGCTTTTTTCATTTCCCTTCGCATGAGAATCGACTCCGCTTCCGACATGAAATTTATAGACGAGGCAATAATACAGGTCGCCGCCGGCAATGGCGGGGACGGCGTAGCTCATTTTCGACGGGAAAAATTCGTGCCGCGTGGCGGGCCCGATGGCGGAGATGGTGGGCGCGGGGGCAGCATTTACGCCGTTGCCGACCGCAATGTGAATACGCTCATCGATTATCGCTACCAGCGCATCTATCGCGCGAAAAGCGGCAATCGTGGACGTGGCGCGGATTGTTACGGCAAAAGCGCCGAGGATGTCGTGCTGCGCGTACCCGTCGGAACGGTGGTCAACGACAATCGTACCGGAGAACTGGTCGCTGACCTTGCGCAGCACGGGCAAAAAGCGCTGCTTGCCAAAGGCGGTGAAGGCGGTCTCGGCAACCTGCATTTCAAATCCAGTATCAACCGCGCCCCGCGCCGGTTCACGCGCGGCACCGAGGGAGAAACCCGCGAACTCAAACTGGAACTCAAGGTGCTTGCGGATGTTGGTCTGCTTGGCATGCCAAACGCCGGCAAATCAACGTTTATACGCGCCGTGTCCGCGGCGCGCCCTAAAGTGGCGGACTATCCTTTCACCACCCTCGAGCCGCATCTGGGCGTAGTACGCGTGGATCACCATCGCAGCTTTGTCATTGCAGACATTCCAGGGCTGATTGAAGGCGCGGCGGAAGGCGCCGGACTCGGACACCAGTTTTTGAAGCACCTCGCGCGCACCCGTCTGTTGCTGCACATTGTCGACATCGCGCCGCTCGGCGAAGCCACGAACCCGGTACGTGATGCCCGCGCAGTAATCGAGGAGCTCAAGAAATACGATGAAGTGTTGTTCCAAAAACCACGCTGGTTGGTGCTTAACAAGCTCGACTTGCTCACCCCGCTCGAGCGCTTGGAAAGAACCCGTCAGTTTCTGAGCGATTTTGGCTGGCAGGAAAAAAGCTTTATTATTTCTGCGCTCTCCGGCAAAGGCTGCAAAGAGCTTATTTTGGCGGTGATGCGGTACTTGGAACAAAATTGAGGGATTCGGAGCTGAATTATGCGCGAGGCCTTAAAAAACGCCAATCGGCTGGTCGTGAAAGTTGGCAGTAGCCTAGTCACTAACCAGCAAAGAGGGCTGGACCACGCGGCATTCGCACGCTGGGCCAGCCAGATCGCTACACTGAAGAGCCAAGGCAAAGACGTATTGCTGGTTTCATCTGGGGCCATCGCCGAAGGCATGCAACGGCTGGGCTGGAACAAGCGCCCGATCTCCATGCACGAGCTGCAGGCTGCTGCTGCCGTCGGACAGATGGGTCTGATTCAAGCATACGAGACGTGCTTTCGGGAGTTCGGGTTGCACACCGCGCAGATCCTACTGACGCACGAGGATTTATCCGATCGCAAGCGTTATCTCAACGCCCGCTCCACCCTGCGCGCGCTGCTGGCCCTCAATGTCATTCCCATCATCAATGAGAACGACACAGTAGTGACTGATGAAATTCGTTTCGGCGACAATGACACGCTGGGTGCGCTGGTGACCAATCTGATTGAAGCAGACGTGCTGATTATTCTTACCGATTTGGCGGGATTGTATACCTCCGATCCACGTAAGAACCCGCATGCTGCATTGATAAGTGAAGCAAGGGCGGGGGACGAACAGCTCGAAACTATGGCGGGCGGCAGCGGTTCGCACGTAGGCAGCGGCGGTATGCTGACGAAAGTACTTGCCGCCAAGCGCGCCGCCCGCAGCGGTGCGCATACCGTCATCGCTTCGGGTTACGAACACAATGTCCTGCTCAGTCTCGCGCAAGGAGACGACATAGGCACCCACATCGCGGCCGTTACCATGACTCTCGCCGCGCGCAAGCAATGGCTTGCAGATCACCTGCAAGTACGCGGGAAACTGGTGCTGGATGCCGGGGCGGCGCGTGCGCTTTGCGCCGATGGCAAAAGCCTGCTGCCGGTCGGCGTGTGCGATTTATCCGGCGATTTCGAGCGCGGTGAAGTGGTGGCTTGTTTTGATCCGCAGGGACGGGAAATTGCGCGCGGGCTAGTCAACTATAATGCCGGGGACGCGCGGCGCATTATCAGATTGCCGAGCCACGAAATCGAATCGGTACTGGGCTATGTGGAAGAACCCGAACTCATTCACCGCGATAATCTCGTGCTCCTTTAACGCACGTTTTGTCAGGAACCGCGCAAGTCCCTGATAAGCGACACGCGCACTGACTCTGCAACGGATTCACCCGCCACTTCATACTCGGGATGGTCTACCCCAATGACGAGTGTGGCGCCTTCTTTGAGCGACCAGATAATTTCGGGCGTAAGCTCAAAACGCAGAAAATGCACTGATGAGGTTTTCTCCTCGTCCTCGCGTTCCAGATCCTCATCTGCGATCGCATAAACGCGACTGCAACCGGTGGCCTGCAACCAAACGCGTTTCTCCACGCCTTTGAGTTTGGCCAGCATTTGCCTGCGTTGTTCGACCTCCGGATACTCGATCAGCATTGTAGCTTTCAAATTGCCGCCGTCGGGAATCAGCGGGTTATACGCATCAAGCTCATCCCGAATACCGTCTTCCTCGAAGATCTTTTCGGCATGCAGCATTTCCTGGATCTGGTAGCGCATGGTGAGTTCGTCCTCGAACATGAGCGTCACGTTGCTGCCCAGATACACATTGCGGTTCTTCTTATGCGCCATCACCCTGGCGCGGAATTCCTTGCGCGCGCGCGCATATGCTTCAAGCGTCATTAGGCTGTCGCGGGTTACATGTGTCATATCGGGTTCCAGTCTTTTTTTAATTCAGTTGCATAGCCTACAAGCCGTAAGCAATGCGCATCAGCGTGAGCGGATGTTCCTTACGCGGTGCAGTATTACCCATACCTTGCGCTATGTGGCGGCCGGCAATTGCACAGTCGGAACTGATGTAATCCGGGGTATGCTCCGCCATTTGCCTGAACACCGGCCTGCCGATTTTCATCGAGATATCGAAAAATTCGGTCTTCACACCCCAGGTCCCGTCATGCCCCGAACAGCGTTCCACGGTATTGATTTGGGTGCCGGGTACCATCTGCAGCAGTTCCCGAGTTTTCTGTCCTATGTTCTGCACCCGCAGATGGCAGGGAACGTGGTACGAAACGTTGCCTAGCGCTTTCTTGAAATCAGTTTTGAGTAGGCCGTCGCGCAGCCGCAGCATGAGATACTCGAAAGGGTCGAACATCGCCTCCGCAACGGACTTCACCGCGGCATCGTCGGGAAAGAGTAACGGCAACTCCTTCTTGAACATCAAAGTACAAGACGGCACCGCTGTAAGTATTGCGTAGCCCTGCCTAGCGAAATTTACCAGCTGCGGAATGTTCACCTTCTTGAGTTTGGCTACTTCTTCGAGCGCGCCGAGTTCCAGCTTGGGCATACCGCAACATACTTCTTGTTCCACTATCGTTGCTGAAATCGCGTTGTGTTCGAGGATTCTCAGCAGATCGTAGCCTATGCCCGGTTCGTTGTAGTTGATGTAACACGTGGAAAAAATCACCACCTTGCCCGGGGTGTTGGCACCGTCTTTCACCGGAAAATCGCATTTACCGACTGCAGTTTTGCGGAATGTCGCGCTCCGGTATTCAGGCAAATGGCGGTCCTTGTGGATTCCCAGCATTCCTTGCATAGCTTTACGTGCTGTGGGCGCCTTGTTGACCGCGTTAACAATCTGCACCACCACTGGAATGCTGGCGAGTTTCCCCAGGGCATCGGTGCCGGAGAGCAGCTTGTCACGAAATTTCACCTCGCCACGCCGGTATTTGATTGTCTTGGCGCGCAGCATCAAGTGCGGAAAGTCAACATTCCAAGGATGCGGCGGCACGTACGGGCATTTGGTCATGAAACACATGTCACACAGATAGCATTGGTTCACGACGTCCCAGTATTTGCTCTTGTCGACCCCATCCAGTTCCCCTGTGGTCCCTTCATCAATCAAGTCGAACAGGCGCGGAAAAGCATTGCACAGGTTCACGCAGCGTCGGCAGCCGTGGCAGATATTGAACACCCGCCCAAGTTCATTGACCAGCTGCTCCTCGTTATAGTAGTCCGGCTTGCACCAGTCGATGGGATGGCGCTTCGGCGCTTCCAAGCTGCCTTCGCGGGTCATAACATGGAAGAAACGTCAGCGCCGGGAGGCAAAACAAGAGAAAACAAGGGCGGGATAATAGACTCCTTATTCCAGACCCCCTTGCATGAGCATTTATTCAGCCAATGCGTCCAGAGCTTTCTTGAATCGGTTGGCGTGAGACCGCTCCGCCTTGGCCAAGGTCTCGAACCAATCCGCAATTTCACCGAATCCTTCGTCGCGGGCAACCTTGGCCATTCCGGGATACATATTGGTGTATTCGTGTGTCTCGCCGTGAATCGCCGATTTCAAGTTGAGACGAGTGGGACCAAAAGGCTGATCAGTGGCTGGATCACCGCAGGCCTCCAGGTACTCGAGATGACCGTGGGCATGGCCCGTTTCCCCTTCTGCCGTGGAACGAAAAACTGCCGACACATCGTTTTGCCCTTCCACGTCGGCTTTAGATGCGAAGTATAAATAGCGCCGGTTTGCCATTGATTCGCCGGCAAATGCCGCTTTGAGATTGTCGTGGGTCTTCGATCCTTTAAGCTGCATTTTGCTCTCCTGTAATTAATTGACTGATTCAACACATAACTGTGAATTGCGCGCTTGCCGCACGTGCCAAACGCCAAAAGGCGCGATTTAGACTAATTCTAATAAATAAACGAAGTATAATCTGCGACTACGGCATTGTCAATAAACGTCGCCGAATGTTAATGGCTCAGCGCGGATTCGATTTCAGCAAAAGTCCGAGCCATTTCGGTGGTATGAATGAACGCTCCAAGTTGCCGTGCTACCTGGGTCGCCGAAAAAATGCCGCGCACTTTCTGCGTATTCTCGACAGGACCTGCATCCACCACCACAGCATGCTGCTTGCCGCTTTTTTTGAGTGTGGCAACCACGTGACCTACCCGCGCATTTTGAATATCTTCCAGTTTCAACACTTCGAGGCGATGCTGCGGAATCATGATGTCCCGAACTAATACGTCCTGACGCATGATTCCACGTTCGCGCACAAATAGCAGCGGTTTCTCGCCCAAGATGTCGGCAGCGCTAATCAATCCCAGTACTAAGCGCGATCTGTCTACCACCAGCAAAAGTCGCACCCCGCGTTCGATCATCGTCTGATTCGCTGCATCGAGAGTAGCTTCCGGTTCTATGGTTGCGGCGCACACATGCTTGAGGTCCGTCATGCATTCCTGGGCCGGGCTTTCAAGATTTAGTCGCGCAACCTTGCTTTGCGTAGGCTGGTGATAGGTTGTGGCTGTATTGAGCGAATATAGGGGAAGTGGATGGAAATCTCTAAACATGCTATTGCCTCCATTTGGGTAAGCTATACCCGATTTGCCTATAGCATCTTGCAAAAATAGCGGGCAACTACAAATATCCCAGCAGGCGCGCTAGCAGCCGGCCCGTACAGGCCGCGCGTCAAACACCGCGAGATTTGACCCTTTGGTGGCGCGTACCGTTATCGCGGTTTAGAAAGCGCGAGAGTTCGTTGAGCGCCTGCTGGTAAACATCGCGCTTGAACTCTATTACAGACTCCATTGGCACCCAATAGTTCTGCCAGCACCACGCATCAAATTCAGGATGCGCGTGCGCACGGAGTTTGACATCGCAGTCGCGACCAACAAGCCTCAATAGGTACCAGATCTGCTTTTGGCCCTTGTAAGAACCACGCCATACCTTCCTGACCCAGTTAAATGGCACGTTGTAACGCAACCAATCGCGCGTGCGCCCGATGATTTTCACGTGCTCACGGCTTAATCCGACCTCTTCCAGGAGCTCGCGGTACATGGCTTGCTCAGGTGATTCTCCGGGGTTGATCCCACCCTGCGGAAACTGCCAGGAATGCTCCTTTACCCGCTTGCCCCAAAAAACCTCGTTCCTGGAATTGAGAATAATAATGCCGACATTAGGGCGATATCCGTCTCTGTCGATCATATCAACCACCCGTCATTATCCAAATCAAGCTAATTTTTCCATATTTCACATAAGATTGTAAAATACGACACTTTTGGTCGGAGTTTAGCGGGTATCTATGCGGGTCTCGCAGTACTTTCTTTCCACCTTGAAAGAAGCACCTTCCGAAGCCGAACTTGTCAGCCATCGTTTAATGCTGCGCGCCGGCCTCATCAAGCGCCTGGCGAGCGGCCTTTATAGCTGGATGCCGCTTGGCCTGCGCGTGCTTCGCAAAGTGGAAGCCATCATTCGCCAAGAAATGGACAAGAGCGGCGCAGTTGAACTACTCATGACCGCCGTGCAACCAGCGGAACTGTGGCAGGAATCCGGACGCTGGGACATGTACGGCCCGGAACTGCTGCGGATTAAGGACCGACACCAGCGCGACTTCTGTTTCGGCCCGACACATGAAGAGGTCATCACCGACATCGTGCGCCGCGAAATAAAAAGTTATCGCCAACTGCCCGTTAATTTTTACCAAATCCAGACCAAGTTCCGCGACGAGATTCGCCCGCGCTTTGGCGTAATCCGCGCGCGCGAATTCGTAATGAAGGACGCCTATTCGTTCCACCCAGACAAGGCAAGCCTCGGTCGAACCTATCAGCTGATGTACGATACCTACTCGCGAATCTTCACGCGCCTGGGTCTCAAATTTCGTGCCGTTGCTGCAGCAACCGGCACAATCGGCGGAACCATATCGCATGAATTCCATGTGCTGGCGGAATCCGGCGAAGACGCGATCGCGTTTTGCCCAAACTCAAATTACGCGGCAAATGTCCAGCTGGCCGAAGCGCTTGCGCCTGAAGTCGCCCGAGGGGCGCCACGGCAAACAATGGAAAAAGTTGCCACTCCCGGGAAAAAAACCTGCAAAGAAGTGAGCGACTTGCTCAAACTGCCCCTCGCGAGAACCGTGAAGTCGCTGCTGGTCGCCTGCGATCAGCGGATGTATATGCTGCTGGTGCGCGGGGATCATGCGTTGAATGAGACAAAAACACAAAATATTCCCGGCCTCAATCGGTTCCGTTTTGCCACGGATAAGGAAATCCTGGCGGCAACGGGATGCCCGCCCGGCTACATCGGGCCCGTAGGTCTGGATCCGAATATAGTCACAATAGCCGATCGCAGTGTCGCGGCAATGAGCGATTTCATTTGCGGCGCCAACGCCAACGACTATCACTTGATCGGCGTCAACTTTGGCCGCGACTTACCGGAACCGTCGACCGTCGCGGACATACGCAACGTTGTGCTCGGGGACCGCAGCCCCGACGGCAAGGGGTTATTGGAGATTTGTCGAGGGATCGAAGTCGGCCACGTATTTCAACTCGGCACCAAATATTCCGAGGCCATGGACGCGAAATTCCTGGACGAAAACGGGCAAACGCGGGCAATGGAAATGGGCTGCTATGGAATCGGCGTGTCGCGCATCGTGGCGGCTGCGATCGAGCAAAATAACGACCAGCACGGAATCGTTTTTCCGCAGGCTATGGCGCCTTTCCAGCTCGCCATTGTGCCGGCCGGAACAAGCGCCGGTGTGCGCGCTGAGTCGGAGAGAATGCATGACGAACTTTCCGCCTGCGGTATCGAAGTCCTGCTGGATGACCGCGACGAACGTCCCGGAGTGATGTTCGCGGACATGGAGCTCATCGGCATCCCCCACCGGCTGGTGGTCGGCGAGCGAGCGCTCAGGCAGGGCGCGGTAGAATACCAGGAGCGCCGCAACGGGGAAATGCGAATTATTCCCTTGCAAAACTGCGTTACTTTTATAAAATCCCAGCTATGCGCGTACTAATTACCTGCTTTTTGCTAGCTACGTGCCAGCTCGCGTGGGCTGGTCCGCAAACTTATGAGCCGCTTTCGGCGAGCGTCCGCGCAATGTTGCGAACCGCTGTTAGCGATGACGCCACGCCTTGGCTTGCTTTCGGGTCCGAGGCCAAGGCCAAAGCGTGGCTCGCCGATATGTCACGTCGGCTAGCGGACCGAATGCCGAATGAGCAAGCGCGGATGGATTTTCTCCGGACCGTGCATTACGAGGCCTCCCGCGCCGGGCTCGACCCGCAACTGGTGCTGGGATTGATCCAGGTGGAAAGCCGCTTTAATAAATATGCAATATCAAGAGCCGGCGCACGCGGTTATATGCAGGTCATGCCGTTCTGGAAGAAAGAAATCGGCAGTAACGAACACGATCTGTTTCACCTCAAGACTAACCTCCGCTACGGCTGCACTATCCTGCGCTACTATCTGGACCAGGAAAACGGCGATCTTTTCCGGGCGCTCGGCCGCTATAACGGAACCCTTGGACAATCGAAATATCCCAACCGGGTGGTCAGGGCATGGATCACCTCTTGGAAATACCCGGCGCGCGGTTACTCAAGACAAATCTAACCGGGCTGATTCACCAAGCCGGGAAAACCGGTGTTCGGGATGCAAGATAAACACCGGACCATTCCACAACCTGCTTTTTGAGACCCAGAAACTGTTCGATCCGCTGCCGGTTGAGGGGTCCGACGTGACGCATAACCAAGTCGCCGCTGGGATTGAATATGAAACTGGTGGGTAGCCCGTTGACTTTGCCGATTTGCGCAGCGATTTTCTCGTCTCCCAGCACCACCGGATAAGATATGAACATATTGTCCGCGAATTCAATCACCGCTTTTGAATCCCGGTATTCCATCGCAATACCGATAACTTCCAGTTTATTTCTATGGGATTCGTACAGCGACACCAAATCCGGGATTTCTTCAAGACAGGGCGGACACCAAGTCGCCCAGAAATTTACCAATACCCATTTTCCACGGTAATCGCTAAGCCGGTGCGTTTTCCCC
>Ga0335077_10005402_pt1 | contig 15673 bp, 12 predicted proteins | sample Lox_Sample_31_FD_207151 | JGI IMG/M metagenome (GOLD analysis project Ga0335077, IMG submission 207151) | Soil microbial communities from Loxahatchee National Wildlife Refuge, Florida, United States - Lox_Sample_3.1 | ecosystem: Environmental > Terrestrial > Soil > Wetlands | place: USA... | reverse complement strand
CGCCCACGCGCCCGCGCAGGCCGCGATCGCCGATTCGTACGTCATCCTCGGCGTGTACAGCCACCGGCCGCCCGACGAGGTGATGCCCAAGGCCCGGGCGGCGGCCGAGCAGGCGCTGGCCATCGATTCGTCGCTCGCCGAGGCGCATACGTCCCTGGCGTGCGTGCGGGCGCTGTACGAGTGGGACTGGGCGGCGGCCGACGCGCTGTTCCGCCGCGCCATCGCCTACAACCCGCAGTACGCCACCGCCCACCAGTGGTACGCGATGAACTGCCTGGTGCCGACCGGCCGGTTCCAGGAGGCGCAGACGGAGCTGGACCGCGCCCTCGCGCTCGACCCGCTGTCGCTCGCCGTGCACATCAGCGTGGGCCTGCGCCACTTCTACGCGCGTGACCTCGCCGCCGCCGCGGCGGAGCTGGAGAAGACGCTCCGGCTCAACGCGGAGTTCGGCGCGGCCTACTACTTCCTCGGCCACGCGTACATCGCGATGGGCCGCTTCGACGAAGCGGTCGCGCCGCTGGAGCGCGCGGTGCGGCTCCAGGGGGGAAGCGCGGAGACGATGGCCGCCCAGGCGACCGCGCACGCGTTCGCCTACCAGCGGCCGCAGGCGGAGGCGCTGCTGGCCGATCTCGAGCGGCGCGCGCACGAGACGTACGTGTCGCCGGCACTCCTGGCGCAGGTCCAGCTCGCGCTCGGCGACCAGGCCGCCGCGCTCGACCGCCTCGAGGAGGCCGCCGCGCGCCGCGCCGCCGACGTGGTGTGGCTGAAGGTCCACCCGATCTACGACGCGGTGCGCGGCCACCCGCGCTTCCGCGCACTGCTGGTGACGACGAAGCTGGGGTGAGGCGGGGTCTGGGCCTGGCCTCACCGCCTCGCCAGCAGCCAGACGAGCACCGCGAGGCCCACCGCCACCACCAGGAGCACCCGCACCAGGTTCCCCCGCGCGTCCCCGGCGTCGATCGCCGGCGGCGGGGCCGGCATCGCGCCGCCGGCGGCCGCGGCGGCCGATCCGGGATCCGCGGCGCGGCCCGCCATCGCCCGCTCGTACAGCGCGCGCGCGTCGGGGGGCATCGCGTCCACCGAGTCGTAGTCCTTGCCGTTGATCCGGATGCGGCGGCGCACCGTGCTGTTGATCCTGACGCCGGCCCCGGCGCCGAGCGCGGACTCGAGCCTGGCGCGGTCGTCGTCCCCGAGCGCACCGAGGACGGCCTGGTACTTGGCGCGCACCTCGGGCGGCATCGCCTCGGGGCTGTCGTAGGTCTGGCCGTTGAACACGATCCTGGTGCTCATGGCTTCCCGCCCCCTTCCTACAGCCGGCCGGGCGCGACCGGCGTCCGCGGCGGCGGCGCGGGAGCCTCGGGCTCCGGCGTGAAGTCCTCGCCGGGGTTCACGAACCGGTCGGTCTCGAGCGCGTACTGCTTGTCGTGGAGCTGGCGGTAGCGGCCGCCGGCCGCGAGCAGCGCCGGGTGCGTCCCGCGCTCCACGATCTCGCCCGCCTCGATGACCAGGATCTGGTCCGCGCTGCGGATGGTCGAGAGCCGGTGGGCGATGACGAACGTGGTGCGCCCGTGCCGCAGCCGGCGCAGCCCGTCCTGGATCAGCGCCTCGCTCTCGCTGTCCAGGCTGGAGGTGGCCTCGTCGAGGATCAGGATCCGGGGATCGGCGAGGATGGCGCGCGCGATGGCCACGCGCTGGCGCTGGCCGCCCGAGAGCTTGACCCCCCGCTCTCCCACCACGGTGTCGTAGCCGTCCTTGAACTTGTCCACGAACTCGTCGCAGTGGGCGATCCGCGCCACCCGCAGGATCTCGTCGCGGGTGGCGTGCGGCTTCGAGAAGCCGACGTTCTCGGCGATCGTGCCGTCGAACAGGAAGTTGTCCTGGAGCACCACGCCCAGGTGGGCCCGGTAGTCGCGGAGGCGCAGCGTCGCGAGGTCGCGCCCGTCCACCAGCACGCGGCCCGCCGCCGGCCGCGCGAACGCCATCACCAGGCCGATCAGGGTGCTCTTCCCCGAGCCGCTCGAGCCCACCAGCGCAGTGGTGGAGCCGGCCGGCGCGCGGAACGACACGCCCCGCAGGACCGGCACGCCCGGGTCGTAGGCGAACGCGACGTCCTCGAAGGCGATCTCGCCCTTCAGGTCGTCGCCGAGCGGGAGCCGCTCCAGGTCGCCCGCGTCCTCCGTCACCGCCCGGCGTAGATCGCGGATCCGGTCCAGGCCGGCGAACGCCTCGCTCACCTGGGTGCCGATGGAGGCGATCTGCACCAGCGGCGCCGCCACGAGGCCGATGAAGAACACGTACATCACGAAGCCGCCCAGCGACATCCGCCCGTCCAGGATGGCCCGCCCGCCCACCAGGATCATCAGCACGCCGATGCCGCCGGTGATGACGATGGTCGCCGCGCCGAGCGCGGAGGTGCCCGTGATCGTCTTCGCGATGTTGCGGAACAGGCGGTGCACGCCGCGGGTGAACACCAGCTGCTCCCCGCGCTCGGCCACGTACGACTTGACCACCCGGATCCCGCCCAGCGACTCGCCGAGCCGGCCGGTCACCTCGGCGTTGATCTGGCCGCGCTCGCGGAAGATGGGCCGCAGCCGGCTGAAGGCCAGCGCCATCATCCCGCCGAACACGGCCAGGATGAGGATGGTGATCGCCGTGAGGCGCCAGTTGAGGTAGAACAGCACGCCCAGCGCCAGCGCGGCCGTCACGGTGCCGCCCACCAGCTGCACCAGGCCGGTGCCGACCAGGTTCCGGATGCCCTCCGCGTCGGTCATGATGCGGGAGATCAGGACGCCGCTCTTGGTCGAGTCGAAGAAGCGCACCGGCAGGCGCATCACGTGCGCCTCCACGTCGCGCCGCATCTCGGTGATGGCGCGCTGGGCGGTGACGCCGAGGAGCTGCGAGAGGGTGAACGAGGTCGCCGCCTGGAGCAGCGCGGCGCCGGCGACGGCGAGCGCCAGCGGCACGAGGAGCCGCGGCTGGTGCTTCCCGATCACGTCGTCGATGAGGAACTTCGAGGTGGTCGGCAGCACCAGGCCGGCCAGGCGGTTCACCAGCATCACGGCCAGCCCCACCGCGAGATAGCGGCGGTGGCGCCACACGATGCGGCGCGCTTCCTGCCACGCCGACTGCCAGTCGACCCGCTTTCTGTCGGTCCCCGCCACCGGCCCGTCCCGAGCGCGAAGCGGCGAAGTCTAACCGCTTCGCGCCCCGGGATGGAACCGGCGCGACCGCGTCACTCCTCCGGGCCGGGGAACGGCCGCGGCTCCGGCATCGGCATCGGCTCGGGCCGCGGGTCCACGTGGCCACCGCCCAGGGCGCGCGCCGCGCGGGCGCGCACCTCGGGATCGCCGTCCTTCAGCGCGTCCACGATCGCCGTCCGCGCCGCGTCGCTGTCGAGCTGGCCCAGCGCCCACAGCGCGGTGCGCCGCACCCGCGACTCCGGGTCCGCGAGCGCGCTCTGGAGGGCCGGGACCGCGGCGTCGTCGCCGATCTGGCCCAGCGCCCACGCCGCCTTCTCGCGCACCCCGGGCGTGTCGTGGCCCAGCGCCCGCAGCAGCGCGTCCGGCGCCCGGTGAGGGCTGATCTGCCCGAGCGCCCACGCGGCGACGGTGCGCACCTTCTCCGAGCTGTCGCCCAGCGCCGCCGCCAGGTCCGGCACGCTGCCCGCGTCCTCGATCTGGCCCAGCGCCCAGGCGGCGGTGCGCCGCACCTCCTCGTCCCGGTCGCCCTTGAGCGCCGTGCCCAGCGGCCCGGTCGAGGACTTGTCCTCGATCTGGCCCAGCGCCCACGCCGCCTTGCGGCGGACCTCCGGCCGGTCGTCGCGGCCCAGCCGCTCGGCCAGGGCCGGCACGGCCGACGCGTCCCCGATCTGCCCGAGCGCCCATACGGCCGTTTGCCGCACGTCGTCGTCCCGGTCCGTCAGCGCACGCGCCAACGCCGCCACCGACCCCTTGTCCTCGATCTGTCCCAGCGCCCAGGCCGCCGTCCGGCGCACCCGCGCACTCTGGTCGCCGAGGGCCCCGGCCAGTGCCGGCGCGGCCCGCTTCGACTCCATCCGCCCCAGCGCTTCGGCCGCGGATACGCGCACCTCCTCGTCGGCGTCGCTCCGGAGCAGCCTGACCAAGGCATCGACCGCGGCCGTGTCCTCGAGCTCCCCGAGGGCCCGGGCCGCCGCCGCCCTGACTCCGGCGTCCGCGTCCCGCAACACGCCGCGCAGCGGCGCCGCCGCGCGCAGCGAGTCGGTGCGCCCCAGCGCCCACGCCGCCGCGAGCCGGACCTCGCCGGCCTCGTCGGTCAGCCGGCCGATCAGGGCGGTCACCGCCGCCCCCGATTCGGCCAGGCCCAGCGCCACCGACGCCGCGACCCGCGTGCCGGCGGCCGCCGAGCCCAGCAGCGGCACCACGGCGGCGTCGATCTGCGCCGCCGTCGCGCGGGCGATGAGCCGCGCCGCGATCCCGCGCACGCATCCGTCCGGGTCCTCGATGCCACGAGCCAGCAGACGAACCGCGTAGTCGGCGGGCCGCCGCGCAAACGCCCACCGCGTGATCCCGTTCGAGTCCGGTGGGTCGCCGGGCGTCCGCCAGCTGTCCGCTCCGCCCCAGCGATTCTCGAGTGCCTGCTCCGCCAGCCGGCACAGCACCACCGGTGCACCTCGGGCCGACGCTAGCACCCCCGCGGCCAGCGCCGAATCGTCCGCCGCCGCGGGCGCCAGACCGACACGCACCGCCGTCCTGCCGTGCAACCCGGCGCCCAGCGCGAGCGCGCCGACCACCGCACCGATCATCGATCCGTTCACGAGCGTCCTCCACGTCATGGGGAACCCCGTCGCTATGCTGACATTTCAGCACTATGCTGAATATTCAGCATTGCTGGGTGGATGTCAAGCGGGGGCTGGGGCCGGCGCGGGTTCCGGATACGGAGCCGCCCGGGGAGCGGGGCTCACCCGGGCGGGAGGCAGGCGGCCGGCGCCGTTCGGCGTCGCGCTAGCGGTTGAGCGGCATGGGCCACGGCCAGGGCCAGGGGTTGCCGCTGCTGCCGCCCAGGGCGCGCGCCGCCTGGGCACGCACCTCGGGATCGGAGTTCTTGAGCGCGTCGAGGAGCGCCGCGCGCGCTTCGGGCGCATCCATCTTGCCGAGCGCCCACATGGCGGCGCGTCGTACCTCGGACGCCGTATCGTTGAGGAGCGGGACGAGGCCCGGCGCGGCGCGGCCGTCCTCGATCTGACCCACGGCCCACGCGGCGCGCAGGCGGACGGCCGCCGACGGGTCGCGCAGGGCGGCCACCAGCGCCGGTGGCGCGGGCGACGCGCCGATGGTCCCGAGCGCCCAGGCGGCGCGGCCCCGCACCTCGGCGCTCGCGTCGCCGAGCACGGCCGCCAGGCCGGGCACGGCCGCGGAATCGTCCACCTGGCCCAGCGCCCACACCGCCATCGCCCGCACGTCCTCCGACGCGTCGCCGCGCGCGGCGGCCACCAGGGATGCGGTGGCGTCACCGCTCTCGATCTGGCCCAGGGCCCATGCCGCCATCTCCCGTACCACCCCCGCCGCGTCGCGGCGCAGGTGCGCCGCGAGCGCGGTGACGGCCGCATGCGCTTCCTGCCGGCCGAGGGCGTAGGCGGCATCCACCCGCACGGCCGCGACCGAGTCCTCGAGCGCGCCGAGCAGCGCCGCGAGCGTCCGCGGATCGAGGCTGTCGTCCGCCGCGCCGCCGGTGAGCGACGTCGCGGCCCGCACCGCCGCGACCGGCAGGGACGCGGGCGCTCCGGTCGTCGCGGACACCGACGTCGCGATGCCGACCTGCGTCGCGACCGTCGTCCGCTGCGCGACCGTCGTGTCGGTGCGCGTCTCGGCATGCGCCGTCGGCGCCGGGGCCGCGGGCACCGACCTCGGCGCGCCCTGCGCCAGCGGCGTCGGCTCGGGGGCGCCGGCCGGCGGCCCCTGGGCAAGCCCCATCGCCGCGACCGGCAGCACGACGGCGAGCGCGACCGCGGCCAGCAGCGCAGCGAGCCGGCGCGACGGCGGCGCACGACGCGCGCCGCGCTCCAGGATCGCGAGCATCCGGCCCTCGAACTCGCGACGCTCCGCCATCGGGAGGGCGACGGCCGGCGAGCGCATCGAACCGGCCAGACACGCGATCTGGAGCAGGTGATCAGCGTACTCGGAGGGCCGGGTGCCCACTTCCAGCACCAGGTCGTCGCACGCGCGCTCGCTCTCCAGGCGCAGCCGGCGGGCGGCCACCCAGAACAGCGGATGGAACCAGTACAGCGCGCAGCCCAGACGGCTCAGGATCGTGAGGGCGAGGTCGGAGCGGCGCACGTGCGCCAGCTCGTGGCACAGCACGGCCCGGCGCCGCTGCTCCGTCCACGCGCTCGCCGCTGCCGGCAGCACGATCGCCGGATCGAGCACGCCGCACACGATGGGCATCAGCACGGCGTCGCTCGCCAGCAGCCGCGGCTCCCGCGGCAGCCCCAGCCGGTCCGCCGCCTCGATGAGCGGCTGCCGCCAGTCGGCCGACGCGAGCACCACCGCGTGGCGCCGGACCCGGCGCACGAGCACGGTCCCGCGCACCAGGCGCAGCAGCACCACCAGCGCGCCGGCGGCCCAGATTGCCGCGATCCACCAGGCGGGAGACAGCCGCTGCAGGGACCACGACCGCACGGACGGGCGGCTCGGGCCGCCCGCGTCCGCCGCGGAACGGGGGCTCGGCGCGAGGCCGGGCGCGGGCGCCAGCGGCACCGCCGCCCGGGCGAACGACGGCGAGCGCAGCCCCGAACCCGCCGCCGCCGGCGCCGCCGCCGCGGGCACCAGCCCCGCCGGGACGCGCAGGACCGCGAGCCGCCACGGCAGCACCAGCGAGACGACCGGGACGGCGAGCACCGCCACGATGCCGCCGCCCCACACCAGGTGCCGCAGGCCCGCGGAGGCCCGGCGCACCGCGGCCGCGGCGAGGAAGACCGCCACCAGCAGCAACGTGCCCTTGGCCAGGCTCCCCAGCGCCCACGCCACGCCCTGGTTCGCGAGGAGCTGGAGGAGTCCCGTGGCGCTCATCGGCCCTCCTCGCGGGCCCGGCGGATCTCCCGGGCGAGCCGCTGGATCTGCTTCTCCGACAACTCGAGATCCGAGCGGCGCAGCAGCGTCACCAGCGCGTGATCGGCCGAGCCGTCGAAGAAGGTGTCCACCACGTGGTTGAGGGCGGCGCGCTGCGCCGTCTCCCGTCCCACGGCCGGCACGTACACGTAGCGGGGACCGTCCTCCCGGTGGCTCACGTGCCCCTTCTCCTCGAGGATGCGCAGCGTCGAGCGCACGGCCGAGTAGGTCGGCGGATCGGCGAGCTGCTCCATCACCTCCGCGACGGTGCCCTCCCCCGTCCGGTACAGCACGTCCATCACTTCTCGCTCGCGGCGGCTCAACGGGGGTCTGGCGGCACTCATGGCGGCGGCCTCGGGAAATGCTGAAATTTCAGCAGAAACTACCGGGGCGCCGGCGGCCTGTCAAGCACGGGCCCCGGCGGCCGGCCGAGGGTGCTTCCGCAACGGCGCTCGGGTAGTTTTGTTGGTAGTCTTCGTGACCGCACCAGAGCTGACCCGCTACGTCGCCGGCCTCGCCCGGGCGGTGGCCCTGCTGCAGCGTTCCCCGGACCCGGGGCAGCCGCAGAAGGACGCGCTGCGCGCCCTGGTGGATCTCGCGGCCGGGCGCTCGGCGACGTTCCGGTTCTACGGCGGCGAGCTGACGCTCGACGGGGTGGCGGTGCCGACGGGCGACCCGCGGCTGGCGGCGTTCGCCGAGCGCCTGGCGGCGCAGAACGTGGCCGAGATCGTGATCGCCAAGGGCGCCGGACCGGACGAGCTGCTGGCGCTGGCGCTGGGCCTGGCGGCGGAGCCGGGCTTCGGCCGCATCAAGGAGCGGCTGCGGGACGCGGGCTCGGCGCGGGTGATGGTCGTGCTGCAGCAGTTCGACCAGCAGTCGTCGGCCAGGACCGTGTCGGCGGCGTTCGAGAAGATGAGGTACGACCAGAGCGTCATGTCCGAGTGGAACAAGTTCCTCGAGCAGGGCACCCGGGCCGAAGCCGAGCGGGTGGCCGATGCGCAGGGCGACGGCACCGGCCCCTCGGTGCCGGTGGGCGGGCCGCCCCCCGCCGACGAGGACGGCCCCTTCACGGTGGGCAACCTCGAGATCATCGAGCCCGACCGTGCTGACGCCGCGCCGGCGCGCGAGGCGGAGCTGGAGATGATTCCTCCTCCGCAGCCGTCGGCGCGGCTGCCGCGACCGTCGGTGATCGAGGAGGCCAGCTCGCCGGAGAGCTGGCTCGGGGCGTTCGAGCGGAGCGTGAAGAACAAGTTCCCCGATCACTTCGGCGACCTGGGGGACTGGGGCTACCGCTTCGACAAGGCCACCGGCACCATCACGGCCGGCGACCTGCAGGGCCGCAGCAGCATCGCGATGTCCCTGCCCGCGGGCTACCTCGAGCAGTCCGCCTGGCTGCTGGCCGGCAAGCTCCTGGCGGAGCTGCGCAAGCGCGCCGAGGACGAGGGCGCCGTCCGCAAGCGGCGCTGAGCGAAGCCGTCGACCCGCCTCCGCACCGCCGGCCGGTGCGGAATTCGCACCCCGTTAACACGGTCGTCAGGCCCCCGTCAAAGCGTGACAGTGCACATCCTGCACGTGCTGTCACAGCACGAGGTGACAGGCGCCGAGACGTACGCGGCGACGCTGATCGCCGAGCAGGCGCGCGAGGGTCACCGGGTCACCCTGGTCTCCGACACGCTCAACACCGCGGTCGAGGCCGAGTACGTGCCCATGCGCATCGGCCAGCGCGACTACGCCCAGCGGCTCCGCAACGTGATGGCGCTGCGCGGGCTGATCCGCGCGCGCGCCATCGACCTGGTGCACGCGCACTCGCGGGCCGCCAGCTGGGTCTCGTTCTTCGCGACGCGCCTGTCGCGCGCCCCGCTGGTCTCTTCGCTCCACATCCTCCAGTCGCCCCACCTGTCCGCCCGGCTGTTCAGCGTCTACGGCGAGCAGGTGATCTCGGTCGCCGGCAACGTGCGCGCGCACGCCGTGCGCGTGCTCGGACTGCCGGAGCGCCGGATGCACCTGGTGCGCAACGGCGTGGACGTGCGGTGGATGTCCGCGGCGCCGAGCCGCGCGGCGGCCCGCCGCCGCCTCGGCCTGCCCGAGAGCGCCCCGGTGGTGGTGCTCGTCGGGCGGCTGTCGGGCCACCGCACCAAGGTCGCCCTGAGCGTGGTGGCGGAGGCGTTCCCTCGGATCCGCGAGCGGTTTGATTCGGCGCTGCTCGTCGTGGTGGGCGGGATGCGGATGCCGGACGACTTCCCGGCACTGGTGGCCGCGACCAACCGGCGGCTCGGGGCCGACGCGGTGCGCCACGTGGGACACCAGCGCGACGTGGTGCCGTTCGACGCGGCCGCCGACGTCGTGGTCGCCGCCGGCCGCAGTGCGATCGAGGCGCTGGCGTTGGGACGCGCCGTGGTGGCGACGGGCGAGGCCTGCCACGTGGGCATCGTCAGCACCGGGACGGTCGATCCCGCGATGGAGACCAACTTCGGCGACTTCGCCGCGGACGGGCCCCCGGAGCCGGCCCGCGTGGCCGACGACGTCGTCGCCCTGCTCGGAGACCCGGTCCGCCGCCAGGCGCTCGAAGACTGGGGCCGGGCATTCGCCCGGCACAGCTACGACGTGCGGGCCACCTGGACCGAGCTGCGGGAGATCTATCGCGAGGCCCTGGCCTTCAGGGCCGTGCACCCCGGCCTGCAGCTGGCGCAGACCTGAGGCCGCCCGAAACGGCACGCGGGGGCCCGGAGCGAGCCCCGGACCCCCGCGATGCTGCCTGCCGCCGGCGTCAGTGCGTCGCGCCCGCCAACTCCCTCACTTCCCACGCGAGCAGCTTGACCCTGGCCTGATCGGCCGCGGACGACGCGTCGCCGTCGAGCTGCGTGGCCAGCCGCGTGAGCGAATCCTGCCGCCGCCGCCCCGACTGCCGTTCGGCGCTCGCCAGCGCACTGCGCACCGCCCGCAGGCGCGCGGCCGCCAGGCCGTTGCCACGCTCCAGCTGATCGCAGTAGGCCCGCGCCACGACGAACGCCGCCGGCCAGACGATCCGCTGCTGGTCCTGCACGTTCAGCTGGTCCACGTGCACCAGCCTGGCGGCGTCGATCTCGTTCTGCGACAGCAGCGCGCTGGGCTGGAGGTCGAGGATGTCGAGCCCGCGCGCGATCTCGGAGCTCACGATGTGGCCGTTGTACCAGTAGGCCGACCACGAGCCCGCGCCCTCCAGCTTGGTGGAGTCCATCGGGCCGCGGTCGAAGAACGCGATCTCCCGGGGGTGCGCCGGGTCGGTCCAGTCGAACACCGAGATGCCGCCCTGGTACCAGCCCTGGGCCATGATGTCGCGGCCGGGCACCGGAACCAGCGAGCCGTTGTGCGCGACGCAGTTCTCGTTCGCGGTCTGCGGCGCCGGCATCTTGTAGTAGCTCTGGAAGGTGAGGGTCGTGTCGGCCAGGGTGAACAGGGCGTCGGCGCCCCACTCCTTCCGGTCGAACGAGCGGCAGCGCGGCTGCAAGCCGCCGCCCCACTCGTCGGTGAACAGGATCTTGCGGCCGTCGTTGCTGAAGGTGGCCGAGTGCCAGTAGGAGAAGTTCGGATCGGCGACCGCCGCGACGCGCCGCGGATTCGCGGGATCGCGGATGTCCAGCACCAGCCCGTAGCCGGCGCATGCGCCCCCCGCCAGGCCGATGGCCGGGTACGCGGTGATGTCGTGGCACTGCACCGGGCCCGGGCGCACGCCGCCGGGAAGCGTCGGACCGTTGAACATCCGGTCCACCATCGGCTGGAGCGAGTCCCGGAGCATGGCGCTGTCGGCGGCGGTCGGCGCGCCGGTGCCGCCGCGCAGCTTGACCATCGAATCGAGCATCCGGCCGGTGAACTGCGGCCCCGCCACCTGGTCCAGGCCGAACACCTTGACCACGAACGCGCCCTTGGCGCGCGCCGAATCCGCGACCCTGGCCGCGGCGGCGATGTCCTCTGGCGCCTCGGGGTGCGTCTCCGCGTGGGCCAGCCCGGAGAGGATCGCCGGCTTGGTCACCACCTGCGCCTGCTCCGGATGCGCCAGCGGCACCCGGATCACCTCGATCCTGAACTGCTCGCTCTTCGGGTCCTGGTCGGGACGCAGGCCCGAGCAGCCCGCCAGCTCGCTCGGCGAGCGCACCGGCGCCGATCCCGAGACGTAGATGAAGACGTCGGCGGTGTCGCTCGGCGAGGTGACTAGGGTGTGGGTGTGCGAGCCGCGGCAGGTCTGCACGTTGGCCACGAGCCGCGGATGCGCGACGTCGGTGATGTCGAGGATGCGCACGCCGCGCATCCGGTCCGCACTCACCGAGTCGTGCACCCCCTGGGTGCCGCAGTCGAGCCGGCCGCTGTTCGCCTCCACCGACACGAACAGCAGGTTGCGGTAGACCGAGACGTCGTTCTGCGCGCCGGGGCACACCAGCGAGCCCGCCAGCACCGGGTGGGCCGGCTGCGAGATGTCCCAGATCTGGATGCCGGAGAAGTTGCCCTGGACGACGTACTTCCCCGTGAAGGCCAGGTCCGAGTTGATGAAGTTGAAGTCGCCCGGCTCGTTGCCGTTCATGAACTGCGCCGGGGGCGGCGTGGTGGACACGAGCTTCAGGTTCCACGACGCCTCGGCGGCATTCATCCAGCCGGCGCGAAGGCCGACCCGCGGATCGGGGCTCGGGGCGGCGGCCCCCGCCATCTGCGCCCGCCCAACGCCGGTCGCGGCGAGCGACAGCGCGACGGCTGCGAGCGCCGCGAGCCGGGGCGGCAACGCCGCGCCGGCCCGGCCGGCGCGCGACGGGAATCCGGTGGTCTGGAGGACGGGCGTGCGCAGCGTGGTCATGGGCTCCTCTGAGCGGGTGGCAGTGCCGCGAGCATGCGGCTCATCCGGTCGATCTCCGCCGTCTGATCGGCGTTCACGTCGGTGGCGAACTGGAAGACGAAGCCGTCCTGGCCGGCGCCGGGCGCATTCATCAGCTGGGCCACCATGGTGAGCGCGCCCTGGTGGTGCTGGATCATGAAGGTCAGGAACAGCCGGTCGAACGCGGGGCCCCGGGCGCCGTCGAGCCGCGCGAGCTGCGCGCCCGTGAGCATCCCCGGCATCAGCATCGGCTGATCCATGCCGGGCATCCCGGGCATCGAGCCGCTCGTCCCGGCGGCGCCCATCCCCGACACCCGGCGGCTGGCCGTGGTGTCGGCGTCCGGCACCTCGAGCCCGTGCTCGCGGAGCCAGCGCGTCATGGCCGCGATTTCGTCCCGCTGCGAGATGCCGATCCGCTGGCACAGCTCGGCCACCGCCGGGCCGGCTCCGTGCGACGGCGCCCAACCGGCCATCAGGATGGCCTGCGCGTGGTGGACGATCATCCCGGACATGAAGCGGCGGTCGGCATCCGAGGGACGGACGGCGCCGCCCACCTGCGCCGTGGCCGCAGCCTGCGCCACGGCCGTCGCCGGCCCGACGCCGGCGCCGAAGGCCGCGACGATGGCCAGGCAGCCGAGCAATCCCGCCGCGTATTCTCGTGCCCGCGTGATGGTCATGGGAATGGTCCCGTGAAGTACGACGAATATTATCGCAATGAGTTTCGAACGGTAGCCGCCGCCCCTCGCGCCCCGTCCCGGGCGGGCCGCCCGCTCGACCGGCGGCGCGGCGCCCGGGCATGGGCGGGCCGGGAGGCGCCGCGCCGCATCACTTGCGGCGCGCGGCCCTCGCGACCGCGAGCCACTTCTCGAGCGGGACGGCGGCCACGATCTCACCGATGGTGCCGATGGCCAGGTCGTCGGCCTTGTGGAACCGGACGCAGGCCTTGCCCATGGCGAGCTTCTTGCCGGCCGCGCGGAAGCCCGCACGCAACCGCTCGCTCAGCTCCCGGCTCGCGTACACGCCCATCAGGTGCAGCGTGAGGTAGCTCTTCGGAGCGCCGAGCGCGGCATACCACAGCGGCCGGCCGGCGTCGGGGTAGCGATCGAGCGGCACCTGGTAGACGAGGAGGTTGCCGCTCACCGCCTCCTCGTAGCCGGCCGGAAGGTGGCGGCGCACCACGTCGCGGACCCGCGACAGCTCGGCGGCGGCGGCGGGCGGCAGGGCAGCGAGCCAGTCCTCGGGGCTGTGAGGCCGGCTCGCCGCCGCCTTGCGGGGCTTGCCGCGCGGCGGGGTCACCGCACCAGCCCCGGGTAGAGCCGGGCCGCGATCGCGAGCAGCACGGCGAACACACCGGCCTGCACGGCGACGTCGGGACCCGCGCCGAACACCGCGTGCCCGCCGCGGACCATCAGGCCGCGCAGCGCGTCCACGAGGTAGGTGAGCGGGTTGGCGCGGGCCACCAGCCGCAGCCACGCGGGCATGATGGACAGCGGGTAGATCGCGTTGCTGGCGAAGAACAGCGGCATGGTGAGCACCTGCCCGATGCCCATGAACCGCTCGCGCGTCTTCACGACGCAGGCCACGATCAGCGAGAAGGTCGCGAACAGGGCCGACCCCAGCATCACGATGGCCGCGACCGCGAGCAGGGCCAGCGGCGAGAACCGCAGGTGGACGCCCATCACCAGGGCCAGCAGGTAGACGATCACGGCCTGCGTCAGGCCCCGGAGGCCGGCGGAGAGCGCCTTGCCCATCACCAGCGCCCCGCGGTACGCCGGGCTCACCAGCAGCTTGTGGATGATGCCGAGGTCCCGCTCCCAGATGGCCGCGATGCCGAAGAAGATGGCGCTGAACAGGACGCTCTGCGCGAGCACCCCGGGCGCCATGAACTCGATGTAGCTCAGCTCGCCGGTGGGAATGGCGCGCACGCGGGTGAACACCTGGCCGAACACCACCAGCCACAGCGCCGGCTGGACGGCGCGCGTCAGCAGCTCGGTCGGGTCGCGCGAGAGCTTGCGGACCTCGACCTCGGCGATGGCGACGCTCTGCCGCGCGAAGTCGAGGACCAGGCCCCCGTCAGTTGAGGCGGCGGGCGGTGCTGCGCGTGCGATGGACGTCACGGTAACTGCCTCCGGCCTCGATGGTCCCCCCGGCGATCTGCGCGAACACGTCGTCGAGCGTCGCGCCCGCGCCGATCCCGTCCTTCAGCGCCTCCGGCGTGCCCAGGGCCGCGACCCGCCCCTGGTGCATGATCCCGAGCTCGTCGCACAGGGCGTCGGCCTCTTCCATGTCGTGGGTGGTGATCAGAATGGCCGTGCCGCGCTGGCCTCTCAGCTCCTCGAGCCGCTCCCACACGGCGCGGCGGGCGAGCGGGTCCAGCCCGACGGTCGGCTCGTCCAGGAACAGCACCGTCGGCTGGTGCAGCATCGCCTGGGCCAGCTCCAGCCGCCGGATCATCCCCCCGGAGTACGTGCGAACCAGCTGGTCGGCCGCGGCCGCGAGACCCATGAAGTCGAGCGCCGCGCCGATCCGCTGCGGGCGCTCGCCGCGCGGAATGCGGTACAGCTTCGCCGACAGGGTGAGGTTCTCCCGGCCGGTGAGCCCCCCGTCGGCCGATACCAGCTGCGGCACGTAGCCGATGTGGCGCCGCACGTCGCGCGGGCGGGCGGACACCTCGAATCCCGCCACCCAGGCCGAGCCCGACGTCGGCGGGAGCAGCGTCGTGAGCATCTTGATCGTGGTGGTCTTGCCGGCGCCGTTGGGCCCGAGAAGACCGAAGATCACGCCGCGGCGCACCTGGAGGTCGAGGCGATCCACCGCCACCAGCGCGTCGAAGCGCCGCGTGAGCGCGGCGGCGGCGATGACGACGTCGGAATCCATGGGCGACACGTTACCGACACCGGGCCCGTTCACGCCACCCGCCGCGCGGCCGTGGTATACTTCCGGCTCACGATTTCATCGACCCGGACATGACTCCAAGGCTGGCGTCGCCCGCCGCGGGGCGCGGTGCTCCACCCGACGATGGACGCGAAGACCCGCCACCCGCCGGCGCGGTCGATGAACCGCCTGCTCGCCCGGACGGTGCAGGGCGCGCTCCAGCCCGACCGGGACGCGGTGCGGGCGTACGGCGAGCGATGAGCGGGGCAGCAGCGTGAGCGACGCCCGCCCGCCCGCGCCGTACGTCGACCCCGACGCGCGGGAGCGCGTCGTGGACGCGTTGACGCGCGCCTTCGCCGACGACCGGATCTCGGACGAGGACCTGGAGGCGCGGCTGGAGCGGGTGTACCACGCCCAGAGCGGCGCGGAGCTGGAGGCGATCGTGGCCGACCTGCCGTCGCGGGCGCCGGCTCGCGGCGACGCGGCGACCCCGGTCGCGACCGGTACTCCGCGGCGGATCGCGGCGCTGTTGTCCGGACAGGAGCAGCGGATGATGGGGGTCGTGCCCCGCGAGCTGGAGGTGCGCGCCCGCCTCGGGTACGTGGAGCTGAACCTCACCAAGGCGACCTTCGAGCCCGGCGAGACGGTGATCGACGTCCGCGCCTTCATGGGCTACGTGCAGATCCGCTTCCCCGACGGCGTCCGGGTGGAGTGCGAGGGTGGGGCGCTGTTCGGCTTCTTCGCCCTCGCGGGCGGCGCCACGGCGGACACCGCGCCGGCGACCCCCCTGGTGCGGGTGGTCGGGCGCGCGACGTTCGGCTTCGCCGAGCTGTTCGCCCTGCGGCGCGAGCCGCCGAGGCTGCCGGGCGGCGGC
>Ga0335077_10005401_pt1 | contig 15675 bp, 14 predicted proteins | sample Lox_Sample_31_FD_207151 | JGI IMG/M metagenome (GOLD analysis project Ga0335077, IMG submission 207151) | Soil microbial communities from Loxahatchee National Wildlife Refuge, Florida, United States - Lox_Sample_3.1 | ecosystem: Environmental > Terrestrial > Soil > Wetlands | place: USA... | reverse complement strand
CCGCCCGTGAGCTCGCTCAGGCGATGACTGGCCACTGGCCGTCGTCTGTATGAGCGCTTTCGTCGTTCGGTTGCGCCGGTGGTGCGCCTGCTATGGCGACGATCCGGCACTCCGACGGCACCGGCCACGAACGCGGTCACCCGCAGTTATCGAGCGTTGAGATCACGGTGCACCGTGTCGCGGTCGAAGCCTGCGTCCTCGAGCTGGCGGACGATCATGCCGACGTGCTTCTGGCTCAGATTCTGTCTCCCGTGACCAGGAACCGTGATCACGACGCCGGATTCGTGGCGGAAGCGCCGATGGCTCGTAGGCTTGCCGCCGAGTTCGGCGAAGCCGTGATCGAGTAACCAGGCCGTGAGCGCTCTGCGGGTGACCGTGCTCATCTGGGGAATTCTCAGACCTAGCCGGGTCACGGCGCGCCGCCCCGTTCGTGCCGCTGGCAGGGGCTAAGGGGCCGCCGCTCCCGGGCTTCCGCATCCACTGGACAGAGCGGCGGTCGTGGGGTTCGCCACGATACGCCCCGTTCTCGTCCGCTGCGGAACCCACGACCGGCCGGAACCTGGTGCCCGCGTTCTTGGCGGAGCAGCAGCGCGAGCGTTAGCTCGCGGAGGAGGTCTCAGCTAACACCAAGCGCCGCCAGCGGTGCGCTCCGTCGCCAATGCACTCGCGCGGATCCGTGCTCGCGTGCTTCGCAAAGCAATCGCACACGTCCAGCGCCGATCGCATCCGAGTCACGCCTATTCCGGCCACGACTCTGCCATGGCCGGATTGCTCAGGGACCGGTACCACACGTTAGTCGAGCGTGCGTCCGAGGTCCCCGCCAACTCGCTCCTCGAACGCGCCAAGCCGGGATGCCACGATCTTGTTCCCACGAAAGAACAGGGCCGAACGGGCCGGGCTCGGTTGCCCCGTCAGCGCGCATCGCGAACGGGGTCGGCAACTTACGAGAACAAGACTCCCTGGATGGTCTCGATTACGTCGCCGACCTCCTTGACGATCGAGTTCAGCAAGCCCACAGCCTCGTGTCCCACACACAGCTCATGGTCGATCCCAGTCGCCAGCATCACGCGAGGGTCCACCGAGACGCCCGGCCTGACGCCTTCGAGGTCGAACCGGAGAAGAACCTCGCCCGGCTCGAGCTTGGCTGTCGGAAACGTCTCGATCTTGTCGGCTTCGATTTCCTTCCCGCCGACGACGACACGGTGCCCGTCAGCAACGGGCCAGACGATCGCCGGATGCACGAGGTGGTGTCGATACTGCCCGGCCAACTTGTGGAGGATCCAAAGCGCTGCGTTGCCTCCGTGAAACGGCTGGACGGCTTCGATGGGGTCGGTGTACCTCGACGGGAGCTTCTTGAGCCGATTGTCCTTCCGATACAGCTTCTCCCATTTGTAGATCGGGAACTCGACCGACTCCGGCCGGAACGGCTTTCCACCGTCCTTCGGCGTCTCGAGCAGCGACGGGTCGTCGCGCACGGCCAACAGCGCCACCTGATAGGCCGTGTAGTTCAGGGCAGCGCGGGCGTGATCGAGAAACGCCCCCAGGAGGCGGGCAAGCTCGGTCAGCGCGAGCAGTTCGGCTTTGGGGTCGGTGCGGCTGTGGAACCGGACCTCCCACCGAGCGCCGTTCCACTCGGCCCACAATCGGTAGGGCTCCGTTCGGAAGAACTCGACGCTACGGTCCGCGAAGAGGTGGCCGTGCATGTCGGCCCAATCAACGCGAAGCCAAGCGTCCGTCAGCGGATGGGAGGCCTGGGCCGCCAAGCGGCCCATCGTAATGCCGGGCGGTCCTACTCCGAGGTCCGCCAAACAGCCATCCGCCAACGGAGACACACTGATCCTATGGCGGATGCTCCCGGTCACGTCGATGTCGTCTACCTCCCGTATCTCCCGCTCACAGGGCGAACGGTCGTCGGCGACTGGGAGCTGATCCCGAGGTCGGAGTTGCGAACGGCCGACTGCCTGGACGACGGGGCCGAGGAGCTCGCTCGCGGGCTCAGTCAGATGTATGTCTTGCCGAGGGAGCCTAAGACCTCGGCGGGTGTCTTCGCGCGGCCAACCGACGGGCGCATCGGGGACGAGGCCCGCGACACGCAGCGATTCGCGGACCTTCGCCGCGCCTGCGTCACGGCGGTGCTGGACCCCAATCCCGACCCCACGCTCCCGGACGAACAGAAAGACTGGAACGCCGGGCATTGGATGCTCAGCACCGAGAACGCGACCGTCGTCGGCCACGGCATAAACCGCGACGGCTACACCGGAACCAACATCGGCAGCCGATTCCCCTCTCTCCACATCGGCGTGTCCGTGCTAGATCAACCTGAAAAGCGCAACGGCCAGCGCGGCGAGGTTCTGCCCCCAGCCGACCTGCGGATCCCGACATGGGCGGCGAAGCACTTCGATGCCGAGTACGCCACCGCAGTCTGGGAGTCGATCCGACGCGGGGACGACGCGGCTCGCCGGTTGGGTCGAGCGATCGACTGGCTCGCGCTGGCGACGCTGAACACCACGTCCATGACCAACGACGTGCGCGTCCCGGCGCTGCGGGCCGGGCTCGAGGTCCTGCTAGATGAAGATGACTTCCTCGAACTGGCGGACCGCCTAGCTCGACTCGTCAAGGACGACTCTCAACCGGTCGAGCGCAGCTGGCACAACCGCAAGGGCAACGCAGCCAAGAAGGAGCTGAGCGACGTGGCCTGGTGGTGCGTGCGCTTCTCGTTTCTACGGAACGCGCTGATGCACGGCAGCCCGGTGGCGGCCGATGATTGGTTCCACGGCGAGGATGTGGTGTCACACATCGACCTCGGCGACTGGTACCTACGCCAAGCCATCAAGCACACCGTCGCAGCCGATGGTCACGCCAGCATTCTCGAAACGCCCCTCTACCGCGCGATCCTCGCGGCCGTCATCGCTCGCAACGAGACTCAGGCGGAGTCAGACGGCTCGTCGCCTGCTTGAAGGCGCGGCGACACGGTTAGGATCGCGACGTGAGGCCTGACCGACGCAAACGGTCACACGTCGCTGCTGCCGCCGTGGCTTCGGTCAGCGTCCTTACTGCTTGCGGGTCGTCCACATCGCCCAAGTCTTCAGGCTGGACCCCAGCAGACCCAGGCGTCCTACCTCGTCTCCTGCCACAAGCTCCCTCTTAGGGTCTCAAGGGCGTCACAACGCCTGAGAACTAGCAACGATGGGTCGTGAGCCTGAAGGCAATGGTGGGGAACTAGTGTCAGATTCCTCCGCAGAGCCCCCGAGTTCTGGAGGTCAGTGCGCAGATGCTCGCCAAAGCGTCTGGCTACTCATTCACCCAGCAGCGAAGGAGGCGTGGATTCCGACGGAGTGCGTTCTCGGCTCGCCGGCGATGACTCTTCACCTGACTGCCACGTGCACGCTGCGAGTCCTGTGGCGACGCTGGTACGCGGCCGACCAGTGTTACGGGAACGGCCGTTGGCGCGGCACCATGATCGGCTGCGGGCGTCGGGGTTGCGCCGACGCAAGCTCGAGATTGGTGACCGCCGCGACGTCACCCCATGAACCGCGGGCGAGCTCCTCGACCGGACAGCGATCCTCGCCGCTGCACGATTCGCCGGCCGCGGTGTGGCGTGCATGGTGGAACGCATCGAATGGCGAATCGGCTCGGATGAGGAGCCAGTCGCCGTCCCTTTCCTCACCATTGAGAGCGAGCATAACCTCTGGCAGCCGCGGCGGACGAGCTTGTCCGTCGCGCGTCTGAACGAGGAACAGACGATCGAGGCAGCTGACCTCGTCTCCAGTCGGATTCGTGTTTGCGAGCCAAGCCGCGCACTCTCTGTGATTGCCGGGGCCCCACAGGAGGTCCGTGGGGTAATGCGTCAATTCGTATCGGGTGTCGAACTCCATGAGTTCGGCGTCGTCCCAGATGCCGAGGACGACAATGTACCGCCAGTCGTCGCCGTATTGGTCGCGTTGGTCGCGGATGTGACTTGCTCGCATCGTCACCAACGATCGGTCAGCGCGATCGTCGACGTCGCCGTCGGACCAGCCAATCACGAGGACCTCGCGTTTGAGCGGGGCTGGGTAGAGCCGGCCGCCGGCTGTGAGCGTTCCCCAGAGGCGGTTGATGATCTCCGCGAGATCACGAATTGCCGCTGCCGACTGATTGGGCATGGTTAGCTGGTGACCTGCTCCATGTGCAAAGTGGTTGCGTGCGGGCCGGAACACTCGTTGCTCGAGGAGGCGGTTGCGCTGGCCCTCGAGGAGTTGTTGAGCGCGAGCCCAGCTCAGCAGTGGTGCGAGTGTGAGCGGCATCGAGACTGGCGTCCCACCGGGCCGTGGCACGAGCTGGCATCGGGCATGCGAGCCACCGCGCCGGAACGCCTCCGAGATCGTGTCGAAGTTGGCTGCTGGAAAGGTGGTTGCGGTGCCGGCGCGATTGACAATTGGGATCGCGCTTGCGTAGAACGACACGAACCGCTCTCGTAGCGCCATCTCGAGGACGACCCAGCGGAGTTCGGTGACCACCGTGTATGCGTCGTAGAACAGGACGCCGTAGCTGTGGAGGGACCGGAGCCGCTCGAAGCTCAACGTGACGGGCTCGGGGACGTCATCGAGGAGGTCAGCGCCAGCGATGGCGGCCTGTTGCATCTTGGTCGCCTGGTCCGCGGTGAGCGGGGCGCCAAGCCCGAAGGGGCCGAACAGCAGCGTTCGTTCATCGGGCGCGATTAGCTCGGCAAGGCTCCGGATCTCCATCGTGCCAGCAATGATGCCGTTCGGGCACTCCCGACCATAAGGACCACCACAGGTATGGGCGACGATCGCATTCATCAGCGGTTGTCCGCCCCGGTGGCGCTACTGCTTCGGCGACCCTCCGCTCGTCCGAGTGCTGGCGAGCGAACGCCCGTCGTCACCTGGCGTGGTGGTCCGGCCGACGGGTTACGTGGCCAGCGCAATGACGAGCCGCGGCGGGCCGCTACCCGCTGGGCTCGCAGGAGTCCGAGAGCGTCTCCGGTGCGGCATTCGAGTGGGGGAACGTTATTCGCGTGTAAAAGCGGTCGCCATCGCACCCGCGGCGAATGCGCGACAGCCGCGCCATGACATCGCCCCAAAGCGGGCCGCCCATCCCCGGCTGAGTGTTCCGCACCTGGCCCGTGAGCGTCGTCTTGGTTTGGCCCCACGACAACCATCGGAGGTCGCGAAGAGCGTTCTCGTTTGCGAGATCCTCAGGGGATCCCCAGATTGTGCAGTTGTGCGGGCGTGCTCTCGCCACGAAATAGCCGCTGAAGGTCGGCCCGGGCGCTTGATGCCAGCAGTTGACGTAGACCATCCCGCCCGGGTCGCCGAACGCTGGTTCCGCCCCGACGGCCGCTGGGACACCGGCAAGGACCAGGATGCCGGCGAGGACGAGACCCGAGCGTTTCATGGCCGCCAGCCTAACGGCACCGGAGCGCGGGAGCTCGTTCATTGGCCGCTAGCGTGCGCCGGTCGCCGCAAGCACCGGATAGTCGCCGGAGCGGTCGTTGGCCCCGGAATGTTGTCGGCGCGAAAGGCATCGTCCGCCGAGCGGTTGGTCTCACTCATACGGAGGGAGCGGAAGCACGGTCCGGTCGAGCGTCGATGGCTCGCGGAGAGCTAGCGGGGCTCGTCGGGCTCAAGCACGTCGAAGTTCCGCCATTACCCGGAGACATCGATACACGTCTCCCTGGTTATCCGATCGAATTGGCGGCTCTGCCGTCGGAGCACCAAACGCTCCGAATTGGCTGCATCACGGGAGATGTACATCTTGTGCTTTTCAAGCGAGAGCGGCGCGGACGCGATAAGCCTGCTGAAGTCCTCAACCGGGAAGATGAACAGGTCGCCTCGATACTCATCATCCTCGGACACGACGTCGGCCACGAACAGATCGGGTCGCGCCCCGTCAAACTCTCTCGGTTTGAAGAACCGCCAGGTCGTGACGTCGAAGAGGGCCTGCTCCCACCTTGACCCCACCCGATACAGCTTCCCGAACTTCACCTGAATCTCTCGATACACCACCCGGTCGTTCGCCGGGCGGCGAAGGATCAGATCGACCTTGTCGACGTCTAGAAAACGGCTGTACGGGTTCTAGCCTCGCTGGAAGAACGCGAACTTCGCAATCGTCTCGCCAAGGATTTCTGCGTGCCCGGCTTGTCGACGGCGGACTGCTTCGAAACTTGCAGCTGTCCCGCCCACGCCGGATTGCCCGAGATTCCGGAGCCCTTCGTTTCTTACCTTGCGGGTTCGGTCGGCTATAACGCGCTAATCATCGTCGGCCGTCTTCGGTGCTGCAACCCGCCCGGCCGCGAACGGCAGCAGCGGCATGGGGCTGAAACGCTCGTCTCCGCGGAACGCGCAGAGGAACTGCAGCAATCCTGACGTCGGAGATAATGCCAGCCGTGACCGACGACGGACAAACGACATGGATCGGTGATAACCCGGCGCCCGAGGTGGCGGCTAAGCAGCTGCGGGACGTTGTCGCGGAAACCGCACGCTTCGAGACCGGGCGTCTCGTGACACCAGAGGACACCGCATTCTTCGGTGCAGTACGTGCGGTGATGTCGGACATGGAATACGTCGCCTCTCTCTATTGCGGATGGGACGGAGAGAACCGGCGTCGGATCCAGACCGCCGGAAAGACGATCACGTTCATGGACGAGGTTCTGGCGAGTGCCACTGGGAACCCGGGCTACTCGACCTACGGTCGTCATCTATATGAGCTCTACCGCTGCGGCCTCATCCATCAGCGCTTGCCCAAGGTTCTGAGGTCGGTATCGGCTAGCACGCAGCTCCTCGGTTGGGCGCTGATGTACGCCCGCGTCGACCGGCTCGGTCCGGAGCGCCACAACGTTGAGGTCGAGCACTTGCGGCTTCAGGTTGTCGATAACGATCTCGCCTTGCTCCCGGTGTCGGTGCTGGCCATCTACGAGGACTTCCTCACGGTATGCGAGCACTTCGCGGGCCTCCTGGAAGATGAGGCCGCGGCTGGAGGATCGGAACTGCTTACCCGGTGGTGGCAAACGTGGAACGCGCTGGGGAGTCCGGAGGACACTGACCTCACCTGGTAGGCCAGGGAAGCCGCCCTCCGTCTCCCTTCTCTGAGCGTGCTCGACGATGGACCACGTTGCACCCTGTGTCAAGGCCGGTTGAGAAGTGACCCTTTTCTGCCGGTTGAGAATTGACCCCCCTGTTGGGGTGGATGACGGAGCGCCCTTCGGCGATGAGGCCGAGCCCGTAGGGCGAGGCCGAATCGGCGATGGGCGCTTTAAGCGCCTTGATCGGGGGGGCCGGTCGGGGAGCGGCGCGTTGTGAGCCGTTCTGCGGCGCTCGGCGAGGGTGCCGAGGGGGATCGGTCACCCGGTTTCGGTGTTCCGGCGGCCGGGGCGGGGTCCGAGGTCGCGGTCTTTGAGCCGGTAGGAATCGCCTTTGAGCGAGATCAGCTCGGCGTGATGGATCAGTCGGTCGACCATCGCGACCGCGGCGGCGTCATCACCGAAGATCTCACCCCACGCTGAGAACGGCTTGTTGGAGGTGACGATCAGGCTGGCGCGTTCGTAGCGGCGGGAAACGAGCATGAACATCAGGCTCGCGGCTTGCGGGTCGAACGGGATATAGCCCACCTCATCGCAGACGAGTAATGGGAAGCGCTCCAGTCGGCGCAGCTCGTCATCGAGCCGGCCCTGGCGTTGCGCGTCACCGAGCGCGGCGACCCATTCGGTGGCGGTCTTGAACAGCACCCGGTGACCGGCGAGGCAAGCGCGGACACCGAGCGCGATCGAAATATGTGTCTTCCCGGTACCCGGCGGGCCGAGCAGCACGACGTTGTCCTTGGCGTGCAGGAAGTCGAGCTGCCCGAGATGCTCGATCACCTGCCTCTTCACGCTGCGCTGGAAGGTGAAGTCGAACTCCTCCAGCGTCTTGTGGGCGGGGAACCGGGCGGCGCGGATCCGCAACCTGCCGCCGGATGACTCGCGCGAGGCGGTCTCGGTCGAGAGCAGCGCCTGGAGGAATCGTTCGTAGCTCCATGACTCCTGGCGGGCGCGCTCGGCGAGCTTGGCCAGCGATCTGGCTGCGGCGGGCATCTTCATCACCCGGAACAGATGCGCAAGCTCGGACTCGTGGCTCATGCGATCAGCTCGTCATAGACCGCCAGCGGCCGCTGCTCGACGACGATCTCGTCCTCGCGGCCATGGCGCTCGCGCAGCGTCCGAGCGTGCTCGAGAGCGGTGAGCGTCTTGTTCTTCGCAAAGCAGCGCTCGTGCCGGCACGCGAGCTCGCCGCTGTCCAGCGCAACCGCCACGATCTCCCGCTGGCTGACGCGCACCTCGACACGACGGCCGACGAGGTTCGGATCCAGCGAGTAGTCATTGGTGTCGAATCGCAGGTGCGGGTCGGGCGGCACGCGGACGACCCAGCGGCGATCGCTATCGGGCTCGCGGGCGGGCAACGGCCGCATCACCTGGCGCTCCTCGAGGAGCCTGTCGATCGGCCGCTCGCGCAACGTCTTGTGCGTGCGCGCGTTGGCCTTCTCGAACCACACGTCGAGTTGCAGCTGGAAGTCGAGATGGTTCGCGAACCGCCGGCCGGGCTCGAAGTTCGTCTCCATGTACTGCTGCAGCCGCTCGACCGCGCCCTTCGCCTGAGGATCCGCCGGCGCGCAGAACAGCCAATCGACCGGCAGCAACCCGCAAAAGGCGGCATACGCGTCGGTCGGACGTCCCTTGCCAGCGTGCAAGCACCCCTCGCGGTCCCACACCAACAACTCCGGCAACGCACCGATCGACCACAGGCACCGGGTCATGCCCCACAGCACGTCCGGCGCTTCCTTGCTGAAGATCAGCGCGCCCGCACCCGCGCGCGAGTAGCCAAGACAAGCTACGACGACCCAGGCGCGGCGCCGCTGACCATGACCGACCGGCACCCACTCAGACGGCTCCCACAGATCCCACTGACAGATCTCGCCCGGCCGATAGACAGTGCGCTGGTGCGTCCGCAGCTTCAGGAACATCGGCCGGATCTCTCTCAGGTAGTCATCGACGATCGACTTGCCGCCATCGAACCCCAACGGCTCGATCTCCTCGCGAACACGCACACCGCTCAGCATCGGGTCGTCCTTCAGCAGCCGGTGGATCTCGTCCTTGAACGGATCGAGCTTCGACGGCCGCTCCGGACACTTGAACACCGGCGGCTCATCGGACCGCAACGCCGCCCGAACCGTGTTACGCGACAACCCCGTCCGCCTGACCAACTCCTTAATCCCAACACCGCGCACGAAATGCTCACGGCGCAACTCAGCCCACCGCTCCACGTCCAGCACGCCTCCTCCTGGCCCTCGAACACAACAACCAGGCCAGGCTCGCTATCGCCCCGGACGCCTCCGCCAACATCCAGGGGGGTCAATTCTCAACCGGCGAAGGGGGGTCAGTTTCTCACCGGCACCCTGTCGCGCCGCGTCCGCAACGACGGTTCGCGGGCCGTCTCTGGGGCGGCATCGACCTTGTTCGTCGCCAAGGCAATCGCGAGACGCAAGGCGGCGGGACGACAATAGCGATCGTGCGGAAATCCGCAGCCGCACGCCGAGATCCGGGGAAGCGCCTGCAGGGGATCGCAGTTTTGCGTATCGGCCGTGTTTGGAGCGCGATCCGGTTGAACGGAGGGAGTGGCGGGCGACCTCATCCGCTGACCCCGCACCTATCGGGCATCTGGGCGCGCCACCGAGACACGGGCGTGATCTGGAGCCCTACGATGGGGAGTGCTCGCCAAGAGAGGAGTGCATCCTGGGTCTTCTCCGAAAAGCTGTCCGCAAGTCTGTCCGTAAGGTGACCCCCCGGCCGGTGCGCCAGGTCAACCGGGTTGTACGGCACCCGGTGAGCACCGGCGTCCGCGCGGTGACGCCGAGGCCGATCAGGCAGGCGGAGCGTTCGGTGTTCAACATCACCCACCCGGTGAACACCGTCGAGAACCGAGCCTTGGACGCTGTGATCGGGCCACCGATTCGTTACGCACCGCGGACGAGCCAACGATCGCGTTCGCGCATTCCCGCGCGAGGTGGTGGTTTTCCTGCCCCAGCTCCGAGGCCCGCCACAGAAGGCCAGGACGACCACGTGTACGACGAGATCCGCGAGCTCGCCGACCGAGCGGATCCGGCGAGTCGCGCGCGACTCGTGACGGCGCTTGGCCACCCCGATCCGATGGTGAGGAAACTTGCCGTCCGCGGCATCGCCCGGCTCCGCGATCCGGCCGACGACGAACTCCTCACCGCGGCGCTGAGAGACGCGAGTGAAGACGTCCGACTTGAAGTGGCGCGGTGGCTGGAGACACGGGAAACGCTGCGCCTCCGAGAGCCACTACAACAAGCACTTGAAGACCCAAACGAGTTCGTGCGAGAGAGCGCAGCACATAGTCTCGGGGAGATCGAGACGGCAGATGGTGCAGCAGGCGAGAGTAGAGCGGAACTTCGTGGGCCTGAGCCTCACGCAATCGACGAATCCGATCCAGCCGACCTCGTGCTTGCCCTCAACGTCGCTGCTCACCACGGAGAGGTGTCGGCCACCGTCCGTGAGCTGCTTGAGCTGCTAGGCCGAAAGCGACTCACGGACGCTGCGCTTGATGACCTCGAGGATTTGCTGGACGACGCCGCTGTGCGCGCACACAGTCGCCTGGATCAGCTACGGCTTGATGACCCGGTCCGGCTGACGCGCGATCACGTGATCCCCGAGTTCGAGCTCCGTGCGCACGTCGATTCGTCGGGACCATGGACCATGCCGGTGCACGACCTGCTCCGCATATTCGATCGTTCGAAGCTCACCGATCGGGCCCGCACAGAGATAACCGAAGCACTCGAATACGCCGATCTGACCACGGATCCACCGATCGACGATATCGGGCCGGATGACCGCATCACGATTCGACGGTCGCCGGAATGACTTCTGTGTAAAGGGCAATGTGGTAGCTAGACACGGACCAAGGTCGTGGGCCGGGTTTCCCACAACTAGTTGCGTAGGTTGCGTCATTTGCATAAGTTGCGGACGAGTGCTATGCTCTGCGCGTGGCAAGTTCCTCGTCATCGCGATCCAGCTCTGGAGCATCTCCCTCTCGAGCCTCTCGAGCTTCCCGGGTCTCTGGAAAGAGGTCCGGCGCTGCGGAGGCTGAGAAGACGTCCGCAGGGAGGGCAGGAGCCGGACGGACACCTCAGGCTCGAACCGTCTCCTCTAGACGTGCACCACGGGTGACAGCCGGTACGCGGGCCACCGGGGCTCGTGCGCCCGCGCGTACTGGTCAGGACCCAGCTGCCGTCGGCGCTCTCCGAGCGGTGGCACGGCTCATGGAGCGTGGTGCGGTCACCGCTAAGCAATTGGTCGACAACCTGCTCGCTGTCGGATTCAGGCCTGACCAGGCCGCCGAGCTGATTCGTGCTCTTTCGGAAGCGCTTCCGACGTCGACGAGCGCCGTCGGGCTCGACGAGGAGATCTGGGGTCCCCTTCCTTCGAAGGCAGAACTCGAGTCTGCTCGCGAAACTGCAGATGAGACTCGCGAAGCTCGCCTCAGACAGGTGTTGGACGGGGCGTTGACGAGAGCAGACGCTGCTCAATGGCTTGGAATTACGCCGCAAGCTGTGTCTCGACGCCGAGAGAACCACAGCTTGACAGCGGTCAAGCGAGGGCGTGAGTGGTACTTCCCACGCTGGCAATTCCGTGATGACGATGCAATCGGCGATCTGCAGAAGCTTCTTAAGAAGTACCCCGGAACGCCGCTCTCGTTGAGTGTCTGGGCGACCACTCCCAATCCAGACCTGGGAGGCGACACCCCGGCCGATCACATGCGAGAGCGTGGCATCGACGCGGTGCTCAAGGTGCTCGAGGACGCTCGCGCTGCGTTGTGGTAAGCCCGCTACGGGACCCACGGCGTCCGCTACCCGTTGATCCGCCGACGTGGACGCTCCGTCCGGCAAAGAACCTCGTTCGGATTTATCACGGGCATCCTCTACGACGGCCGCTGATTCCGAGGCAATTTGGACCGCTCAACCGCTTTGATCCACACATCCGCGACCGTCATGGTCGACGGCGCGACAGCCCGGACGGTCGCGGCGTTCTCTATCTCGCTGACGACCTTGCTTGCGCCCTTGCTGAGGCGTTTCAAGAGGAGTTTCCGGACGTCGCCGTTTGCCCGAACGTCCGTGCCGTATGGGCCCGAGCGGGAAGCTCGGCGAGGTTGCTCGACATCACGGGCGACGGCCTGATGTACATCGGAGCAGTCGGCACGCTCTCCTCGGGGGATGAACCGCGACGGCGCACTCAACGGTGGGGCCGTGCGATCTACGAGGATTACGGCAATCTGGTCGGCATTCGCTACCGTGCGGCGCACCAGGGCGGAATAGCAGTCGCCCTGTGGGACACGGCGCCCGCGGTCGTGGCATTGCCGGGCCAGGACCGAGCGCTTCGCGAGCGGGCAGTCTGGGAGCGGGTCGTTGTCAGTCTGGCACTACAAGGGCGAGCCCCGGTCAAGATTCCCGCGGCTGACTGCAGTCAGTGCCGCGACTACGGCCTCGCCTGAGCTCCGTACCACGCGCATCCGAGAGCGGCACGCCATGGCCCGCTTGAGACTGGCAGTCGGCCACGGGCCGCCGTCCCGCACGATCGCTTTCGTGATTCTGCGGTCGCGCATTCGGCGCCTGCTTTGGCGACGATCCAGCACGCCGACGGGTGGACCTGCGCTAGCTTGCGGTTTGCGACGCACGCGATCGCGCAGCTCCGGCCGGCGCGACGGTCGCATTGGGGGTCCCGTGGCCTCTCCAGCGGCAGACGAGGTTGTGAGCGCCGAGCGGGGTCCGGTAGGGTCGGACGGCTGTGACCGATCTGGACGTCGAGCTGTTTGACGTCGTGCCGTGGACACATGGCTATGCCCATTCATGGGCGCTGCGGTGGATGCTCGAGCACCGCCAGGTGGCCCGTGACGCGATTCTCACGCTCTTCGTGCCCGACGGTCAGGCTCCATGGAGCATCGGTCCCGGTCGCATCAAGCGCGAAGCCCGCGTCGCCGGGCAGCGCGCGGATCTGCGCGTGCCTGCGACCGACGGCAGCGGTCGGGAGAGCGACGTGATCGTCGAGACGAAGGTCAACGACCGACTCCGCGAGGAGCAGATTCAGGCGTACTGCAGCGAGCCCGGCGCCCGTGTCGCCCTCTATGGGCCGGGGCTAACTGGCCTTCTGCACAGTGGCTGCGACCGCATCGCTTCGGAGGTGTGGGTGACCGGGCGCCAGCTCGCAACCGCCCTGAGCGATCTGGAACTTCCGGATCTCATCCGCTCGTACGTGAGCGCCGTGAGTGCGCAGGCGGATCGGATGGATGCCGCGCGCGCTGCGGCGCGAGGCCAGAATGATGACTTCGATCGTGAGGACGACATCAGCGAGGTCAGCGCTGGGGAAGTTGAGGCGGTGGCGTGGGTCGCCGAGACCGCTGCGGTGATGCGCGCGCGAGGTGCGAAGTGGGTTCATACGCGCAATACAGCTCACGACTACGGGATCTTCTGGGGGGAGTCGTGGGTGCCGGTCGCGGGCGCGAAGAAGACCGCCATCTTCATCGAAGTGGTCGCCGGCCACGGCGGACACGGGTATGTGATCACGATCAAGGCCGGTGAGGGCACCGCCAAGGATCGACAGAATGCGTTCGACGCCGCTATGCGTGCCGGCGAGCCCTGGGATGGCTGGAAGAAGGGCAAGTCGCCTGGAAAGGCGACGCACTTTCGTCTGTGGACTCTCACCGCGATCGAGATGACGGCGGGCGAGGCCGCAGACGCGGCGATGCGCGCCATGCCGTACGTCGAATCTCTCGGCGGCTCCTGACGCGCCGCGACTACCTGATCACGACGGTGGCAACGGCACACTGTGGCTCCCGTCGGGCGTCGTCCAGTTGTCGGATGCCGGCATGACCGCAATCGGGGATGACGCCGCGGCAGCGCCGACGAGTTGCTCGGCGGCGACGTGTCGTCGACGCTGAGACGATCGCTTTGATCCTCCAGTCCATTGCCGCGGCGTTATCGCATCGGCGACAACTGAGCGAGTGGCGGCTCCGCGAGCCGCGGCTAACGAGCGCTTACGCGTCCGCGTCGTCGTCGACGAGCGCATCGGCGACCACACGTTCGCGAACGGCGATGGCCGCGATCGGCAGTCGTCGCGCCACGGGGCGCCTCGCTATAAGTGGCTGAGATCCTCTCGAATCCGCGCGAGTCCGGCGAGGTGACGCCCAGGCTCTCGATCTTGCGGCTGCGTGATGACGCATGTGCGCTCTATGCCCGGCAGTCCTGCGAGGGCGCCAGCGACACCGCTGCCTATGACCCAGACTTTCTCGGGGTTGTCGGCTTCAACTGACGGCCACACCCAGCGTCGATAACCCTCTCGTATGAGTTGGACCTGACCCCTGGGGTCCACCCGTCGGCCGCCCCCGAGATAGAGCCCGAGCGGCGAGGCGTCTTGAAGCCAAATGCCTCGGCGCTGCAATTCGCTGAGGACGGCCAACTTCCACCGCAAGCGTGAGCTCAGTGAGGATGCGCTCTTGGCGGGCTGGTTCTCGCCTCGCGCAATTTGCCCGAAGATGTTCCAGTACTGCCATGTGCCGCCGTTCCCCTGAGGCGGCGGGACGCAGATCCCTGATTCGCCGTACCCCAAGCAGTAGACCAACCTCACGTACTGGCTCGGGAGGTCACGGATACCGGTCCAATCTGTACGGACCCGCGAGCGGAGATCGCCGTCTCGCTGCGCCACATGACTCTCGGCGAGCAGTACCGCCCTGACGCGCTTGGGTCTCCACGCGTTTCGCCAAGCTGCGACACCGGCCAGGTAGGCGGCGCCTTCCGGGCGTGCGCCCAGACGCGTGTACCACCACGTCGCCCATTCGTCGAAATTGGTTGGAGGAGTCGCATGAACACCGCTCGCGCTCCCGGCACGGCGACGCGATACCTCCGGACGAACCGCGCGCCGTTCGGCTGACTGGCGTCCGGCTCCGTCGGTGCAGGCGCTGTACGGGCCTTGAATGAGTCGCTCACAGACGTTAATCACTTGATCGATCGGGAGCGCCCGAACTCGCGCGAGCCCTTCGTCGGAGCCAGGTCTGAGGAGGTCCACCGTGCGCATCCAAGCGGTGCCCGAACGCATCTGGATATTGGCCACTTTGTTGTCTAGGATCTTCCACGCCCGGTCGCTTCGACCGGCGACATCACCGGTCGCGGGAATGTCTCTGCCAACGCGGCAGTAGTTGTATTCGCAGTTGGCGATCTTGATCAGCTTCATCACGGTGAGACCGGTAAGCAGCCTCTCGGTCTTGGTGCGCGCGTCAGGGTGACTCGCCAGAAGCCGGCCCAGATCCTTACGCCCGCCGGGAACCAGAATGTGCGACCACCAATCAGTCATCGCACCTCCGTCCATGGTCGGAAAATCCTACCGCCGCAGGAGTCGGGTCTTCGCGAGAACGGTCCGACCAGGAATGGCGTCGCGGCGCCGTCCGTAGGGCTTTTGCGTACTTACGTTCGTTCGCGCCGACGATCCCATCCGTCATCGCCACAGGGCCGTAGCGGACTAGCGCTTCGGCGACGTTGCGTCGGTTCACGGGCGACTCGGTTCCGCGGAACCACCTCGCGGGCGGACGATCGCTTCGATCCGGCGACACCCGCTGACGCCGTGAGTCCTTTGCCTAC
>Ga0335077_10005397_pt1 | contig 15684 bp, 12 predicted proteins | sample Lox_Sample_31_FD_207151 | JGI IMG/M metagenome (GOLD analysis project Ga0335077, IMG submission 207151) | Soil microbial communities from Loxahatchee National Wildlife Refuge, Florida, United States - Lox_Sample_3.1 | ecosystem: Environmental > Terrestrial > Soil > Wetlands | place: USA... | reverse complement strand
GGGATTTGCACCAAAATCGGTGCAAGTCGACAATTCGCTCGACGACAAAATCAACCGTACCGCGGTTGAAGCCGCTCGCCGCAAGTTCACCCCCGAGTTCATGAACCGCATCGACAAGATCGTCGTGTTCAAGACCTTGCGTCCGCAGCATCTGCAGCAGATTCTCGAGATCGAACTTGGTATGGTGCAGCAGCGCGTACTTATGGCTTCCGGAGCCCACCAGTTCGTTTTCAATTGCTCCACTGCGGTGAAGGAGTTCTTGCTCCGCGAAGGCACCGACCCGAAATACGGAGCGCGTCACTTGAAACGCGCGATCGAACGCCATCTCGTCTTCCCGCTGGCGAATCTGGTCGCGACCGGTCAGGTCAAACTCGGAGACTTTATCCGCGTTGACATGCTCGGCGAATGCAAGCTGACCTTCGTGAAGGAGGCCGAAGGCGCCATGGTTCCGGTCCTGCTCGAGCGCTACGGAGCCGCTGCCGCAGTTCCGGCTGCTGCCGCCGCCCGAGCCGCTCGTCCGATTGCCCAGCGCAAGGAGTTTGGCGCAATCAACGAGAACAAGTAGGCGTACGCGCCGTTGGCGTTCCTCGCTAGAGCGCGAGGCGCCTAATCAAGTTGCTGGTAGGTAGGGGACACCGCATCACGCGGTGTCCCTTTTTTGTCTAGACAGATCCGGTGCGATCGGAGGCATGAAGCCCCCGGCCGTCAAGTTCTCCCGAATAAGTTGAGACGCGAACGCTCACGATGACAGGGTGCCCGACAGTTCGCTATCCTCGTCAACGTGTCCCGTACCACCATTGCCGCCCCTCCAGGCCAGCAAGAACGTTCCTTGTTTTCCGGCGGCATGATTTCGATTTGGGTCATTGCCCTGGCCAAACTGCTATTTCACATCTACTTCAACAACCGTTATGGGTACTTCCGCGATGAGTTTGACTACATAGCATGCGCCAAGCATCTCGCCTGGGGATACGTTGACCAGCCCCCGCTTGTACCTTTCCTTGCCCGCATTTCTCTCCTTGTGCTTGGCGACTCGCTGCGCGCCATTCGTTTCTTGCCGGCGCTGGCCTCATCGCTGCTGGTCGTGCAAACTGCATACATAGCGCGTGAATTTGGCGGACGCCAATTCGCGCTCCTGCTCAGTGCCATCACCATCGTGGTCGCTCCCCAATACCTGTCAAATGGCAGCCTGCTGGGAACCAATTGCCTCGAACCGAACCTTTGGATGGGTTGCGCTTATTTCGCGATTCTGGCCGTCAATCGCAAGGATCCGCGCTACTGGCTTTGGTTCGGCATAGTCGCCGGTTTGGGACTACAGGAGAAATACTCGATCGCCGTGTTCGGCTTTGGGGTTGTGATCGGATTGCTCCTTTGTGCCCAGCGACGCTTTTTTCTGAACCGGTGGATTTGGCTGGGCGGCCTCGCTGCCTTGCTGATCTTTCTGCCAAATCTGCTTTGGAATCTCCATTACGACTGGCCCTTTGTTCAACTCATGCGAAATATACGAGCCGACGGCCGTGATGTGGTGCTTCCCGCCGGACAATATTTTTTCCAACAAACTTTGCTGGTCAATCCGCTCACGGCTCCAATCTGGCTTACTGGATTACTTGCCCTGCTCGTTTCGGCACGGCTCAAACCTTTTCGATTTCTCGGCTGGTGTTATCTGGTCTGTTATGCGGTGTTCTTTGCGCTGCATGGCAAGAACTATTATCTGGCGCCGATCTATCCCATGCTCCTGGCAGCAGGCGCGGTCGTGATCGACTCGGCTCTCACGTGCCCGAAGCTGAAGTGGCTCAAGCCGGCTATTGCTGTCGTGCTATTGGTCAACGGGGCATACCTCACGCCCATTGTCGTGCCAGTGCTGTCGCCGGGAGCGTTCATCAATTACATAAAACACCTGCCGTTCAAGCTTCCTGTGATGGAACATTCCCATGCCCGCGCTTCTCTGCCGCAGTGGTACTCGGACCAATTTGGCTGGGAAGAAATTGTCGCGGAAACGGCGGAAGCCTGGAACCGCATTCCGGCAAGCGAACGCGGTGATTGCGCCATCTTCGCGCAGGATTACGGACAAGCGGGAGCGATCGATTTCCTTGGACGCAAGTACGGATTACCGCCCGCGCTCAGCGGCCACCAGACATGGTTTCTGTGGGGACCGCGCGGCTATTCCGGGGACTGCATGATCGTTCTCGATGACAACAGGGAAAGACTCGAGCAGCTTTTTCAGCATGTCGAATACGTGGGCGCGTCCGCAGATAATCCCTATGCACTCGAACGGGATATTGATGTGTTCATCTGCAAGGGAGCAAAGTTTGGCACATTGGCTGAGCTTTGGCCGAGTTTGAAGCATTGGCGGTGAGCGCAGCGTCGATCTTGGGCGGGGCCCTTTGCTATCGGATGCGGGTGCTGATTGAGTTTCCCCCTGAATCCTTGGCCAAGGTGAGGATCGGCTGTCAATTTCTTGACTTCAAAGGGATTTTCCCCGCCAACGGTCCGGTACCTCGGTAATCTGTGCGTAATACGGCCTTTCGTGCGATTCTCTCCTCGTTGGTTGAAGCCCATCGCCCGTTGCCGGAGAGTGACTTTTCCTCTCCTGCGGCGGAACTCAAGTGAGGTCATTTTCATGTTGCAGTCTCCGGATCCTAAGTACGCTCCCGCCGCTCCCGCTAACAGCTATACCCCGGTCAAGCCCGCCACCTCACCGATGGATCAGGCCCATATCGGACGCTCGCTGGTCATTAAGGGTGAAGTCAGCGGCTCGGAAGCTCTTTTCATCGATGGACGCGTCGAAGGCACCGTCAGTTTTCCCGACAACCGCGTCACCATCGGCCGCAACGGCGTAGTCGCGGCCAACATCACCGCAAAAGAAGTTGTGATCATGGGCAAGGTGCAAGGGAACGTCGATTGCGCCGATCGTCTCGATATTCGCAATGAGGGCATGCTGGCTGGCGACGTAATCACGCACCGCATCAGCGTGGAGGAAGGCGCCATCCTCAAGGGTGGAGTCGAAGTCCGCAACCCGGAAAAGAAGGATCAGAAATCGCAGAAGCAGCACGAGCAGCACAACCAGCAAGTTCAAGTGAAGGCCGCAGAGGCGCCGAAGGCAATGGCCGCCAGCGCCGGCGCCAACGCATAAGTTTCGGTATCGATTCGTTAACCGACGATCGTTCGCCGGAGAAAAAAGGGACGGGCAAACTGCCCGTCCCTTTGGTTTGAGGCCCGAAGCCTCAAGCCTGTAGCCGGTCTTCTTACTTCTTCTTCTCGAAATCCAGCGCAGCCGAATTGATGCAATAGCGCAAGCCGGTTGGATTCGGACCATCCGGAAAAACATGCCCTAGATGCGCATCACAACGCGCGCATCGAGCTTCGACACGAGTCATCCCGTAGCTGCCATCGGTATGCTCGGCGATGTTGCTCTTGTCGGCAGCATCGTAGAAACTTGGCCATCCGGTTCCGGAATCAAACTTGGTTTCTGAGTCAAACAGCGGGGCGCCGCAACAGACGCAGTTGTACATGCCAGCGTCGTGATTGTTCCAGTACTTGCCGGTGAATGCCCGCTCGGTTCCGCATTCCCTCGCGACCTGATATTGCTCGGGAGTCAGCGTCTTCCGCCATTCCTCATCCGTCTTTTGAATCTTTGAGGTGTTTTCTGCCACTTTGTCAGTCATATTTAATCTCCAGAGATGAGATGCGTCAGCTGACGAAAAGTTCCCTTGCAACCAGGCCTCAAATCTCGATAATCATTTCTTCAAGCCTGGTCGGATACTGGTTCAAGACTTCGCCCTTGTCTTTCCGCACCACGACCGTATCCGAGTGGCGAAAGCCGCCCCAATCCGGATCGTAGATCCCCGGCTCGCAACTGAACGTCATTCCCTGCTTGAGTACGGTCTTGTCGCCTTCAGCGATCCATGGCGATTCGTGCCCTTCCAGGCCGATGCCGTGCCCGGTTCGATGGCGCAGGAATTTCTCGAAGCCGGCCTTCCGAATCTGATCGAGACTCTTCTTGTCGACTTCCTCCGCTACCGCTCCCTCCTTCAGGTTTTCAACTCCAGTGTCATGCGCAGCAAGCATGGCATCATAGAGTCGTTTCGCATAGTCCGTCGGCTTACCAATGACAAACGAGCGCTCGCATTCCACGTTGTAGCCGCCGACCGTACAGCCATAGCTGATGATGAGCGCATCACCGTTCTTGATTCGATCCTTGCTCGGCACCGCGTGCGGAAACGCGGAGCGTCTGCCGAATGGCACCAGACCTCCGAACGGCGGTTCGATGTTGACACCTACGACCTCCTTCAGCTCTTTTCCCATCTTCTCGGCCAATGCATCGTTTGCAGCCTTCAGAATCTGGTCCTCAGTCACTGCACCGTGCGACTGGACGAAGTCTCTGCCGGTCTGCACCGAATACTCGGTGAAATACATGGTTCGGCGCATGACGTTCAATTCGTCGTTGTCTTTTACCCAGCGCATTTGCTCGATCAGGTCGTCGGCTTCCACAATCTCGGCATTTGGAGCGCCCAATTTGATCTGCTTCATCCGGCTCGGCGTGGGTTCCTCTACGCCGATCCGGCCTTTGCCAAAGCCGCGATTGGCAACCCGTTCGAAAATCCACCGCACGCGATTCTCTGGCCCGGGATAATCGAAATAGGCCTCATAGTCCTTCACCCACCACAGCTTTACCTGATCTTCTTCAAGGCCCGGGATAAAAAGGGCCGGGTCGCCAGATTTGGGAATGAGCGCAGCCAAGGGTCTCTCCGTCGAGAGATGAAAATATCCGGTCGTATAGATCACGTTGACCGCTCGCAAAAGCACCAGAGCATCCAGTTTGCGAGTGGCCATCTCCTGTTGAACCTGTTGTACCTTTCGCCGATACCATTCGGGCGGCAGGCGATCGGGCAAGTCCGCCCCCGGAGGGACTACCAAAGAAGCATCGATCTTCAGACGATGGGTCCGGCCAAATGCCGAGAGTTGCGAGGTCAGGCTTAACGCGGCCGCTCCAGCCGCGTTGCGGAGGAATACACGACGCGCAGGTTGGTCCATTTCAGGGCTCCGAAAGAACTGAATCAAATCTTGATTTTGTTGGCCAATCGTTTGTTGGCCGATCGTTTGTTGGCCGATCTTTTGTTGGCCGATCATCCTAGCAGACCCAGCTACCGGACGCAGAAAAACCGACCAAATTTGGCGTGACCGCACTCACAGCGGTTTAGCCCGCCATGCTTGATGATCCCTGAAGTGAGGTGACGGCGATTGGGTGATCTGAGCGAGCATTTCTCGAAGGCGGAACTCGCCTGCCATTGCTGCGGCACATTGAAGATCGAGGCCGCCCTCCTTGATGCCCTGGAACTGCTCCGATCTCTGGTCGGAAAGCCGGTGGTTGTTCATGACGCCTACCGTTGTCCCATGCACAATCAGAAGGTTGGCGGCGTCAATGACAGCGAGCATACGCGCGGGATGGCCGCCGATGTGTCAATTCCCGGCCTCTCGCTGCAGCAGATGTTTGAGCTTGCCCTGCAAGTTCCAGCCTTCCTTAACGGCGGAATTGGGGTTTATGACGGGGCTTTCCTTCATTTGGACGTCCGGCCGCACCCTGCGAGGTGGGCCCGTGTTTGCGGCCAATACGTCGGAATCCAGCATCTGGTAATGGTCCCGCCAAATCTGCTGGCCAAAACCGTAGCCCTTGCTCAACCAAAGAACGAGCCAGCTTAGTCGCCAGAGCCCAACTCGAAGCGCACCATCGACAACCAGATCGCACTCGTAACGCAAGTGGTGTTACTCATTAACTGCAGAGAGTTTCACCCACAGATTGCATCCCTTCACAACCGACTGGGCTAACCCTCTATTTTTCATATGATTACGTTTCTTCTTCCGTCTGGATTGCTGGGTGCACTACATTCTTCGAGCTCCGCGTTTCTGGCAGGGAGTGCGTAGAGAAACGGAGACATCTTGAGCATCGTTTATAGCGCCGAGTGCAAAGCCGCCCAGAGAGTGAATCGGTCGGTCGGACTGCTTCCGATCCTGGTCGTGCTTTTCATCTTTTCCTACGCAATCCTTACCGCGTTGGTCTTCGAGCAGGGAAAAACAATCGAAGCACAGCGCGGCCTTATCAAGGAGATGCTCAAGGACAGCACGCAGCTGGCAGAACTGAAGGGCAAAATCGCGCGGGAAGAGAGCTTGCGAACGCAGCAACAATCGTCACAAGCGGCTCGTCCCTCTGCGCCGACTCAACAACTACCCTCCACGGTTGACCCGAAGAATTCGAGCAAAGACGGCAAGCCAAATGGCAAGGCAGCCCACGCAACGAAACAGGTTCCCCAAAAGCCGGCGGCGGATTTGGAAGACGTACGGCGACTAACAGATGTCATCTAGTAAGACGGGCATAAGCGCCTGACACCGCGATACGCCCAGCAAGAAGAAGTAACTCCCGGTTACAATGGCCTTAGGTAGAAGGCCTGAATTGAGACCCTAACATGAAGGCCGTGGCCCTAGCCTTGCTCCTGTCTCTCCAGGTTCCCCCTCTGCAGCCATCCGCGAAACTCTCGTCTGCGCCTGTCGAGCAAACAGCCAAGAGAAAAGGCGGACGGTGGTATCTCGCAGCGAATGGACACGCTGTCTATTGCTATGGCCCAGTGATGACCATTCCCCAAGCCCAAGGCGGCCTTGTTCATGTCGCCACCTTCTGTCGCGGCGACCAGGCGATGGTGCCATTGCACGACTAATGGCACTGGCGCCTGCAGGAGCATTCCTGTCCGAAACCTGACTCCGCCGCCCTCACTCCAAAGCAAATTTGGCTGATTCAGGCGCGCGTGCGCTCGGGATCACTGTCATCGAGAAACGTCCGCAAGCGCTCGAACGAGGTGAACCATGCGTCGACAGTACCTTCGTATCCCTTCAGCTGAACGGATTTTTTCTCGAAATAGCGGGCTACCTGCGGGTCAACTTCCTGCAGAGATTCCATCGTCGTGCAGCCAAGCGCAACGTCCAGGCCGGAATTCTTGGTTGATGTTTCCAGGCGGAATGCAGCGTTTACGGCGTCACCGAGAGGGCTGAAATCCGGATTTTCTTGCGGGCCAGCGTTGCTCATGACACTAAGTCCGGTGTTCACGCCCGCACCGATGCGAAGGGGCGCAGGCAATGGAAACTTCTCATGCAGCGTGCGGGTGACCGCCTCGATTTCCGAGAGCGACTTCAGCGCCGCGAAGATCTCAACCGAAGTCGGCTTCCCCACTGCGTGCGTCCAAACCGCCATCACTGCATCGCCAATGTACTTGTCCCCGCTGGCGCTGTTTTGACGCAGAATCTGGCCCGCCTGGCGAAACCATGTCCCGATCGTCTGCGCCAAGAGGCCTTCATCGAGTTGCCGGGCCAGAGGCGTGAAATCCCGGATATCCACGACCAGCACCGTGATCACATGCCTTGCATACATGACCATGGTCGCGCCTTCCGTCTCTACTTGCGGCGGCGGAGCTGGTGCCTGGGTTAATCCACCGGGATGATGGAACATAATTTTTGTTCCACCACATATCACGCAGTCGCCATCTCGCAATTGGATGGGGACGGTGACGCGTCGGCCGTTGATGGAAGATCCATTGCTGCTGCCCAGGTCGATGAAAAAATATTTTCCCGGCTGGGTCTGCTGGATCACTCCGTGGCGCCTGGAGATTGCATTATCTTCGCAGATCAGCGCATTTTCGGTAGACCGGCCGATCGTCCACGTACTTCCCGAATCGAGCGCCAGCTTCTTCGTTCGGTCCCCGAACTCAGAGGTCACATAGACCTTCATGCTCATTGCCTGCCTCGCTCGGCGGTCAAAATGCGGTGGTGGATGAGATTCGCTGCAATCAACTTGAAACCGAACTCCTGTTAAAAGCGCCCATCATTAAATCATCAATCGGAAATCCTAGTGCCCAAACGCTTCACGATCATATCGAAACGTGCGGACGCAAGCGCCGTGTTTTCCAGCATCTCGGTCGGCAGTTCATCAAGATCCTCCTCCATCTCTGCTCTTTCACCTCCCTGAGCCTCGCTTAGGCGCGCGGTCGCCACCCTAAGTCGATCGGCAAGAAAAGTCGCCAGAGACAAATAGAATCGCGAAGCAAAGCCAAGATCTTTTTGCAGCTTATTTCGAAGCGTCGTTTTGTCGATCTCTAGAACCTGGGAATCATTGGCTGCCGTGACCGTCGCCGAAGGCGGGCGTGAATCAACAAATGAAATTTCGCCCACGATCTCTCCGGCAAACAATTTGGCGACCTCAATCCTCGCCGAGTGAACGACAAGCTTCCCATCCATAAGAAGGAATACCGAATTCGACGGCACGCCCTGCTGGATGATCACGGTGCCGGCGCTGATACGACGCGCCTTGCCATTCGACGCCAGCCAGTTCGCATCTTCATCGTCGAGAATGCCGAGAATATAGAGCGCTTTCCGCATGGTTTACCTTTACCCTCTTCGAATCCTTGGAGACAAGTCTTACGTGCTGGTGAGTTGCCGCTTTGCCAGTTGGGTGAAAAGTCCGCCCCGTGCCATGAGTTCCTCGTATGTGCCCGTTTCAACCAGAATGCTCTTATCGAGAACGCAGATGCGATCGGCATGCATTACGGTTGACAGTCGATGCGCAATGATAATGCGTGTGGCGTTCAAATCCTTCAGGCTTCGACTAACAATCGCCTGCGTGCGATTGTCGAGAGCGCTGGTCGCTTCATCAAACAGCAGGATTCGCGGTTTGCGCACGATGGCCCGGGCCACAAGCAACCTCTGACGCTGCCCGCCCGAGAGCCCTCCGCCATTCTCGCTGATTACAGTGTGCATGCCCATGGGCATTGCTTTCAGGTCTTCCTCCAGTCCAGCGTGACGGGCTGCTTCCCAGGCGTCGTCGATGGTTAGAGTTCCTTCGCCCACGATATTTCGGAACACGCTCCCCTGCATCAGCTTGGCATTTTGCAAGACGACGCCGATCTGACGGCGAACGGATTGTATATCCAGCTCCGCCACATCCTGTCCATCGTAGAAAATTGCGCCCGCCGACGGGGTCTCGAAGCCCAGCAGCAAGCGGAACAACGTGGATTTCCCGCTGCCCGACGGACCCACAACGGCGATGAATTGACCCGGCAAAACCGTCAGCGACAGGTCGCGCAACACCAAAGGGCCTTCCTCGCGATAGCGGAAGCTGATGTGATGAAGGTCGATTCCTCCCACCAATGTTCGCGGCTCTTTTTGCGAGCTTGAGACTTCGGGCAGTGCCTTCAAAATCGGCTTCGCTCGCTCGTAAAGTGGCACCACGTTGAGCACCGAAATCAGCTGAGAACTAAGATCGAGCGCACCCGCGCTGAATTGGACAAAGGCCGCCAAGAACGCCAGGAACTCACCGGTCGTTAGTCCTTGTCCCGGTGTCTTCATGAGGTCGACCGAGAAATAAAAAAGCACGCCCCACGCCAGCACTGGAAATGCCGAATCGAACACGCTCAGGATATTGGAAACCTTGCCCGCCCTCATCGAGAGGATCCGCTGCTTGGCGAACTGACCGGCCCATACACCGAACGCGCGAGCTTCGGTTCCCGCTACTCGAAACTTCGGGATGCCGTTGATGAATTGTAGGGTCATTCCGGAGATGCGGCCGCTCAGTTCCGAAACACTCCTCAGAATTCGCACTTGATACAAGCCGCAAAGCGTCGACGCGATCAGAGAAAAGAACACAAGAACGGTCGCGATCAGGGCTAATTGCCAACTGTAGTAAAACATCAGCGCACAGGAGGTGATGGAGAAGATTCCAGTCAGGATTGAGGTCAGCACCGATCCGGTCAGCATCTGCCTGATCCTGCTGATTCCGAGGCTACGCCGCGCCAGATCGCCGGAAGTAAATTGCCGGAAAAACGGGACGGGCAGACCCAACAGTCGATCCCAGACTGCGGCTTGAACGGAAGCCTCCATTCTGCTCTCAAGCCGCAAGGTCGCAATGCTGCGAGTCAAAGTGAACAGTGCCATGGCAAGTGCGCTGATCACCAAAAAGATCGTGAACTCCCAAAGAGTCTTGTGCTCCGCGCCGGGAATAATCGTGTCGAATATTATGCCGGTGAAGATCGGCGCCACCATGCCCAGGAGGCCCGCGGCAACTCCCATCAAAAGAATCGTGATTGCATCTTTCTCCGAGCCCCTGATGCCGAACGAAAGGATGTCGAGAATGCTGAGCGGCTTGTGCGGAAAAGGACGATAAAAAACGTAGGCAAATCCATGCAGCTTGGTGGCAAACGCCTCATCGACTTGTTTACGCTCGCCCGACGCCGGATCATAAAACTGGTAGCCTTTCCCCGCGGGCAAAAGCGCGAGCGGCTTCCTGTTTTCGCAGAAACCGACCATCGGAACGCTCTCCATCTTCCACCACTTGCCTTTGAGCATGACCTGTCGCGAGCGGATACGCGATGCGAGCGCGATTGCATTCACCGGATCCGGCTGCTTTGTCAGGTTTTGAGCCTGACGGAGTCGATCGAGGTCGATGCCTGAAGCTTTGAATACGATCCGGCACACCTGTAGCAGAGGCTCGACCGAACCGCTTGTCGCCTCCAGAAGTCTTTCATCGAACGCACGTAACGGTCCTGCCAGGCCGTATAAGGCGCTTTCAAAAAGATTCGCATCGGCTTCTTCAACGGCCTGCAGACGCGCCTTTTCGAGTTCGTCCTCCACTTGCCGCAAGGCAACCAGACGCGAGAAAACCTGCTCCTGAAAAAGCCTCAGGCCCGACCATGTTGTGTCGGCTTCAATCCACTCCGACGTGCCGAGGCACAAGACTCGCGAGCGTGGTTCGCATTTGAGCCACAGGGCGCGGGACACAGGAAAAAATTTCTCCGGCACGATCGGCGCCATCTCCCCGTCGCCGAGAGGAATCGAACTTCCTTCGAGTTGCCTGACCCACAGCGCACCCGCCAACGGAAGCACCGCGATTGGATGTTCCTCGGTAAATGTGATCTCCTCGCCGGCTGCCAATCTGCGAAAATCCGTGGGAGCCGGGTCAGGGTTTGTGGCTGCGCCCAGATTCTCAAGCCATCGATCGATGAAGGGAATGACGGTCTCGGGCGAACTGCGCGCCCAGTGCTGAAACTGAGGACGATCCAAACATAGAGCCTGAGACTCAACCACTGGAACCGCAATCACTCCCAGTGCACTGGTCGGCATCGGATTGAATCCGACAACAGCAATGCCCGATTCCGCTGTCATCAGGTGATGACGCGTACCGGCCGGCTCTTCGCCGTTCATCTCCACCAGAAACAGGTCGAGCTTTCCTTCCAGCAACAACCATATTTTTTCCGAATCGTGCAGTGCGAAGGGCACGGCAGGAGGAAGCTTTACAACCGTTCCCTGTTCATCCAGCCGGGTTATCGGGGTGGTGTCCATTGAGTCCAGGTCAGGCAGCTTCGATCATCCTTCGATACGGGCCATCCACGCGGATCATCTCTTCGTGCACGCCACGCTGCACCACTTCTCCGCCGTCGAGAACGACAATCTCATCCGCGTCGCGAATCGTGCTGAGCCGGTGAGCCACAATCAGGCAGGTACAACCGCGCCGGCGCAGGCAATCGTCCACGTGCTTCTCGCTATACGCGTCCAGGGAGCTGGTGGCCTCATCAAGGATTAAAATGCGCGGGTTATTGACCAGGGCGCGGGCAATTTCCAGGCGCTGCCTTTGGCCCCCGCTCATATTGCGCCCGCCTTCTTCTACCCAGAAGTCATAGCCATTTGGAAAGCTCGCGATCTCATCATGAATTCCGGCGTCGCGCGATGCTTGCACCAGAGCGGTTTGTGGGACCGTGGAGTCCCACATCGTAAGGTTTTCCCGCAACGTTCCATCGAATAGGAAAATATCCTGATCGACCATGGCCACTGAATTGTTCAATACCTTGCGAGGAATATCCCCGCGTGAATGGCCATCAAAAACCACCTCGCCCGACCATGGAGCATAGAGCCCGGAAACGATCTTAGAAACCGTCGACTTCCCGCTTCCCGACGCGCCCACAAGCGCTACGCGCTGGCCCGCCTTTACCGTCAGATTGAAATCGCGAATCAGCGGCGGCTCCAGGCGACTGTAACCGAAGGTGACATTCCTCAGCTCCAGGTGTCCTGCTAGTCGTTCGTGCTGATGATCGCCGGGCACCGGCATGGCGGGAGACGTGACCTCTGGATCGGTCGGATGCTTGAGCGTATCGTCCAGGCGGTTGATGTCCCCCTCGATTTCCTGCATCTTCCCGCCGACATTTACTAACTTGTTGACGGGATCAATGAAACTTGCCATCAGGCTCTGGAAAGCGATCAGCATGCCCATGGTCAGGAAGCCATTCATCACTCGCAAGCCGCCGAGCCCAAGGATCGCAGCGGTATTCAGACCAGTCAGAAAAGAGGGCAACGCGGAAAGAAATACCGAAGAAGTCCCAAAGCGCTGCTCCGCATTGACAACTTTTGCCTGATAGCCTGCCCAGCGAGCAAAGTAATCCGATTCCGAAGCCGAAGATTTCAGTGTTTCGATGATCTGCAATCCACTCATGGAAACGCCCAGCAAACATCCCTCCTCCTGCAGCAGATTACGATTTTCGTCGACCCGGCGGCGCTGCACCATCCTCAATGCCACAATGTTGATCGCCGCGATCAATATCCCAATGAGCGTTAAGAGGGCGTCGTATTGAATGAGCAGTGCGGCATAAACGCCAATGAGAAGAATGTTCACCAGATTTGTCGCTACTTGTCCGGCAAGTAGGGCAGCCACATCATCATTCAGCTGCAGGCGCGAGGCAACCTCGCCCGCGTAACGCTGGGCAAAAAATTCGGTCGGCAAGCGAAGCACGTGCCAGAAGAATTTCGCGGAAGAAGAAACCGAAAGCTTCGTCTCTACTTGCAATAACGAATCCTGCTGAAAATAAGTCAATAACGCTTTGACGATTGCGGCAATCGTCATTGCCAGCAGCAACGGGTTGAGCCAACTGGCAAGGCCGCTCACCAGGACGTTGTCGACATAAATCTTGAAGAATACCGGAATGACAAGGTTGGGGACCGCTAAACCCAGCGTCGCGAGCACCACATATAAAAGAGGTAGCCGGCTTCCCGGCAGCCGTGCGGCAAGCTGTTGGAAAACGGTCGGCCTTTTCCCACCCTTCTTAAAGGTCGCTTCTTTCTCAAAAACCAGCACGACCCCGGTAAACGACTCATCAAACTCCGCATCATCCACCGTTCTTCGTCCGCCGGCTGGATCGTTGAGATAAACCTTCCCGTCGCCAAAGCCCTCCACCACCAGGAAGTGGTTGAAATTCCAAAAGACGATCATGGGAAGCGGCAACTGCCGGAGTTGCGCTGGTTCCTTCTTGTAGCCCTTCGCCTTCAGATCGTAATTTCGTGCCGCTTTTACGAGGTTGCTGGCCTTGCTCCCATCTCGTGAAACGCCGCACGCGACTCTCAACTCTTCCAGGGGAACGAAGCGGCCGTAGTAGCCAAGAACAATGGCCAGAGCCGCCGCTCCGCATTCCACTGATTCCATCTGCAGCACGGTCGGAGTAACAACGCGCCGGCGCTGTTCTGGTGGAAGCGAAGGCGGCTTGCTCGCGACCGGCGGTTCGGGACTTGTGATGGTTGCTCCCATGCGATTATCCAAGCCCAGCTTTGCTCTTCATGTATGGGAACAGAAGACTCGCCGGAGATTGTTTGCGCGTGATCACTTGGACTATGCCGAGCGTTCCGCTCGTAATCGTGATAGCTGGCCCCCTCGATGATGACCACTTGAATCCGCTCTGCGTGTTTGCATCGCGCTCCAGGATCACTCGCAGCTCGGTGACCGGGCCCTCTTTCATGATGGAGTTGACCAGCGTCTCATTCTGAAAATTCCGCATCAGTGCATCAACGCTCGCAGGAAACTGCCCTACGTACACGACCTTCCCGCGAATAAAGCCGAATTCTTCCCGCCTGACCGTCGAAGGCGAGACTTCGGCTTCCATCCCCGGCACCACCGCCTTGGCCTGCAGTGAAGGCACATAGACCAGCACCTCCAGTTCGCTACCCTGGGGCTGAATCGCAAGAATCGGAGCACCCGCGGCAACCAGCGCTCCAGGTACAGCTTTCAGTTCGATCACCTGTCCTTCATAAGGGCTTACGACGCTCGAGCTCGTCTCCATTTCGTGTTCGAGCCCCGTTAGGTTGCGCTGAAGCTCGGCGAGACGTGACTGCATCTCCGCGTCAAACCTTTGCGGATCGGTACGCGCCGTATATTCATCGGCGTCGATCCGTTTGATCTTGGCCTTCAGCGTTTCAATTTCCCCATTAATGGCAACCACCTTCTGCTGGTCCTGAAGCGTCTGTTGTTTCGTGATCAGACCTTTGCCGAGAAGTTGGTCGTCCACCGTGATCTGTTCGGTGGCGATCTTGGCTTGCTGCTGCAGCTCCTGAATTTCGCGCTGCGCGTTGACTTCGTCGCGGGCCAACGCTTCTACCTGCAGATCAGCCCCCTGTTTCCGAAGTTGAAGGTTGCGTTCCCGTTCCCCGCGCACTTCTTCAACGGCCGAACGTGCGATCCGAATTTTTTCCAGCATCGCCGGCTCCGATACTCTTGCCACGACTTGGTTGGCTTTTACCAGGTCTCCCAAATTCACGCTGATGCTGGTCACCAGACCTGAACCGACCGTAACTACATTCAGTACTGTCCCGGCGCGGACAATAATTCCTGACCCGCTGACCTTTGTGTCGATGGAACCCGCGTATCCCCAAACAACCGTCGCGCCCAGAACGACGAATAATCCCGCCAGCGCCAGCCACCGCTTCGGTCCGGTGACACGCATGATGACGTCCAACTGCTCTGGCGAGGACAGCCGCTCCAGCGATGATTTTCGAAAGATGGTGTCACTCATATCATTCCTTCCCTGCAGGAACCATGCGGGCGGGATCGGGAACCGTCAGAAACACGTCGCGATCGATCGATTGCACCGCTTTGTCTGGTTCTACGATCGTGCCCGTGGCAAACCTAAGCTGCGTCAAAGCCAGGGCATAACTCAACCGCGCACTCACTTGCGATTCTTCCGCTTCCGTTAACCGGTCCTCCATGGTCAGCACGTCGACAAGCTGCCCTGCGCCCAGGCGATACTTTTCGCGCTCGCCGTCGAGCGCGGCTTGTGACGCTGCCACCGCCTCTTCCGCCTTCCGCAGTTGAAATATCGAGTTACGCACCCCTGCAACCGCGGTCACAACCGACGCCATGATATTCCGCGACGCCTCGAGGGTACGAAGTTGAGCTTGCCGCAAGTTCGATTGCGCTGTCGTTAGCGCGCCCAAGGCCGCGTCATTGCTCGGTGGAAACCTGTAAGTGATTCCGGCCGTCGCGTCCGGACCCCTCGCGGCATGCCCCGTAGAGCGGAAAAAATCCGAAACCCCGGTCCCCTCCTCCAAGCTCGCATAGCCTGAACTCAGATTGAGGGTCAGCTGCGGCTGAGTGCCATTCCGTGCCGCCGTAACCAGAGTCGATTGCTCTTTCTCCCGAGTTTTTGCGGCCAGGTAGTCCGCGCGCCGGGCCATTGCCAAATCGAAGTACCGCTGCAGCGAGTTCGCATCGATCGCCGCCAATGCAAGCCCATCGTCGCTGGGAAAATCCTCGGACGGTGTTTCAACCGCGGCCATCTGATCCACACCCAAACCCATGGCCAAAGCCAGCCGCTGGCGGGCAGCAATCACGCTCTG
>Ga0335077_10005396_pt1 | contig 15686 bp, 13 predicted proteins | sample Lox_Sample_31_FD_207151 | JGI IMG/M metagenome (GOLD analysis project Ga0335077, IMG submission 207151) | Soil microbial communities from Loxahatchee National Wildlife Refuge, Florida, United States - Lox_Sample_3.1 | ecosystem: Environmental > Terrestrial > Soil > Wetlands | place: USA... | reverse complement strand
GAATACTCACTCTCTGATCCCTTCAACTATGCGAGAAGCTACGGTTACCAGCCGTGGGATCGTAAGTTAATGTTCAACGTTTGGTTCACTTACAGCCCAGAGGCTTTCAAAGGACAGCACGGCGCACTGGGCCGGGTGCTCGGCGGCTGGACGTTTGCTCCTATCCTCGATATGGGCAGCGGGCTCCCGTTGGGCGTCTACGCTGGCAATGCGTATGCCGATGGATCACCCTATGACGGCGGACAGACGTTCGGCGGAATGGATGCTTCCAACTTCGGTTCCTACGACAACGCCATCAGCATGTGCGGCAATAGCTTCAGCAACAAGCGCCACAACAACGATATAAACTCGCTTAATTTCGGAAGCAACGGCTATGGCCCCACGCTGTTCGGGACCGATGCACAGGAGGGCACGGTCTACAACTGCTTCCGCAATCCCATCCTCGGAGTGGACAACGGTCACAACGGCGGAGTGGGTAATCTGCGCGGCCAGGCCTTCTGGAACGTGGATTTCAGCGTGAAGAAGAACCTGATGATCACCGAGCGAGTCAGTGCAGAGTTCGGCGCGGTCTTCACCAACATTTTCAACCACAACCAACTGTTTGATCCAACCAACTTCCTTGGCGATCCGGGCGACTTCGGCGCTCTGGAAGGCGAGGTCAACAATCCAAGGAAGATCGAAGTCGACCTGCGCATGCGCTTCTAACGCGGGTAGCTTCGAGCAGTCCAAGGGGAGAGCTGAAAAGCTCTCCCCTTTTTTGGCTCACCGCAATTTTGGTCGGCGTCATCCCGAACGCCCGCGTATTCACCAGCGGGCGGAGGGATCTCGCGTTTATAGACCTTACGGTTGGTGCCGTCGCACGCGAGATCCCTCGCTCCGCGAAGAAAAGCGCTTCGCTCGGGATGACCTCCTGAAAATTACTTACAGCGATTAGCGATGCGCCAATCCGTAACCGACGGCGCCGAGTGATCCGCCAATGTTCACGCAGGAAACGGCGCGCTCCAGCTTGTGATGGCCGGTCTTGTGGAAGAAGTAGCTGAGGCCCATCGATCCGGCAGCTTCGCCGGCGAAGTTCATCGCAAGCCCGGCGGTGGAACGTCCGAAGATGCGCACGAGCGGATTCAATTCCTGGCCGCCGCGCTGCAGGTTCGAGCGGGTAACGGCGAAATCGGCGGCGCTTGTAGCTGCCACCCCCGAGAACAGCGCCAGGTTCTCTTTGTCCAAGAAGCGGTGAGGCGTTTCAAACTTCGGCGTGCTCACGGCCACTGCCGGCGAGGCGACGGGCTCAATCGAGGGCGTTGGCGCATCAGGAATGGGTCCCTGAGCGAACAGAGCGCACGGGATACCCAAGATCAGCGTGGCAAGGAGGCTCGCACGGAACCAACCGGATCGAATAGACATAGATTGTTAGGAGCTCACTGCGGGAGAGGGGCTACCGGGGATTCCGCAATCCGGGGACCAGGCAAACAGCTGTGGATTAATTGCAAATAATTGAAAAATCGATTCTTAATATCAGGCCAACATTAGAAAGCCTAAGGATGTGCATTCTTTTTCACATCTGAGCCAGCACGGCGGCTTGTCGTGCCCCCGGGGACCAGACTCATTTCCGGTAAACCACGCCGTTCTTCATCACAAAACTGACGTTCTGGAGGACAGAAACATCCTTCAACGGATCTCCTGGAACGGCGATGATGTCGGCGAAGTATCCAGCTTCGAGCGAGCCGATCTGCCCATCCCAGCCGAGCAGCCTCGCGCCATGCAGCAAATCAGCCTGCAACACCGCTAACGGCGACATGCCATACTGCACCATCAGCACGAACTCGCGCGCCTGTGTGCCGTGAGGGAACGGGCCCACGTCGGAGCCAACGGCCATCGGCACTGCCGCGGCGAGCTGCTTCTTGAATTCCTGAACCTTGAGATCCAGGATCTGATGCTCGTGTGCACTTCGCTGCGGCGTCGCCGCATGCTCTGCGAAGTATTCGAAGATAGTGAAGGTCGGGACGGCGAAAATCTGCTTCTCCTTCATCAGCCGGATGGTCTCATCGCTCAGTTGGTCGGCGTGATCGATTGAGGCGACGCCGGCTTGCGCCGCGTAGAGAGTTCCGGGCTCTCCGGTGGCATGAACGGCGACGTGCCGGCCGAGCCGTGCTGCTTCTCTTACGGCGGCTTCCAGTTGCGGCTCTGTGTATTGGTACGGGGTGGAGAGCCGTCCATCTTTGATCGAATCCGGTCCAGTTTCATAAATCTTGATGAAGTCTGCTCCCTCCTTGAACTGCTGCCGCATGACCGAGACCAGTTCGTCAGCATCGTTGGCGTAGTCTGCGTTCGGCAATACGTGCTGCGCGGGGTTATAGCCGATCGCGTCTTCATGTCCGCCGAGGATGTTGATGGCGTTCCCGCTGATGCGCAGGCGCGGCCCGGGAATGCGGCCTTCGTTGATCGCGTCACGAACGGCAGTATCGGCCGAACCGGCGCCTTCGGTGCCCATGTCGCGCTCGGCGGTGAAGCCGGCCATCAGATCGTCGCGGGCTGCGAGGGTGGCCGTGATCGTGCGCTGCGGAACCGACTCCTGCACGGTCTGTAAATCTTCGGCGCCGGGATGCAGGAAGAGATGGATGTGCGCGTCGATCAGGCCGGGCAGCAAGGTGTGGTCTCCGAGGTCGATTACTTCAGCTCCGGCAGGATGCTTCACGGAAGTTCCAACTTCGGAAATGCGCTGGCCCTCGACGAGAATCTCGCCGGGCGCAATGATTTCCCCGCTTTTGATGTTCAGCAGACGCGTTGCATGAAGCACGATGGGATGCGGCTGAGGAGCGGGCGCTTGAGCAAAGAGTGGCAAGGCAAAGAAGAGAAGAAGAGTACAAGCGGTGAGCGGTTTCGCCATAACGCAGGCGATGGTATCACCGCGAATTGGCACACGCCAGAGTGGCTGTGATCAGAATCACCCAAGGCAGTTAGGCGGGTCACACCGTTTTTCAGTGCAGTTGGCGAAACTGAATCCACGGGTATGGACGACTTTGGGGTTCTCACAAACCGTAAACGCGCCATCATCGCCTTGATTCACTCCGTCGTTTTCCTGGGCGTGGCGGTCCATGGATTTTTGTCGGCAAAATTGGGAATCGCGCGACGGCCTGCTATTGGAGATTTTGTTCTAATCGGGATTTATTTGATCGTTGCGTCGATTCTGGCATGGCTCGTCGGCATCTCCCGCTGCGCGAAGGAGCGCATCTATTTTGCGCTGTGCACAACCAGCGCAACCTTCGGATTACTGCGCACAATTTTCGGAGACGCGACCATTCCCATTGCGCAATACATGCGAGTGATTATGTTGGGTACGGCTGTTGCCGTTGGAGTTTTGATCACGCGTTCCTTTTCCCGTACGCTGCCAGAACAAGCCCTTTCTGAATAAAAACACTTGGAAATAGAAACCGCCCGGGTTGGTGTTCCCGGGCGGTGTCCTCAGGAGGTCGGGCGAGGCCTCGACCCTTTATGACAGGAAGAATTCTTTCGTCAGTGTGGCCCAGTCTTCCTCGGGGAGGTGGGCAGTGATGTCGTCCACCGCGACTCCGCCATCCTGGGCGAGCGCAGACGCCATGGCGATTGGCATTCTCTTGCGCAGGCGCAGCGCGGAATCGTCCATCCACATGCGAGCCAGCGTGCCACCGAGCAGGTTGCGGAAGTTGATCTTCGAGTCAGGAGCTTGCACCGTCACCAGCCAGCCTTCGCCGAAGGGATCTTTCCGCGCGAGTTCAGGATTCTTCGCCACTGCGTCGTTGACGTCGGTGACCGTTCCTTCGATGGGCGAAACCATGTCGACCGACTTGCCGTCGCGGAAGATCGTCCAAATCTTCTGGCCCTGACGGACCCAGCGTCCGCGCTGCGGAAGCGTGATGCTCTCGATTTTGCCGATCAGCTTTGAGGCAAAGTCATCCATACCAACGCGGACCAGATCCGGGCTCTCGCTCAAGGCCCAAGTGTGGCCGGCATGGTAACGAAGATTATCAGGAACCTGAAATCCGGCGACCATGGCCGGAACCGGCCGGGGGGCCACTTCACGAAGGGCCTGCATTCTTACAGGTTGTTTCACGAGCTGTTTCTGACCGCGTACGTAATCAATTGCCAAAAAGATTGCGAATGTCAGCAGAACTAAAAGGACTGTCATAAATCACCTCGCCCGAATGATTTGATGAATCTCGCTTTTCTTAAAGGCAATCGCGAGGCCAAATCGAGTGCTTGCGTGCGGAGTCACTGCTGAGCGGGTGAATCTCCAGAAGACTGAACAGCATAGCAGCGAGGCGGCGGTTTTGTTGATTCTCGATGGGAAAAAACGCAGCAGTGCCGACCGCTGAGCTTCGCAACACGAAACCAGGTCCCTAAGGAACTCTGTTGATCGCGGGGACGTGCAAGGCTCCGAATCTCAGCTACTTGCGGGCCGCGAAGCAGGAGTGCGGCAATCTGCATCAGGCCATGCTGAAAATAACATCAGCGGCCTCAATTCCGCCGGAAAAACCTGTTGACCGGCGTCACGCTGACAGGTGACACGCGTCACGGATGAAAAATCGCTCAATATGGAAAATGTAGGCGTCTGAAGCTGCTGAATTTCGCGACAGCCTCTGCTCTGATGAGGTAAGCAGCTTGTGCGCCCGATTCCGTCTGCGGTTACGCCGGTAATCGCTCCCACCTTCCTCATTCAGCTCAGGCGTCGGTCGAAAGGATTTCCGGACGGTTGCGCACTCGCACGACCGCAACCGGAAGAAATCATTCATGAGTAAAGCACTCTTATATGACTCAACCATGTGCATCGGCTGCAAGCAATGCGAGCAGGCGTGCGCCACGCAAAACAATCTTTCATACGATGACACGATCGCATCAGAGGAGTACCAATCCGCTCACAAACTCACTTGCATTCTGACGCGCGGAGATAAGTTCATGCGCCGCCTGTGCATGAATTGCGAGGATCCCTCCTGTGCCTCGGTTTGTCCGGTCGGCGCTCTGAAGAAGACCGCGTTGGGGCCGGTTACTTACGATCCCTCGAAGTGCATGGGCTGCCGCTATTGCATGGTGGCGTGCCCGTTCAGCGTTCCGAAATACGAGTGGGGAAAGTTGTTCCCCAAAGTGCAGAAGTGCGTGATGTGTCCGGACCGTGTGGCGCAAGGCAAGCAGACCGCATGCGCGGAAATCTGCCCCACGGGCGCGACGAAATTCGGTGAGCGCGATGCACTGATCGCGGAAGCGCAGCAACGCATTCGCGAGAATCCGGGCAAATATGTCGATCACGTCTACGGTCTCGAGGAAGTCGGCGGGACCTCGGTGCTGCTGCTCTCGGCCGTTCCCTTCGAGACCTTCGGCTATCGCACCGACGTCTCGAAGGATCCGCTGCCGATGCTCACTTACCGCATCCTGTCGCACATTCCTGATTTCGTTCCGCTGGGCGGAATGGTGTTGGGGGGCGTCTGGTGGATCACGCACCGCCGCGAGGAAGTCGCGCTGGCCGAAGGCCGCCCGGCTGAAAAGAAAAATGGAGGAAAGCAATAATGGCCCGCACAACTTCATTCCGGCTCACATTCTGGAAGCTGGTCTTCCTGTTTCTACTGGCCGCAGGCCTGTACGCCACTTTTGTCCGCTTCGCGCAGGGCCTGGGCGCCTCCACAAATCTGAGCGATCGGTTTCCCTGGGGCATCTGGATCAGCTTCGATGTGCTCTGCGGCGTGATGCTCGCCGCGGGCGGGTTCACGCTCACGGCTGCGGTTCATATTCTGAACATCAAGCGGCTGCACTCGATTATCCGGCCGACAATCCTGACCGCATTCCTCGGATACATTCTGGTCTGCGCTGCATTGATGTACGACCTGGGCAAGCCCTACAACATCTGGCATCCGCTGATCATGCGCAACCCGCACTCGGTGATGTTCGAGGTGGCGTACTGCGTCATGCTCTACACCACAGTGCTGGCTCTGGAGTTCTCGCCGATCGTGCTGGAGCGCTTCAACCTGCAGAAGCCGCTCAAAGTGGTAAGGACAATTCTGATCCCGCTGGTGATCTGCGGAGTGATTTTGTCCACGCTGCATCAGTCTTCTCTTGGAACGCTGTATCTGATCGTGCCGGAAAAACTGCATCCGTTCTGGTACAGCCCGCTGCTGCCGGCGTTCTTCTTCATCTCGGCGATCGCGGTAGGGCTAGCCATGACCATCTTCGAGTCGTCGCTGAGCTCGAAGCATTTTGGACTGCAGCTCGAGCTGCCTGTGTTGCAGGAACTCGGACGCGTGCTGATCATTGTGCTCGGCGTGTACGCCATCCTGCGTTTCGAGGACTTGGCCAATCGCGGCGTGCTGAAGCTGGCTTTCCACCGGGGGTATGAGGCGTATTTCTTCTGGCTGGAAATTCTGCTGGCCATTGTTCTTCCGCTTGCATTGCTGCTGCAAAAACGAGTCCGCACCAGCGCCAACGGCCTCTATCTGGCGGCCGTGTCGACCGTGCTCGGATTCATCACCAACCGGATGAACGTCAGCATCACAGGATTTGAGGGATCGACCGGAGTCCGCTACTTCCCCAAGTGGACGGAACTGGCCGTCACAGGAATGATCATCGCGATCGGCTTCGCGGCTTTCGGGCTGGCGGTGAAGTATCTGCCGATTTTCCCGAAAGAAGCACTGATCCCAGAGGCCGTCGCAGAACCGGAGGCCGCCGCGGTGGGCAACGAGGCGGTGCTCACCCATGCCGGAGACTGAACGAACTCGAGTTCGCGGGCTGTTTTCGAACCAGAGACTCAGCGTAAAGCTGAACATTCTTTTGTTGAGCACCATGGTGGCGATTTTCGCGCTGCTCGGCTATTTGAATGTCCGGCTGCACCGGCAGCATCTGGAGCAGAACACGCTCGCGGCCGCGGAGCGAATCAGCGATGTGATCAAGCAAGGCACTACGGAGTACATGCTGCGCAACGATCGCGAGGGTCTTTACCGCTCGATTCAAACCATGGCTGCCGAGCCTGGGATCGAGAAGATCCGCATCTTCGATCAGGAAGGCAGGATTACCTACACCACCAACGCAGCCGAACAGAATCACATCGTCGATAAGACGGGCGAAGCGTGTTATGGCTGCCACGCGCAGTCGCAGCCTCTGGCGCGGCTGAACCGTCCCGATCGATTCCGCATCTACCGCAACGCCGCGGGCACTCGGGTACTGGGCATCATTACTCCCATTGAGAACCGGCCGTCGTGCTCGAACGCCACCTGCCATGCGCATCCGGCCGGGCAGCAAATCCTGGGCGTGCTGGACACCAATCTGTCGCTCGCCAAAGCCGATGTGCAACTGGCCGAGAGCAGCCAGCGCATGATCGCCTACACCGGTTGTGCCCTGTTGTTGATTGCGTTACTGAGCTGGTTCTTCGTATGGCAAGTCGTGGGCCGGCCGGTGAAGGCATTGCAGAGAGGCACCGAACATCTCGGTAATGGGAATCTCGGGTATCAGATTGAAGTGCAGTCTGCGGACGAGATCGGCGAACTGGCGCGCTCATTCAATGACATGAGTCGTCGGCTCGAGGCCGAACACAAGGTGAATGAATCGTGGACGCACACTCTCGAGCAGAGAGTCGAGCAGAAGACCAGCGAGTTGAAGCGCGCCCACGAACACGCACTGCACACCGAGAAGATGGCTTCCATCGGAAAGATGGCGGCGGTGCTGGCGCACGAGATTAACAATCCGCTCTCAGGAATCCTGACCTACGCCAAACTGCTGCGCAAATGGATCGATCATGAGGACGGCGGACGCAGCCGGATGCAGGATATCCGCGACGCGCTCGATCTGATCGTCTCGGAAAGCCGGCGCTGTGGCGATCTCGTGAAGAACCTGCTCACCTTCTCGCGCGCTACGCCCATGAATTTGCAGGCGACGAACCTGAATCAGGTGATCGACCAGTCGTTGCGCCTGGTGCAGCATCAGCTCGATCTCGCGGGAATTCAGGTGCAGGAAAAGCTCGAACCGTCACTGCCTCCAGTCCAATGCGATGGTTCGCAGATCGAGCAAGTGCTGCTGGCGTTGATCATGAACGCGATTGACGCCATGCCGCAGGGAGGGAACTTGTGGATCACGACCTCTCTCGCGCCTGAAACCAACCAGGTGCGAATCGTGGTTCGCGACGACGGCACCGGAATTCCGGCTGACGTTCTGCCGCGGATCTTCGAGCCCTTCCTCACCACCAAGGAGACCGGACGCGGCGTGGGATTGGGGCTGGCCATCAGCCACAGCATTCTCGAGCGGCACAACGGAAATATCGAAGTCCAGTCCGAACTCGGCCGGGGCACGACGTTCACGATCACGCTTCCCGGGAACGGCGAGGTAGCCGCGATTCGAGCACCAGAAATCACCGCAACTGCAAGCGGGAGGTAATGAAGTGGAGACTCAAGGCAAGCTATTGATTGTCGACGACGAACTGAGCGTTCGCGATTCGCTGGGAAAATGGTTTCGCGAGGAAGGCTACGAAATCGGCACCGCCGAGAGCGCCGGCGAGGCGCTGACGCGCATGGCGGAAAACAAGTGGGACATCGCCCTGCTCGATATCAAGATGCGGGGCACCGACGGCATCGAGCTGCAACGTCGTTTGCATGAGTTGGATCCCGACCTGATCGTCATCATGATGACGGGTTATGCCTCGGTTGAGACAGCGGTGACCGCGCTGAAAAATGGAGCATATGACTATGTGAGCAAGCCGCTCGATCCCGACGAGATTGCTCATTTGGTGAAGAAAGCCCTGGCGCATAAGCGAGCGGAAAAAGAGAATGTCCGCTTGCGGGAGGCGGTCGCCGAAGCGACGCGACCGGGAGATCTGATCGGGCAGAGTCCGGCCCTGCGCAAAGTCTGCGAGGCCATCGAGACCGTCGGACCGACCGACGCCAACGTCCTGATCACAGGCGAGAGCGGCACAGGCAAAGAGCTGGTAGTTCGCGCGATTCATGCCGCCAGCCTGCGACGTTTTCATCCGCTGGTGGCAATTCACTGCGGTGCGTTGACAGAAACATTGCTCGAAAGCGAACTGTTTGGGCATGAAAAAGGAGCCTTCACCGGGGCCCAGTACCGCAAGAAAGGAAAATTCGAGATCGCGGAAGGCGGCACAGTTTTTCTCGATGAAATCGGCGACATCAGCCTGAAGACGCAGACCGACCTGCTGCGCGTCCTGCAGGAGCGCGAGATCACGCGAGTGGGCGGAAACCAGGTGATCAAGGTCGATTTTCGTTGCGTCGCCGCGACCAACAAGAATCTCGAGGCAATGATCGAGGACGGTACTTTCCGCCCGGATCTGTACTATCGCCTGAACGTCTTCCACATCGAACTGCCCCCGTTGCGCGATCGACGGGAAGATATCCCACTGCTGGTCGAGCATTTCGTGCGTAAGTTCGCGTTAGCGATGAACAAGCAAATTACGCGCATCGCTCCCGCTGCCATGCAGCAACTGCAGCAGCAGCCCTGGATGGGTAACGTGCGCGAACTGGAGAACGCCGTTGAGCGCGCCATGGTCGTGGCGCAGGAGCCCGAACTGCGCGAGCAGGACTTCATCTTCAAGCAGCAAGCCGCGCCGACGCCCGAGGGCAAGAGCCTGGATGAGATGGAGCGGGCGCACATTCTCAGGATCCTCGAGGAATGCGGCGGCAATCAAAGCCGCGCGGCCGAGGTCCTCGATATTGACCGGGTCACGCTGCATCACAAGCTCAAACGCTACGGATGGACGCGGACTCCCGTCGAGACTCGGAATTAGAGCGAGGCCAGCGCTTCCCATGCACCTGCTGCAACTGCTTCCGGTTGGAACGGTCGATCTCTCGCTGCTCGAAGATCTGCAGGAAAACATCCCTGGCCGCCTGCATGTGCGCTGCGAAATTTCGCCCACCTCGCTCGACCTGACACCTTGTTACCATCCCGAGCGGCAGCAGTTCCATTCTTCGGAGTTGCTGCAGCGCGTGCAGCCACTCGTCCGCAAGCAGGATTGGCGCGTACTGGCGATCGCCGATGTGGACCTTTATATCCCGATTCTCAAATATGTTTTCGGCGAGGCTCAGTTAGGCGGGCCCTGCGCGCTGATTTCTGCGTACCGCTTGCGGCAGGAATTCTATGGGCTGGATCGCGATGATTCGCTCTTGCGCCAGCGACTGTTAAAATCAGCCGTCCACGAACTTGGCCATACCCTCGATCTGCACCACTGTCAGGACTATCAATGCGCCATGGCGTCTTCGCACGCGGTCGAATGGATCGACCTGCGGGAGAGTACCTTCTGCGAAGCGTGCCGGTCGCGGGTCGAGTCCAAGATTCCGTTCTTTGGAACGCGCTACGTTCTCGCCAGTCACAAAACTTCGCTGCCGTAGTACACTTTTCGCCATGACGACAAGACGCCTGTTCGCTCGGAATGTTGTCGGCCTGGCTTTCTTTCTTTTCTTCTTCACGTTGAGCGCCGTCGTGCTCGCGCAAACTGCTGCATCGGCACACAAGGCCGGGGTCGAACAACAGCCCTTTGGCACGCGGGAAGGGAGGCCCGTGACCTTGTACAAACTCACCAATTCTCACGGCGTAGAAGTCGATGCCATGAATTACGGCGGTATCATCGTTTCCATCCGCGTTCCTGATCGTAAAGGGCAGATGGCCGACGTAGTGCTCGGCCACGAGAAACTCGAAGGCTATATTCCCAACCCGCCATATCTCGGCGCGATTGTCGGGCGCTACGCGAATCGCATCGCCAACGGAACGTTCACCCTCGATGGCAAGACATACAACTTACCCAAGAACGACGGCCCTAATACTCTCCACGGCGGCACAACGCGAACGTTCGACAAAGTCGTGTGGGATGCCGAGCCTCTCAAGGGCAAGACCGGAGTCGCGCTCAGCTACCTGAGCAAGGACGGCGAGGAAGGTTTCCCGGGAAACTGCAAGGTGAAGGTCACCTACACGCTCACCGATGCCAACGAACTCGTGATCGATTATGAAGCGACCACCGACAAAGCCACGCCCATCAATGTGAGCCAGCATAGCTATTTCAATCTTGCGGGTGAAGGCACGGGCGACATCCTCAATCACGAAATCATGATCGACGCCGACCGGTTCACGCCAGTGGACAAGAATCTGATTCCGACAGGCGAATTGCGGCCGGTGAATGGGACGCCGTTCGATTTCCGGAAGTCGACGAAGATCGGCGCACACATCGAAGACAAGTATGAGCAGCTGGAGCTCGGCCACGGTTATGACCACAATTTCGTAGTCAACCATCCTCGTGGGAATCCGAATGGCCTCGTGCTGGCGGCGAAGGTTTTTGAACCAACCACAGGACGCGTGCTCGAAGTATTCACCACCCAGCCCGGCATTCAGTTCTATACCGGCAACTTCCTTGATGGGACGATCACCGGCAAAGAAGGCCACGTCTACAAGCGGCGCTACGGCTTCTGCCTGGAGACCCAGCACTTTCCGGATTCGCCGAATCATCCGGACTTTCCCAGCACGATCCTGAAGCCGGGAGAGGCGTTCCATCAGAAGACGGTGTTCAAGTTTTCGGCGAGGTAGTGACGAGTTGTTATTACACAGTTGGGATCAGACGAGTGCGTGCGGGTGTCCAATTGGGTATGCGTGCGTCACATGGTTTGGCATTTAGCGCGCTCCTTTTCGTTCTAACCGCTTCCGCGACTGCGCAGGAAGCGTACTTTCCCAAAAATGCGCTTGGGCGCGACGTGCGAAGCGATCAACGCAAGGCAATGTGGTATTCGCATGAATTGAAGGTCCTCGGGGAGCCTTCATTTTTTAAGCTAGCCAACAATCCGTCGTCGGAATCCTACAGGTTTTTGTGGCTTCGCACCTTTCATCCCCCGATTGCAATCCGCCTCGATCTGCAAGCGGACGGAAGCGGGATTTTGACGACGAAGACCGCAAATGGGGAAGCAGGATTTCCTTACACCGTCAAGCAGCTTGCGAAGTCTGGCTCACGCACGATAGAGCGTGAACGGATCCAGGCGTTGCTCGGCCGCCTAACTAGAGCTGGCTTTTGGTCCCTTCCACCAGAGACTTACGATCAAACTGGAACGGATGGCTCTCAATGGATTATCGAAGGCATCAAGCAGGGGACGTATCACTTTGTCGATCGCTGGTCTCCAGACGAAGGATCAGTCCGTGAATTAGGGCTGATGTTCATTTTCGACTTAGCACAGATGAAGATTCCAGAGGATCAGGTGTACTGAGGCCTACTCTCCCCTTAACTCCTCTACCAGCGCTTTCTCCACTTTCTTCTGATGTTCTACGCTGAGCTTCTTTCCTCCTGACGTCAGATAGAACGTGTCAATCGCCATCTGGCCTTCGGTATCGATCAGCGCGATCTCGATATTGCATTGCTGATGCGAGAAGCACGACGCCATGCGGTGCAGCAATCGCGGACGATCCTGCGCGATGACCTGCACGATCGTCGTTGTCGCAGACGACGAATCGTCGAATTCAATTTTCGTCTCCACCTTTACCTTCGCAATCGCGCCCTTCTCCGAGCGCTGGCGATCGCGCAGCATCTTGTCGAGATCGGCTTCACCCATCAGAACGCTGGCCACACTGCGCCGGAAACGATCCCACTCGGAAAGGTTCAATTCCAGGGTGCGGAAGCGGTCGGTGAAATAAAGCGTGTCAACGACAGTTCCCGCCTCGTTTGAAAATGCGTTCGCCTTGACGATGTTCATCCCCCAGGCTGCGAGAACTCCGGCGAGCTTGGCGAACAGGAATGGACGATCTCCCGTGACCAGGGTCAGCTCGTACCAGTGGCGTCCGCGTTTCAATTCGACCTGCACCGGATCGCGGCCAAGCTCGTCGGCCATCTGCATGTGGCGCATGACTTCTTCCGCGGTGTGTACGAGCAGATAGCGCTGCGGGAATCCTTCGAGAAACTGCTTGAAGTTCGCGCCGGTGACGGGGGCTAGCGTCCGCAGGCGCGTGAGCTTCTCGTTATTCAGATCGGCGTGGACGCGCTGATCCGCGCTGCGGTTGAGATGGTTTTCCGCGGCAATATAGAGCTGCCAGACGTTTTCAGCCTTCCACGGCGTCAATGCCTCCGGATTCACCGCCTTAATGTCGGCGTAAGTGAGCAGGCAGAGCATCTTCAGCCGCTCAGGAGTGCCCATCTTTTCGGCGAATGCCGCTACGGTCGCGGGATCGAAAATATCGCGGCGCAAAGTGGCCGAGAGTTCCAGATGATTCTGAATCAGAAATAGGACTTCTGCGCGCTCTTTCGGGTCGACGTCGAGCCGATCCATGGCGCGGTTGGCAATTTCCAGACTGGCTACGACGTGATTGTCGGTGGGAACACCTTTTCCGGTGTCATGAAGAAGCAGCGCGAGATAAAGCAGTTCGGGATCCTCTAACTCGCTCAAGAGCTCGGCGTAGCGCTTGTCCCACTCCGATTGCGACTGCTTCAGTCGATGCAGGCACTCAATCGCGAGAAAAGAATGTTCATCTACGGTGAAGCGATGATAGAAATCGCGCACCACCAGCGAATCGATCACTTTCAATTCCGGGAGCAAAAGGCCAAGCAGGCGCAGCGACTGCATGGCGCGAAGCGCGTCAGCGGCATGAGGCTGCAAAAGAGTCTCCTGCAAATACAGCCACAATTCTGCGCCACGCGGAGGCGTAGCCGCCAGCGCCGGAAGAGCCTGTTCAATCCGATATTCGGTGGTCGCGCTCAGCTTCAGGCCGTGGTGCGCCATGAAGTGAAAGAGCCGCAACAGGACTTCGGGATCCTGCAGCGCGGAAGGCTGCTGCAGAAAAATCAAACCGTCCACAACAGAAAAATCTGGCGTCGTGAGCCGGGAGCGCCAGCTCTGCACTTGGCGATAGAGTGCGGACCAAGCTTCAGGGATTTCTTCCAGCAGTTGCGTGACGGTGCGCTGGACGGCGCGGGCGTGCCCGAAATAAATGCGCATCCAGTCGGCGGCGGAAAGCTCGGCGGCGTCGGCAGCGCCAACCTTGCGCGCAGCTGCTTCATCCTGAGCTTCCCAGCTGAGCGTGTTGTCGTCGCGTCCGTAGCGGAAATGCAGGAAGCAGCGGGCAGACATCAGGAAATCCAGCGCGGCTTCGAGTTGCTTGCGAACAGGAGCGCGCAACGAACTCGCATCCGGCCAGTCGTGGAGCTTGTCGATCGCAGAGATGAGGGCGAGCCAGTTGGCGACATTGACATCGCGCAGGCCGCCGGGAGCCTCTTTTAGATTCGGCTCGAGATGATACAGGGTCATGCCGTGTTTGGCGTGACGCTCACGCGTAACCTCGGCGAGCCCCTGCAGCAGGGCGCGCGATTCGCGCATCACCAGCTTGGGGATGACTTTATCGTGCAGCTTGCGGAAGAGATCACGATCGCCCGCGAGATATCGGCAGTCCAGCAGGGAAATTGTGAACTCAGTGTTATTCGGATCGTAGCGGTCGCATTCAGCCAGCGTGCGCGTGGCGGGGCTGAGCTTCAGACGCAGGTCCCACAGCTCCTGCGAAAAGCGGCGTACCGGATCCTTATAGTCTTGTTCGGCGTCGCGATCGCCGAAAAGAAAAAGGATATCGACATCGGAATAGGGGAAGAGCCAGCCGCGCCCGAAGCCGCCGGTCGCGAGGAGCGTGAAGTTGGCAGGCTTTGTATCGTCCGAAGAAACCAGATCGTGCCAAAGGCGGGAAAGAATGTCTTCCACCAGGCGGGAGCGCTGGGCCACGGCGGCGCGACCATCGCCGTTCGCGGCAAAATCGCGCTGAATGCGACCCGACTCGTCGTTGAGTGTGCTGCGCAGTTCCCCGACCAATGAGGACGCCGCCATCTTGAAATCATTCTCCCCGATCGGTCAGCAGATCCGATTCAGCCCACATGCCTGATCGACCGCTCATCATGCCTTCCGAAAAAGGCGACGGGGGAGGCTATCTCACCAGATCTCTTTTGCCTTTGCGTCCTGATCGTGTTTCTACAGCGCCCCTTCACCGCGCTCATCGTTGCGTATGCGGATGGCTTCGTCAATGCGAGAGCGGAAAATCTTGCCATCGCCGATCTTGCCGGTCCGCGCCGCGTTCAAGATGGCCTGTTCGGCCTTCTCCACCATGGCATCGGGCAACACCAATTCGATCTTCGTCTTGGGTATCAGATCGACGCTATATTCCCGACCCCGATAGACCTCAGTATGCCCCTTCTGCCGGCCGTGGCCTCGGACCTCGAGCACGGTCATGCCCTCGACTCCAATTTCGTGCAGGGCATTTTTCACAGCATCCAGCTTTGAATTTTGAATGACCGCTTCGATCTTCGTCATGATGTTTGCAAGTCCTGTTGTGAAATCTTCAAGCGGCTCGCGCGGCCGGCTAAACCTTACCACCCGCGATCATGCCGGCGTTTCCCAATAGTACCCCTCTTCGCCGTGTTGGGAGAGATCTAGTCCCTGCATTTCTTCCTCCTCCGTTACTCGCAAGCCAATGGTCACATCGACCAGCTTCAGGATGATCAGCGTACCCACGATGGCCAGCACCCAGGCGATTGCGACTCCAACCAACTGATTTAGCAGTTGGTGCGCATTGCCTTCCAGCAGGCCGGAGGCTAGCGTGTTGCCCTGCGCATCCTTGAAGATGGGGTTGACCGCGCTCACTGCGAAAACGCCCGTCAGGAGTGCGCCCAGCGTTCCGCCCGCGCCGTGAACGCCAAAGGCGTCGAGCGAATCGTCGTAGCC
>Ga0335077_10005395_pt1 | contig 15690 bp, 16 predicted proteins | sample Lox_Sample_31_FD_207151 | JGI IMG/M metagenome (GOLD analysis project Ga0335077, IMG submission 207151) | Soil microbial communities from Loxahatchee National Wildlife Refuge, Florida, United States - Lox_Sample_3.1 | ecosystem: Environmental > Terrestrial > Soil > Wetlands | place: USA... | reverse complement strand
CGCGGCAGTACCTGGCTGCGATCGCCCGCGCGCGGTCGGAAATGAAGTCCGCGGCCTGAAAACGCGGACACCGGCTGCTGTTTTAAGACCAAAAACTGCTAAACTGAACATCGCATATGGCTATCAGCAAAGATCTGCTGGAGATCCTCGTGTGCCCGTTGTGCAAGGCTACGGTTGAACTCAAACCCGATGGCAGCGGGCTGAAATGCGTTCAATGCCATCGCGTTTATCCCATTCGCGACGACATCCCCGTGATGCTGATCGACGAAGCGCGCATCGAGGAGTAGCCGCGCGCCGGGCATGAGTTCTGTTCTTGAACGCGTTCCGATCGGCGGGCGAGTTGCCGTGATCCGGCTGCGCTCCATGGGGGACTGTATTCTTACCACCCCCGCTCTCTCTATTCTGAAACAGGCCCGTCCGGATCTCTCCATCTCTGTGGTTGTGGAAGAAAGATGTCGAGCGCTGTTCGAAGAAAATCCGGATATCGCCGGCATTTTTCCGCCGAGCCGGCGGGCGCTTCGCAACTGGCGCCCGCACCTGTGCCTGAACCTGCACGGAGGCGGATCGAGCGCAGCGCTGACGGCTCTTTCCGGGGCGCGCTGGCGGGCGGGTTTTGCGCATTTTCAATATTCAGCGATTTACAACGTCAGGATTCCGCGGGCGCAAGAGATTCTGAGCGTGGATCGGAAAGTCCATACCGCGGAGCACCTGGCATCGGCGGTGTTTTACCTGGGAGCGGAGAAGGTCGAGATTCCACGATCCAGGCTATTCGTCACGGGTCCAGCACGGGCGAGAATGCCTGTGCTGCCGTATGCCGTGATTCATCCGAAGGCCGCGGCGCCGGAGAAAACCTGGGCCGCCGAACGTTTTGTCGAAGTCGCGTCGTATCTGGAGGACACCCTCGAAGTGGAGCCGGTCTTCGTCGGCGGCACCGGAGAGGACCTCTCGGCCTTCCGGCGTTGGCGCACCATGCCGGGAGCGCCGCTCGCCGAGCTGAAATCTCTCATCGCCGGGGCGGCGCTATTCCTGGGAAATGATTCCGGCCCCGCGCACTTGGCGGCCGCGTTCGGCGTGCCGGTGGTGGTCATCTTCGGCGCGTCGGACCCGGTGATCTGGGGCCCCTGGCGCACGCCGGCGGAAACGCTGATCGGGCGCAACGGCATCGCCTCGGTCAGCGTCGGTGAAGTCATGCATGCTTTAGAGCGTCTGCGGGTGCGCGTATGAAGGAACTCCTGCGCCTGCTGGCTTACGCGAGGCGGTACTGGTTTTTCCTCACTGTCTCCATCGTGCTTATGGCCGTGGTCGGGGCGGCGCACGCCTCCATCGCTCTGCTGATTGGCCCTATTTTCGACCGCGTGCTGAATCCGGCGTCACCGGATGCCCCCGTCCGGTTGTTTACCATCCCGATCTTCGAACGGCCTGTCTACCTGGATCAGCTCGCGCCGGCCGGCATGCACAATATCTGGAGCATCGTCGGTTTCGCGATTCTCTTTGTGTTCGCGGTCAAAGGGCTTTGCGATTACCTGGCGAATTACATGATCAACTACGTCGGCTTCTCGGCGGTGACCGACCTCCGCAACCAGGCGTTCGAAAAAGTGCTGCGCCACGGGTCCGAGTTTTTTGAGGCGAACTCCACCGGCCGGCTGATGTCCTCGATCATGAACGATATCGAGAAGATTCAGGTCGCCACTTCCCATATTCTGGCTGACCTGCTGCGCCAGAGCTTCGTAGTGCTGGGATTGTTGTTTGTGGTCCTGCACAAGGATTGGAGGCTGGCCCTGGTCAGTCTCGTAGCCATGCCTTTGATTCTGATTCCGACAGCGCGCATCGGCCGGCGCATTCGCCGCACCAGCCGCCGCACTCAGGACCATGCCGCCGAGGTCAATCAGATCCTCCAGGAGACTTTCGGCGGGCATCAGGTGGTGAAAGCCTTCAGCAGCGAAATCTATGAATCGCGCCGCTTCCGGGATGCTTCGCGGCGGCTGCTTCGCAGCAACTTACGCTATGTCCGCCAGCAGGCCATTTCCTCTCCGCTCATCGAAATGTTCGGGGCCCTGACGATTGTCGGCCTGTTAACTTACGCCCGCGCCCAGATCAAGACCGGAGCGCTGACGGCCGGCGACTTCACCAGTTTCGTCATTGCCTTGCTCATGATGTACGAACCGCTCAAACGCCTCACCGGCATTCACAATATCTTCCAGCAGGCCATCGGCGCATCGCAGAAAGTTTTCGAATACCTGGACCACCCGGTCGCCATACAAGACCGGCCTGGAGCCACAAGGCTCCTTTCGTTTGAGCACACCATCGCCTACGACGGCGTCACATTCCGTTATCCAGGCGCGAACGGTTTCTGCCTGGATTCTATCCGGCTCGAGGTGAAAGCGGGCGAGGTGGTAGCGCTGGTGGGTCCCAGCGGCGCGGGGAAATCGACGCTGGTCAACCTGCTTCCCCGGTTCTACGACGTGGCTGGGGGCGCCGTGCGCATTGACGGACGCGACGTTCGCGACATCACGCTGGCTTCGCTGCGCGACACGGTCGGTTTGGTGGCCCAGGACACGTTCTTGTTCAACGATACTGTCGCGAACAACATCTCGTATGGCCGTCCGGAGATCCGCCGCGAGCTGGTGCGCCGCGCGGCCCATAACGCGCTGGCCGACGAATTCATCGAACGCCTGCCGCAGGGTTACGAAACGGTCATTGGCGAGCGCGGCGTCAAGCTGAGCGGAGGCCAACGGCAGCGCATCGCCATTGCGCGCGCGCTGCTTAAGGACGCTCCCATTCTGATTCTCGACGAGGCGACCTCGCATCTCGACACGGAGTCGGAAATGCTGGTCCAGCGAGCGCTGGCCAACCTGATGGCGGGGCGCACCGTCATCGTGATCGCGCACCGGATTTCGACTATTCGGCGTGCCGATAAAATCGTGGTTATGGACCGGGGGCGCATCTCCGAAATCGGGACGCATGCGGATCTGGTGATCGGCGGCGGCATCTATCAACGGCTTCACGAGCTCCAGTTCATCGAAGCGGGAGCGGCGGTGGATCTGTGAGCGTGCGCAGCATGACCGGGTTTGCGCAGGTGCGGAAGAGTCTCCGCGAGGGCGAGATCGTGCTGAGCGTCAAAAGCGTCAACCACCGCGGGCTGGATATGCACGTCCACTTGCCGCCGGAGATGGATGCATTCGAAAGCGCCGTTCGCAAATCCATCAAGAGTCGTGTGGCGCGCGGGCATTTGCAGCTCAACGTCAACTGGAACCGCACCGACGGCCTCCGATCCGACTCCAGCCTGAACCGCCCTCTGCTGGAGGCGTATCTGGCAGCCTTCCAGCAGGCGCAGCGCGAGTTCCAGCTCGGGGGCACGCCTGACCTCAACGTGGCCTTCCGGGTGCCGGGCATGTTTCGCGCGGAAGTCCCGCCCGAGCTGGGTGAGGCGTTCGAAGCGCCACTGGTAGCTTGCGTCGAGGAAGCGCTGGATACGCTCAACCGCTTTCGGGCACGCGAAGGCGGCGAGATCGCCGCCGAGATCCTGGAGCGGAGCCAGGCGATCCGCCAGACCGCCGGCCGCATCGAAGAGATCCGCTCCGGCGCGCTGCCCGCGTTTCAAAGGCGCTTGCAGGAACGGCTGGCGGAGCTGCTGCGCGGTTCGAGCGTAGAGGCGCAGCGGCTGGCCCAAGAAGCGGCCTTGCTGGCCGATCGCAGCGACATCAGTGAAGAGGTGATCCGGCTCAAGACGCACGCCGGCGAACTCGAGCAACTGGTCCGCAAGGGTGGGGAAATCGGCAAGAAACTCGATTTTCTCCTGCAAGAAATGAATCGCGAAACCAACACTATTTTGTCGAAGACCGGAGGGCTCGGAGATCTGGGTTTGACCATCACGGAACTGGCTCTGGCCGCCAAATCGGAGATCGACAAGATTCGCGAACAATCGCTCAACCTGGAGTAGCGCGCTGACCACGGTTTTTATCATCTCGGCGCCCTCGGGATCGGGAAAGTCCACGCTCGTCGCCCGGCTGCTGGCGGACGTGCCCGGTCTGAAGTTCTCGGTCTCCTATACCACGCGCGCACCGCGCGGCCATGAGCTGCCGGGCCAAAGCTACCACTTCATTTCCAGGAGCGAGTTCGAAGAGCGCCTGGCTCGCGGCGAATTTCTGGAGCATGCCGAGGTGTTCGGCAATTATTACGGAACGCACGTGGGCGTTCTCGAAGACGCCCAGTCGCAGGGCAACGACCTGGTACTCGACATTGACGTGCAGGGTGCGGCACAATTAAAGGGTAAGCTTCCGGAAGCTGTCACCATCTTTGTTCTGGCGCCGTCCCGGGAGATTCTGGAACAGCGCCTCCGATCTCGCAGTGAAGACTCCGATGCCGTCATCAAACGACGCTTGCACGATGCGGCCCTGGAGATCCGGAACTACTGCTTATACGATTACGTCGTGATCAATAACGACTTGAGTGAATCCGCATTAACGCTCGCCGCCATCGTGCGGGCCGAGAGGGTTCGCCGCACCAGAATGGAAGACCAGATCCGGCCCATTCTGGCCACATTTCCAAATCATTTTTGAGAGGTATCATGGCCGACCGCACCCCGAAAAATAACGCTCACTGCACGATCCCAGACGATCCCGAGCAGAGCACCTACCGCTTCATCATCGTCGCCGCGAAACGCGCGCGCCAACTGCAAGGCGGTTCGCGTCCGTTTCTCCCGACCTCGTCGAAAAAACCGACGGTCATCGCCACCGAAGAGGTGCGGCGCGGGCTGGTGAAGTACGAAATCCCCGGACTCACTCCTCCGGCCGAGGAGCCGGCGGCGGAAACCATCTAAGTGTCCGCGCAAGGCCGCGACGGCGAAAACCCGAAACCACAGTCCGTGGTGCTTGGTGTCGCCGGCGGCATTGCGGCTTACAAAGCCGCTGAACTGTGCCGCTCTCTTGTGCAGCGCGGCTTCGCCGTGCAAGTCGTCATGACAGCCGCGGCCCGGGAATTCATACAGCCGCTGACCTTCGCCGCACTCACGGGGAAGAAGGTGATCACCGGGCTGTTCTCTTCCTCCAGCTCTGAAGAGACGCTCGCGAGCGCGGTGGAGCACATCGCCGTGGCCCAGGAGAACGCCTTGCTCGTCGTGGCGCCGGCTACCGCCGACGTGCTGGCCAAATTCGCGCACGGCCTGGCTGACGATTTTCTGACGACTCTATACCTGGCGTTCACCGGGCCGGTGGTGCTAGCGCCGGCGATGAACACCAACATGTGGACGCATGCGGCCACGCAGGCCAATCTCGATATCTTACGCGCCCGGCGTCACAAGATTGTAGATCCCGAAGACGGGTTCCTGGCCTGCGGTATGATTGGCCCCGGCCGGCTGGCGGATCCCGAGCGCATCGCGGACGCCGTTGCCGCCGAACTCAACCAGCGGCGCGACCTCGAAGGCGAAACCGTGCTGATTACCGCCGGACCGACGCAAGAGCCGCTCGATCCCGTGCGATTCATATCCAACCGTTCGAGCGGCAAGATGGGCTACTCGCTCGCCGCCGCAGCCGCGGAGCGCGGCGCAGAGGTGGTGCTGGTTTCCGGTCCTGTGAGCCTGTCTGCGCCCGGCGGCGTTACACTGGTCTCTGTCCGAACCGCCGACGAGATGCGGGCCAGGGTCTTCGAGCACCTGGAACGCGCCACGATTGTGATCAAGGCCGCCGCCGTCGCCGACTTCCACTTGTCCCATGTGCCTCAGCAGAAAGTAAAGAAGACGGCCGCCAAGCTATCCCTCGAACTCGACCCCACACCGGATATCCTGGCCGAGTTGGGCCGCAACAAGCAGGACCGGCTGCTCATCGGATTCGCTGCCGAGACCGAAAACCTGGAGCGTGAAGCCCGCCGCAAACTGGAGACCAAGAACTGCGACATGATCGTGGCCAACCTGGTGGGCCGCGATGAGGACGTAGGCTTCGAGTCGGACCAGAATGAGGTCACGCTGGCGTTGCGCACGGGGGAGCTGATCCGATTGCCGCGCGCTTCGAAACGCGAGATCGCCGACCGCATTCTGGACGAAGCCCTGAACGTCCGCCGCGCGCTGGCGGCTTCCCGCTGATGGACCCTGAACAGTTACGCCAATATCTGAGCTTCTATCAGGACCTGGGATTTACCTCGCTGTATCGGAGAGAGCGGAAAGAAGCGGCGCCTCAGGAGCTCGAAGAACAGGCGGCAATGCCTATTCTGCCTGTGGTCCCTCCGCTCGCGCCAGAAGGCGAGACGCTCGAGCAAATCCGGGCGGATATAGGCGACTGCCGGCGCTGCCGCCTGCATGAAGCGCGTCACAGCATCGTGTTCGGCTCGGGGAATGAGCAGGCGAAAGTGGTGTTTGTGGGCGAGGGTCCCGGCGCCGATGAAGACGCCCAGGGTCTTCCTTTCGTCGGCCGCGCCGGCCAGTTGCTGACGCAGATGATCGAAGGCACCGCCAAACGCGAGGGGATTCCCCTGCTGCGCAGAGATGTCTACATCTGCAACGTGGTGAAGTGCCGGCCTCCGGAGAATCGCACTCCCGAACCGGACGAAATGGAAATCTGCGGGCAGTTTCTCTTTCGCCAACTGGTGGCCATTCATCCGAAGGCCATTTGCGCCCTGGGAGCGACCGCCGCCCGCGCGCTGCTCGGCCGCAAGGAAGGCGTCACCCGGCTGCGGGGGAACTGGTACAAGTGGCGCGACATTCCCCTGATGGTGACCTACCATCCCTCCTACCTGCTGCGCCCGTACAACCAGGACGCCAAGCGCGAAGCCTGGGAAGACCTGAAAAAGGTCCTGCACTTCGTGTACGATTAGCCGGGATCAGGTCTGCTGCGGCACGGCGACGGTGATTCGTGTCTCATCCTTGGGCATGGCGATCCAGGCGACGATGTAGGCGATTAAACCGACGCCGGTGAAGAGCGCGACGATAATCCAGAGGATGCGCATGAGCGTGACGTCGACCTCGAAGTAACGCGCAAAGCCGGCGCAGACCCCTGCAATCTTTTTGTCGTACATCGGCCGGCTCAAGCGCCTGGGAGGAGTCACCTGCGGGACGGCCGGCGCGCCGGTAGCCTTTCCGCAACGCGAGCAGAACGCGGCGTCGTCGGTCATTTGCAGCCCACAACTCGTGCAGAACATATCCTTCCCCGTCACAAAATATTACGCAATAACAGAGATTAAAGTTCAGCGCAAGTAAAAAAGACTGAGGCGCGGGAGCTTCTGGCGCTCCAGCAGACGCCTTTCCAGGTACTGTTTTTCGAGCAATCCAAGTTGCGGGGCGCTCATTTTGCTGCGGTACGGCCGCAATTCCGTGTCCAGTTCCTGGCGCGCTTTCAGCAGCTCGTCGTCGGTCGCGGCGGCGCGAGCCACCGCCAGCATCTTTTCTTCCAACACGGTGAGGCGCTGTTCCAGCCGCTCCAGATCGCGCGCGTACTCTTCAATTTCCAGCGCCAGCGTATCGAGTCCATCCGCAATGTCCGCATAGGCCGCGTTGCCGGTTTGCCGCAGCAAGGCGGCGTTAGCACTCAGATAGCCGCGCAGTTCCTCGGCGGTGTAAATGCTGACAGCAGATTCCCGTTCGGCTCGCGTCCCGGCCATCTGCTGCGCCTCCGTCAGCACCGCCTGGGCGCAGAAGGCCAGCGCATTCACTTTCTGCGTCTTGGATTTCCGGCCGCGCCATCTCTCGAAGGCTGTGTCGATGCCGCGCAACACGGCTTCGAGCGGCACGCCGGCGTTCTTCCAGCTTTCGAGCAGCGCCCAATCGAGCGGGGACAGCAGAAACAGTCCCGTGCCCCGCGCGCGCTGAAAGTGCTCTTCAACCTCGGTGAAATAGTTGAAGTAGTTGAGCGGCCCGTTCTCTTCGCTCACGCGCGATGCTTCTGTTCCCAGATCAGGCGCAGCCCTTCGAGCGTCAAATACTCGTCGACGTGCTGCACGTAGGTGGATCCGCGAGCGATGAGATTCGCCTGGCCGCCCGTGGCGATCACTTTCGTCGCGGACCCCAGCTCGTCAATGAGGCGCTTGAGAATCCCGTCGATCATGGCGAGCGAACCGTAGTAAAAGCCGGACTGCAAGCACGCAACCGTGTTCGTGCCGATCAGCTTTTCCGGCTCGCGAAACGCCACCATGGGCAGCCTTGCCGTTTTGCTGAACAGCGCCGCGATCGAGATCCCGATCCCTGCTGTGATCACGCCGCCCAGGTACTCGCCTTTGGCCGACACGACATCGAAGTTGACGGCGGTTCCCAGATCCACAACCACGCAGGGACCGCCGTATCTGGCAAAAGCCGCCAATCCATTCACCACGCGGTCCGCGCCGACCTCGGCCGGCTGATCGACCCGCATCGTGAGCCCCGCGTCCGCGGGATTCACAAACAATGCCTCGCTCCCGAAGTACCGCGGCGCCATGGCCGCCAGCGAAAGATCCAGGGGCGGCACCACGCTCGAGATGATCACGCCGTCAATGCGCCCTATATCCTTGCCGGAGAGAGCGAAGAGATTCCGCAGCAGGATGCCCCACTCATCCGCGGTCTGGTCGTGAACCGTCCGCAGCCGCCAGTTCGCCACCAGCTTCGCATCATCAAACGCGCCAATGGTCAGGTTCGTGTTGCCAACATCAAGTGCCAATAGCATCGCTGCGCTGGATCCGCCTTTGCCTTCAGTCTACCGGGCGCACGCCGCCCGCCAGTACCAGGCGTTCGCTGCCGTCGTCTTGGCGAACAATTAAGAAGCCCGAAGGACTGAGCCCGGCCGTAGTTCCTTCCAAAATGTCGGCGCCCTGGTCCACCTTGACGCGCTTATTGCGCGCGTAGCTGGAACGCTGCACAAACATGCCAAGAATCGTATCTTTGCCGTCCCCGGCGATTAACCCGCAATACCGATCGACGGCGCCCAAGAGCGCGATCAGAAGATGCTCGCGGGAATACATCCGGCTCGAAACAATTCTAAGCGAAGTCGCCTCACCCGCGATTTCCGTAGCAAAAACCGTATGGTTCACATTCACGCCGATGCCTGCCACGGCCGCGGAATCGCTGAGTTGCACCAAAATGCCCGCCACCTTGCGGTTCTCCAGCATGACATCGTTCGGCCAGCGAAGATCACAGATGAGGCCCGAGACCTCTCGAATCGCGTCTGCCGCCGCCAGACCCAACGCGAGGGTGAGCACCGGAAGCACATCCGCGCGCAACTGCGGCCGCAGCACGATGGACACATAGAGACCGGAGTTCGCTTCCGAATGCCATTGGTGGCCGTGCCTTCCCTGCCCCGCGATCTGCTCATCGGCGATGACCACCGTGCCGTGCGCGCAGCCCGCTTCTGCCAGCCGCGCCGCTTCCGGCATGGTGGAGTCAATGGTGGTGAAGTAAAACACCGGCTGTGGCCAGTTTTGGCGCACGAACTCGAGATCGAATGGCATTACGCGAGTTCCAGAAGGAAACTGATATCCGCCGCGGGAGCGGAATGCGTAATGGCGCCCGAAGAAACGAAGTCCGCTCCCGTCTCGGCGTAGCGTCGAACGTTTTCCAGCGTAATTCCACCCGAAAGCTCGACTTTGGCGCGCCCCGCGATCCAGCGGATCTGCTCCGCCGCGTCCTCGGGAGTCAGATTATCCAACAGGAGATGTGTGGCGCCGGCGGCGATGGCCTCCTCCAGTTCGGCGCGCGTGCGCACTTCGATCTCGATGGGCAATCCGGCGCCACGCGCGTTCTCGAGCGCCTGCCGCACTCCGCCGGCCGCCGCGATATGGTTATTCTTGATCAGCACGGCGTCGAAGAGGCCGATGCGGTGATTTGTGACGCCACCCGCGGCGGCCGCTATTTTCTCGAGGCGACGCAGACCCGGCGTAGTCTTTCGAGTATCGAGAATTTTGCAGCCGGTGCCGGCGATCGCCTCCACATAGCGCCGGGCCATGGTGGCGATGCCGCTCAGATGTTGCAGAAAGTTCAGCGCCACGCGCTCGCACTCGAGTAGTGTGCGGGCGTGCCCGCACACCGTGGCCAAGACGTCACCTTCAGCCGCGCAGGCGCCGCTCCGCTTGTCGATGTGCAACCGCTCCACCCCGCCCCTCATCTGGTAAATGACCGGCAGCAACTCGGTTCCGGCGACCACCTGCTGCTCGCGCGACATAAATCGTCCTTCGGCGATGCGATCCGCCGGCACGCAAGCCTTGGAAGTAACGTCGCCCGCGCCGATGTCCTCCGCCAACGCGCGCTCCACGCAGTTCAGAATCTCCGGATGCGAGAAGTCGATCATGCGGACAGCCCGTCCAGCGCTTTCCGGACTTTTTCAAGCTGCGTTTCGTATTCCGCCAGCTTGGCCCGCAGGCCGTCCACCACGTGCGCCGGCGCGCGGCTCAGAAACTTCTCATCCGCCAGTTGCCGGTTGTTGTTGGCGATGTTCTTTTCGAACTGCTCCCGCTCTTTTTCCAGGCGCTTGCGCTGCTCGGCGAGCTGTGCGCGGGGAACATTCAGCACCAGGTCGAATTCGGGCGTGGAGCGGATGGCGACGGATTGAGGCGCCGGCTCGTTGCGCAGTTCGAGTCTGACGTTGGCCATCTTTTGGAACGCCGCCTCGTTGGCGCGCGCCACATTCACCGCGGCGTATTGCGAATACAGAACGCCATCCAGTTGCTCTTTCGGATCCAGCTTCATCTCGGCTCGCAGCGTGCGTGCCGCCGTGATGATTTCCTGCAAGATGCGAATCTCCAAACTGGCAGCCCCGTCGATCCATGCCGGGTTGCAGATCGGATACCGCGCCAGTGCGATGGACTTCGGCCTGTTCGCCGCTCCGTCGGCCACGCGCTGCCACAGCACCTCCGTCAAAAACGGCATTACCGGGTGTAGCAGCCGCAAGGCGGCCTCGAACGCCGCCAGAATGTTGCGCCAGTCTGCCGTCAGTCCCGATTCCGCCTCGAGCCGAAGCTTCTTAAACTCCAGGTACCAGTCGCAGAATTCATGCCAGAAGAACTGCCACAATTCCTGCGAGACTTCGTGATAGCGGTACTGATCGATAGCTCGGTTAACGGTTTCCGCAACTTCGCTCAGCCGGCTGAAAATCCAGCGGTCTTCAATCGGGACTCCGCCGTTGTCACCTTGCGGCTTGTAACTCTGTAAATCCTCCGGCACCCACGGCGCCACTCCCGACCGCTCCATATTCATGAAGATCAGCCGCGCCGCATTCCAAATCTTGTTGGCGAAGGCGCGCGCCGATTCCATGCGGTCTTCCGACAGCGCGATGTCCGTCCCCGGCGCCGCCGCCATCAGCAGCGCCATGCGCACGGCGTCGGTTCCGTATTTTTCGGTCACCACCAGCGGATCGATCGTGTTCCCCTTGGTCTTCGACATCTTCTGTCGCTCGGCATCGCGCACCAGGGCGTGAATATAAACCTGGCGGAAGGGAACCTTCCCCATGAACTCCATGCCGAACATGATCATGCGCGCCACCCAGAAAAACAGGATGTCGAAACCCGTGATCAGCAGCGAAGTCGGATAGAACGTTTTCAGGTCTTCCGTTTCGTCCGGCCAGCCCATTGTCGAGAACGGCCAAAGCCCCGAGCTGAACCAGGTATCGAGCACATCAGGGTCCTGCTCCAGCCGCGCACTGCCGCACCGGCTGCATCGCGCCGGGTCCTCGCGCGAGATGGTGATTTCGTTGCAATCCTTGCAGTACCACGCCGGAATGCGGTGGCCCCACCACAACTGGCGCGAGATGCACCAGTCGCGGATATTGTCCATCCACTCGTGATAAACCTTGGTCCAGTTGTCGGGAATGAAGACGATCTCGCCCGAATCCACTACGCGGATGGCTTTCTCCGCCAGCGGCTTGGTTTTGACGAACCATTGCGTGGAGATCAGCGGTTCGACGATGTCCTTGGTGCGCTCACAGCGGCCCACGTTCAACGTGTAGTCTTCAATCTTCTCGATCAGCCCAAGCCCTTCCAGATGCGCCACCACCTGCCGGCGCGCCTCGAAGCGGTCGAAGCCCGCGAAGCGGCCTGCTTCCGGCGTCATGTGGCCGCTCTCGTCGATGACCTTGATTCGCGGCAGGTCGTGTCGTTTGCCCGCTTCGAAATCATTGGGATCGTGCGCCGGTGTGACTTTAACCACGCCGGTGCCGAATTTGGGATCCGCCAGTTCGTCGAGGATGATGGGGATCTCGCGGTCCATCAGCGGCAGCATGACGGTTTTGCCATGCAGATCGAAGTACCGGGCGTCCTTGGGGTTGATCGCAACCGCGGTGTCGCCCAGCATGGTCTCGGGCCGTGTGGTCGCCACCACCAGAAAACGGTCCATCCCCACCACCGGGTAGCGGATGTACCACAAATGGCCGGGGTTTTCCTCGTGCTTGACTTCCAGATCCGAGAGCACGGTGTTGCAGGTGGGGCACCAGTTCACCATGTATTCGCCGCGATAAATCAGCCCCCGCTCCCAGAGCCTGACGAATGCCTCGCGCACGGCGCGCGAAAGCCCCGGATCCATGGTGAAGCGGTCGCGGCTCCAGTCGCAGCTTGCGCCCAAGCGCACCATCTGGCGCTTGATGGTGTCGCCGTACTGTTCCTTCCACTTCCAGGCGCGCTCGAGAAACTTTTCGCGCCCGGTCTCGCGGCGGCTGGTCCCTTCCTTTTCAAGCTGGCGCTTCACCATCATCTCGGTCGAGATGCTGGCATGATCCGTCCCCGGCAGCCACAGCGTGTTGTCGCCGCGCATGCGATGCCATCGTACGGTGCAGTCGATCTCGGCGTGTTCGAGCATGTGGCCGATATGCAGCGAGCCCGTTACGTTAGGCGGGGGGATCACCAGCGAAAACACCGGCGCCTGGCTCTTCGCGTCGGCATGGAAAATCCCTTCGTCGATCCACCACTGCGCCCAATGCGGCTCAAACCGCTGCGGCTCATAGACTTTCTCAAGTTGCATCGGGAAACTTCAATATAGCAAAGGGCGTTGACAGGCTTGCCCAAAGTCCGCTTCCTGCGGTCGCGGTTCAGTTACGTGGCGTCGAGCGTCTTGACCGACAATCAGAACATGCGTTCCATTTCCAGGCGAAATCTCGTCGTCCGCGCGGCAGCCTTCGTCCCCTCAGCTCTCGGCCAGACGCCACCCGAGGGCGCTCGCCGCGCAAACCAGAAGCTCAAAATCATCGTCACAGGCGGTCATCCGGGCGATCCCGAATACGGATGCGGCGGCACGGTTGCGCGGTATGCCGATCTGGGACATGAGGTCGTGCTGTTATATCTGAATCGCGGCGAGAAGGCCTGTCCGGACAGCCCCGCCGACCCCGGCAGCAGCATACGCGTTCCGGAAGCCCGCAAGGCGTGTGAGATCTTGAAGGCCCGCCCGGTGTTTGCCGGACAATGTGACGGCAACGCGATCGTCGATTCCAAACACTACACGGAATTCCGTAAGTTGCTCGAGGCCGAGAAGCCGGACGTGCTGTTCACACACTGGCCGATCGATAACCACCCCGATCACCGCGCGATTTCCATGCTCTCCTACGATGCCTGGCTTCGCATGGGCAAGACCTTCGAGTTCTACTACTACGAAGTCTCGAGCGGCGAAGACACGCTGATGTTCTCGCCGACCCACTACGTGGACATCTCAGGGGTCGAATCGCGCAAGCGCGCGGCCTGTTATGCGCACGCCTCGCAGACGCCCGACCGGTTTTACCCGTTGCAGTCTCAGGTGATGCGCTTCCGCGGCATCGAGAGCGGCTATGCGCAAGCAGAAGGGTTTGTCCGCCACGTGCAGAGCTCCGATCGCCTGCTTCCATGATGCGCGGCCGGCACAAGTGTCTTCCAGCTCTCTACCTTCCCGAGCGCGCGGCGTCGGCGTTGGGCAGCAGACCGATGCGCCGCAGCAGTTCCTTGAAGCGCGGTTCCGCTCGAAGGGTATCGAAATGCGGATCAGTGCCCAGCCATACCAGGTTCACGTCGTGCTCGTAATACGCCCGCTCCAGGGCCTCCAGTGCTTGAGCCGTCTCACCGATGCCGGCAAAGGCCATGGCGAGCCAGTACGGCGAAATATGCCGGTGCAACGCCACCCCCGATAGCTGATCCATCAGAGCGCGCGCTTCCGGCACCCGGCCGGCACCGGCCAGCACGTGGGCCAGTGCCGCCAGCGTGGCCGGGTGCCCCTCGGCCAGTACCCGCGCGCTTTCGAGCACGGACAGCGCCTCGTCGTACCGGCCCTGTTGTTCGTAGATACGCCCCAAAACGGATTGAGCGGGCACAAAGTTCGGCTCCATCTCCAGCGTGCGCAGCGCTTCGCGCAACGCCCGGTCGTAATCCCGCGCCATGTAGCGGTTCCAGGCAAACTCCACGCAAATGGGCAGCGAGAACGGATCGAGCTCGAGACCGCGTAAGCTCTCGCGCATGGAGTCTTCCGGCCTCCCCACGCTCGCGAGGAAGGCCGCGTACATACGGTGCCCCAAGGCGAAATTCGGATCAAGTTCGAGCGCTTTCCTGTATTCCCGCTCGGCCGCCGCCCAATCCCAGTCGTAAATCTTGAAGATACCAGCCAGCGAGGCGTGGGCTTCCGCGAGGCTCTCGTCACTTTGAAGTGCTTTCAGCGCAGCCTGTTTTGCCTTGGGCATCACCTCCGCCGCGGGCGCCAGTCCCATAAAAGCGAGCAGCCCGAAGGAGTCGGCGAGTCCGCTGTAAGCCAGGGCATAATTCGGATCTCTATGAATGGCCTGCTGAAAATACTCGATGGCCCGTTTCAGCCCATCCTCGATCAACCGGTTCAGATGGTACCGGCCTTTCAAGTAATCCTGATAAGCCTCAGTGCTCTGGGTATGGCGTCTGGACAAGCGATTCTTGTCCTCGCCCGTCAAGCGCAATCGCAGCTTGCCGGAAATCTCCTGTGAAATCTCTTCCTCCACTGCGAAGATGTCGGAAAACTTGCGGTTGTACTGTTCGCCCCAGAGCTGCCAACCGTTCTGTACCTCCACCAGTTCCGCTCCCACAACTAATGAATCGCCGCGCTGCAAAACTCGCCCGGCCAGTACTGCGTGGACGTTCAGTTTGCGGCCTACCGACCGGGGGTCGGACGGCCGGTCTTTGTAGCGGAAGACCGTGCTGCGCGACATCACGCGAACGCCGGGCAATTGCGAAAGATGATTGATGATGCTCTCGGTGATGCCATCGGCAAGGTATTCGGTTTCCGGATCGGCGGCGGTGTTCGCGAAAGGCAGCACAGCCAGAGACTCTACCGATTGCAGAAGGGCCGGCGCCACGACTGTGCTGGGTCCTGAGGCGCCTACCGGCGCTATGAAACGGTAGCCGCGGCGCGCTAAGGTCTCGACAAATCTCGGATTGTCGTGAGCGTCGCCCAAAGCCTGCCGCAATCGCTTCACCGCAGCGTTGAGGCTCTGCTCGAAATTAACAAATGTATCGTCCGGCCACAATTCTTTCCGGAGATCTTCGCGCGTGACCAGTTCGCCTGGATTTTCCAGCAGCTTGAGCAAGATCTGCACCGGTTGGCCTTGCAGCCGGACTTTCCTGCCCTGCTTGCGCAACTCTCCCGAACGCAGGTCGAACTCATACACTCCAAATCGAACGACCCGCGGAGGTTGCGAAAGTGATCCCATGCTGACGCGGCCTGGCACCACCGAGTGTAACAGCGCCCGTCTGCCGTGTCACTTGCGCGAGTAAGTACCAGGCAATCAGTTGCTTATCGTGTCACGCCGATTTGCACCACATATCATATTC
>Ga0335077_10005394_pt1 | contig 15691 bp, 10 predicted proteins | sample Lox_Sample_31_FD_207151 | JGI IMG/M metagenome (GOLD analysis project Ga0335077, IMG submission 207151) | Soil microbial communities from Loxahatchee National Wildlife Refuge, Florida, United States - Lox_Sample_3.1 | ecosystem: Environmental > Terrestrial > Soil > Wetlands | place: USA... | reverse complement strand
TGACGAGAAACCTTGGGCCGCCGCCAGCAGCTGTGGCAGTATCTAGGACAACGGGTAGTCCGCGAAGGTCAGCGGGGAAAAGGAATCCTGAGACAATGGCGAACATAACCACGTCGGGTCCAGCGGTGGGAGCAGCGAATGCTACAGGTCAGACCTCGAGAAGCTACGCAGGCCCGCTCTCGATTGTGACTACATTGTTCTTTATGTGGGGTTTTCTCACCTGCCTGAACGATATCCTGATTCCCCACTTGAAATCGATTTTCGATCTGAACTACGTGAGATCGATGCTCATCCAGTTCGCTTTCTTCGGATCGTATGCCATTTTCTCGATCCCCTCGGCCAGACTGATTGACTGGATTGGCTACCAGCGCTCGATGGTGGCTGGCCTGCTCACGATGGGCCTGGGCGCGTTCCTCTTTGTTCCTGCGGCGAGCGTCCCGTCGTATCCGTTGTTTCTTGGCGCGCTGATTGTTCTCGCCGCCGGAATCACCTGTTTGCAGGTGGCGGCGAATCCCTACGTCACCGTGCTCGGCAAACCGGAGACCGCTTCCAGCCGCTTGAATCTAACCCAGGCGTTCAATTCCCTGGGCACCTTTCTCGCTCCCTTCTTTGGCGGCTTGCTCATTCTGAGTGCGGCTCCCAAGACCATCGCCGAGATTCGCGCCCTGGCGCCCGACGTTCTGCAGGCCTATCGCCTGCACGAAGCGGCGACGGTGAAGACTCCTTACGTGGGTTTGGGCATTGCGTTGGCGCTCCTTGCCGTTGCCATCGGCAGTTTCAAATTGCCGACCATTGAACATGCCCAGCGCAAAGCCGGGGAAAAGATAAGCGACTCTCTCTGGAACCATCCGAATCTGATCTTCGGTGCGATCGCGATCTTCGTTTACGTCGGTGGCGAAGTTTCCATCGGGAGCTTTTTGGTGAATTACTTCAGCCAGCCGGAGATTGGGGCGCTGACCGAAAAGGTCGCGGCGAGTTTCGTCGCCTTCTACTGGGGCGGCGCCATGTTGGGGCGATTTATCGGATCGAATTTCCTTGGCGGGGCCAAGGCAAAAGCCATGTGGGCGGTCTCGGCTCTGAGCGTAGTCCTGATTTTGCTCTCCTATCCAGTTGGCCGTCTGATACCGGCCGGATATCAACCCGGGGTGCCAAACCTGACTTGGCTAGCCTGGCTGCTCTATTCTGGGCGGCCGTTGTTCGTTCTGGTTGCGGTCGCGGCAGCGGCGATTGCGTTGCTGGCGACTCTGGGCGGCGGGAAAGCCACCGCGCATACCGGTTTGCTGCTGGGGATCTGCGCTATCTCGGCGAGCGTGCTGGTTGCCATCTCGATGCTCAGTGCCGGCCATGTCGCTATGTGGAGCATCATCCTCGTTGGTTTCTTCAACTCCATCATGTTCCCGAGCATTTTCACGCTGGGTGTGGCGGAGCTCGGCCCGCTCACAGGCGACGGGTCCGGAATCATGATCACGGCGATTGTTGGCGGGGCATTTATCCCCGTAGCACAAGGCTGGTTTGCCGACCACATGGGCATTCACCACGCGTTTTTTGTCCCCGTGATCTGCTACCTTTACATTCTGTTCTATGCCTTGAGCGGGTCGAAGCCGAACAGTGAGCGATACGCCAAGGCGTAATTCGCTTTCACTTTAGCGAGCAGTCTTGAAGAGGCCGGTTCTTTTTGTCCCTGTGCCGCCGGACGATTTCGGCCAAACGGCAAATCGATTTTCTAAAGACCTCGCTTTCCACAGAAGCATATAATCACCGGTACGCTCCAAAGAGGTGCCACCGTGAATCGAAGGAACTTCCTGAAGGACGCCGCGGGTGTGTGCGCGGTTGGGGCTGTGGTGATGAAGAGCGCCTCCGGTTTCCCGCTTGCTGGCGGAACTCCCGAGGATGTAACTGCGGCCCACATTCCCCGATGGCGCGGCTTCAACCTCCTTGCGAATTTCGGCTGGCCCGGGCATCCCTATGACGGCCCGGCTTTCGATGAATTCGATTTCGCCACCATGGCCGAGTGGGGCTTCGATTTTGCGCGCTTCCCTCTCTCCTACTGGATTTGGGGAAGCCGGGACGATTGGACGCTCATCCGCGAAGAGCCTTTGAAGAAGATCGACGCCGGGATCGAACTCGGGAAGCAGCAAAACATCCACATCAACCTGAATTTCCATCGCATCCCTGGCTATTGCATCAACGAAAGAGAACTGGAGCCCGCCGACCTCTTCACGGGAACCAGGCCGCAACGCGATAAAGCGCTCCGGGCCGCCGTCTTTCATTGGAAAGCCTTTGCCCGGCGCTACAAGGGCATTCCCAATCGTCAACTGAGTTTCGACCTCATCAACGAGCCGCCCAAAATGCGCTCCTATGAGGGCATGCTCGAAGAACGCTACGTCGAGATCGTGAGGGCTCTCGTCGCTGGCATCCGCGAAGAAGATCCCAACCGGCTGATCTTCGCCGACGGCATGAACATCGGACAAGCTCCGGTGGAAGGCGTCATCGATCTTGGCCTGGTCCAGAGCACGCGCGGCTATCAGCCCAAAGCCGTGAGCCACTATACAGCCACCTGGGTGCCGAAGGATGAATTCGAGACCTTCAACCCGCCGACTTGGCCCCTTAAAGACGATCAGGGAAAGATATGGGACCGCGAGCGCCTGAAGCAGGAATACATCGATCGCTACAAGGTGCTGACCGACAAGAAAGTGCAGGTTCACGTCGGCGAATGGGGATGCTTTAACAAAACGCCGCATGAGGTGGCGCTCGCCTGGATGACCGACTGCACGTCGCTCTGGAAGGAAGCTGGCTGGGGCAACGCGTTGTGGAACCTGCGCGGAGACTTTGGCGTCCTCGACAGCGGGCGCGCGGACGTGAAGTACGAGGACTACAAGGGCCACAAGCTAGACCGCAAGATGTTGGAGATCCTCCGCAACGCCTGAGGTGGCGGTCATGAATGCCAGATTGGGGATTTGGACGCTTGGCGCGTGGATATTTCTGGCGGGTTTGCCGGCGCTCGCACAGGAGCCGCCGCAAGAACTGCGCCTGAATGACAAGGAATACTTCGAACTGCCCGGGCTCAACGTGATGGCCTTCCAGGATATTTATCCCGAGGGACACCAGGCCGGTGTCAGCATCATTCAAAACGGAGAGCGGGTCGCGACCAACGGCGACATCCGCCTGGACGTCACTCCCGGCCAGTGGCAGCCCATGCCCAAGCAGGACAAGCGGCTCGTGGACAAGGCGCAGAATGAAATTACCACCTGGCTTTCCTATCCCGATCCCGCCCGCAACCACACCGGTTACAACCCCATCGACTATCCTGACCTGAACCTCTCCTACCAGGTGCGCGTGCGCGGAGAAGGGCAGGCTGTGCGCGTCATCGTGGATCTCGATCAGCCGCTGCCACCGGCCTTCGTCGGCAAGGTCGGTTTCAATCTCGAGCTGTATCCCGGTAGTTTGTTTGGGAAGAGCTGGTATCTCGGAAGCAAATCGGGCATCTTCCCGCGCCAGCCCAATGGCCCGGACGAACGAGGAGCCGACGGCGACATCGAACCCGTGCCGCTCGCCGCCGGTCCGCGGCTCTCCATTGCGCCGGAGGTGGAAGCGCAGCGGATGCTGGTAGAGAGCCGCACCGGCGATCTGCAACTCTATGACGGAAGGAACAAGCATACGAATGGCTGGTTCGTGGTGCGCTCGCTCGTTCCCGCCGGCGCCAGCAAAGGCGCGATCGACTGGCTCATCACGCCGCACATCGTGCCGGGGTGGATGTACGGGCCCGTGGTCCACGTTTCCCAGGTCGGCTATCACCCGAAGCAATCGAAAGTCGCGGTGATTGAGCTCGACGATCGTGACGCCGCTCAGGACTCCGTCGCGTTGAAGCGCATTCGCGAAGACGGCGGCTTTGAGGAAGTGCTCGCCGCAAAGCCGGCTACGTGGGGCAAATTCCTTCGCTACCGGTATCTGCAATTCGATTTCTCGAACGTTACCGCTCCGGGTATGTACGTGATCGAATACCGCGGGAACCGCTCGCAGCCTTTCCGGATTTCCGCGGATGTCTACAAACGCGACGTCTGGCAACCGGTGATCGAGCATTTCCTGCCTGTCCAGATGTGCCACATGCGCGTTGAAGAGCAGTACCGCGTGTGGCACGGCGTGTGCCACCTCGATGACGCGCGCATGGCGCCCACCAGTTACAACCACTTCGATGGCTATGCGCAAGGTCCATCCACGCTCACCAGATTCAAATCGGGAGATACAGTTCCCGGCTTGAATGCCGGCGGATGGCACGACGCCGGCGACGACGATCTGCGCCTGGAATCTCAGGCCGATGAGGTCAGCATCCTGGCCGCGGCCTACGAAGCGTTCGATCTCAAATACGACGACACCACCATCGACGAAGCCAATCACACGGTGAAGATTCACGAGCCCGACGGAAAGCCGGACGTCCTCCAACAAGTCGAGCACGGCGCCATCACTCTCCTTGGCAGTTACAAAAGCATGGGCCGTTTCTATCGCGGCATCATCAGCTCCACCTTGCACCAGTACACCCTGATCGGCGATACCACCGACGCGACGGACAACCTGTTCTACGACGGCTCCCTGAAGCCAAACGAAAGAACAGGCACGCGCTCCGGGATCGCGGATGACCGTTTTGTCTTTACCGAAGAGAACGCGGGCCACGAATACAAGGCGATTGCGGGGCTGGCCGCCGCCGGGCGTGTGCTGAAGGGTATGGATCCGGCGTTCGCGAAAGAGTGTACGGATGCCGCGGAAGCCGCCTGGAAACAGCCGCGCGATGCCTCCCGGAGTTTCAACGAGAGAATCGCAGCGGCCGTGGAATTGTGGCTTGCCACGAACAAACCGGAATACGGCACGGTGCTTCTCGAAAACCGCAAGGAAATCGTGGCTCACTTTGACCGCGTGGGCTGGACCGTGGCGCGGGTGGTCGATCGCATCCAGGACAAGGACTTCGTTCAGGAGTTGCGCGAAGCCGCGGCAAACCAGTTCAGCAGCGTCGCCCAGCAGCAAGCGGCCACGCCGTTTGGCGTTCCCTACCGGCCGTACATCTGGGGCGCAGGATGGGAGATCCAGCACTTCGGAGTCCAGCAATATTTCCTGCACCGCGGATTTCCCGGGGTGGTCAGCGCCGAGTACATGTTGAACGCGTTGAATTTTGTCCTGGGTGTTCATCCGGGCGAGAACACGGCCTCGTTTGCTTCGGGAGTGGGGGCGCGTTCGACGACCGTGGCTTACGGATTCAATCGTGCGGACTGGAGCTACATTCCCGGCGGCGTGACTTCCGGAACCGCATTGATTCGCCCGGACTTTCCCGAGCTCAAGGATTTTCCCTATCTTTGGCAGCAGACGGAATACGTTCTGGGCGGCGGCTCTTCGAACTACATGTTCCTCGTCCTGGCAGCAGACCAGATCCTGAATGAGAAGTAGGGACAATACTCATGCCGATCCGACTTCCACGTCCACGTGCGGTCTCGCTTGCGGTTTTTCTTTGCCTGGCGTTTGCGGTGCCAATCGCCTCCGGCCAAACAGAAAAGAACCTTTCTCCCGGCCCGGCCCAGGTGTTCGACGTTCGCGCCTACGGCGCAAAGGGTGATGGGCAGGCCACAGATACAAGTTCCATCCAGCAGGCTATCCGGGCCGCGCACGCGGCCGGAGGCGGCACCGTCGTCTTTCCGCCGGGGACCTACGTCACCGGCACCATCGAGCTTCTGAGCAATGTGACCCTCCACCTGCGCGCCGGCTCCGTTCTGCGGGGAAGCAGCAATCTTGCCGATTACGGATCCATTTCACAGTACGGTTTTGCGCACCAGTACGGCTTGAACAGCACCGGCGAAGGCGAGCGTGTCGGGATGATCGTGGCGCGCAATGTCGAAAACATCGCGCTTATCGGGCAGGGCGCCATCGATGGAAACGCGGATGTCTTCTACGACTTTCAGAAGCCCCACAACGGCCAGGATTTTGATCCGCAGTACACGCGCCAGGGAAAGGATTTCACCAAATCCATCCTTGCGTTGGGCGACGGCCCCGTCGAGACAAAACCGGCCGGGCGCCCCGGAACCATGATCGTCTTCACGAACGCCAAGGGCATTCTGATTCGCGATGTGACATTGCGAAGCGCCCCGAACTGGACCCTCCATCTGAATCAAAGCCAGCGCGCGGTCATTCACGGCATTCACATCGTAAACAGTGTCATGCTGCCCAACAACGACGGCATCGATTGCCTGGGCTGCAAGGACGTGCACGTTTCCGACTGCGACATCGCGGCCGGCGACGATGATTTCGCGTTCTACGGCAGCCAGGACGTCGGCGTGGAGAATTGCTCCCTCGTCTCCCACTCCGCGGGCATCCGTCTGGAGAACACGCGCTACGGCACGTTCTCGAATCTAACGATTCACTCCAACCGCGGCATCGGCATCTTCGAGCGCACGGGCACTACCGCCGACATAACCTTCGCCAACATCGCCATCGAAACGCAGCTTCTTACGGGGCACTGGTGGGGCAAGGCGGAACCCATTTTCATTGCCGTGGGTCCTCCGCGGAACGGCCACACACCGGAAGTGAGGGACGTGCACTTCCTGAACATCTTCGGCGAAGCGGAAGCGGGCATGGTCGTCTACGGCGACGAAAAGGCGTGGATCCACAATCTCACCTTCGAGCAGATCCGTTTTCGCATCCGCACGCCCAGGAAAAACGTCGCGGAAATGGCCGGCGGAAACTTCGATTTCCGATGGACCGCCCAGGACCTTTCCCGCGCCGTATTTCAACACGATATTCCGGGCCTCTACTTTCGCTATGTCGACGGGTTCCAGATTCATGGCCTGCGCCTGGAATGGTCCAAAGACTCGCCGGACTACTTTTCCGATGGAGTGGAAGCGGAGGATTTTCGCGGCTTTGTGCTGGACCGCTTCGAAGGCAGCGAAGCCAGGGAATCGGCGGGGCGAGCCGCGATCGTTCTCCGCAGGGGCGAGAACGTCTCCGTCACCAATAGCACCGCACTCGCAGGCACCTCAACTTTTCTCGCGATGGAAGATGTCCGGAGCGCAGGCCTCTTTTCCGGCAACGACCTCCGCCTCGCGAAGCGTGCCTTTTCTCCCGCCAGCGGGCCCTTCAAGTTGTCCGGCAATTGGATGCCGGGAGAGCAATAAGGAGCTCGGAGTTCCACGGAAGAGAGGGAACAATGAAACGCGCACAAGCAATCCAGGGACTCGCCGGGATTGCCGTGGCTGTTCTTGCGGTCGCGGTGGGGACTACTAGCCAGGCCCACCAAGGACCTGGCCGCATGGATGCGCAGTTCCTCGATGCCGCTCCCGCGTCGTACGCACAGTTCGAGCGGGAAGCGGAAGCAATGTTGCGCCGGGACGTCCTCAGCGCATGGTTTCCCCGCACGGTGGACAAGGAGAATGGGGGCTTCCGTTCCAATTTCACGCGCGACTGGAAGCCCTTCGGCCAGGAGACCAAGTTTTCCGTCTTCCAGGGCCGTATGACCTGGATCTCCTCCCAGGTGGCCACGCGCCGGCCGGAGCTGCGGAATCAGTTTCTGCCGATTGCCCAACACGGCGTCGATTATCTGACGGCCAGGTTTTGGGACAAAGAAAAAGGCGGCTTCTACTGGGGACTCGACGAGAAGGGGCAAATCTCCTCTCAATATTCCGACGGGAAACATCTTTACGGCATGAGCTTCATCATCTACGGCCTGGCCTCGGCCTATCAGGCGACGAAGGACCCGAAGGCCCTCGAATACGCCCAGCGGGGATTCCACTGGATCGAAGAGCATGCCCACGACGCAAAGAACGGCGGCTACTTCGAGTCACTCGCTCGCGACGGGACTCCAGTGGCCGGTCACCCGGAAACGGGCGTGGTGGAGCTCAACCCCGTCTCCGGTTTCCCCGTCGGCTACAAGTCGATGAACACGCACATTCATCTGCTGGAGTCCTACTCGCAGTTGTACGAAGTATGGAAGGACGACTTGCTGCGCCAGCGACTCGAGGAGTTGCTGGCGATCATCCGAGATAAGGTCTGCGCCGACCCCGGCGCCATGAATCTGTACTTATCCAACGCCTGGCAGCCCTTCCCCGATCACGACTCCTATGGCCATGACGTGGAGGCGGCTTACTTGATGCTGGAAGCCGAACAGGTCCTCGGGAAAGGACACGATCCCCGCACCGAACGCATGGCGAGGATGCTCGTGGACCACGCCCTGCATTACGGCTGGGACCAGAACCTCGGCGGTTTTTTTCGCGAAGGCACCACCATGGGAAAACCGGAAGAGAAGCAGAAAGACTGGTGGGTGCAGTTCGAAGGGCTCAACGCGCTCCTCCTGATGCACGAAGAATACGGAAAGCAATCCGGTCAATATTTCCGGGCGTTCCAGCAGCAATGGTCATTTCTGAAGAAGTATCAAGCTGATTCCGAATATGCGGGCGTGTTCACTCTGGTGGGAGAGGACGGCAAGCCGCTGGTTCCGGAGAAGGGGCAGATTTGGAAAGCCGCCTATCACGATGGGCGGGCATTGCTGAACGTGACGGAACGCTTGCACCGTCTCGCGGGGAAGTGAGTACTTCCAAGAGGGTCAGCCGACCCGAGGGGGCGCCGTGGAGCGGCGTACCACCAATTCCGGCTCGACCAGAATCTCCGGCACAAACGCCTCGCGATCCTCAATGCGGTCAATCACCGTTTGCGCCGCAATGCGCCCCATCTTCTGCAAGGGCTGGCGAATGGTCGTCAGGGCCGGAATCGAGAAGGACGCGATGGACACGTCGTCAAAACCCACAACCGAAACGTCTTCGGGGATGCGCAGCCCCGCTTCCTGAAAAGCGCGCATGGCGCCCACCGCCGAGATGTCGTTGTAGGCAAACAACGCTGTGAACGGCACTTTCCGGGCCAGGAAGGCTTTCCCGTACGGATAGCCGAGCTCCGGGGTGGAATCGAGTCCTTCCAGTTGCAGAACCAGGTTGGGATCGATGCGGATTCCAAATTCAGCCGCCACTTCCTGGATAGCGGACCACCGCGTGGCCGAGTCCGCGCTCTGTTCCTGGCCGCGAAGGAAGGCGATGCGCGTGTGCCCAAGTTGCTGCAGGTGGCGGAGCGCCAGTTCGGCGGCGCGGAAATGGTCCAGAATCACGTTGGTCACGTTGTCAGCCCTGTGGTGGCCGGCCACCGCGACCGTGGGCAACAGCGGCACCTGATTGATCGAGGTATCGACGGTGATGAGCCCCTCGACGCCACGGGCAACCAAAATGTCCGAGTAGGTCGCCAGGAGCTTTGGGTCGTGCCGGTGCGCCATCGCGAGGAGGAAATAGTTCTTCTCCTGCAGGCAGGCTTCAATGCCGTTTACCACCAGGCCGCCATAAACATCGCCAATCTCTTCGCTGATTACTCCGATCGAAAAGGTGCGCTGCACACGCAAGGAACGTGCCAGGAAGTTGGGCCGGTACTTCAGCTCGCGTGCCGCTGCGAAGATTCTCTTTCGGGTGTGCTCCGGAATGGAACGCGATGCCGCCGAATTGTTCAAAACGGCTGACACCGTCCCCGGCGTGAGACCGAGATGTTCGGCGACGGCCTTAAGAGTTACAGCGTTGCGCGGTTTTTTCTGCTGCTTCAGCTTATACGGAACCATCGGAACTTGACTGCGCTCGAATGCCCCATGGAAAAACGATTTACTAGATTACCGGATTTTCCTGTCCCGCCCATAGTATTGCACTGGGGACCCGGGTTTGCACAGGGGTGGTGAGCTCCTCTCCCATCTCTCTCCGTCAAAGGCGTGCAAATCGATGATTCATCGACCGACATGAGGGATACTATTGTGGGGTACTTCGGCGAGGATTCTATGCCCTCGGCCGCAAAACCCGCGGACTCCAGGGCAAAGGACAATCGATTGCACAGCCGCACTGCTCGCTGGACCGTTGGCACAACTCTGCCGATCCTGCCTTTCGGCGTATTGATAACACTCTTTTTCATCGTAGGGGTACAAAAGGGTTGGGCTCAGGGAATCGCCCAGGGCGTTCCTCCTCCTGCTTCCGCCAAGACCATCAAGTGCAAGGACCGGAAGATCCCGCAGCTCGAGGACGTGACGGAAAAAGTGGGGATTCGTTTTTCGCACTCTTCCGCGCCGGAGGCCCGCTATATCGTCGAGTCTATGAGCGGCGGGGTGTTGCTGTTGGATTACGACCGTGACGGCTGGCTAGACATTTATTTTACGAACGCCCCGACCGTGGACGGCGCGCTCAAAGGCGAAATGGCGCGCAGCGCGCTCTATCACAACAATCACGACGGCACGTTCACCGATGTCACCGATAAAGCCGGAATCGGCAAACCCTGCTTTGCCATGGGCGGGGCGGTGGGTGACTACAACAACGACGGCTGGCCGGACATTTACGTCACCTGCCTCGGCGGAAATGTCCTCTACCGGAACAACGGCGACGGCACGTTCACCGATGTCACCAAGCACGCCGGCGTTGCCGACGGGCGCTGGTCCACCGGTGCGTCATTTGGCGACTACGACGGCGATGGATTTGTGGACCTGATGGTCACGAATTACGTGGAATTCGATATGAAGCATCCGCCCGTCTTCGGTAGCGGCATGACCTGCAAGTACATGGGAATCGACGTGCAGTGCGGCCCGCGCGGCTTGAAGGGGTCGGGCGATTCGCTCTTCCACAATAATGGCGACGGCACGTTCACGGACGTTTCCAAACAAGCGGGCGTAGACGACGCCTATGGTTTTTACGGCCTGACGACCGTTTGGGTGGACTTCAACAATACGGGCCGCCCGGACATCTACGTGGCGAACGACTCCACGGCGGCTTACCTCTACCGCAACGAGGGCAACGGCAAGTTCACCGAGATCGGCCCCGAATCAGGAACGGCGCTCGGCGAGGACGGTCACGAACAAGCAGGCATGGGCGTGGCCATCGGCGACTACCTTCACACCGGGCGGCCCTCCATCGCCGTGTCGGATTTCTCCCAGGACAACACGCCTCTGTACCGCAATGACGGCAAATGGGAATTTGAGGATGTCTCCTATCCCTCGGGTGTGGGGCTACCCTCGGTTCCGTGGGTCAAGTGGGGCATCTGGTTCGTCGATCTCGACAATGACGGGTGGCTCGATCTGGTCACCGTGACCGGGCACGTCTATCCCCAGGTGGACCGTCTCGGTTCGTCCACAGGTTATCGCGAGCCGAAGATCGTCCAGTACAACCAGGGCGACGGCACGTTCTGCGATGCCAGCGAACAATCCGGCGCGGCCGTGCAGCAGCCGCGCGTCTCCCGCGGCCTGGCCGTGGGCGATCTCTTCAACGATGGAAACATGGACCTGCTGGTCGAGGATCTGCAAGGCAGTCCGATGGTGCTGCGAAATCCGGGGATGCCCGGAAATCATTGGGTGAGCTTCGAGCTAGCTGGAACCAAGAGCAACCGCCTGGCGCTCGGCGCTCACCTGAAACTCGCCGCTGGCGGCATGACCCAGACCTCGCAGGTCCTGAGCGGTGGAAGCTACCTTTCGCAGCATGACCTGCGCGCTCACTTTGGCCTGGGCAAGGCCACAAAAATCGACAGCCTGGAGATCCACTGGCCTTCGGGAAGAGTCGATAGCTTCAATAATTTGGACGCCGACAAGTTCTACAGCATTCTTGAGGGAGAAGGAATCGTCGCGGCCGAGAAAATCAGGCCAGACAAAAAAGCCGTGGACCGCAAGTAGAGAGAGAACTCCGCTCGGCCCAAATTCTTCTCAGCCGGCTGCCTTTCCGCCCGTCTCCTTCAGCGCCGGGTGTTGCGCCAGTTCGCGGATGAACTCAGGCGTCGTTCCACAGCAGCCGCCGAGAAATGTGGCGCCGGCCTCCACGAATTCCGGAACGAATTCCGCGAATTCCGCCGCCGTCATCCTGTAGGTGGCGGCCCCGTCCACAATCTTGGGTAGACCCGCATTGGGTTTGATCCAGATGGGCAAAGGACAAGCGTCGGCGATCCGCTTGCAATGGGAGACAAAATCCCGGACCCGGAAACCGCAGTTTGCTCCGACCCCGTGAACCCCATCGCTGGTCATCGTGGCCGCAACGATCTCCGGAGTAATTGCCGCGATGGCTCGCCTCGGGTCTCTTCTGGGGTCGAAGAAAAAGGACGCCACAACAGACAGCCCCGTCTCCAGTGCCGCGGCAGCGGCGATGCGCGCTTCGTCGAGATCGGCGAATGTTTCCAGGAGAATTGCGTCCGGTCCTTCCGATGCGAGCGCGCGCGCTTGTTCCGAAAACGTCGTCTTCCATTGCTCAACGGGTGCTTCCTTAACTCCAGCCTGTCGCCCGCACGGGCCCATGGACGCGAACACCAGCGCCTCTTTGCCCGCCGCTTCACGCGAAATCCTAACCCCCGCGCGGTTGATCGCCTCGCACTGCGCTCGCAACCCATAAGGCTCCAGCCAGATCGGGTTGGCGCGAAACGTATTCGTCAGAATGACGCGGCTGCCTGCCTCTACGTAACTCCGCGCGACCTGCTCCACGAGGTGAGGCTTGGTGAGGTTCCATTCGTCTGTACAGACTCCCAGCTTTGCCCCGAGCTTCTGGAATTCCGTGCCCCAGGCGCCGTCGCAAATCGTTATCGTGCCGCGCGCAAAATCCTGGAATCGAATCGTCATTTTCGGGGAGACCAGACCACGGCTGAGTATAGCGCCTTAAACGTTTTTGTGGCCTGTTTTTGCCCGGGGCGGCCCTTGTTGATAAGCCTGGAAATATGTTTTCAAACGTTGTACGGAGCCCGCAAGCGCCATAGAATGTTTGCCAGAGAGGCCCTCATGACAAACCCCGGAAAGCTCGCAGTGGTGCTGGTTCTTTTTGCAGGAATCGCCTGCATGTCGGAGGCGAAAACCCAGGTTAGCAAGCGCAGCGGCGGAAATCTCCCAGACGGTTCGGCTGTCGATATCTACACGCTGAAAGACGGGAAGATCGAAGTGGAAGTGATGACCTATGGCGGATTCGTCACTTCCTTGAAAGTGCCGGACCGCAACGGCAAGGTCGACGACGTGGTTCTCGGCTTCGATACTCCAGCCGGATATTACGAGAACAACCACGCCAAGAATGCCTCGTTCTTCGGCCCCATCGTTGGCCGCTACGCCAACCGCATCGCCCATGCCAAGTTCACTCTCGACGGCAAGGAGTACACGCTTCCCAAGAACGACGGCGACAATACACTCCACAGCGGGCCGGACGGGTTTCACAGCCGCATATGGACGGGGAAAATCATTGCCGACGGCGTCGAACTCAGCTATTTGAGCAAGGACGGGGAGACCGGTTTTCCTGGAAACTTGTCCGTCACCGTGCGTTACACGCTGAAGGACAAAGACCTGAAAATCGAGTATTCCGCGACCACCGACAAGCCCACGGTCCTGAACCTCACCAATCACGCCTATTTCAATCTCTCCGGCCAGGGTAATGGCACGATCCTCGGGGACCAGCTGATGCTCAATGCTTCGCGCATGACCCCTGTTGATTCCAGCCTGATTCCCACCGGCGAGTTGAAATCCGTCGCCGGCACGCCGTTCGATTTTTTGCATCCTCACGCCGTGGGAGAACGCATCAATGCCGATGATCCACAGATCCAGCTGGGCCACGGATACGACCACAATTTCGTCATCGACGGCGGCGGCAAGGATCTGACTAAGGCGGCGGAAGTCTACGATCCGGCCACCGGGCGCGCACTGGAAGTGCTGACCACCGAGCCGGGTGTTCAGTTCTACACCAGCAATTTCCTCAATGGCTCGATCAAGGGAAAGGGGGGCGTTGCCTATCCCAGGAATGCCGCTCTCTGCCTCGAAACGCAGCATTTCCCTGATTCGCCTAATCATCCGGACTTTCCGTCAACCGTGCTGCGCCCCGGCGGTAAATTCCATTCCATAACGATTTACCGTTTCTCCGCGCACTGATTCGCGGAGCGGAATCTCAAACAAGCCGAGTGATCCGATGAACCTATTGGGAATCGATGTTGGTACGGGTGGAACGCGCGCTGTTCTCATCGACGCGAATGGACACGTTGTAGGGGCGGCGACCGCCGAACACGAGCCGATGAGCTCGCCGCAGATCGGCTGGGCGGAACAGTCGCCGGCCGACTGGTGGCGGGCAGCTTGCCAGGCCATCAAGGCCTGTCTCGCGAAAAGCTCGAAGACGGCGCAAGACGTCGCCGCCATCGGCCTCACCGGCCAGATGCACGGACTCGTCCTGCTTGATGAAAAGGACCAGGTCCTGCGGCCGGCGCTGATCTGGTGCGATCAACGCACCGACGCGGAGTGCCGCGAAATCACCAAGCAGGTCGGCGCGGAACGGCTGATCGAACTGACCGCCAACCCCGCGCTCACGGGGTTCACGCTGCCGAAAATCTGGTGGGTGCGCTGCCACGAGCCGCAAATCTGGGCGCGCGTCCGTTCGCTGATGCTGCCGAAGGATTACGTGCGCTTCCGGCTCACGGGCTCCCGCGCCATCGACGTCGCGGATGCGTCCGGCACGTTGATGTTCGACGTCGTGCAACGCCGCTGGTCGAAAGCCATGCTCGAGGTGTCGCAGCTCGACGAATCGCTCTTGCCGAAAGTGTTCGAGTCGCCGGAGATCAGCGGCCGGCTTACGGAAGAAGGAGCGCGGCTCTCCGGCCTGCGCGCAGGCATTCCCGTCGTGGCCGGCGCAGGGGACCAGGCCGCTGGCGCCGTCGGCATGGGCATCGTCAAACCCGGGGCGGTCAGCGCGACCATCGGCACTTCCGGCGTGGTCTTCGCCGCCACCAGCAAACCGGTTCTCGAACCGAAGGGCCGCATCCACACGTTCTGCCACGCGATTCCTGGACGCTGGCATGTCATGGGCGTGACGCAAGGCGCCGGCTTGTCGCTGCGTTGGTTCCGCGATCAATTTGGGGCTGGCAAGGACGACGGCCGCGATCCCTACGACCGCCTTGCCGAAGAAGCCGCAAAGACACCGCCCGGAGCCGATGGCCTTTTGTGGACGCCTTATCTGATGGGCGAGCGCACGCCGCACCTCGATCCCAACGCCCGCGGCGCGCTGATCGGCATCACCGCGCAGCACACGCGAGCCCACGTGATTCGCGCGATCCTGGAGGGCGTGGCCTTCAGTCTGCGGGATTCAATTACGCTGTTTCAGGAGATCGGCGTGCCGATTCAATCCATACGTTTGGGTGGCGGTGGGGCGCGCTCTCCCCTCTGGCAGCAGATCCAGGCGGACATCTACGGCATGCCCGTGGAACTGATCGAAGCCGATGAAGGCGCCGCTTATGGCGCCGCGCTGCTTTCCGGGGTCGGGACCGGGCACTGGCCGTCGGTCGACGCGGCCTGCGAAACGGCCGTGCGTGTCGCCAAGCGCGTCCAGCCCAATCCGGAAGCCGCCGCGCGCATGAATCTGCAATACGCGGAATATCGCAAGCTCTATCCCGCGCTCCGCGGCATCCGCCACAACTTGTAGGAGCCTCGCCGCATTGCCGCGAAGTTTCCTCCGCCCCGCGGCATCTTATAGTATGGTGGAAGGAACGGGCTCGTAGCTCAGCGGTTAGAGCAGCGGACTCATAATCCGTTGGTCGTAGGTTCGAATCCTACCGGGCCCACTACAGCATCCCGTTTCAAATCTACGCAAGCTGCTTAAGCGTGTTCCGTTTACGTGAGCCCTGAGCCCTGAGCCCGGAGCCAGAGCGTGTCTCGTCGCGT
>Ga0335077_10005392_pt1 | contig 15692 bp, 17 predicted proteins | sample Lox_Sample_31_FD_207151 | JGI IMG/M metagenome (GOLD analysis project Ga0335077, IMG submission 207151) | Soil microbial communities from Loxahatchee National Wildlife Refuge, Florida, United States - Lox_Sample_3.1 | ecosystem: Environmental > Terrestrial > Soil > Wetlands | place: USA... | reverse complement strand
CAACGATCGGACCCTGTTGACATTCGCCCACGCCGCCACGGCGGTCACGTCAACGACACCGTCCTCGACGTGACCGCCCAGGTCAACGACATGTCGATCTTGAAAGCTGGAGATAACGGCCGGGAGCGGGAGGACGTCGTACTGGCCTCCCTTGCCGCGGATCCCGATCTCGCCGGCGCGCCAGTTGACGTCGTCCAGGCGGAGCCGTGCGGCTTCCCCGGCCCGCAGGCCGAGCCGGGCCAGCAGCACGATGACCGCGTAGTCCCGGCGGCCGTCCGGCCCGGCCCGGTCGCAGGCGGCCAGGAGCGCCTCGATCGTGCCGGGTTCCAGGCCCCGGGGCAGCATCGTGGTCCGCCGGCCGGTCACGCCCAGGGCCGCGGCGGACACGTCCGCGGTGACCAGGCCCCGCACGTGGCAGTACCGCAGGAATCCTGCAGAAGTTCTTCACCCGCCTGCTGGAAGTCTTCGCCTGGGCAACCTCTCAAGGCCGCTGGCTGCTCACCGAGAACGCCAAAGACTTCCGGCCCATCCTGCTGCGTGCACTGCAAGCCGACACCGCCACCACGGGAATCCTCTACACCAGCAGCCGCGCTTTCGCGCGCTCAAGGAAAAACCCCGGGCCCCTGATTCGGGCAATCCATGCCTGGATGCTCAATGGACCGCCCGAGGCACCACTCACCGAGGACTGGCTCCTCAACTCAGCAAGTCGCTAATTCTCTGGCACCGTCGAAGAACCGGGATAATCGCCGGGAACAGCCGCTGAGCGGCGGCCCAAAACGCACAAGAATTCCGGCTCCCTGAGCAGGGTGACCGCCGCTCGTAATTGAGGTGACAGCTTGGGTGTTGATCAGCCTTTCGGCGCCGGACCCAGGCGGTCTCAGGGTCTGTCCCAGCTAGTCGGGTCGTGAGGTCGTCCGGCGTTGGCAAGCCGCCAGCGTCCCTCCTGCCGTCTGGACCTGCGTAGTCTCACCGGGCTAGCCTTCCGGCCGTCGGCCGCCAGCCGCCCGTCCGGTTATCCTTTCCTTGGACGAGAGGAGGCGCTACGGATGACGGCTGAGCACGTGCACGGTGACGAGCCGCTCATTGACATGCCCCCGCTGAGTCTCGACGCGCTGCGGCAAGCCGTGGCCGCCGTCGCGCCCTCCCGGCTGCCCGAGTTCTTCCAGGACATCCAGGACGCTTTCAGCCAGGCCGGCGACGAAGACAGCGTCTTCCCGATCCGGCACTTCTACCAGCGCTGGGGCGCCACGATCGCGATTGAGCGCCGGCCATCGGTGGCCGCGCGCCTGCACGCCGCCGAACGCCGGCTCGCCGACCCCGACGCCGAAGTCCGGGAGCGGGCCATCCAGGAAGCGGCCGAGATCGTCCAGGCGGCCTACCACGAGGTCGCGGGTGGCTGAGTGGCGCTGGGAATGCGTCAACGATGACCTGCTCGACGGCCTACCGCCTGACGCCCTGCGGGCGGTCCGCCAGTTAGCCGGGAACTGACCGCACGCGAATCGATGGTGTTCCTGGACGGCCCGGCATTCAGAGGCGATCCGCCCGGGCTGCGCACCATCCAGCGCGGCCCGCTGATGCTCGTCTACCTCACCGACGTCCGCGGCGAGCGCGTCGTTCTGATCCAGGTGAACTGGATCGGCTGAGGCGTCAGTAGCCACGCTGACCGCTCAGCCTGGTCTCATGACGGGCGCTTGTCCCAGGCGGCCCCGGCGCCCTTGACGGTCGCTCAACGCCCGCCACGCGGTCGACACCGAAGCGACCGGGCCGAACAGCTCCCGCTGATCGCCCATCACCCGGAAATCGCTGATCACTCGCGCCCCGTCCGCGATCGCGCACGCCACGTCGGCGAACACCCGGCCCCGGTCATGGCCGCCCAGCGGCGACGGCAGCGCCGCCGACAGCCCGGATGTCAGGCCCGTCCGGTCCGAAAGCCGCCGCAGCAGCGCCAGCCCGGCGCGCGACACGACTCCCGCGCCGCCGCCCGTGACTTCAAGACCCAATGCCACTTAGCCTAAGATGATCAAGCTGCGAGTCCGGGGGGCCGAAGGTTGACCAGCCTGATCGTGGCTGGCCCGGGGTGACGGATGCCATGGTCGGCGGGTCTTTTCACCCGGTAGGAGTTGTAGCGGGCTCGCTTGACCGCGCGGGGGTAGGTCCAGGACTCCCGACATAGGGAGATGGTTTATGCAGGGCTTGGGTGGGACTTGACCGGGTAGCGCAGGACGAGGTCGGTGCCGGGGTAGCGGGCGCCGACGGCGGTGAGCTGCTCGCAGAGCGCGGCCAGGGCCTGGGTGCGGCGGGGTGCGGTGAGCGGGTCGAGCCGGATAAGCAGTTCGCCGTCGCCGGGGCAGATGTCGCCAGAGACGGTGAGGGCCTCGCGGATCAGGGCGCAGGCCTCGTCGCTGGCGCGGGCGTAGTGGCCTGCCAGGGCGCGGGCCAGGGCGGTTTCGGTGTTATAGGCGACCTTGTGCAACACGGTCTGGCGGGCGACGCCGAGCGCCTTGGCGGCCTGATCGAGGGTCAGCCAGCCGTCGGGGACGTCCGGCTGGATGCGGTCGCGCAGGGCCTGGTCGATGCGGATCCGCCAGGGGGCGCCTGGGGTGGGCTGTTCGCCGGTGATGAAGCCGTCCCGCAGCCACCGGTAGATCGTGGTCTTGTCGACGCCGAGGAGCTGCGCGGTTTGCGGGACGCTGGCCATGACGGCATCTTGTCCGCTGGCACTGACATTTGCGGCTGGGGCGGGGCAGTGCGGGATGTTGTTGGAGCGGCGCAGGCTGCTGACCCGGTCGCGGGTCCAGGCCAGCCCGGTCGCGGTGCGGCGGTGCTGGCGGCCCAGGATCTGGGCGATGGTGGTGTCGCTGTAGTGCTCGGCCAGGCGCTTGACCAGGGCGACGGTGTCCTCGCCGGTGGTGATCGCACCCCCGCCGATCTTGGGTAGCGGGATGCTGGCGGCGGTGGTCGCCGTGCCCTGCCAGGCGATCAGCACGTCGCAGGTGCGCGCCTGGCGGTCGATGGTGAGCACGATCTCGGTGATCACGGCGCGGATCAGCTGCTTGCGCTGGCTGTTGCTGGTGGCGGGCGCGTCGAAGACGGCCCGCACGTCGGCGCCGGCCCGCTTGAGCCAGGCGAGTTCGTCATCGGTCAGGCGCACCGGGTGGCGGGCGCGGGCGGCGGCCAGGTCGGCTTCGGCGCGGTGCATGGCCGCGAGGCGGTCTTCGAGCCTGGCCTCCAGGGTGCGGGCGACCAGCCGGTTGCCTGGCTCGACCTCGTCGTGCTTGCGCATCGCCCGGTCGGCCTCAAAGCGGGCCCGTTCCAGCGCCGTCTCGAAGGCGGCCACCTGCTGGCGGTGGCGTTGCCCAGCGTCGGCCATGGCGTGCGCGGTCGCCTCCAGCGAGGCCGGCTGCAGCACCTCAAACAGCTGCTCCAGCACGGCGCGGTGCAGGTGGACGCCGCCGATGCTCTGACACGGCGGGGTGCCATACAGCTGGGTGCCGCGGCCGCACACATACCGGGGCGTGTCACCGCCGTGCCCGGAGTAGCCGACCTGCATCATCCGGCCGCACCTGCCGCACCGGACCAGGCCCGACAGCAGCGCCGCGCCCTTGCGGGCGGCCCCGCCGAGTCTGTCCTCTACCCGGTGGACGATCCGGTTCGTCAGCTCGTCAGCCGCTCGCTCGGTGAACGTGAACGCCACGATCGACTCGGCCGGGAACCCGTCGGCAAGCAGGTCCGCCACCCGCTGCGAGACAACCTCGGTCTTCCCCGACCCGGCGGAGGCGATGATCTGCAGGTGACCGCCCCGGTAGCGCACCGCATCACGCGCAGACCCAGTCAGCTTCGGCGCTGGAGGACGAGACTCGCTTGGTGACACAACAATCACTGTACGGCGTTCAGATAGCGAGAGATTCTCGAATTGTCGCGCTTGTACCGTCGACCTGCTAAGGCGACGCTCCGCACGGTCGCCTTGTCAATGATCAGAACAAAGACCATAGGGGTTGAGCTCGGGGCCGACATTCTGGTCACCGCATCCATGACACCGGGCGAAGTCGCAGTGTCGAGGCGCTGTCGTCTGTAACGGTCACGGCACAAGATTGCAAGCTCAGGCGATCTTGCAATGCCTCGCGACCCTGCGATGCGCCAGAATTGTCGGTGGGTGGCGAGATGATAGCTCTCGGCGAGCAAGACGCTGACCCGGTCATCTTTAGGAGCGGTCATGCCTGATCTCATCCCCAACGTAGGTGCCGGAACCCTGCTTGAGCAGACCCTGCTCGCTGACGACCGGGCAGTCCGGGTGGGCGCGATCCAGACCCTGGACTACGACCGCGCAGTGGTGATCACCCACGACAGGTGGAAGGAGGACGTCGGCGGCATCCCGCAGCACGCGTTCTTGCTGGCAACAGCCCGCGAGATCGGCAGCGGCGGCGGGTTTTACGCGACCGCCACGTACCGGGTGTTCAAGCCGGTCACCGACGGGCTGAGCGCGATTGCCTCCTACATAAAGCCGACCGACGACCCGGTGGAGATGGTGCGGATCGGCGCCGTCCGTTACTCATCGACTCGGCGCCGGGCTGCACTGGCCAAGCAGGCGGACATCCCGGTCACGGTCAACGTGCACGACTTCATCGGCAACAAGAGCGGGATGTTCGGCATGACCCGGATGGGCAAGTCGAACACGATGAAGGCCGTGGCCGCGCGCGTGTTCGCGGTCTCCGAGCGCCGCCGTGCCGGAGGGCAGCCGCCCATCGGGCAGCTGATCTTCGACCCTCAGGGCGAGTACGCCAACCCCAACACCCAGGACGGCACCGAGCTGGCCGCGATCGGCATCGATCACGTGGTGATCTACAAGTTCGGCCGAGCACAGAACGGCCAGCCCAACGTGCGCTCCCTCGGCATCAACTTCTTCGATCCCGCCCAGATGCACGGCGCCAAGGCCCTGATTGCCGGCGCACTCGCGGATGCGGCAGCGGACTACGTCCAGGGCTTCCTCATGGCCGACTTCGAAGGCGATCGGCTGGAAAGCGACACCGAGGGCGAGGCACGCGAGCGAGAGGCGGACGCCAACCGCGGGCGGCTGCTGCTGTACGGTGCGCTGGCGAAGGCAGATTTCGCGATCCCGCAGCAGCACCCGGCGCCCGATAGCAAGCGCTATCCCTGGCGCGCCTGGGTCACCATGAAGAAGGAACTCGCGGACGCGCTGGAGCAGCAACTCGGCACCGGGCACCTGTACCGACCCACGCCTCCCAAGGGGAAGGTGGGCGTCAACCGGTCCTCGCTTGAGACGGTCATCGACTGGCTGATCGAGCGCGCCGAGGCAGGTGACCTGACCGGGGAGACGGCAAAGGGGCTGCGGTCGTTCACAGGCGGGGACCCGTGGAGGTCGGCCCTGCCCATCTACACCCAGCGAAGCGGCAAGGGGGTGGTCTCCGGGTACACCAAGCTCAAGCCGCTGAGGCACTTCCACGCACCTGCCTCCGACCAGGACTTCCGGCATGACATCTACCAGGAGCTGGTCCAGGGCCGGATCGTGATCGTCGACCTGCACCTCGGCCCCGACCCGGTTGTCAACAGGCTCGCGCGGGAAATGGCCGGCCACCTCATCGAACGGCAGACCGAGCGGTTCACCAGCGGAGAGGAGCCGCCGCACATCCAGGTCATGATCGAGGAGGCGCACAACCTCTTCTCGTCGGACAAGTTCAACAACGAGTTCGACGTCTGGGTCCGCCTGGCGAAGGAAGGCAGCAAGCTCAAGGTAGGGATGATCTACGCGACACAGGAGGTCACCGGCGTCGCGCACCAGGTGCTCGCCAACACCAAGAACTGGGTGGTCGCCCACCTGAACAACTCCCGTGAGGTCGATGAGCTGGGCCGGTACTACGACTTCAAGGCGTTCGGCCACGCCATCATCAGCCATGAGGACAAGGGCTACGTCCGGCTGAAGACCATGTCGTCGCCGTATGTTGTCCCCGTGCACATCGACCGGTACGGCGTCGAGCTCGTCAACGAAGCCCGCGCGGCTGCCGGCCTGCCACAGCTGACGCCGGATGCGGGTTGAAAGACAGCCGATGCCCTACACCACTGTCTCCGGCAGCTTCGAGCAGGCGTCCCGGCTGGGCCACACCCAGGCCGTGGTGCGTGCGCTTGCCGAGCGGTCCAGCTTCTACGTCCCAGCCGAGCACCTGCAGGATCTGGCCTGGCTGCAGCCCAAGGTACGCAGCAAGTCCGACCTGCCCCGGCCAGCCGACGCCGACCTCGATCTTCCCCTCGCGGGTGCCTACCTGCGCCAGGGCATGTCGATCCAGAAATCATGGCGCGAGGCCCTCGACACGCTGTTCCGCGCCAAGAGGATCGAGGTCAACCGGCTCGACCAGTCGCTGCTGCAGCTTCTCATGCTGCTGCACGGCCTGCCCGGCGCGCCAGCAGCGACCCTTCAGGTCGACTGCCCGCACAGCCAGTGCCGGCAGCGGGACATCGCGGTCGGGGCAAGCGGGGTCAGCTGCCCTGGCTGCGGGGGCATCTGTTCCCTACCGACGCGTTGCGCATCTACGAGGAAGTCACCGAAGAAGGCTCGAACCAAGTCGCGCTGAGCAGGCTGATGCAGGTCATCGAGCTGCTGGTGATGATCGGTCTTGCCACCTTGCTGTGGGAACAGTCCCGGCACGATCTGCTCCGCTCGACGCTGTTCATCACGGACGGGCCGATGGCCGTTTACGGGCCGCCCGCCAAGCTCCGCGGCCGGGCAGTCACCTACTTCCAGCAGATGATCGCGACCACACCGGGAGCAGGGCCGTACCTGTGCGGCGTCGAGAAGAGCGGAACGGTCTTCGACTACGCAACCGCGCTGGTCCGCCACGACGCACTCAAGCCCGGCGACCTGCTCGTCATCGACGCCGACGTCCTGGCCGCCGTCATCAACGCGAACAACCCGATCGCCTACGGCGCCGAGACATACTGGGGCCGCAAGTTCATCTACCGGTCACTCGATGGCCGCGTCGTCGTGATCACCGTGCTGCCCGCCACCGGACAGCCCTACGATGACCACGGCGGGCAGCCCGACCCCGCAGCCTACCCGTCGCTGTCCGCGATCCTCGACGTGATCGACAGAACAGGCTCGTCACTGTACCGGGACGGAATCATCCCCGTGGCGCTCGCCCATTCCAAGGCCGCCTTCCCAATCGGAGTCGGCACCGACGTGCTGCGCCTGGTTGCCCGCCGCAAGCTCGGCCTTGACACTGACCCCCCCGCCAAGAGCAAGGTCTAGGGTGACAAGCCCGATCATGGCGGCGTCGCCGCACCTGGACCTGGGACACGCTCTCGCGCCGAAGCACGTAGGCGCAACCCCCCGGCCACTGGCCCAGCCTCGGCCGCTGCGCGACCAGGCCCTGGCCTCGATGCGCTACCTGTCGCCGTTGCGCTACCCCGGGGCGAAGTCCGGCCTGGCCGCGGTCATCGCCGAACTGATCACCGCGTCGTCCGGGTCGCTAGGCAGTCCCGAGCTGTTCGTCGAGCCGTTCGCCGGCGGCGCGTCAACCGCGCTGCGGCTAGCCGCGAGCGGGATCGCTGACCGTATCCTGCTCGCCGACGCGGACCCCTTGGTTACCAGGTTCTGGCAAGTCGCCGCCGCCGACACAGAGTGGCTGATCGACCGCATGTGGGATGAGCCCGTGACCCTTGAGCGCTGGGACTACTGGCGATCCTGGCACCCCGCCCACCCCGCAGACCGGGACGTGGCCGTCAAGTGCCTGTTCCTCAACCGGACCACGTTCTCTGGCATCCTGCACGGCCGCGCCGGGCCGATCGGCGGCCGGCGCCAGGCCAGCCCTCACAAGATCGGCTGCCGGTTCAACAAGGCCGCACTGGAAAGCCGCCTGCGATTCATCGGCGACCTGTACGCCAGCAACCGGCTGGCCGACGTGTGGTGCAAGGACTGGCGCGAGACTATGCACGACATCGCGGAGTGGTACCCCCGGCTGATCCCCAACCGCGTGATCGCCTACCTCGACCCGCCATACTGGAATAAGTCACCCCGGCTCTATGGAAGGTCGTTCGACCCCGCCGGCGGCTACGCGCCGCGACGCGCCCCAGTCGGCCAGGCCGAATGGCTCGCTGGAACCGGGCACTACGAGCTCGCCGAGTACCTGCGCCGCCGGGCGCAGCTTAGGTGGATCCTCTCTTACGACAACCACCCGGACCTCACGACCGACAACGGGCTCTACGCAGCCAGGCGCATGACCCCAGACGCTGAGGAAGCGGACTTGCTCGGTGTCCGCTTCTGCCGCATCTCAAAGCGCCTTGTTGATCTCCATTACAGTGCCGCCTTCACCAGGGAACACCGCGGCAGGCGTCAGGAACTCCTGCTGACGACGCTCCCCCCGTCGTGCGTCCCCTGCGACGGCCGCTTCCGCCCGCTGGCGCTCTGAAGACTGGCAAGGTCTGATCGAGACCACAGCACCGCTGGCCCCCAGCTCGGCATGGGCGCCTGGCCGACCGAGGTGATCTGAGAAGCAGACCTGAGTGATCAAGTTCGTGCTGCGCAATGACCCGCCCCAGGGCCAGCCGCGGGCTTGCGGCGGTCGTCGGCATTGCGCTATGCGGCCTCGGCTGCACTGCCGAGAATGCGGCTGAGGCGTTAGGCCGCGGTGAGCCAGGCGGGTCTTTCGCCGCCTGGCTCTGGCAGCCGTTGTGTGCCGTCTCCCGTTCTTAGCCAGTACACGCCGAGGCCGGGATCGGCGACTACGGTCGCATGCTGCCGGGAAGGTGGATCCGGTAATACTCGCGTTGTTCCGCCGCGATCCACGCGGTCAGGGCCGCTGACGCGTGGCCGGCATCAGCCACGGCGTGCTCGTCGTCGATGATCAGGTCTGGTGTCACGATCTGACGGCCCTTGACCTTGTCGTCGAAGGGGCGGGCCCGGATGACGGTTGCCTGCTCAGTGCGGCAGCGTGCCCGCTGCGAGCCGAACGTGGCGGCGATGGAATCGAGTATCTCGCTCTCGGTGGTGGCTATGGCCAGCTCAAGCAGTGCCTCGCCGAGCGCGGCGAGCGGGTCGGCCTGATCGAGGGCCAGTTCTGAGGCTGCGTCCAGGAGGACATCATCGTCGATGCTCACCTGGGAGTGGGTCAGCAGGTGCCGCCAGAAGTCCCGAAGGCCAGCGCTTGGCCGTCGGGGGCGACGTCCTGAGCGAGCGCGTATGACCAGCAGAGGGCGGCCATGACCATGCCCAGGGGTGTGGGTGAAGACCGCGGCGTTCCAGGCGAGCATGACCGGCCCGGTCAGTTCCAGGTACCGCGGGTCGGACAGGCCGTCCAGGTAGCGCGTGATGAACTGCTGCCAGGCCAGCCTGTTACGTACCTGCGCGGACAGGCGGCGCCGCTCCTGCTCGGTGTCCTGGCCGGTGTCGTCGGCGGATCGCCCAGCCTCGATGCCGCCGGTGTCAGCCGTCCCGGCTTGCTGCGCGGCCGCGCCGGGAGTGCCGACGAAGTGCCTGGCGATCGCGGACGAGTTATCCGGCTGGACACTCAGCGGCAGGCGGAGCTTCCCGCGTCACCGACGACAGCGCTCGGCGGCGACGATCGCCGCCAGGGGTCAGCACCAACTCAGCACGCGATCGGGAAACAACCGGAAATGACGAGGGCTGACGGGCATGCAGCCACAGACGACCGAAATCGCTGAGGACCCGCGCAGGGGCAGAGGCTAGCGCCCGTCACCAGGGAAACAGTCCGTACGCTGCTACTCCAGGAGCTGACGGGCCATGACGACACGCTGGATCCGGTTGTGCCCTCCCAGATCTGCGTGATCCTGGCTGTGCGATCCCGTGCCAGCACCCGCCTGATCCGATGGAACCGGCGCCTCACAAGAGACTGCGCAGGTGACGGCTCCTACTGACCTCCCTAGTCACGCGTGCCTACCTGCGAGGTACCTGCCAGGTCCACGGCAGGTACATGCCAGGTCAATCGGAGGACGGCGGAGACCGGCCCGGCTGGGTCCAGAATCATCGCGACCAACCGCTGCATTCTGCCGCGCGGGCGAGGACGAACGCTACCGAGGACGGCTGGCGACCAAATTCGGCGGAGCCGACGGTTCGTGAACCACCGCGTCCGCCCGGATCCTGTCCGCTATATGTCCGTGCACAGCTGGAAACAGCCGGACTCCGATGGACACCGCGGGACCTCGTGGAGCCTAAAGCAACAGCCCGCGAGGCCGGGTATCCCCAGCTCACGGGCCGTTTCCGCAGGTAGTGGCAGGTGTTGGGTTCGAACCAACGTGGGCTGAGCCGACGGTTTTACAGCCCGCCGATTCCCGCCCATCGGCATACCCGCTGACCTGCCGTTTCTCCATTCCTCGTCGCGCCAAAACCGCGTTCTGTCCGCCCCGTGTCCGTGCCCGCCGAGTCGCCCAGGTCAGCGCGCCGAGGGTTCCGGGTGCCGTCTCAGGGAGTCCAGCGGAGTCCCACAATGCTCCGCCCTGTGGTCGCGTCCCCGTCCCGCCTCAAGCCGGGCGGCCTGCCAGGCCGATCGCCCCGTTCAAGCGCGCCGCGGCAACCGGGCAGAAACGGTCATACCTGAGGTCAGGCTGGGCTGGCTACCGCCAGGCCGGCGTTCCGCACGGCGCCGATAAGGTGCATGTCGTACGCGAGAACCGCGGTCACCGCGGTGATGGACTGTGCGCTGGCCAGGTGAATGGCATCGAGCGAGCGCAGCAGCGGGTCAGGAAACATCGCGGCCGAGTCCAGGACCGTCTCGCTCACCGGGATCTGGGCGATGACCGACAGGATGGCCGGCAGCCCCGGCAACGCTCCTGGATCGTTGCGGAGCAGCGCCCGGCGGGCTTCCGTGCGGACCAGCGCCGAGCTGACCAGGTCATCCGGGTGACCCGCCAGCCAGGCCCGCAGCGCCCCGCTCTCCGGCTCGGGGTGGACGAGCTTGAGCACGGCTGAGGTGTCGATATAGATCACGTGCGGTCTTCCCGGAGTGCGTCCAGGTCGGCTGCCGAGTTCCTCGCTTCTCCCGCCGGCGCTGGCATGGCCAGCAACGCGGCTGTCCCGCCTGGCACTGCCGGAGGTAGTACGGCACCTGCCGCGATCAGTTCGGTCAGCTGTGGCGAGTAGGCCTGCGGCGGCGTGATGATCCCGACCACCCGGCCGCGGTTGGTCACGATGATGGTCTCGCCGTTGCTCGTCCGGTCGAAGACCTCTGAGGTGCTGCGGGTCACCTCACGCACACCCATCGTCGTCGTTGTCATGTCAATATGTTACAACCTACGAGCGAGATCGGGGTTTCTGTGTGCCGAAACCTGCTGTGGATGCCCGATAACCTATGCCACCAGGCGATTTCATGAATGACGCCACCGGCGCGGTCACGTCGCTGGACCCGGAACTGATCCAGGTCGGTGACGCCGTCGGGCAGGGGACGCAGCTGAAACAAATCGCATGCCAGCATGGTCACGGCCTGCGAGCACAGGAACTGCCGCCATGTCGCATGTGTGCGCTGTGGCGCGGGCGGGATCCGCAGCCGCCTCAGCACGCGCCGTACCGTGGACGCCCCGACCCGGTAGCCCAGGCCGACAACAGTTCGCCCTGGATCCACATATAGCCCATCGCTGCCGGTGGGGTCGCCTTGCAGCATGGCCGTGCTGATTCCCGCCAGGTCTGATGGCAGCGCAGGCGGGTTCGTCCGGTCATAGAGCATGAAGGTGCGATCGCGGCCCAGTGCGCTGGGTATCCGCCTCCGGGAGCTTCGCAAGGACGCGGGCCTGTCGGCGCGGGCGCTGGCGGCGGCGACCGGCCAGCATTTCACCCGCGTGAGCAAGATCGAGCACCGGGTGCAGGCTCCGGCGGATGACGATATCCGTGCTTGGTGCAACGCTTGCGGGGCCGCGGAGCAGATCGCGGACTTGATTGCCACGGCGTGCGCTGTCGAGTCTGCTTATCTGGAATTCCGGCGGCAGGCGCGTGCCGGGATGAAGCGTGTTGTCGGGGCTCACACCACCGACCGCACCAGTGCGCGAACACCGGGACGGGGCCACGTCGCGGCCCGTGTGCGCCACAGACGCCACGGCAAGCTTTGGGGTCCGAGGCGTCCGGCGTTCTCGGCTGTGGCTCGCTCGGGGGCACGGAAATCGGAACGGGCCAGGCCCGTGCTTGGGACGCGGCGCTCAGGCGGCCAGCTCAGCCGTGGCCGGTGGTGAGGGCGAGGGTGAGTGTCATGGCGGCGTGGTCGGTCAGACCCTGCTGCCTAGGGCTGTGGAGGTAGCCGCAGAGGCGTACCTGTGCCGTGTGGTGCCTGGTGACGAATATGTGGTCGATGCGGTATCCGTTGCCCTTGCGGCCGAACCAGCTGTGATCGCTGCCTTCCGGATGCATGGCCCGGTAGGCGTCGGCCATCCCTGCGGCCAGGAACACATCCCAGGAGCTTGAATGTCAAGCGGCAGGCTTGTTTTCTTCGCGGTGAGACCAGGCGGTGGCCTCGTCGTAGAGGGTGCGGGTTTTCAGGCATCCGTGCAGGATGCCGACGAGCCGGTTCGCGAGCCGCCGCAGGGCGTCGTTGTGTTCGATTCCCTGGGCGCGGAGGCCGTCGTAGAAGGCGCGGGCGCCGGGCGAGGCTTTCAGCGCGGAGAAGGCCTGGGCCATCAGCGCGTCGACGAGCCGGTCGTTGTGGATGAACCGGGCGAGCACGATCTTCTTCTTGCCCGAGGCGCGGGTGATCGGGCTGGTGGCGGCGTAGTTCTTGCGGGCTTTCGCGTCGGCGTACCGGTGCGGGTCGTCGCCGAATTCGGCGAGCACCCGGGCGCCGAGGATGGCGCCCATGCCGGGCTGGGACCGGTAGATCTCAGCGTCCGGGTGCCGGCCAAAATGGTCTTCCACCTGCCCCTGCAGGGTCCTAACCTGCTCGTTCAGGGTGGTGATCACCGCGATCAGCGAGCGGACGGTCGTGGCGTAGGCGGCGGTCAAGGCGGGGGGCTGGCCCAGGTGCTCGCCGCGCAGCGCCGCGAGGATCGCATCGGTCTTGTCCGCGATGTGGTGGCGGCGGGCGCGCTTGAGCGCGGCCGATACTTGCGCCCGGGTCAGCCTGGCGGCGCGCGCCGGCTCCGGGGCCTTGCCCAGCAGCTCCAGGGCGTCAGGGGCGTCCAGGTCCTCGAACGCTTCCAGCGCGGCGGGGAAGTACTCGCGCAGCTGGTGCCGCAGCCGCTGCAGGTGCCGGGTGCGTTCCCAGATCAGCGTCTTATGCGTGCGGGCCAGCACCTTGATGCCCTCCGCGTCCGCGCTGTCCCCGGCCACCGCCCGCAGCTGGTGGGAATCGGTGCGCACCATGTCCGCCAGCATGTGAGAGTCGCCGCGGTCGCTCTTGGCGCCAGACACGCCGTGGCGCTCCCGGTACCTCGATGCCTGCAGCGGGTTGACCGCGCACACGGTGTACCCGGCGGCGACCAGCGCGGCCACCCACGGGCCGCGGTCGGTCTCGATCCCGACCAGCACCTCCGCCTCCCCGGCGTCCTCGCCGAGATACTGCCCGGTCAGCTCGTGGAGCCGGGTCATCCCCGCCACGCCCTCGGGCAGCCGCGCCTTAGCCAGCACCCGGCCCGCGGCGTCCATCACCTCCACATCATGGTGGTCCTCAGCCCAGTCATCCCCGACGAACAGCCGCATCGCTGGTACCGAGTCTGCCCGATGCGGACCCGGTAAGACTCATTAGGAGCGGTAGAAGCCATACTCCCAGTCACCGAAGACCGGCAGGTGCGGCATGTGCCCTGGTTCGACGACATTCAGGTCCCCGGCGACGATGAGCGGGCCGCCGAACCGGGCCAGGAAGCTGGGCAGCGCCTTGGCCACGGCATCCTGGAACGCGCGCTTGCTTTCGTTGCGCCGGTGCTGGGGGCCACGCGAAGGCACATACAGGCCCAGCAGTGCGACGACGTGACCAGCGAAGTCCACCACTGCGGCCGGGCCACGATGGGGGAGCACCCCGATGCCGCTGGGGACCGGAGTGAGGTTCGGGCTGCGCGAGGCCAGGATGGCGCGGTAATCGGGTCCCGCCGGTTCAGGAGCCAGCACCGAGGAGTATCCGTCCTCGCCCAGGGCCTCGGTGAGGGCATGCCCGCCAGGCCCGGCGCCGACCTCGGTGACCACCACGAGATCCTTCTCCTGGCTGGCAATCCAGGCGGCCGTGAAAGATGCGCGCGGCGCGGGCGTTCGCCCGCCCGGCCCCGCGTCCCCGGAGATGCTGGCCTGGCTGGACGCTGTGGAAGCCGAGGTCGAGACCCGCTTGGGCGACACCCGCAAGGCCTTGCAATTGATCAGCCACGCCGAGGACATCTTCGCCGGCGAAGAACCCCGGCCCTCACCCGCGTGGCTGGACTGGTTCTCACCGGTATACGGCTCGCCGGGTTCAAGGGCAACACGCTGATGGTCGCTCACCACCACGCCGCCGCGCGCGAGACGCTCCAACAGGTCCTGGGCCTGCTGCCTGATGCTGCGGTCAAGCAGCGGTCGATCATCCTGGCCGACCTCGCGGCGGTCGCCGTAGCCGAGAACGATCCGGATCAGGAGTGCGCACTGGCTGAAGACACACTCGATCACCTGACGCGGTACTGGTACGCGACCGGCATGGACCGGGTCCGCGCGGTCCGCCAGACCCTCACGCGGTGGGATTCGCTGCCCAGCGTGCGCCGGCTCGATGAGCGCCTGTACGACTGGAACACCACCGTCAGCGCGCTGACCGGCTAGCGGCCGCCACCACGGCGGGTAGATCGGCGAGCGAGGTGATCGGCCAGTCGGCCGCGGCGGCCATGCCCGGATCCTGCGCAAAGATGTAGCCCCACGGACCGCGGCGGAGGAACACCGTCCGCATACCGGCTGCCTTGGCCGGTCGCAGATCGTTGTCCAGCCGATCCCCGACATAGGCGATCTGGCCGGCCTCCAGCGAAGCGGCAGCGATCACCGCGTCGAAAAACGCCGCGCTGGGCTTGCTCACCCCCGGGCTGGCACCATGACCAGCGACCACGAGCGCAACGGCACGACCACCTTGCTTGCCGCGCTTGACGTGCTCACCGGCACGGTGATCGGCGCGTGCCTGCCCCGCCACCGGCGCCGCGAGTTCCTGAAGTTCCTGCGCGCCATCGACCGGCAGGTTCCCCAGGGCCTGCAGATCCACATGATCCTTAGTGACCGGCAAGGAACGAGCAAGCTAACGGAGAGACATTACATTAGGTACTCGCGACGGGCTACGGGCCGCGCCAGGTGTCGGCTTCGAACTACCGCTTGCGAACGGATGGAGCAGGGGAGCGAAGTCGCCGCTGGTGTCGGCCCGGTCGAGCGCGGCATCCAGATCGGCACCGTATCGAGTGAGGCATTCTCAGGCGTCCGCGGCGCGCGCCGCGGACGCAGCCCGCTTCCTGCGCGTCATCGTGATGGTGAGCATGGCGAGCACCGGGACCAGCGACACCCCTATCCCCAGCAACCAGTCGGTCGTCGTGAAGAGGCCTTCCATGATGATGTACGCGATGACCAGCGTGCAGTACGGCATGAGCACGAAGACCGTCGTGACGAGGCCGGGGTTGTAGCCACGGTGTCTGCTCTGGAACACCACGGTGTGGGTGAAGTTGTTGACACAGAGCTGCAGCATGACGCCGATGAGCCCCACCCACGGGGCGACGTTCGCGAGCAGCGCCCCGGTGATGATGATCGTCCAGAAGAACGC
>Ga0335077_10005390_pt1 | contig 15698 bp, 13 predicted proteins | sample Lox_Sample_31_FD_207151 | JGI IMG/M metagenome (GOLD analysis project Ga0335077, IMG submission 207151) | Soil microbial communities from Loxahatchee National Wildlife Refuge, Florida, United States - Lox_Sample_3.1 | ecosystem: Environmental > Terrestrial > Soil > Wetlands | place: USA... | reverse complement strand
GGTTGAAGGACATTATGAACGCCCTTAAGATCCTCTTTCAGAAGATTTACGTCGGAAGGCATACTCTTGATTACTTGTGTACGAAATCGGAAAGAACCTGCCGTACCCTCACCTCCTGGTACCGGCGAATGATGTGCGTGGCGGGAATATAAAACTTTATTTGCTATTTGTCAAGGAAAAAATTTGCTGTCATTGAAATATTTTTAGGGTTGACTTTTGGGATGGGTCAGACCGGCTTGATTCGCCTGAATCAACTCGAGACCAGTCAAATTGAGGGGTTTTGCTCTGCACTCAATATCGGAGCCGGGCTTGTTTATATCGGGCCGCTTTGGTATCTTTCCGGCTCGCAAATCAGCGGACAACCCCATGGCGCATTGCTGAACGAGTTGTATGCCATGGACATCAGGAAACGTTCAGGGAACAATGCGGCACAATACAACAACTGCTCAAGCCCCTCCTTCGGCCGAGCTGCATCTCGCCGGGCTCATCGCCAGATTCGAGCCGGAACAACAGAAGCTCATTAAGTCGGTTCGCAGAGCCCTCCGAAAGAGATTTTCCGCGGTGAACGAGCTGGTCTATGATTACACCAGATCCCTCGTGATCTCCTATTCACCGAACGAGCGCGGATCAGACGGAATCGTGGCACTGTCTGCCGACGCCGATGGAATCCGCCTTTTCTTTAATCACGGAGTGAGTCTTCACGATCCTCAGAACATCCTCCTGGGCGAGGGACGGGTGACCCGCTATATCCGCATCAAAGCAACCAACGTTCTGCTCCGGCCTGAAGTTGAGTCGCTCCTGACCGCCGCCGCCGGCAAACTCAAGACCCCGCTTGGCAGATCAGGCCGCAGGGAGGTCATCATCAAGTCTTCGAAACGTCGGACAAGAAGCGGGCACGGGCGCCCGACCGTCAAGGGCGGTCAGCCCGCAACTCCTGCCAGGAAAGCGCGTAAGGCGCAGTGACCGGCCGCGGCATAGAACTGCGGCAGGCGTAACGACCAGAATTGCCATTACCGGAAAGGTTCAGAGAAATGAAAAAGACATCGTTCTTCATACTGATTATTGCGATATCATTCTGTTTTGGGTTCGCGTTAAGGACTCAGATGGCAAACCAATCAAAGGAGCAGACCACAATGAAAAAGGTAACGGGTATCGGCGGCATTTTCTTCAAATGCAAAGACCCCAAAAAGGTGCGGGAGTGGTATAAGACAAATCTCGGCGTGAACACCAATGATGATGGCGCAAGCTTTGAATGGCGCCAGAGCGACGACAGTACGAAGAAAGGGCTTACACAGTGGACCCCCTTTGCGGAAAAATCGAAATACTTCGACCCTTCAACAAAGGACTTCATGATCAACTACAGAGTCGATAACCTGGAAGCCCTTGTTGAAGAACTGAAGAAGAACGGGGTAACAATTGTGGACACGGTTCAATCCTTCGACTACGGAAAGTTTGTTCATATCATGGACATCGAGGGAAACAAGATCGAATTGTGGGAACCGGCGGGCGAATAAGGGAAATTGCAGATCGCCATCAGGACCTCCCGCGCGCATACAGTCCCGATCATTTCATCGTGTGCTGATCCGACCAAAAGCCCTCTTCAGGGAAGAATGCAATCATAATCCCGCCACGACAATAAAAAACCCCTCGGCCTGAGGGGTTTTCGGTTGAAGAATGTGTACTCGCTCTCAGCGGTTCGCACGCAGGAACTCCAGCCGCTCTTTCAGCTTCTCCGCGGGAATCAACAATTTATCCTTCCCGAATATCGCATCCTGCTGGCGTGTGAACGTCAGCTCGAAATCCTGGCTCATCACGATCGCTTCTTCCGGGCAGACCTCCTCGCAGAATCCGCAGTAAATACAGCGGAGCATGTTGATCTCGAATTTTACGGGATAGCGTTCTTTCCAGTATTCGCTTTCGGAACCCTGGACTTCGATGGCAAGAGCGGGACAGACACGGGCGCAAAGCCCGCACGCGACACACCGCTCGACGCCGTTCTTCTCTTCGACAAGCACCGGCCTGCCGCGGAACGAGGCGGGCGGATCCCATTTCTCCTCGGGATACTGGCGCGTGAACTTCGGACGGAAGATCTGCGCAATCGTCACCGTCATCCCCCGCAGGATCTGCGGGATGTACGCCTTGTTCCACCACCGGAGATCCTTCCGGTGTATGATCGGCTTCGTCTTGCTGTAATCGATCTTGTTCTGCGTTTCAGCCATCAATCTTCTCCTCTACAAGAGCAGCATCACCACGCCGGTGGCAAAGAGGTTCACGATCGCCAGCGGCAGCATCACCTTCCACCCGAGATTCATCAGCTGGTCGTACCGGAACCGCGGTATCGTCCAGCGTATCACAATATAAAAAAGCACCAGCCCGAGCACCTTCACACAGAATCCGAGAACCTGTATGATCGCAATCCAGAAATCCGACAATCCAAAATTGTGAATGAACGGGACCTGCCATCCTCCCAGATAGAGCGTCGTGATGATCGCGCTCGAGGTGAGCAATCCCGCATATTCGGTGAGATAAAATAACCCGAACTTGAGTCCGCTGTATTCGGTGTGATACCCGCCCACGAGCTCCGGCTCGGCTTCCGGCAGATCGAACGGCAGACGGTTCGTTTCCGCAAACGAGGCAACAAAAAACGTAATGAACCCGACCGGCTGGAGAAGGATGTTCCACTTCCACCCTTCCTGCGCGCGGACGATCTGGTCGAGCTGTAAGCTTCCCGTCACCATGATCACGCCGATGAGCGAAAGTCCCATCGAAATCTCATAACTGATCATCTGTGCAGACGAGCGCATCCCGCCGAGCAGCGAATATTTATTATTGGATGACCAGCCGCTGAGCGTCACGCCGTATACGCCGAGAGATGTAAGCGCAAGGATGTAGAGTATCCCGACGTTCACATTGGCGATCTGCAGGCGCACATCATAACCCCAGAGGTTGATATGATCGCCGAACGGCACCACGGCAAATGCCGTGAGCGCAACGCTGATCGAAACGACGGGCGCGAGATCGTGAATGAACTTGTTGGCTTTTTTGGGAACGATATCCTCTTTCATCACGAGCTTGAGGACATCGGCAAACGGCTGGAGGAGCCCCTGCCAGCCGACGCGGTTCGGACCGATCCGGTTCTGAATTGCCGCGGCAATTCTCCGCTCGGCGAGAACGATATAGGCAACCGCCCCGAGCATGATCCCGAGAACGGCGGCAATCTTTATGACGGTGACGAGCAATTCCATGGGAGATCAGACGCGGACTTTTTCAGTTTGACCGCTCAGCTTCATTCCCCGGGCACCGATCTTCAGGTAGGTCATCCCTTTGAATGCGGGAACCGCGGCAGAAAGATCGTGGAACACTTCCTCTGCGGCAGTGTATTTCCATTTCGCACCGAGCGCATTGGCGATGGCGCCGAGGATTCTCCAGGAAGAACGCGCGTCCCGCCGCGGACCTTTCGTCCAGCGGTCGTTATGCGCCCCGAAGCGGTCGAGACGGCTCATCGAAAAGCCGTCGAGCGCACGGTCGAACTCGATCGTGGTGATCGCGGGCTTCAATCGTTGAACTGTTCCCTGGAAATTTGTCATGGTGCCGTGTTTCTCGGCAAAGGTGGAGCTCGAAAGGATCACATCGGCAAGCTTCGTCGTCTCGTTCTCGTGTGATGAATGCACGATCAGCAGGTCGACCTTCGGAAGGACTTCCGCAACCGCCGGATCCGCAGCAATATCATCTTCCAGGACATAGAGCGCTTTGATCGCACCGTTCCGGATATCGCTGAGTATGGACTGGAATCCTGCATCGGGTCTTTCCGGTTTCACGCCGACTTCCCGCGCACCCGTCGAATTGGGTGTCTTATCGGACCGGATCAGAAGATCATCCTGGTCTCCCTCCACAACATGCGGTACGATATCCAGACGCTTCACGCCCAGATACTGCATGAGCTTTACCAGGAGATAATTATCCTCGTTGGAGGCAAATGGTGAGCCGATGGCGGCGATTTCAGTCTTCTTAAACGATTTCAGGTCGAATGCCGCCTTGGCGATCGCTTCATCCCAGGCAACCTCAACAAGCGCCCCCTCTTTCCGGATCATCGGCGCTTTCAGGCGAGTTTCGGCGTGGACCTGCCTGAAGGTATCGAGCCGTCCGTGATCGCACATCCAATAGTCATTTACCGAGGGATTAAAACGCGGCGTGAGGCGAAGGATCTCGTTGTTTCGCACCCATACCTTGGTGTTGCAGCCGCGTGCACAGCCGGTGCAGATTGAATCGGTGGACGACATTTCCCAGACGCGCGCTTTGAAGCGGAAATCGGTGCTCGTCAGGGCTCCGACCGGACAGATATCGATCGTATTCATCGAGTACGGGTTGTCCAGCTTCTCGCCGGGGAATGTGGTCAGCTCGACATGATCGGCGCGCTGGATAAACGTGAGCTGCGGCTTTTTGGCAATCTCATCGCAGAACCGGATGCACCGCGAGCACATGATGCAGCGTTCGGTATCGAGCGTTACTCTGGGGCCAAGCTCGACACGTTTCGGCTTACGGACTTTCTCGAATTCGAACCGGCTGGCTCCTTCGCTGTACCGGTAGGCATAATCCTGCAGCTTGCATTCGCCGGCTTCGTCGCAGATGGGGCAGTCGAGCGGATGGTTGATCAGGAGAAATTCCATCACCGCCTCGCGGGCATTGATCACTTTCGGGGAATCGGTCTTGACGACCATCCCGTCGGCAACCGTCGTGGAGCAGGCAATGGCGAGCTTCGGCATTTTCTCCACCTCGACAAGGCACATGCGGCAGTTTCCGGCAACGCTCAGCCTGGGATGCCAGCAGAAATGGGGGATCTGGATTCCCTGCTCGAGAGCCGCCTGAATGATCGTCAGGTTGTTCCCGACTTCGTACTGTTTGCCGTCAATTGTGATCTTTACCATTGCTCGTCGGTCTTCATAAGTGTGATTCGGGGAGGCACGGCCTCCGCTTACGCATGGGAATACTGGGTGTGCCCTTCAAGCTTCTTCACATACTTCACATGAAAGTCCTTCAGCCGGTGCACAAACTCCTCGATCTCATTTTCGGGAGGAAGAAATGTGGTGCGGAAATGAAGCGTCCCCGGCATCTGGCCAAACCCGGAGCCGGGCACGACGCAGATGCCGGTCTCTTCGAGAAGCGCCATGCAGTAGTCGTTGTCTTTTTTCGCTTCATACGCCTGGCGCTGAGCGGGACTCATGGCAGCGACATCCGTCTCGCGCTCGACCGGAAGCTCGAACCGTACGAATGCGTACATCGCACCCTGCGGAATCTCGAGCGACATGCCGCCGATGCGGTTGACTGCGTGCCCGAGGGCTTCGGCTTTTCGTTTGAGGGCGCCGAGAATGTCGTTGCGTTCGCGGAGGTACGTTTCGTAGCTCTCCTCTCCTTTGACCGGAGGCGAGACCATCAGATACGTTGCAAGCTGGCCCGGAAGATTTGCACAGAGCGATATCGACTGCAGCTTCACGAGTTCTGCCAGAACGTCGTCGGGGATATTGCGGAACTCGGCATACCCGCCCCGGTGCCCGCACTCGCCGAGAAATCCCTTCGAGACGGAATGATAGCTGAAGAGCGACACATCCTCTTCCTTCATATCCGTCAGAACTTTCGCAAAGGAATCGAAGCGGCATCCTTCCTGGTAGACATTTTCCTGATACACCTCATCCGCCAGGATCGCGAGAGCATGGCGGCGTGCAAACCGGATGAGCATTTGGATATTCCCGTACGAGAGAACCGCTCCCGTCGGGTTACCCGGATTGATGACCACGATGCCGACGGGGTGAATGCCGGCACGCTGAGCGTGCTGGAAGCTTTCGGTGAGAATCGTCTCGCTGAGCTGCCAGTGGTTCGCTTCGTCGAGATAATAGTCGATCTGACGGCCGCCGTAGAGGGCGATCGTTGCGCTGTACAGCGGATACTGCGGAATGGGAATCATGAAGCCATCGTTCGGTTTCCGGAGAAGTGCGATGATCGTTGCCTGAATTCCCTTGCTGGCGCCGTCGGTCAGGATGACGGATTCTTTTCGCGTGGGAATATTATCACGACGGTGTATGAAATCCGCGACGGCCTGCCGGATGAACGGAATGCCGGCGCTCTGCGAGTAGGCGCCGAGCCCGTGCGGGTGACGCTTCAGGATCTCTTTCGCCCGCTCCACGATGTCTTTCGGATAGTGCTTCACGACATCCGGCTGTTTGAGGAGCGCCGGATATTCGAGCAGGCTCAGGGTCTGCCGGATGTAGCTGAGCGGCTCCTGTTTCAGCGCCTGCGGGTTTCCGATATTACAATAGATGATCTTCCTTCCCTGCTCTTCGAGCTGCTGCGCACGGTTCACAATCGGTCCGCGGACCGCATATTCTGCCGTAAGAAGATTCTTGTTGAGAGAGTCCTTCGTAATCACAAAGACCCCGTCAAAGCTCTGAGTGGAATGCCGATTGCAGACGGAATACTCTCAAGCAGCCTCACGCTCGGGTTCCTTTCCGTCCTGTTTTGATTTGAAAATCACCGTTGAATAATTCTCGATGCGGAGAAGGTTGCTGGCAATGGCCGAAACATCCTCCACGCTCACTTTGTCGATTGAAGAAAGAACTTCATCCAGAGTGAGGTATTGTCCGAAATACAGCTCACCGCTCCCCAATCGCATCATCCGGTTCGACATGCTTTCGAGACCGAGCATCGTCGTCCCTTTCAGCTGGGATTTCGTGCGCTTCAGTTCCGCAGCACTGATCGGCGTTGTCTTCAACTTGTCGATTTCTCTGTGGATCAGCTCGATCGATCTGTCGATATGCTTGTTATCCGTCCCGACGTACATCCCGAACGAGCCGGTATCACTCAGAAGACTCGCAAACGAGAACACGGTATAGGCGAAACCGTACTTTTCGCGGATATTCTGGAACAGCCGCGAGCTCATTCCTTCACCCAAAAGAGAATTCATCACAAGAAACGGATAGCGGTGTCGGCTTTTCACACCGTACGCGAGAGTGCCGAGGCAGACATGCGCCTGAGCGATCGGCTTCTCGTAAACGAGTGTTTTCGCGTTCACGTGCCTTGGGACTGCGGAAAGATGCGTTCGTGATCTCTTGCCGCCCTTCCGCGAGAAATATTTCGATACAAGCCCGACAAAATCATCATGATTCAGATTTCCCGCAGCAGCGACCACCGTATTCTGCGGCGCGTACCGGTCTTCAATATGGTTCAGGAGCTCCGACCGTGTGATACTTCCGATCGTTTCCTTTGTTCCGATGATGGGGAATCCGAGAGGATGATGGTGGTAGACGTTCGCATCGAGATAATCGTGAATGAGGTCGTCGGGGTCATCCTCGATATTCTTCAGTTCCTCGAGGATAACGCTCCGTTCTTTTTCGATTTCCGCGGGCGGAAAGAGAGGATGCTGGACAAGATCGGAGAGGACATCGATTGCTCTGGTCAGATGGTCGTCGAGCACCCGGGCATAATAACAGGTATGCTCCTTTGTGGTAAACGCGTTGAGGTACCCGCCGACCGACTCGAGACTTTGCGCGATCTTCTGGTAGCTGTACCGTTTCGTCCCTTTGAAGACCATATGCTCGATGAAATGAGAAATGCCGTTATTCTGTTCATTTTCATCGCGGGAACCGACATCCAGCCAAACCCCCACGGAAACGGAGCGGACATGGGAAGTTGATTCGGTAACGACACGAAGTCCGTTAGGAAGAACGGATTTCCGGTATTCGGATTGAAACGACGGATGAATTTTCGACGCGGGGATAGAGGAAATTTTATGCATTCCTGATTTCACGTTACATCGGATGAAAAAATATACTGATTTTGGCGGCGAGAATCAACTAAGGACGGGTTACTTCAAGCATGGAGCGAAACGGAGCGGAGAAGTTCCTGAATTTTCGTCACCACCATGTCGATCGCCACTTCATTCTCCCCGCCTTCGGGGATGATGATGTCGGCCCAGCGCTTGCTCGGCTCCACGAACTCGAGGTGCATCGGTTTGACGGTCGAGACGTACTGTTCCATGACCGATTCGATCGACCTGCCGCGTTCGAGAAGGTCCCGCCTCAAGCGCCGCAGGAGCCGCTCGTCGGCATCCGTATCGACAAAGAGTTTGATGTCCATCAGGTCGCGAAGCGCTTTCTCGACAAAGATGAGGATTCCCTCCACGATAATGACATTGCACGGGTGGACAAGAATCGATTCGGGCAAACGGCGATAGGTGGTGTAATCGTACTGCGGCTGCTGGATTGATTTTCCCTGTTTCAATCGTGTGAGATGGTCGATCAGGAGAGAAGTTTCGAGCGCATCCGGATGATCGAAATTGATCTTTTCGGCCGGTCTGCCGCCGAACGAGTTAAGGTCCCGGTAATAATAGTCGTGCCGGAGAACCAGAACTTCACTGCGATCGAAATGTCCGACGATTTTATGCGTGACGGTGGTTTTACCGGATCCCGTCCCGCCGGCGATACCGATAACGAGCGGACTGATCATGGGATAGAATATACGTGAATGCGCCGGGAGAAGCAAAACAATTGTTTCCGATGAATCGATTTTATACATTGTGCCGTTTCGACTATGATTCCCAATCCGACGATACTTCACGTGCTTGTCGTCTGCGCGATTTCCTACGTGGTGCAGATGGTCCTGCTGCGCGTTGGGCTGCATCTCGCCAGCCGGCGTTCATCTCATTCGGATGCCGAGCCGAAGGTCTCGGTAATCGTTGCGGCACGAAACGAGGAAGAATTCATCGGGCGCTGCGTCGCGTCGCTTGTTCACCTGGAATATCCCCCCGAGAAACTCGAGATCATCATTGTCGATGACGGATCGACCGACCGGACCTCAGAAATTGCCGGGTCGGTATCCGGTGACAGTTCACGGGTCAAGGTCCTGCGGGCAACCCCCGGGTCGGGGAATCTCATCGGGAAAGCCAATGCCCTGTCACAGGGAATCAATGCGGCATCCGGAGAGATCATCATGCTCACCGATGCCGATTGTGAAGTTCGGCCCGGATGGATCCGGAACACGCTCCCGTATTTCGACAAAGGGACCGGCGTTGTCGGCGGCTTCACAGTCCTCGGGTCGGGTTCACTCTTTGCAGGAATCCAGTGTCTCGACTGGCTCTTTCTGTTCGGCCTGGCTTCATCGACAGCAGGCTGGGGAATTCCACTCACCGTAATCGGCAACAACTTTGCCTTCCGGAAATCGTGTTACGAAGAAGTCGGGGGGTACAAATCGATTCCGTTCAGTGTCACGGAGGATTATGCTCTCGTCCGTGCCATGCTGCGGAAGACTTCGTGCCGCGTCCGCTTCCCCGTTGACCCCGAGAACACCGTCAGCAGCATAGCATGCACATCGGTGCGGCAGTTATACCACCAGAAGCAGCGCTGGGGAGTGGGCGGCCTCGACATGGTGGCCGGAGGGATGCTGCTGATGGCGGTGGGCTGGACTGCGCGGCTTGCACTGATGATGATGCCGTTTTTCGCGCCCTGGAGCGCCGTCCTGGATACCGCAATACTGATTCTTCTTGCGGATCTTCTTTTCCTCTGGAAGCCGATGGTGCGGTTCGGGAAGATCACGCTCATGGCGTATTTCCTCCCGTTTGAAATCTATCTCACGTTGTATGTGCTCGTGCTGCCGTTCGCAGCCTTCTTCAGCCGGAAGGTAATCTGGAAGGAACGCCGGCTCTGAGGGCGGCATAAAACAGAACCGCCCTCCTGATCGGGAGGGCGGCAAGAAACAGAGAGAGAAGGCAGAGATTACACGCGGGCGCGTGAGCTTGCAATATTGAGGCGTTTCAGTTTATAGCGCAGTGTCTGCTCGGTCATACCGAGGAATCCCGCCGCTTTCGACTGGTTGAAGCCGAATTTCTGCAGTGCACGTTCAATGATTCCCTTCTCGATCGCATCGAGCGACTTGTCGAGAACAAAATCCTGCCCGTTGGCAATATTGTTGATCATCTTGACGACTTCGGTCTTTTCATCGACCAGTTCAGGCGGCAGCATGAAGCGCCCGCCATTGGAGAAGAGGACCGACTTGTCGACCACGGCTTTGAGCTCGCGGATATTTTCCCGCCAGCTTTGCCGGACGAGCACGTCGATGGCGTTAATGTCGATAACCAGTTCGCCGATGCCAATTTCTTTGCAGAGCTCGGAGGCAAAGTGCTTAACGAGGAGCGGAATATCTTCGGGACGGTCGCGCAGAGGCGCGATTGACACACGTTCAAAATCCGACATCTTATTGTACAGATCCTCCAGAAGCTTTCTCTTTTCGACGAGTTCCCTGGGATCTTCTTTCACGGTGACGATGAGCCGGATGTCGACGGGTTCCGCTTTCGTGCCGCCGATGCGTCGGGTGGTGCGTTCATTCATGAACGCCAGAATTTTCATCTGATTCCGGAAGCTGGCTTCCTCGATCTCCTCCACCAGAACGGTCCCGCCGTTTGCAATTTCGAAAAGCCCTCTCTTTGTCGTGTAGTTCGTCCCCTCCACGCCACGATCGTAGCCAAAGAGCACGGATTCCAGTTCCTTGTCGTCGAGAACGGAGAGATTGATAGACATGAACGGCTTCGACAGTTCCGGGGTCTGGCCGAGAGAATAGACATTCTTTGCGACGGCACCTTTTCCGACCCCCGCTTCGCCGATGATCAGGATATCACGCCGGGTCTTCGAGAGCGCGCCGATTTGCTTCAGAAGCTGATCGACAGACTTGCTTTTGCCGATGATGGGGTATTCCATAGAACCGGTAGTTTTCTCGTCTGCAGGTTTTAATTTTTTCTCTTTTTCCATACCTATCCCTTGATAGTTGCCTTCCCGAGATCTTCTTTAGTTGATGGGCCCTGGAAGAGCCGTCCGTTGAAGACCTTCAAATTGAAAAAGTGTGAAAGAACCATATTGTCCACCCAATCTCTCCAGCGGCTCACCTGCCGCGGATTGGCTGCAAGTTCCAGCTCGTAGAACTCGCCCTGGACGGAGGAAATGAACTTGAGACGGAGAGCGAAAAACGCGACAAGCATCACTTCCGCGAAGACGGTAATGTACTGTCCGATGGCAAACAGCTGCGTCATCGATCCCCATTCCACGCTCTTGATGAATCCCCAGTTGTGGAGAATGTCCATCGATGATGTGAGAAGGAGAAGGAACATGATCTTGTCGATATACGCTCCCTGCGGAGGATCTTTCTTATACTGGTAGCCGAAATAGAGGAGGATGAACCCCACAAAGAGAACATCCATGTAGATCATATCGAGGTAGAGCGGCTGCCATAAGAGGACGAGATAATTTTCCGATTCGAGGTACGGGTACAGTTCCTGGATCCTTCGCATGTTGGCGTCGGGATAAAGATCGGCGACCGGCACGCCGTCGGACCACGCCTGAAGTGTCACGTTTGTCGAGACAGTCGCAATGCTCGGCAGGTCGCCTTTCTCACTCTGGTACTGTGAAGCGTAGTGATCGAGCGTCTTCCACTGTTTGATATTTTCCGTCGAGTAGAGGTAGAGCGGGTTGAGGAGATACTGGTGGAAGAGATAGCCGCCGAAAAAGAGGACAATGATCGCGGTGCCGATGTACTTCTGGTAGACGCGAAAATCGCGGAACAGAAGATCGATCACAAGGTAAATGATCGCGATTGCCTGCAGAACCGCGTACGCGATGGTCAGATACTGACCGAAGAAGTGGGAGATATACGGTACTCCCTTAAGAAAAGCTCTTCCCACAAAATCATACAGGAGCGAGACGAATGAGAGACCGTAGAGGAGGAGAAAATTGAAGAAGATAAATTTGTTTGTGCGGTTCGGTTCTTTACGAACGATGAAGACGCAGATGAGGAACAGGAGTCCCTGGACAAAAACATTGAAAAGTGCGGCCATCGGCGTATCCCTGTGCGGGAAGAAAAGTGTGCTCGCGCCGTAGGCGATTATAGACGTCAGCCAAAGTAAAAAAATTTTAACGGAGTTCTTCATCCTCATCCAAAAGGCCTCTTGAAGGGCTTGTGGGGATCAATATATGTATATTCTCGCCGTTTGTCAAGAGTAATCGCAAATTTTTTTTAATAAGTTCAAAAAGGTGATGAGGGTCACGCAAAAATCTATGCTAAAAATTTTAACGCATTTTCACTGAATTTATTGATGCGGGAGGTCGCATTTAGTAACTTCTATTCGTAAAGATTCGCCTTTATCAAGCGTTTTTCACCTCCAGTTCGATTATAATCATTTTCTCACAAATAAACCTTAATGGAGATCACTATGTCACGGCGTAACAGAAACAGGCTTTTCTCGGTCATCGTAACCATGGCATTGGTAGTGGTGACGAATATCGCAATCTCGTATGGCGCAAGCAGCAAGAGCACCGTACCCATTTTGCCCGATTCTCCTCGCCCGAAGAGCACGGTTCCAATTCTGCCGGATTCACCGCGGCCGAAGAGCACCGTTCCAATTCTTCCGGATTCACCGCGACCGAAGAGCACCGTTCCGATTCTCCCCGACTCTCCGCGTCCGTAATCTAACGGTTTTATAAGTTTTCGTACGACCCCCGGTGGCCTCGCGCCGCCGAGGGGTTTTTGTTTTCGTTCGGACTTTTTCATTTCTTCGGTAATGATCTCCGACCGGGCTGCTCTCAAAACCATTCTGATCCACGGCTCTCTCCTTCTCGCCACTTTTTTCACCTGCACGCTTGCCGGCGTCCAGTGGTTGAACAAGGATTCTTTCGAGCTGGCGAACTTCTCCACGGGTATGACGTACTCCATCCTTCTCATGCTCTTCCTGGCATCACATGAGTTCGGCCATTATATCGCCGCACGCCTCTACGGAATTTCAACCACGCTGCCGTTTTTTATCCCCATTCCCCATCTCCTGAATCCCTTCGGAACGATGGGTGCAGTAATCAGAATTAAGTCCCCGTTTCCCTCCCGTCGTTCGCTCTTCGATGTTGGGATCGCCGGGCCAATTGCGGGATTCATCGTCGCGTTCGCTGTTCTTCTCATTGGTTTCTTCACGCTGCCGGGAAAAGAATATCTCTACACAATTCATCCGGAATACGCCACCATGAGTGGAATTCCTTCGGGAGGTTTTACTTTCGGTTCCTCAATTCTGTTCTGGGCGCTTTGCAAGATCTTCTCTGCTCACGCCTTTGTCCCGCCCATGAACGAAATCTACCACTACCCGCTCCTCTGCGTGGGCTGGTTCGGTCTCTTCGTTACGGCAATGAATCTCCTTCCCGTCGGACAGCTTGATGGCGGACATATACTCTATTCTCTCGTGGGCCCCGGTCCCCAGGGAAGGGTCGCCCGCATAACGTTCGTTTTTCTCATTCTTCTCGGTCTCACGGGGTTCCTCCCGCTCTTCGGATCTTCACGCCAGGTCGGGACCATGGGATGGCTGGTCTGGGCTGCCATTCTCTTTTTCGTCATCAAGCTCGACCATCCGCCGCTTGCTTTTTCGGACGAACTCACTCCCGCGCGGAAATTCCTCGGATGGCTCGGCATGGCAATCTTCGTGATCAGTTTTCCGCCGATTCCGTTCTTCGATTAAACTTATCTTGACTTTCAGGCGTTATTTTCGTAGGTTTGGTGTACACATTTACTCACTGCAGAGAGGAAATATTACCCGGAATCTTGCGACGCTGTTGTTTCACCACTAAGAATGGAGCCAGGTATCCGTGTGTAATATTTGCTGGCGGGAAGACCGCCAGAGCAGTTTTCACTTCCCCCTAAGAAATTTTATCAGGAGAATAGTCTTTCTCCTCGCATTGTTTTCGCCTCTCCTTTTTTCTTCGTGCGAAAAGCAGAAGGACACTCCACTCGACCCAAATTACGCCTCACCGTATCTCGCCCCCGTTGCGCTGAGCCGGCAGGTTCTGGATATCAGCAATGATACCACCGGAAGTGTGCAGAAGATCGACAGCTCGACCTACCGGATAACCATACTCTTCAGCGGAAAAGTCGTCGCCGTCCCCGGGGATCTGCCTTCGTCGGGTATCGTTCAGGTTTTCAAACCCGCCGATCTCTCTCCCCTGCTCCAGAATTCCTTCGGGATCGAATCACAGCAGGCCGATACATTTTCATTCTCCTCTCCGGTCAGCTTCACGATTCAAAACACCGATGTGGGATCAATGCATCTTGTCTTTTCCATCACTACCGCATCCGGGCAGGTCAGCAACAGCGTGCAGGAGGCGTTGTTGATCAAACGAGCGGTCAACCACCCGCCCGTTCTCGGGACCATCACGATGCCGGACACAGTCGTTCTTCCTGCGAACGATTCCATCCTCATCAAGATCAAAGCTGCGGTCAGCGATCCGGACGGTCAGGGCGATATTTCACAGGTCTTCTTCTACAGTTTGAATTCCACTGCACCCGATGTGCCGATCTACCTGCTCGACGATGGCGGCCTGACGACAAATCCGACGAGCGGCGACGACGTCGCAGGAGATGGCACGTACACGGTTACCGTCAAGCTCGTGGACAGTCCGTTTGTGAGAAGTGTTGGAACATTCCATTTTGAATTCCACGCAATTGATAAAGAGAATGCCTCTGCAACTCCGGTGGTGAGGAGTATAACGATACGATGAACCGATTTTTCCCCACATCGACTCTTCTCCTCGGTATGCTGCTGTTGATACCGGCTGCGAGCCCGGGTCAGAAGGTCTTCCTCCGGTCATTTAAGGTTGGAAGTGTTGCCGTCGATTCCGTGGCATATCCTCCAAGCAACAGCATCTCACACATGACCGTCGATACGTCCGGCGGCTGGACATCACTCTGGATCGGCACTGGTAACGGTCTGGCCAGAAGTGCATCAGCGGGAAGGACATGGGTTGACTTCAACGGCAATTCTGCCTTCGCGGACCTCGGTATTTTTTCCATTGCCTCTCTCCAGAACACATTCATCTGGTCGGCGACCGGACACGATGAGGACGTCGGCGGAGGATCCACGGTGCAGACTGGAAGCGGATATGCATACAGCACAAACGCCGGCCAGAGCTGGCATCACCTGCACCAAACCATGGACAGCCGGGGAGACAGTCTCATTTCCTACGGCATCAACGACTCGATCTGGATTCTCCCGGTTGTGGTTCCGGAGCAGAACGTGACATTTGATATTTCGCTCACCCCGACGACAGTCTGGACTGCGAGCTGGGCAGCCGGGCTAAGAAAGTCCCTCGACAGCGGCAAGTCGTGGCAGCGCATCCTCCTCCCGAACGACGGGCAGAATTCACTTTCTCCGACGGATACTATCCGCCAGCGGCTTGACCCGCGGAACAACAACAATTTCCTGGGATTCAGCGTGTATGCGGTTGATGACAATACCATTTGGTGCGGTACTGCAGGTGGGGTGAACAAGTCGACAGACGGCGGTCAGTCATGGGTGAAGTTCAATCATCAGAATGAACCAAGCGGGATTCTCGGAAACTGGGTAATCTCGATCAAAGGGCAGCGGATTCAGAACAGGATCCGCATCTGGACCACAAACTGGAAAGCAGTCGACAACAACGAAGACTTCGGTGTCAGCTATACCGATGACGGCGGTCTCACCTGGACCAATCTTCTCCAGGGTATACGGGCATACGATTTCGCGTTCAAGGATTCGGTCTGTTACATCGCCACGGACAACGGTATTTTCCGCACACCCGATGGGGGACAGTCGTTTGTGAATTTTTCGAGCTTTTCGGATCCCGTCAACCGCCGCTACATTCTCAGCAACCCGG
>Ga0335077_10005389_pt1 | contig 15700 bp, 14 predicted proteins | sample Lox_Sample_31_FD_207151 | JGI IMG/M metagenome (GOLD analysis project Ga0335077, IMG submission 207151) | Soil microbial communities from Loxahatchee National Wildlife Refuge, Florida, United States - Lox_Sample_3.1 | ecosystem: Environmental > Terrestrial > Soil > Wetlands | place: USA... | reverse complement strand
TACCGCGCTCCCGGCCCTTGTCGACGAAGTACAGCGAACGGCTGTAGGGCACGTAGAAGCGGATCGCGCGCCGCTCGAGCATGCCGTCGAAGTCGCCCTTCCAGGGCTTGGTGGTCACCTCGAGCCGGCGCGCTTCGTTGTTCGCTGCGCTCTCGGCCTTGGTTTGTTCCTTGGATTCTTCCTTGGCTTGTGCCCCCTGAATCTTGGCGCCCAGGGCTAGTGCAGCAATGGCGATGAAAAGCGCTGCCAGTCTGATCGTTCCCTTCATTCGGAAGCCCCTAAGGACATCATGGAAGAGACTGCATACGCGGTCTTGCACTGTCGCGCTTCAGTGCGACGAACGAGCGGGGAGGGAGTCCGCACACGCAATTGAGTTCAGTCTTTGAGCTGCTGACAGCACGACGCTACCAAGCGCGGGCCGTGGTCAGATTGACAGCGATCAAGAGTCCCCGCGTCGCGTCGGTGCCGGCATGCATCGCTGGCAAGGTTTCGCGCAGCGACACGACCACTGTCGGACCATTCATTCAGGGGTAAAGCAGCCCTGGCCTGCGCGTCGGTCGATTCGGCGCGCCATTCCCCGGCGCCAGGGGGGCGATTAAGCAGGCGCGGGTGCAGGGATTGCCCGCCACGAAGTGGCGGACCCGCAGCTTGGCCGCGTGAAGCGCTTTCAGCTCCGTAAGCTGGCGCGTTCAGGCTGGTGTAGTTCAATGGCAGAACGGCGTCTCCACGGCGTCCGGCTCGGGCAACGGCGCCGAGACTTTGTCGGGTACGTCGATGGCAGCGCCGCACGTGGCAGGCGTGGCTGCGCTCACCCGGCAGGCGCATCCGAACTGGAACGTCGCTGCGATCAAGTCTGCCATCGTCAACACCGGCGATTCAGCTGGTCGAACGCCTCGACGAGCGAGTTTGACATCTACGTCGACGTGCATGGGGACGGTGTCGACGACTACGTCGTGGTCGGCGCGGATCCAGGGGGGCCTCACCACCGGTGCTTTCAAATGGCCGGATGGGGGCGTTCGTGTTCAGCCTTCGCTCCGGGCGATTGAGCATCGTAGCGACCGCTAGAATCCGCGCTCGAGCGGGTGTAGTTCAATGGCAGAACGGCAGCTTCCCAAGCTGCATACGAGGGTTCGATTCCCTTCACCCGCTCCAGCTGCTCCTTCGTGCCACGCGACCCGCAGTTGCGCGAGCCGATCGACTGCCACGCTGTGCCGGCTCGCGTAGACTGCGGCGCCCTCAACCCTGCGAGCGAAAAGTCATGAACAAGCGCCTCGTCCTGCCGTCGCTTCTGCTGGTCAACATGTTGCTGACCGCCTGCGCCAACATGCCTGGCGCGGCGCCCAAGGACACGCTTGCCCGCATCACGCAGTCCCAGACTCTGACGCTGGGCTTCCGGGAAGACTCGAAGCCCTTCTCCTACCGCGGCGCCAATGGCAACCCGGACGGCTACTCGGTGGAGCTCTGCAAGCGTGTAGCCGCTTCGCTGCAGTCGCAGCTCAAGCTCGCCAAGCTCGATCTGAAGTGGGTTCCGGTGACGGTGGCGACTCGAATCGACGCAGTGAAGAACGGTACCGTGGACCTGGAGTGCGGGAGTACGACGCGCACACTGGGGCGCGAGCAACTCGTGGACTTCAGCAATGCGACCTGGGTCGATGGCGGCTCGTTCGTGTCGCCGGCGTCCGCCCCGCTGCCCCACGTCCCCGATCTCAATGGCAAACGGGTCGCCGTGATCCCCGGCACCACCACCGAGACGGCGCTGAAAGCATTGAGCAATCGCGGCATCGTGCCGGTGTTCGTGACGGTGAAGACCCACACGGACGGCATCGCAGCAGTGCGCGACGGCCGCGCGGACGCGTACGCCACGGACCGGCTGATCCTGGTCGGCGAGGTGCTCGGCGGCCCCGCCGGCGCCACGCTGCTTCTGAGCGACGACTATCTCTCGGTCGAGACGTACGGGCTGATGATGGCTCGCGACGCCGACTTCCGCCTGGCGGTCAACCGCGCCCTCGCTGGCATCTACCGCAGCGGCGAGATCATCACGGTATTCCGCCTCTCGTTCGGTCCGAACGCCCAGCCCTCGAAGCTGCTCGAATCCGCCTACGTGATCAACGCGCTGTCCGAGTGACGCGGCGGCCGCGCCGCAGCCGCCCCGATGTCCGATCGCAGCCCAGGGTTCAAGCAACTGCGCAAGGTCGTCGCGCGGTACCGCATCACCGAGGGCAGGCGATTTCGCCTCCGGCAGGTTTCTCCGGGCGATACGCACGGGCTCGATGCCGAGGACAAGCCGGCCAGCAGGCAGCTGCTCGCAGAAGGAGTCAGCATGCTGGCCGAGCTGCAGGACAAGCTGTACGCACAGGATCGCAGGTCGCTGCTGCTCGTGTTCCAGGCGATGGATGCAGCGGGCAAGGACGGCACCATCAAGCACGTGATGTCGGGCGTCAATCCGGCTGGTGTGCAGGTGCATTCGTTCAAGGCGCCGTCGGCGGAGGAGCTGGACCACGACTTCATGTGGCGCTGCTGGCGCTCGCTCCCTGAGCGGGGGCGCATCGGCATCTTCAACCGCAGCTACTACGAGGAAGTGCTCGTGGTGCGGGTCCATCGCGAGATCCTCGCCGGCCAGAAACTGCCGCCGGAGTACTTGACCAAAGGTCTGTTCAAGCAACGCCTGCGCGACATGGCCAACTTCGAGGACTATCTGGCGCGCAACGGCACCCGGATACTGAAGTTCTACCTGCACGTGTCGAAGGCGGAGCAGAAGCGACGATTCCTCGAGCGCATCGAAGAGCCCGAGAAGAACTGGAAGTTCGCCCCCGGCGACGTGCAGGAGCGTGCGCATTGGGACGAGTACATGGCCGCCTACGAGGATGCCATCCGCGCCACCGCGACCGAGGACAGTCCGTGGTACGTCGTCCCGGCGGACAACAAGTGGTTCACGCGACTGGTCGTGGTCGGCGCGATCGTGCAGACACTCGAAGCCATGGATCTCGCCTATCGGGCCCTCGATCCGGGCAAGAAGAGGGAGTTGCAGCGGGCGCGGCGGATGCTGATCAGCAGCGATTGAGCCGGTGACATTCGTTGATATTGCTGATCCATGCCCACCCGCACCCCGATCGCTCCATCGGCGGCCGTGCGCTTCTCGAGGCAGTGCGCGATATCCCCGGTATCTCGGTGCGCTCGCTCTATGACCTTTATCCCGACTTCTCGATCGACGTGGCCGCCGAAAGGGCGGCGCTCATTGCCGCACGGCTCGTGATCTGGCAGCACCCCCTCTACTGGTACGGAACGCCGGCCCTGCTGAAGCTCTGGTTCGAGAGCGTTCTGACCGAAGGCTGGGCGTTCGGCAGCCAGCGCGCGCTCGCCGGCAAGGACTGCCTCTGGGTGACGACGACCGGGGGAGGCGCCGATGCCTTCACGCCCGAGGGCAGGCACGGCAATTTCTTCGACGCCTTCGTCCCGCCCGTCGCGCAGGCGGCGCGGTTCTGCGGCATGAACTTCCTGCCCCCTCTGGTGGTCTACGGCCCGCGCCGCATGGAGCCGCAGGCGCTGCGGCAGCAGGCCAGCGAGTATCGCGCCTTGCTCGCGGGCTTTGGTGCCCGTCATGGCTGATTCGTCCCTGCTTGCCGACACGCTGATCTACCTCGGTGCCGCGGTCGTCTGCGTCCCGCTCGCAAAACGGCTCGGGCTCGGCTCGGTGCTCGGGTATCTGATTGCGGGCATCGCGATTGGACCTTGGGGCCTGCGCCTGGTTGGCGATCCCGAGACGACGCTGCAGTTCGCCGAGTTCGGCGTCGTGTTGATGCTGTTCCTCATCGGGCTGGAGATCGACCTGAACCGCCTCACCGCGCTTCGCGCCGCAGTGTTCGGCGGCGGCAGTGTGCAGATGCTGACTTGCGCGGTACTTCTGGCGGTGGTGTTTGCGATGTTCCAACTTCCGATGCGCGGCGCAATCGTGGCGGCGCTCGCGGTGGCCATGTCGTCCACGGCCATCGCGATGCAGATCCTCAGGGAGAAGAATCGGCTCGGCACACCTCTCGGCCGCACGGCGTTCGGCATCCTGCTGTTTCAGGATATCGCCGCGATTCCTCTGATCGCGCTCGCCCCGTTGCTCGGCTCGGGTGAGCGCGAGGCGGGGACCAGCGCCTGGATTGCGACCGCCACGGCGCTGGCGGCGATCGCCGGCACGATCGCCCTCGGTCGCTACGTGATGCGCCCGCTGATCCGCGTCATTGCGACGGTCGACGTGCGCGAGATCTTCACCGCCTTTGCGCTGCTGCTGGTGATCGGCGTGGCGATCGTGATGAATTTCGCTGGCCTTTCGATGGGACTCGGCGCGTTCCTGGTCGGCGCGCTCTTCGCGAGCTCCGAGTACCGCCATGCGCTCGAAGGCGACATCGAGCCGTTCAAGGGTCTCCTGCTCGGTCTCTTTTTCATCGCCATCGGGATGTCGATCGACGTCGGCCTGATCGGAGCGCAACCGGGCGCGCTCGCGCTGCTCGTGGTCGCGATCCTGGTCGCGAAGGGCGTCGCGCTGGCCGCGATGGCGAGGCGCCTTGGCGTCCCGGGACGCCAGCGCTGGCTCTTTGCCGCGTTGCTGGCGCAGGGCGGGGAGTTCGCATTTGTCGTGCTCGGAACCGCGCGCGACGCGCATTTGCTGCCCGGACGATGGGGCCCGCTGCTCAATGCCGCGGTCGCCCTGTCGATGGCGGCGACGCCGCTGCTCGTGATCGCCGCGGAACGGTGGGCAACCCGGCGTTCGGCGCAGCGCGAGGACGACGTGATCGAAGACACGCAGGCGCCCGTGATCATCGCCGGGTTCGGCCGCTACGGTCAGATCGTCGGTCGGATGCTGCTCGCGCACGGCGTGCGCGCGACCGTTCTCGATCACGATCCCGACAACATCGAAGTGGTCGGGCGCTTCGGCTACAAGGTGTTCTATGGCGATGCGACGCGGCTCGACCTCCTGGAGGCGGCCGGCGCGGCGCGCGCGCGCTTGCTGGTCGTCGCGATCGACAAGGTGGAGGACAGCCTGAAACTCGTCGACCTCGCGCGCACGCACTTTCCCAACCTGAGGCTCGTCGTGCGCGCGCGCAACGTGCGCCATTGGCTGGAGCTCGCGGCGCGTGGCGTCGATACGGCCGAACGCGAGACCTTCGAAGGCGCCTTGCGCAGCGGCCGCCAGGCCCTGGAGCGACTAGGCATGCGGCCGTACGAAGCGCGCCAACTGGCCGACACGTTCCGGCGCAGCAACGAGGCCACTCTGCAAGCGATGCGGCCTCACTTCCAGGACCAGGAGAAACTCGTCGACGTCGCGCGCAGCGGATTGAACGAGCTCGAAGAAAACCTGCGGCGCGACAGGGAGGCGCGCGGGGAGCCGGCGGCGCAGAAGTGGGAGTAGTGGTCGGGATCCCTCGCGTTCGGCTCGGACGACAACTTCGAGTCGGGCTCGCGATGACAGGCGCGTTCGCCTATCCGGCGAACCCGACCTTCTTGTGCGTCCCGTCGCAGAACGGCTTGTTGGACGACTGGCCGCAGCGGCACAGCCAGGTCTTTTCGCCGGCGACGAACGTCGAGCCATCGGCGGCCTTGAATTCGATCCAGCCCTGCAGCATCAGCGGGCCGTTGCGGATCGGCTTGACGTTGACCGCGCCGGTGGGTTGCCCGGGCGTCGCGTCGTCGGGCGGTCCGGTACAGCGTCCGGGGTCTGCGAAGCCGGCGGGTTCGTGGCTGCCGTCGCACAGCGGCTTGTTCTTCGACTGCCCGCAGCGGCACAGCGCGACCCGCATGTATTCGACCTGCGTGGCTTGCTCGCCGCCCTCGAAGACGACCCGTCCGCGCAGGTACAACGGACCGTTCGGCGTCACGCTGAGATTGTTGGTCGCATCGGCCGTTTCGACCGGACTGCCATCGACGCGGCGCACAGTGAGGGCGCCGGTCGGGCACCGGCGCACGACGGCAGCGATTTCCGCGAGTTCGCCGTTCGCGGGCCGGATCCAGGGCCGCGCGTCGGGATCGAACACGGCGGGTGCACCGCGCACGCATTCCTTCGCGTGAATGCACTTCGTCGCGTCGTACGAGACGATCAGGTCCCGCGCCGCGTAGTCCTTGACCGCCATTGCCGCCGCCTCAGCAACCGCCGACGCAGACGTACTTGGTAACGAGAAACTCCTCGATCCCCTGGCGTCCCCCCTCGCGGCCGAAGCCCGACTGCTTGACGCCGCCGAACGGGACCTCCGCGGTGGAGATCAGACCGGTGTTCACGCCGACCATGCCGTACTCGAGCATCTCGACCACGCGCATGACGCGGCCGATATCGCGCGAGTAGAAATAGGCCGCGAGCCCGTATTCGCTCGCATTGGCGGCGGCGATCGCCTCGGCATTGGTGTGGAACCTGAAGACCGGCGCCACCGGCCCGAACGTCTCCTCGCGCGCGACCAGCATGTCGCGCGTCACGTTGGACAGCACGGTCGGCGTGTAGAAGGTGCCGCCCAGATCGTGCCGTTCGCCGCCGGTGACGACCGTGGCGCCGCGGTTGATCGCGTCGGCCACGTGGTGCTCGACCTTGGCGAGCGCGTTGGCATCGATCAGCGGGCCCTGCTGCACGCCCTCGTCGAAGCCGGACCCGACCACGAGCTGCGCCGCCTTGGCGGCAAGCTTCTCGACGAACGCGTCGTAGATCTTGTCGTGCGCGTAGAAGCGGTTGGTGCACACGCAGGTCTGGCCGGCGTTGCGGTACTTGGAAACCAGCGCCCCTTCGACCGCCAGGTCGAGATCGGCATCCTCGAACACGATGAACGGTGCGTTGCCACCCAGTTCGAGCGAAAGCTTCTTCAAGGTGGGTGCGCTCTGTTGCATCAGGATGCGGCCGACCGCCGTCGAGCCGGTAAACGTCAGCTTGCGCACGATCGGCGACGCGCACAGCGCCTTGCCGACTTCGATCGATTGCGCCTCGTCGGCCGGGATCACGTTCAGCACGCCCGGCGGGAAACCCGCGCGGTGCGACAGCTCGGCGAGCGCGAGTGCCGACAGCGGCGTCTGCTCGGCGGGCTTGATGACGACAGTGCAGCCCGCGGCGAGCGCCGGCGCGACCTTGCGCGTGATCATCGCGTTCGGGAAGTTCCACGGCGTGATCGCCGCGCAAACGCCGACCGGTTCCTTGAAAACGAAGAGCCGCTTGTCGGCCGCGTTGCTCGGCAGCGTGTCGCCGTAGACGCGGCGGCCCTCCTCGGCGTACCAGTCGACGAAGCTCGCGCCGTAGGCGATCTCGCCCCTCGATTCCGCCAGCGGTTTTCCCTGTTCGGCAGTCATCAGCCGCGCCAGATCGTCCTGAGCATGCAGCATCAGGTCGTGCCAGCGGCGCAGGATCACGCCACGCTCGCGCGCCGTCTTGACCCGCCAGGCCGGGTAGGCACGGTTGGCCGCATCGATGGCCCGTTGCGCATCCGCGGCACCGCAATTGACGACCTCCGCGAGCCTGCCACCGTCGGCCGGGTTGGCGACCGGAAACTTGCCCTGGCTGCCATCAGCCCACGCACCGTCGATCCATGCCTGGGTCTTGGCGAGCGCCGCATCGGCGAGACGAGGAAGCAGCGAGGCCCGTTGCAACATCGGTTTCTCCCGGGAAGTGGTGGAGCGAGTTTGGAGGCGTGCTGGGGCGAGTGTGGATCCCGCAGGCAAGGCGGACGGATGAACGGCAAGCATAACTCCGCGCGGTATCCTTTCGCAGCGTCATCAGGAGTGGATTCATGAAGTTCGAGTCAATCGCCGCCGATCTGCGTTCCTGGCTGCAGGAGTCGATCGAACGCGGCTGTTCGCGCGACTCCATCGTGCAATCCATGCGTACCGCCGGGTACCAGCCTAAGTTCGCGCACGAAGCGGCCGAGGTCGCCTTCACGCGGTTTGCCCCGGAAAGCGACGAGTCCGCCGGCGCCACCGCAGTGGCCACGGAGACGGCGGCTCAAACGGCGGTCAAGCCGGCCGACACCGCCGTGGCTGCCGGGCCGGCCGAAGACGAAGTCCCGGCCAGTTCGAGCGAAATCCTCGCGTCCAGCCCCAACACCATCGATACCTCGGACCGCGGCGTGCGCATCCTGTTCGCGCTGAATGCCCCGCGGGTCGTCCTGTTCGGCGCGCTGCTCTCGCCCGAAGAGTGCGACGAAATGGTCCGCCTCGCCAAGCCGAAGCTCACGCGATCGACGGTGGTCAATTCGTCGACCGGCGCCTACGACGTGCACGAGGCGCGCACCAGCCGCGGTACGCACTTCGAGCGGGGCGAGAACGAACTCGTCCGCCGGATCGAGGCGCGCATTGCCGAGCTGACCAGCCTGCCGGTCGAAAACGGCGAGCCGATCCAGATCCTGCATTACCTGCCCGGGGCCGAATACAAGCCGCACTTCGACTATTTCGACCCCAAGCTGGCTGGCAACGAGAAGGTGCTTGCGATGGGTGGCCAGCGCATCGCCACGCTCATCATGTATCTGAACGATGTCGAGAGCGGGGGGTCGACGATATTTCCGGAAATCGGCCTCGATGTACTCCCGCACAAGGGCAACGCGGTGTTCTTCGCCTACTCGAGCGAGCGCGGCGAACTCGACAACCGCACGCTCCACGGCGGCAGCCCGGTCGCCGGCGGCGAGAAGTGGATCGCCACGAAGTGGATCCGGGTCGGGCCGTATCGGCAGGTGTAATCGAGCCAGGCCCGCCCCGCGCCGGGGCGGCGGCATCAACGGCCGCGGGATGGCGCCGGCAGCCCGATCGACCGCGCGATCAGCTCCTTCATGATTTCGCTGGTTCCGCCGTAGATGCGCTGGACCCGCGCGTCCGCCCAGGCGCGTGTGACCGGATACTCCCACATGTATCCGTAGCCGCCATGAAGTTGCACGCAGGCGTCGATCGTGCGGAACTGCATCTCCGAACACCATAGTTTCGCCATCGACGCCGTGGCGGAGTCGAGCTTGCCGTGCTCGAGCAATTCGATGCAGCGGTCGACGAACACCTGTCCGACCTCGACTTCGGTCGCGATGTCCGCGAGCGTGTAGCGCGTGTTCTGAAACCCCGCGAGTGTCGTGCCGAAGGCGCGCCGTTCGCCGGCGTAGGCGACGGTGCGTTCGAGCGCCGCGCGCGCCGCGGCGACCGCGCTGATCGCGATCTGCAGCCGCTCCCAGGGCAACTGCTGCATCAGGAATATGAACCCCTCGCCGGCCTGCCCGAGCAGGTTGTCCGTCGAAACGCGGACCTGGTTGAAGAACAGTTCGGCGGTGTCCTGCGCCTTCAAGCCGACTTTCTTCAGGCGCTGGCCTTTTTCGAACCCCGGCATGCCGCGTTCGACCAGGAACAGGCTGATGCCCTTCGCGCCCGCGCCGGGATCCGTCCTCGCCACCACGATCACCAGGTCGGACAGCCAGCCGTTGGTGATGAACGTCTTGGAGCCATTGAGCACGTAGTGATCGCCCTCGCGGGTGGCGCTGGTCCGGATGCCCTGCAGGTCGCTGCCGGCTGCCGGCTCGGTCATCGCGATGGCGCCGATGAGTTCGCCGCGCGTCATGCGCGGCAGGTAGCGCTGCTTCTGCGCTTCGGTGCCGTAGTGCAGCAGGTAGGGCGCGACGATCTCGGAGTGCAGGCCGAAACCGGGGCCGTTCGCGACCGCGGCAGCAAACTCCTCCATGACGACTATGCTCGCGAGCCGATCGGCGCCGACTCCGCCGTATTGCTCGGGAATGCTGGTGCACAGCAGCCCGGCCTTGCCGGCCTCCAGCCAGACGTCGCGATCGACGTAACCCTGCTCCTCCCAGCGTGCGTGGTGCGGCGCGACGTGATCGGCGAGGAAACGCCGCACGGTGTCACGAAACTGCGCGTGCTCGGGCGCAAACAGGGTTCTTTCGATCATGGTGCGGTCCTCGGCAGCGCTCCGTCGCGCCGCGGGCGATCGTAGTCCACCCCCTTGTCGGCACCCGGTCTCAGGCGGAGCGACCGCAGGTCGCGCAATCCGCTACCGATCGAAATGCCTGCGTCCGGGAGAACGCGCACGCGAAACCCATAGCCAGGAGGTTTCATCGCGTGCCGTCCATTTGTCGGATCCTGCTCGGAGTGCTGCTGCTCACGGCGGCCGGTGCGGCGGTCGCGGCGCCTCCCGAGTCCGTTCCGCAGCTCACGCTCGGGTCGACTTCGCGCATCTACGTCACGCTCGTCCCGCGTACCGCGGACGACGATTTCGAGCCGCGCTGGATCAACGGGGCCACGACGGTTCCGTCGTCGCTCAATCTTTCGATGCCCGTCGCCCGGCGCAACCGGCTGGAATTTTCCCTGACCGAGCGCGACGTGCTCGCGCGGGGCGACCGGCTGCAGCTTCGCCTGGCCTCCGACGCGCACATCCTTGCGCAACTGCTCTCCGGCGGTCAGTTCTCCGAAGTCGACGACAGCTGGATCGCCGCACTGGGACTCGCGTCGCGTTTGCGTCTGAGTTACACCAGCGGGCCGATGGAGCTCTCGGTCAGCGCCCGGCACAAGCTCGGCGAAAACGACTTGCAGGCACGCCTGTCGTTTGGCGTCCGCTTCTAGCTTCGCCGCCGCAACGCGCGGCGCAAGCACGCGGCTTCTCTACCGCACGGCCTTGTCGAAGTTCTCGGCCCGATCCAGGCCCTTTGCTTCCGCCAGCCCCGCTACGTCGCGCAGGATCGTGCCGTTCAGGTCGGCCTCGGCGAAATCGGCACCCGTCAGATCCGCGCCGCTCAGGTCCGCGCCGCCGAGGTTTGCCCGGTAGAAGTTCGCACCCCGCAGGTTGGCGCCGCGCAGGTTGGCGAACGGGAGCAGGGTGCGATTGACGTCGGCGCCGGCCAGGTTGACGCCCGCAAGGTTGGCGCCCGAAAGATCGGTGCGCATCTGGCCCATGCCCTGGTTGCGGATGTTGACGCCGATCGTGGCGTTGCGCAGGTCGGCACCCGACAGGTCGGCTCCGGGCAGGTCCGCGATCATCTTCACGCCGGCCATCGCGGCGCCGCGAAACACGGGCATCTTCTTCACGTCGCCGCCCAGCACGACCACGGAAAGCAGGCTCGCTCCGGCCAGGTTGGCATTCGAGAAATCGGCACCCATCAACCACGCGCCGTTCAGGTTCGCGCCGTGGAGGTCGGCGCCGCGCAGGTCGGCCGACACGAGCTTGCTTCCGAACAGGCTCGCGCCGGCGAGGTTGGCGCCGCGCAGGTCGAAGTTGGAGAGATCGAGATCACCGAGATCCCTGCCGTGCAGATCGGCGGGGGCGGCCGGAGTGGACCGCTGCACGACGCCGCGCACTTGCGCGGCCGTGAGGTCGGCCGCGACAGCGGCTTGCATTGCACAGCCCAGCGACGCGGCTGCGAGAAGGCGAAGGTCGATCTTCATTCGGGGTCCGTGCGCTAGCTGCCTTGGCCGCAAACATAAACATAGCCCGCTCTCCCGCAGTCGGGGGAGGAATGTTCGCGAATCCCGCCACCGCACTAACGGCGTCCCTGTCTTTCGCGCAGACCGGGGGGGACGATCCAGTGCTCGATCAGCTCGAACGTGCCCTGGACCAGCAGCGCCAGGATTGCGACCGGGATGGCCCCGGCCAGGAGCGTCGTCTGGTCGTTGAGCGCCAGCCCCGTGACGATGCGCTCGCCGAAGCCGCCGGCGCCGATGAAGGCGGCGATCGTTGCCGTGCCGACGTTGACGATCGCCGATGTCTTGATGCCCGCGAGGACCGTCGGCGTCGCGAGCGGAAGCTCGATCTTGCGCAGGATGGCGGCGGGCCGCAGGCCGAGGGCCTCGGCGGCTTCGATCATCTCGCGCGGAATCTGCGCCACCGCCGCGTGCGTGTTGCGGACGATCGGAAGCAGCGCGTAGAGGGTGAGGGCGATGAATGCCGGCAGGGGCCCGATGCGACCGGTGATCGGGATCAGGAACGCGAGCAGCGCCAGCGCCGGAATGGTCTGGATCGTCCCGACGACGCCGAAGACGACCGGTGCCGTCTTGCGGCGCCGCGCCGCGAGCACGCCGACCGGAATACCGATCAGGCAACTTGCCGCCAGCGCAGCGAACACGAGCAGCAGGTGTTCGAGCGCGAGGCGGCCGAAGTCGGGCGCGAAGATGCGTGCCCAGAGCGTCGCTGCCCACGACGCTTGCGCGGGTGCGGCTCCGGTTGCTGGTTCGGCGCCGGGCCTGCCCGCCGACTGCGCCAGCCAGTCGGCGGCGACTTGGGCGAAGTCGATGCCATCGAGCTCGGCACGTGCGTTGAGATGGCGCATCGTCGCGTCGTCGATGCGGCCCTCGAGCTTCTCGAGCGCCTGCCATGCCTTGGGGAAACGTGCCGGCACGTCGGCGCGATAGAGCAGCACCGCGTCATAGCGCGGAAAGAGTCCGGCGTCGTCGGTCAGCACCGTGAGCTGGTATTTGTCGAGCTTGGCATCGGTCGAATAGATATCGATCACGTCGACCTGCCCGTGTGCGATCGCCTCGTACGCCAGCCCGTGATCGATGCCCCTGGGCGCGGCGATATCGAAGCCGTACGCGCGCGCGAGGCCCGGCCAGCCGTCCGCCCGGCCGAGGAACTCCTGCGAAAGGCCGAGACGCAGTTCCGGATGCGACTTCAGGTCGGCGATGCGGGTGATCCCCTTTGCACGCGCGTCGGCGGCCCGCATCGCCAGCGCGTAGGTGTTGTTGAAGCCCAGCGGCACGCCGGCCGCGAGTCCGCGCCGGGCGAGTCGTGTGTTCAATTCCGCAAGCGATGGCACCGCGTCGAGCTTCAGGATCTCGCGTGCGATCGTGCCGGTGTATTCCGGATACACGTCGATGCTGCCCGCTTCGAGCGCGTTGAGGAGGATGCCGGTGTTGCCGAGGCCGCGCTGATGCATGGTCTCGGCCGCACCGGGTCCGCGCGCCGCCTGGGCGACGATTTCGCCGAGGATGTACGACTCGGTGAAGCGCTTGGAGCCCACTTGCAGCGTCGCGGCAAAGGCAAAGGCCGGCACGCAGCCGAGGCTTGCGAGCAGCAGGCGCACGAAGCAAGGCCGCACCGGCAGCCAGCCGATCAGGGGCGCGCCCGGCCGTGCGCGATGAATTCCACGGCGGCCTCGATCAGCGCGTCCGGTCGATCCCGATGCGGCGAATGGCCGCATCCGGCGAGCTTGAGCAGTTGCGCGTGCGGTGCGCCGCGCACGACGTGCTCGATCTGCGCCATCGTGCCGTATTCGTCGTCGCAACCCTGGACCGCAAGCAGCGGGCAGCGTATCGCGGGGAGCAGCGCCTCGATGTTCCAGGCGCGAAACGCCGGGTCGAGCCAGATGTCGTTCCATCCCCAGAACGCCGAGTCGACGTCGGCGTGGTGCCGGCCCAGCCGCTCGCGCAGGTCCGTGGTGCGATAGACCTCGCGCGCGTGTTCGATGCTGCGGATCGAAACATCCTCGACGAAGAGGTGCGGCGCGACCGCGATCACGCCGGCGACCCGGTCCGGAAACGTCGCCGCGTAGATCAGCGCGATCGACCCGCCATCGCTGTGCCCGAACAGCCATGGCGGCGCAGCGTGCGTGTCGACGCCGATCTGCGCAAGCACTTGCGGCAGCACCTCGCGCGCCTGCACGTGCATGAAGGCGGGGCGCCAGCGCCGGTCGTGCGGTCGCGCCGTCGAGCGGCCGTACCCGGCGCGCGAGTAGACGAGAGCGCGCAAGCTCCCCGCGGCACACAACCGGTCGGGAAAATCGCGCCAGGCGGAAAGCGAACCGAGCCCTTCGTGCAGGAAGACGACCAGCGGGGACTCGGCCGCTGGAGCGCCGAGCGTGCGGTACTCGAGGACGACCCGCTCGCCCTCCTGCGTGACTTCGACCAGGCCTTCGCCGCGTTCAGCGCGCACGCTGGCGGGCCTCTTGTTCGCGCAGCCTGAAGCGCTGGATCTTGCCGGTGGCGGTCTTGGGCAATTCGGCGATGAACTCGAGATCGCGCGGATACTTGTACGGAGCGAGCCGTGCCTTGACGAACTGCTTGAGCTCCTCGGCCAGGCCGGCGCCTGCCTGCGCCGGGTTCTTCAGCACGACGAACGCCTTGGCGCGCGTCAGGCCATCGGTATCCGCGACCCCGATGACGGCGGCTTCCAGCACAGCGGCGTGTTGCACCAGGGTCGCTTCGACCTCGAAGGGCGAGACGTATTGCCCGCTCACCCTCAGCATGTCGTCGCTGCGGCCCGCATAGATGTAGTAGCCGTCGTCGTCCCGCAGGTACTTGTCGCCGCTGCGTGTCCAGGGACCGAGAAACGTCTCCGCGGACTTGGCCCGGTTGCCCCAATAGAGCAGGGCCGACGACGGGCCCTTGATGAAAAGATCGCCGACCTGGTTGGCTGCGGTGATCGGTTGGCCGTGCTCGTCGCGCAGCTCGACCTCATAGCCGGGGACCGCCCTGCCGGTGCTTCCGTAACGCACGTCGCCGGGACGGTTCGAGATGAAGATATGCAGCATCTCGGTCGAGCCGATGCCGTCGAGGATCTCGCAGCCGAACCGGGCCGTGAAGCGATCGCCGATGTCGCGCGGCAACGCCTCGCCGGCGGACGAGCAGAGGCGCAGCGCCACCTCCTCCCGCGCGGGCAGATTCGGCGCGGCGAGCATCGCGGCGTAACCGGTTGGCGCGCCGTAAAACACCGTCGGCTTGTGTTCGGTCCAGCGCTTGAAGATCGCGTCCGGCGTCGGGCGTTCCGCCATCAGCACGACGCTTGCGCCGACGCTCAGCGGAAAGGTCAAGGCATTGCCGAGCCCGTACGCGAAGAAGAGCTTGGCCGCGGAAAAGCAGACGTCGCGTTCGGTCAGGCCCAGGACCGGTTTGCCATACAGTTCCGCGGTCCAGTAAAGGTTCGCCTGCGTGTGCACCGTGCCCTTCGGGCGCCCGGTCGAGCCCGACGAGTACAACCAGAAAGCCGCTTCGTCGGCAGCGGTCTCCGCCGGCGCGGCGCGCGGCGTGCTGCGCCCCATCAGGTCCTCGAAGTCGACCGTGCCGGCCGCAAGCTCCTTGCTGCGTGAGACCACGACGGCGCGTACCTCGTGCCCACCTTTGTCCAGCGCCGCCTTCAGGATCGGCAGCACGGGCGCCGAAACGAAAGCAACCTGCGCACGACTGTGGGCCAGCATGTAGGCGTAGTCGTCCGCCGTCAGCAGCGTATTGACCGCGACCGGAACGACGCCGGCATAGAGGCAGCCGAGGAAAACCACCGGCCAGTCCGCGTTGTCGTGCATCAGCAGCAGCACGCGCTCCTCGCGCCGCAAGCCGAGACCGGCGAGTGCGCCTGCAAAGCGCTGACACCGTCCCGCGAGCTGCCCGTAGGTCAGGCGGCCCGCATCGTCGATGTATGCGACCTTGTCCTGGCGCTGGGCGTTCAGTGTCAGAAGATGCTGCGCGAAGTTGAAACGCTCGGGCGGCGCAAGCACCGCCGGCGCGTGGAGAGCGGACATCGTTGGCTCCTGGGCGGGCGAATCGGGCTAGAGCACGAGCGGCGCCGCCGCGACGGCATCGAGGGCGGCCGTTTCGGCCTGGATGGCGCTGCGGCGATGGTAGAAGGCGAGCGCGCGCAAGCCGCCGAGTTCCTCGCCGCCACCCGCACGCTCCGGACCGCCGTGCAGCGAGTGCGGCATGACATTGCCATGGCCCGTCTGCTGTTGCGCCACGGCGGGCGAGACCACGTACGTCAGGGCACGCAGGGCACCGCCGCCGCGCA
>Ga0335077_10005388_pt1 | contig 15702 bp, 8 predicted proteins | sample Lox_Sample_31_FD_207151 | JGI IMG/M metagenome (GOLD analysis project Ga0335077, IMG submission 207151) | Soil microbial communities from Loxahatchee National Wildlife Refuge, Florida, United States - Lox_Sample_3.1 | ecosystem: Environmental > Terrestrial > Soil > Wetlands | place: USA: Florida... | reverse complement strand
CGTCAAGTTTGCCGGCCCCGCCGTGACCGTGCTGATGAAGAAAGAGGAGCATAAAGAAGGGAGCGCGGCTTCGCAGGGGATGCTGGATGCCATTGATTCCGCCGCTCCCGGTTCGGTTTACGTGATGGTCCTGGAAGACGGCTCCGATTACGCCGGCATCGGCGGCTTGATGGCCACGGCGATGAAGTATCGCGGTCTGACGGGCGCGATCATTGACGGCTCCGTCCGCGATACGCCGCAAATCCGCAAGCTTCAGTTTCCCGTTTTCAGCCGCGGCGTAGTACCTTCCACCACCATCAACCACTATCGGTTCGCCGGAGTGAACGTCCCGGTCACTTGTGCCGGCGTACGCGTCAATGCCGGCGACATCATCGCTGCCGACGAGGACGGTGTGGCCGTAGTGCCGCGCGCCCATGCTGCCGATATTCTCAAGAAAGCGCAGGATCTCGATAACACCGAGCACTCCATGATCCCGTTCATCGAGAAATTCCGCTCGATCAAAGAGGCCGTCGCCAAATTCGGCCGCATCTGAAAGCCGCGAATCGGTTCGGAAGCGGGCTGGCGCCGACGCTTTTTAGTTTGAGTACTGCTATTATTTTCAGGCAGGACCTTGCCTTCCGAATCGTTAATACCACAGAATTAACTAAAGTATCCGACCTCCAAGAAACCCGACTGAATCGGCGCTGTTTGTGTGATAATGCACCCAAGCGCCTCGTACCATGCCCCCCTCCTGTCTACCTCTGTGCAGGCGCCATCGAAAGATGGAAATCGACAAAAGCCCCGAGAGTGCCGCCGCCGTCCGGCCCGCCGCGGCCCGCATCCGATTCACGCGACTCATCGCTCTCATGATCCTGGTCGCCACTCCTTGTTTGTGGGCGGGAAAGGAGTTCACCGCCAATCCCGGTGAAACCGTAGTAGCCGACCAGTTGATTGTCAAGTTACAGGCCGGTGCCAACATCAATCAAATCCTGTCGCTGATCACACCCCTGCCGGTGGCCAACCTGATCAGCAGCCGCTTCAATTCTTATCTTTTGCAACTGCCGCCCGGCATCCAAAGCATTGTCTCCAAATTGTTGGCCGCCTCTCCGCTGGTGAGTTATGTGGAGCCCAACAGAGTTCGGAAATCCAATATCGGAACTCCCGGCGATCCCGACTTTTCCCTGCAGTGGGCCTTGACGAACATTCAGGCGTTGCAAGCCTGGACCTACATGCCCAACCAGTATTTGACCGCCGCCACGGCAGGCACCAGCCGCGTGAAAGTCGCGGTTCTGGACACCGGCGCCGACTGCACCCATCCCGATTTCAAAAACCTGGGAGGCAGTTCCACCGATTCGGCGCAAGGGGGACAACTATTGTGGTCGGCCAGCCAGGCGCTGGTTACCACCACGATCTCTCCCGCCACGTGTGCGTGGCAGGACGACCACGGGCACGGCACTCATACCGCCGGGATTGTCGCGGCAGCGACTCAGAACGGCGCCGGCGTCGCTTCGGTGGGTTACCCGCTGCAGGTCGTGGTATACAAGGTTCTCGACAACACCGGCAGCGGGAGCGACAGCGTCATTGCGCAGGCTATCGAGGCGGCCGCCGGTGCCGGCGTCCAGGTGGTCTCCATGAGCCTGGGGGGCGCCGGCTACTCGCAGACACTGCAGACCGCGATCGACTATGCGTGGCAACGCAACACCCTGGTAGTGGCGGCCGCCGGCAATACCGGTGACTCATCGTTAATCTACCCCGGAGCGGCCAACCACGCCTTGGGTGTGGGCGCCACCGACAGCACGAATACCATCGCCAGCTTTTCGACCTTCGGAAACTGGGTCAAAATCGCGGCTCCCGGTGTGAATGTCCTTTCTACGGTTCCCACTTACTCCACACCAATCGGAGCTCTGAATTACGCCTACTTATCTGGCACTTCCATGGCCACGCCCCACGTAGCCGGGGTTGCCGGATTGGTGTACATGGCGAACCCGAATCTCTCAGCCGCAGCAGTCGCCCAGAGGCTGCAACGGTCCGCCCAAACCTCCAACAGTGGATGGGAGCAACACATCGGGTATGGGGTTTTGAATGCCGCCGGCGCGCTGATCGGAACGTCCGGTTTCGCGACGAAGGGCAGCCTCACCGGTCAGGTGGTGGACAGTTCCAGTCTCCCCGTCAGCGGCGCCACGGTGATCGCCAACGGCCAATCGTTCACTACGGCCGGCGATGGTTTGTTTCGGATCCCCAATCTCACTCCCGGCACCTACACCCTTACGGCAAACGCCGCGGGGTTCGCGACAGTCAATATGCAGGCGGCGGTGGTGGCCAGCGCCGATACGATGATGACGGTCAGAATGGGCGTCTCCACGGGCGAGTTCACCGGCACCGTCACCACCAACGGGTCACCGGTCGTGGGAGCGGTGGTCGAAGCAGTATCCGGGGGTGTGATTCAGGGGACCGCCATCTCGGACGCCAATGGAACTTACGCGCTGTATCTGACAGCGGGCACTTATGACCTGACGGCCTCGGCTGCCGGAGATATCAATGGCACAGTAGCCGGCCAGGCACTGTCCACCGGACAGACCAAAACCGTGAGCATCGCCATATCGCGAATCGGCAATATCACCGGATCGGTGAAAGACTCCGCGGGGACTCCCGTTGCCAACGCCCAGATCACTATCGTGGGTACGGGTTTCACGGCCGGAGCAACGTCGGACGACAACGGGAATTTCTTCACGATCGGGCTTCCCGCGGGCACTTACTCCGTGAGCGCATCTTTTACGGGCTTTACCTCGGTCACGGCCAATGGTGTCAGCGTCAGTCCGAACGTCTCTTCCCCGGTCACATTGCAGTTTTCGAGCGCTCTCAGTTCCATCACCGCCGGCCTGATCGGGTATTGGAATTTCGACGAGGGCTCGGGAACGCTGGCTCACGACACCTCGGGCAGCGGGTATAACGGCACCATCAATGGCGCCAATTGGGTGGCCGGCAAGATCAACTCGGCCCTGAAGTTTAACGGGTCAACCGGTATCGCGACTCCCAGCATTCCGTTGAGCAGCACTTTCTCCGTATCCGCCTGGGTGAATCCGGCGGTTGCGCCCCAGGGGCAGTATGTCCGAATCATGGAGACGGTGTACTCACCCGGCCTCTACCTGGGCACCAATGTCAATGGCAGTAAGTACAAGCTCATTGTCAATGGCGGGGCAGGCTCGACTGGAAATTGCGGTGCCTCCTACGGGTGTGCGGAGGGTGGCACGGTAAGCCCGGGATGGCACCTGGTGACGGCCACATACGACGGAGCCGTAGGCCGGCTCTATGTGGACGGCGTGCTGGCCGCCAGCGATACCTTCACCGCCCCGCCGAACACCAACTTTCCTCTCTATATCGGGGTGGAGTTTGGCGGCAGCGGCTTCGGATGGAGCGGGTCGATTGACGACGCGCGGCTCTATAATCTGGCGCTCACCGGTGCCCAGGTTACCTCGATTCTGGCGTTTGGCGGCTCCTCCGGCAACACGCCGCCATCGGTTCCGACCAATGTCACGGCCACGGCGGTGTCCTCCTCGCAGATCAACGTTTCATGGTCGGCCAGCACCCAGGGCTCCGCGCCGCTCGCGGGGTATCGTGTCTACCGCAATGGCAGCCTCGCCGGCACCGTTACCACGACGTCGTTCTCGGACACCGGGCTGACTGCCTCTACGACCTACTCGTACACGGTTGCCGCCTTTGACTCCTCGGGTAATGCTTCCAACCCGTCGTCGGCCGCCTCGGCGACGACCTTGCCCGCGGACACCACTCCGCCGGCGGTGTCGATCACTTCGCCAGCGGCCAACTCGACAGTCTCGAACACCGTGATTGTGAGCGCCACGGCTACCGATAACGTGGCGGTCGCAGACGTGCAGTTCCAGTTGGACGGAGTCAACCTCGGAGCCGATCTGACCACTTCGCCCTACTCCATTTCGTGGAATACCACGACCGCGAGCAACGGAAGCCATACCCTGACCGCCATTGCGCACGATACCTCCGGCAACAAGGCTACTTCCACGGCGGTTGCCGTCACGGTCAGCAACACCACCACGGGGCCGCCCACGGCGGGACTGATCGGCTACTGGAATTTCGATGAAGATACCGGGACGGTTGCCCACGATACTTCGGGCAGCGGCCATAACGGAACGGTAAATAATGCCGCCTGGGTCACTGGGAAGATCAATTTTGCGATCAACTTCAACGGCTACTCGAGCGATGTGGTCACAGCGGGCATTCCTCTGGGCACGACGTTCTCGATTGCTGCCTGGGTGAACTCGGCGGTCGCCCAGCAAGGGGGATATTCCAGAGTTGCCGAGACTCAGTACTCACCCGGATTCTACCTGGGAACGAACGCCGCCGGTACGGCCTACAAGTTCATCGTCAACGGAGCCGCAGGGACGACGGGCGGCTGCGGCCTGAGTTTCGGATGCGCGGAAGGCGGTGCGGTATCCATTGGCTGGCACCTGCTGACCGCGACCTTCGATGGCGCCACGGCCAAACTCTACGTGGACGGCACGGTGGTGGGCAGCGACACTTTCACAGCGACGAGTACCAACCTGCCACTCTACATCGGGCGTTACTTCGCAGCCAACGGCAACGGGTGGAACGGAGCGATTGACGAGGTGCGGCTCTACAACCGGGCGCTCAGCGCAACGGAAGTCACCGCGATTCTGAATTACACGGGCGGCGGCTCGCCTACGGACACCACGCCGCCGAGTGTCTCTATTACGGCGCCGGCTCCAAACGCGACGGTGTCGAACACCACCACGGTGTCGGCCAATGCCACCGATAACGTAGCGGTCGCGGACGTGCAGTTCCAGTTGGACGGAGTGAACTTGGGAGCGGATCTGACCACCGCGCCGTACTCGATTTCGTGGAATACCACGACGGCGAGCAACGGGAACCACACCCTGACCGCCATCGCGCGCGACACGTCGGGCAACACGGCCACGTCCACGCCCGTCACGGTGACCGTCAGTAACACGGTGGGAAGCATCCCGACGGCGGGTTTGATCGGCTACTGGAGCTTCGATGAGGATACCGGGACGATCGCCCACGATACTTCCGGCAGCGGATACAACGGCACCGTGAATAGCGCCGCATGGGTCGCCGGAAGGATCAATTTCGCGCTCAACTTCAATGGCAACTCGAGCGATGTGCTCACACCCGGCATTCCTCTGGGCTCGACCTTCTCCATCTCGGCATGGGTGAACCCGGCAGCCGCGCAAGGGGAATACGCCCGGGTTGTGGAAACTCAGTACTCGCCCGGCTTCTACCTGGGAACGAACTTCGCGGGCACGGGCTACAAGTTCATCGTAAACGGGGCGGCGGGAGCGACCGCCAATTGCGGCCTGAGCTATGGATGCTCCGAGGGAGGCACGGTATCCGCCGGCTGGCACCTGCTGACCGCGACCTTCGACGGTGCCACGGCCAAACTGTACGTGGACGGCGTGCTGGTGGGCAGCGACACCGGGACTGCCACAAACACCAACCTGCCGCTCTACATCGGCCGATACTTCGGATCGAACGGATTCGGGTGGAACGGAACGATTGACGAGGTGCGGCTCTACAACCGGGCGCTCAGCGCAACCGAGGTCACCGCGATCCTGAATTACACGGGCGGCGGCTCGCCTACGGACACCACGCCGCCGACGGTCTCCATCACGGCGCCCGCATCCAATGCGACAGTCTCGAACACCATCACGGTGTCGGCCAATGCCAGCGACAACGTGGCGGTCGCAGATGTGCAGTTCCAGTTGGACGGAGTCAATCTCGGGGCCGACCTGACCACCGCGCCGTACTCGATTTCATGGAACACCACGACGGCAGGCAACGGGAGCCACACCCTGACCGCCATCGCGCGCGACACCTCGGGCAACACGGCCACGTCCACGCCCGTCACGGTGACCGTCAGTAACACGGTGGGCAGCATCCCGACGGCGGGCTTGATCGGCTACTGGAGTTTCGATGAGGACACCGGGACGGTTGCGCACGATACTTCCGGCAGCGGATACAACGGCACCGTGAATAGTGCCGCATGGGTCGCCGGACATACCAATTTCGCGCTCAGCTTCAACGGCAACTCGAGCGATGTGCTCACACCCAGCATTCCTTTGGGCTCGGCGTTCTCCATCTCGGCGTGGGTAAACTCCCCCGTCACCCAGCAAGGCGAATATGCCAGAGTTGCGGAGACGGAGTACTCGCCCGGCTTCTACCTGGGAACGAACTTCGCCGGGACAGGTTACAAGTTCATCGTAAACGGCGCGGCGGGAGCGACAGGTAATTGCGGGCTGAGCTACGGATGCGCGGAGGGAGGCACGGTGTCCACCGGCTGGCACCTGCTGACTGCGACCTTCGACGGCGCCACGGCCAGGCTGTATGTGGACGGCGTCCTGGTGGGCAATGACACAGGGACTCCCACGAGCACCAACCTGCCACTCTACATCGGCCGATACTTCGGATCGAACGGATTCGGCTGGAACGGCGCGATTGACGAGGTGCGCCTGTACGACCGGGCGTTGACCGCGACCGAGGTGACCGCGATCTTCAATCACTAATACGCACGCGTCCCGACTCATCGGGACGAGGCAGCCTCGAAAAGTCTTCGAGGCATCGACTCGGTGGCGACCAAAAAGCGTCAGCAGGAGTGCCGACGCGGCGGCAGGAGCGCCCGCGCCACATCGCCGGACGGGCCAAGACCTGGGTAGCTGCCTCAAATCCCTGTTCCGGGTCCACTTGCCTGAATTTCCGGCTCCGGGCCGCGCGGATGGTCTATACTTGCAGTCATGGGCCCCGATGGACTCGGTGCCATGCTCGCCGAGCTTCGAGACGATCTCGGATTCCGGCGGATTGAGCAGGGCATTCGCAGGCTCGAGTGTATCCGGCCAATGGTGGACACGCTCCGGCCCGAAACCGTGAATTCGGGCGTTCTGGTGGGTCTGATCGCGCAGTGGATCGATGCCGGCTTCGACAGCCCGCAACTGCTTTGCCGGCTTCTGGCGCGATTCCCGGGAACCACCCGATCGGCCCTCACTCTCCTCGATTACCTCCACATCCGCATGGCGGAGGGCGCCTGGGCAATGTCGCAAGAGGATTTCGACGGAGCTGCCGTGCACTTCCGATTCGTCCAATCCCTCGACAGCGATGCCGGAGATCCGGAACTGTTGGCCATCGCCAATTTCTGGACTGCCCGCTGTCTGCGCAAGACCGGCCAATACGACGACGCTTTGGGCTACATCGAGCGGGGAGAGGCCTTGGCGCTCTCCTGCGGCTATCCGCAGATGGCCGCCATCATGCAAGCCAACCGGAGCTGGCTGTCGTTTCAGAAAGGCAAGCTGAGTGAAGCCATCGCCGTCCTGCGCCACGCCGAAGAGGCGCTCAGCCGCACCGACGATTTCCTGAGCCGCGGCAACATTCAGTCTGCCTACGGCCGCATCGCGCGGCGACAGGGACGCTATGAGCGAGCGGTCGAGTACTTTGAACGGGCGATCTCCGAGTACCGGTTGGGCGGCGGCGAACACCTGCAACTGGCCCGCACCCTGTTAAACCTGGCATTCGTCAAACGCCTGCTCGCGCTGCAGTGGCAGAAGGACGCGGATCACGTCTCGGCCGCCCGCCGCTCCGCGCGTGACGATCCCGCGAGCGCCGAGCGAGTGCGCGAGCACCGTGTCCGCATCGAACGGATCCGCGGCGAAGCACAAGCCGAATTGGCGGAATCGAGCGCCATTTACGAAGGCCGCCAGAGCCACCGCGGAATCGCCGGAGTCCATATCAACAAGGGATTCCTCTGCCTCGATGCGGGCGACCTCGAATGTGCCGCCGCCGAAGCCGCCGAAGCGTTCCGCCACGGAGAATCGAAGACCGATTACATCGTCATGGCGCGAGCGCGCACCATTCAGTGTATGGTGGAGAATGCCGCATTGGAGGAACAGGTCGGCGACCCGGGGGTTCACCATGAAACCGCGGAGTCCTTCGCCCGAGATGCCGTGGCTTTCGCAGGACACACGCAGAATCGCCGCCTGCTGGCGCGCGCTTACGTCTGGCAGGGACTGACTTATGCCGTCGAGCCTTATGGCGATTCCGAGGCCGCCCGCCGCTGTTGCGAGCAGGCGATTGCCCTCTTGCAACCGGAAGGCTCGGAAAGACAGTATGTATGGGAGGATCTGGAAGCGCTGAAGTCCAGAGTGCTGCACGCCCGGCCGGTGGACCCTCTTTTGCGCGCATGGAGCGCCGGGGTGGTAGACAACAAATCCTTCAGCCAGTTGACTGAGGAATTTGCCCGTGTGGTGATTCCCAGGGTCTGGGAACGCGAGGGCAGAAAAGTGTCGCGGGTGGCCGAGAAGCTCTCCATATCGCCCAAAAAGGTGCGGCGGATCCTACACTCCGCGGGAATGCATGTGGGGCCGTCCGGCCTGCCCGGAGACGGAGCTTAGAACAGGAGCTGACCATGCCCGAAAAAGTAGCGGTCTTCGACACAACTCTACGAGACGGCGAGCAGGCCGCTGGCACCCGGCTGGGAAGCGCCGAGAAGCTTCTCATTGCCCAACAACTGCAGCAATTGCGCGTGGATGTGATCGAGGCCGGTTATCCCGCGTCCTCTCCCGAAGATTTCGAAGCGGTCCGCCGCATTGGAGAGGAAATCGCCGGACCTGTGATCTGTGCACTGTCGCGCGCCGTACCGGTGGACATCGAGGCATGCGGCAAGGCGCTGAAGAAAGCGCGCCGCCCGCGCATCCACACGGGTATCGGCTCTTCCGACATCCATATTCTGGGGAAGTTTCAGGACGAGCGCTACGGCAACACGTTGGCTCAAAAGCGAGTCACGATCCTGCAGATGGCGATCGACGCCGTCAAACTGGCGCGCCAGCACGTGGACGACGTCGAGTTCTACGCGGAAGATGCCGGCCGCGCGGACCCGGCGTTTCTGTTCGAGATGATCGAGGCGGCGATCGATGCGGGGGCCACCGTCGTTAATATTCCGGACACGACCGGTTACGCGGTGCCCGATCAGTACGGAGCGCTGATTCGCTCGATTCGCGAGAAGGTTCCCAACATCGCGAAAGCCACCATCAGCGTGCACTGCCACGATGACCTCGGCCTGGCGGTGGCGAATACGCTGGCCGGCGTCGGAAATGGCGCACGGCAGGTGGAAGGCACCATCAATGGAATCGGCGAGCGCGCTGGAAACGCGGCGCTGGAGGAGGTGGTCATGGCCATCCGTACGCGCGGCGATTACTTCCAGGTGTATACCGACGTGAACGCCGGAGAGTTCCACCGGACCAGCCGCCTGGTCTCCGACCGCCTCGGAATTCTGGTGCCACCCAACAAGGCCGTGGTGGGAGCGAACGCCTTCGCTCACAGCTCCGGTATCCACGTGGATGGCTTTCTCAAGCAGCGAGAGACCTACGAGATCATCCGTCCTGAGGATGTGGGTGTCAGCGAGAGCCGGGTCGTACTCACCGCGCGGACCGGACGGGCCGGCCTCAACGACCGGCTGCGAAAACTGGGCTACGAACTCGGAGCGGAGGAACTCAACCAGGCCTACCAGCGTTTCCTGGCGGTGGCGGACAAGAAACAGGAGGTCTTCGACGAAGACCTCGTGGCAATCCTCGAAAATGAATTCCCGCCGATCCCGGAAATCTGGCAGCTCGATTACCTCCACATTTACAGCGGAACGTCCGCGATCCCGACGGCCACGGTGAGGCTCCGCGGGAAGGATGGAACCCGCGAAGGCGCTGCCATCGGAGATGGCCCGGTAGATGCCGTGTGCAAGGCCATCTCGGGCGTGACCGGAATGTCCGCCAGGCTGGTCCGATACGAAATCCACTCCGTCACCAGCGGCACAGAAGCTTTAGGCGAGGTCAGCGTGCAGATCGAAGCGGATGGCCGCCGAGTGCTCGGCCGGGGGGTCTCTACCGACGTGATCGAGGCCAGCGCCAAAGCGTATATCGATGGTTTGAACAAGGTCGCCAGCTTTGCCAACAAGGTGGAAAAGGAGGTATCGGCGGGTCTGGCGGAGCCTTAGCCCCGCGCTACGCCACGCACCAAGCCCCGGAGCAGGCCTTGCCCGGTACCCATGGGCTCTCGCGAAATGCATGAGATGACGAAGACTACACCGAGCTGCCGAAAACACGCGGCTCCACAACGACGGCTAAGTCCTTTCCCCTTCGAGCGGAGGCGGGTTTGAAGGTTGTCCCACGGCCTCGGCGCCGCCGGGATCGCCGCTAGAAACTCCTCGTTCCGGAATCGAACGATTATCTTCATGGCCGCTTCGAGATCGCTGAATCGCGCACGGCACCCCCAGCAATCCAGAAGATGGCGGGAGATCGACGGCTGTTTCTCGGGGATCTCGCCATCGGCGTCGCGCAACAACTCGTCTTCCGTCAGGTTGCGATCACGATTATTTGCCATCCAAGACACTCCTGAGGCGATTGATTGCCCGGCGCAGGAATTCCGCCACAGAGCGAACGCTCAACGATGTGGCTTCGGCAATCTCCCGGTAACGAGGGCCTTCCGCCCGCAGGTGGAGACAGACTCCCTGTTGCGGCGATAGCGCCTGCATGGCCGCCGCCAATGCGTGCTTGCGCTCGGCGCTGAGGGACGATTGCTCCGGTCCCTCCTCGCGATCCTCCAGGCCGGAGATTAACTCGGCCACGTCGGGCACATTCAGAATTGCCTCGCCCAGGAGCCGCCGCTCCAGGTGGCGCACCGCAATCCGCGAGGCGGCCGCGACCAGCCGTGGCCGCAAGCGCTCGATCCGCTGCGCTTTCGACAAGGACTCAAACAGCGAGAGAAACGTCTCTTGCGTAAGATTCTGGGCGGTCCCTGCGTCCAAACCGATGGCGATCATATCGCGGTAGACTGCGGACCTGTTCTCCTCGTAGGCGCGGCAAACAGACTCGTCGCGCCGTTCGGCCAGAAGATTGAGCGAGATGACGGATGCAAAGTCTCTTCCATCCTCAGGTCCCCGCGAAAGGTAAGTGTTATAGGGGCTGCGGCGCGTCATTTTTACGACAGCGCCACGAAAAATAACGCCCCGGCGTTTTCGCCGGAAGTATACGGAGACCGTGTTCGCCGGGTCAGGAAAATCGAGCATGTGGGCCGCGGAACAGCGGAGCCGAATCAATTCTGAATGCATGCGGATTCAGATGCCCCTGACCGGTCCTTGTCCGCCCCTGAGGGTTATCTGCCTGTTGGATCCGCCCGCTAGATCCATCAAAGAGCCCGTTCATCAGAAAACTCTCGTTGGTTGTACGTGAAGACGGGTATTCTGTTTGCTTCATGCTGGAAGCCGTCGAGCTTTCGAAGAGCTATAACGGCATAGTGGCACTGGATGCGCTAACTCTCACAATCGGGGAAGGGGAGATCATGCACCTACGTCGCCCGCTCGGGCCTTCAGACGCAGCTCAGTTCCCAATCGCTCCACCCGAGGTCAGGCGCGGCGCGAAATTCAGAGGAAGCGCTGGTTCAAGAAAGGACAGAAGTGGAGGACCGGCTGCGAGGGAAGGATCAGCCTATTGAAAAGACGCCACGGATTGAGACGATCGCTGTACAAGGAGGATGCAGGAATGAAGCGTTGGGTAGGGCTGGGAGTGATTGCCGACAATCTGATTAATATCGGGAAGGCGTGCAAAATAGATAATCAGGTCTGATATGATCTCTACCGAAATTTCATCCCCGACGGAGTTTCTCCGTCGGGGTTTATGCGTCTTGAGGGTATCCGCCACCTCGATCCTCCGACGTATCCCTCAAGAAATCGAAAAAATGATTTTTGCGACAGAAAGTAGTTGGCCCAAGCTGCCCGGGCGCCAGTCGCTGTGCCACCATGGAGTTGCATGGCCTGGTTTTCGCAGGATGTCCGTTATGCCATCCGGGTCCTGTTGAAGAGCCCCGGATTCACCGCAGTCGCCGTCCTCACCTTGGCCGTGGGGATCGGGGCGAATACCGCCATCTTCAGCGTCGCCAATGCCCTGCTGCTTCGTCCCCTGCCCTATCCGCAGGCGGACCACCTGGTGCTGCTCACGGCCGAGAAGAAAGTCACGGGAGTTCGCAGCGGACCGTTGACGTTTCCGCGATTCGTCTTTATCGGACAACACAACCGCTCATTCTCGACCACCGCCGCGTTCACCAATGAAGTGTTCAATCTTTCGGGCCGCGGCGATCCCGAGCAGATTTCATCAGCGCGAGTCTCCTGGGGCTTCTTCGGGACGCTCGGCGTGCCTCTGGCGCTCGGCCGGGCCTTCCGCCCCGAGGAGGACCAGCCAGGCGGCGACCCCGTGGTGATGATCAGCTACGCTCTGTGGACCCGCCTCTTTGACCGGAACCCGGGAGCGATAGAACAACATCTGTCGCTCGACGCCCGGGACTACACCATCATCGGTGTGCTTCCGCCGGAATTCCGTTTCGGGTTTTTGGGCGCGGATGTGGATGTCATCGCGCCACGCGTCTTCGACCTCAATATCATCACGCCCCAACAAGTCCGCGGCGGTTCAGGATTTCTGAGCATCGTCGCGCGCCTCAAGCCGGGCGTTGAGATCCAGCAGGCACAGGCGGAAATCAATGCTCTCAGCGCTGCCTATCGGGCGGAGAATCCATCGCTTCCCGATGCCGATCCAGGCATGACCGTCGCGGTAGGCAATCTGCGCGATGAACTCGTTCTCAACATCCGCCCCGCTGTGCTGATGCTGTTCGCGGCGGTGACGTTGGTGCTGCTGATCGCCTGCGCGAACGTGGCGAGCCTGTTGCTTTCCCGGGCGCTTGGCCGGAAGCGGGAGATTGCGGTGCGGACGGCCATGGGCGCGAGCCGGGCGGAACTGATTCGCCAGCTACTCACGGAAAGCGTGGCTCTGGCGGTGCTGGGGGGTGCTCTGGGAGTGGTCCTGAGCGCCTGGGGCACGCCCCTCCTGGCGTCGATGGCTCGCAATACACTGCCGCGCGCGGCCGAGATTCAGACCAGCGGTTTCGTGCTGGGTTTTACTTTGCTGATTTCGATCACGGCGGGAGTGCTGTTTGGACTGGCGCCCGCCCTCCAGATCTCGCGGCCCAACGTGAATTCCGACTCGCGGTCGGAAGGGCGCGGCTCGAATTCGGGCAGGCGCCGTAACGCGCTGCGCAGCCTGCTGGTGGTGTCGCAAGTGGCCCTCTCGATGGTTCTGCTGATTGGCGCGGGCCTGTTGGTCCGCAACTTCATCCAACTGCGCAACGAGGCTCCGGGCTTCGATCCCCATCACCTGCTATCGATGCGAATCTCGCTGCCGCCCGCACGTTATGCCGGAGCGGCGAAGATGACGGCCTTCTACGATGACCTTGCGACGTTGGTGGGAACGGTTCCCGGTGTGGCGGCCGCGGCTGAATCCTCCGCGATGCCGGCCAATCCGGCGCGTTTCTCGCCATGCCTGCCGGAAGGGCAGCCGCCGGTTCCACTGATGGAACGGCCGATGTTCAACATCCAGACCATCAGCCCGGGGTACGTGGAGGCCATGCGTGTCCCGCTGCTGCAGGGACGCGAGTTCACATCAGGCGACGATGCCGGGGCGCCGCGCGTTCTGCTGGTGAACGAGACCACGGCGCGCCGCTTTTGGCCCCGCGAGAACCCCATCGGCAAACATATTCTGGTGGGGCGGGCGATGGCGCCCTCCGAGGTGGTGGGCGTCCTGGGCGACATCCGGAACATCGGTGTTGCCGCGGACGTGCAGCCCGAGATTTACCTTCCTTTCGCACAATTGCCGTGGCCCACCATGCACCTGCTGGTGCGCACGGCGGGCGATCCGCGAACTTTCGTCTCGGCGGTTCGGAGCCGTGTGTTCGCCCTGGATCGCGATCAGCCGGTTACGTCTATCCGGACGATGGACGAAGTTCTGGAATCAGCCGCGGCCCAACCGCGCTTCACGACGGCACTGCTCGGTGTGCTGTCGGGCACAGCACTGGTGCTGGCGATCGTTGGGATTTACGGAGTGATTTCGTATTCCGTGTCGGAGCGCACGCAGGAGATGGGCATTCGCCTGGCATTGGGAGCGGAGCAGGGCGACATTCTGCGGCTGGTGCTGCGACAGGGACTGCTGCTCGCGGTTGCCGGTATCGGCCTCGGGCTGGCGGCGTCGCTGCTGTTGACGCGGCTGCTCGGCACCATGCTCTACCATGTGAGCGCCACCGACCCGCTGACGTTCGCCGGAGGATCGCTGCTGTTCACGTTCGTCGCTCTGGCCGCCAGCTACTTCCCGGCGAGGCGCGCCACGCGGGTGGATCCGCTGGTCGCACTGCGGTACGAATAGTGGTTTGCTCGGGTCCGGTTCTGGATTTGCGCGGCACCACGACGAGTGCAAGGGAGGCAATGGGCTACAATGAAATCACAGATTGTCGGGGCGTAGCGCAGCCTGGTAGCGCACCTGCCTTGGGCGCAGGGGGTCGGGCGTTCAAATCGCCCCGCCCCGACCAATCGAATCAGCTAGTTACAGATGTCAGAAGTTAAAGCAATTTTGCATGTACACGCAGATGTACACGCCGGTCGGCGAATGTGAGCCGCCCTGCCTCGCTGATCGCGCCGCACCTAATGAGGGCCTCGGCACCGCCAATCGAGCCGCGGTCTTCGGCGAATCTGGGCCGCTGTACGCCATCGCGCCGCACCTAGTCGCGCCCGCTGGCGCGGGCTTCGAGGAGGTTCTGGATGGCGTGGAGGGCGTGGGAGGAGCGCGTGGCCTAATTGTAGGCGGGCGAGGCTCCTCTGGGTCAGCCAACACGAGTCCGAGATGATCGAGAATCATCTGGTATTCAGCAGCGGATTTGGAGCCCCGGCGCATTCGGCGGTAGGCTTCGCAGCGCACGTAGGTCGGGAAAAGGGAGCCGAAAAACACATCGTATGCGGTGGCCGACACCGCCGACTCGCCCTCAACAGTTCCACCGCACCCGCAGGATCGGAATGGTTCTCCGCCAGCAGCGCCCGGGTGGTATGCACGTATGTGAATCGTACCAAGGTGGTCTCCCGAAACCGCCTGTCCAGATCATTAAAGACAGCCTCTCGCAGAGCGGCATCCCCTGACAAGGCCCATGCCGGCAGCTGCATACTCCACGCCGCGCCGCTCGGGGAGATCGAGCGCTGCGACAGGGATCCGCCTTGTGGCCCGCGCACTCCCGGCCAAAGCTTTCCCACACTGCCTCTCCGGTCTCGAACAAGCCAGCTCTTTCCCGTTGTCCGCCTGACTAGCCTGGATTTCCACGGAACTAATTCGCCTAAGATCTGAGCCTTCTTCGAACTCCCAATTGTAAAAGCGCTTCTGAGCTGAGCCGCGCGTCCTGATCGGCTTTGCGCACATTTTCTTCGCGATGGCGCGGGAATTTGAACCCGGATTGAGACTTACATAATTAGTGCGCTGATAACAGTATTTGTAGGCCTTACGTGGTCGCATCTTCAATTGCGCAAAATCCCCATCGATCGGCATGGCTGCCTGCGGTATGGCTGTGAACACGCATCGCGCCACCATGTAAACGTCCGAGAATCGCCCCACTATACGGCTGGACCGGCTCGGAGTAGCGTCGGCACCAAAATCCAGAACTGAATTCGTCCGTTCTGGGGTTAACAGGTCGGAGGCGAAGATCCCGTTGTGGCTTTCATCGTTTGCGGTAAGACAGCTCTGTCGTTACGGAAGTCGGTCGGAGATTCATGGGGGAACGGTCGAGGATCGAGAATCAAATCGGGAACTGCGCCGGCGT
>Ga0335077_10005386_pt1 | contig 15707 bp, 9 predicted proteins | sample Lox_Sample_31_FD_207151 | JGI IMG/M metagenome (GOLD analysis project Ga0335077, IMG submission 207151) | Soil microbial communities from Loxahatchee National Wildlife Refuge, Florida, United States - Lox_Sample_3.1 | ecosystem: Environmental > Terrestrial > Soil > Wetlands | place: USA: Florida... | reverse complement strand
TGAGCAGCCGTTGTCGATCAACCAACGGCAGTGCTCCTGCACGAACCCGTGGTCCACCTCGTAGTTCGCATTGAACGAGGTCGTGACCGCGGGCATTACGCCTTCCCATTTCATTCCTGCCCTCCTACGACGGCCCCACTTATGGTAGCGGGCGCAAACGGGTAAGCGTTCATGCCCGTTTGTCTATTATGTATACAGTATCCACCAGGTCAAGTCTGTTTCCGAGTTTTCGTATTCATCCTGAATGGACACCGTGCGTGCCAAGTCAGGTCCCGGGCGGGAGCATCGCCTTCTGAAAAACAACGACCAAAGGCCCATTTCACCCCGGAACCTCGGTTGCGTGCCCGGGTAGAATTTCGATACCATACCCTGCGATGTTCCAACCATTCTCGTCAGCCGGAGCCGGAAAATCCAGATAACAATGGAATCTGTACCGTCAAGCGATCTCGTCATTCCGCGACAGTCGCTGACTTCCGCAGTGGCTAACCGTCTTCGCGACCAAATCATCCGTGGAGAGATCGCCGAAGGCGCGCAGTTGCGCCAGGATGCCATCGCCAGCCAATATCAGGTAAGCCGGATTCCTGTCCGCGAGGCCTTGCGCCAGCTGGAGGCCGAGGGTCTGATCAATATCCTGCCTAACCGCGGCGCAATCGTGCCTGTGCTCTCTCCCGACGACATCGAGGAGCTGTTTACCATTCGTGCGATCCTGGAGCCTGAGGTACTGAAAGTTTCCATACCGCGTCTGACCTCCGCTGACTTTGCTCAAGCCGAATCGGTGCTGCACAGATTCGAGGCTGAACTTCAACGCGAGGAACATCTGGAGGCATGGGGACGGCTGAATTGGCAGTTTCACTCCACTCTTTATTCACGGGCCAACCGGCCGCATTTCATGGCCATCATCCGCAATGTAAACAACAGCGGCGAGCGCTATACCCGATTGCAGTTGTATCTGACGCACGGAGCGAAGCGCGCCAACCAGGAGCATCATCAGATCCTCGAACTTTGCCGCATGCGCGATGCCGGCAGGGCCTGCAAACTGTTAAGAGACCATATTCGTTACGCCGGTCAATCGCTCAAACGGGCCCTGCAGGAACGCCGTTCCGCCAAATAGTCGCGAGACTGTGCCGAAGAGCGACGTTGGCGGGGAATCATTTCGCTGGTCCAGGCTAACTTCCTCTTAACCATAAATTACAGTTCATGATATCTTTAAGATATAGGAACATAAGTGTTGCAATGTGAACATTTCTGCAATCGCGTCACTGCATACCGGCCGCACCGTTCTGCAGGTGCTTGGCGAAGAACCGGTCCACCCGGTGCCAGGCGTCAAGCAATACATGCTCGCGGGTGAAGTAGTGGAACTCGCCGGGATAGATCATGAACTGCACCAGGTCGCCCTTTTTCTTCTTCAGAGCCTCATCCATCAACCAGACTGACTCCAGGAACGGCACATTGACGTCGGAGGTGCCGTGCAGAACCAGAAGAGGCCGCGCCAGGCGGTCGATGTGCGAGATGGGTGAGGCCTGATCGTAAACCTTCGGATTTTGCTCCGGCGTCCCGATCCGTTCCACTGTCCAGTCGCCGTGATAGGGGTCGGAGTAGTACATGCGATAGTCCACGACACCCGCTACGTCCACGCCCGCGCGAAAGAGCGTGGGCTGGCCGGTCATGGCAATGAGCGTGAAGAATCCTCCATAGCTCAAGCCCCAGATGCCGATGCGGCTGCTGTCTACATAGGCAAGAGTCTTGAGGTAGTTGGCGCCCATCCAGGCGTCTTTGGCGTCATTGCCGCCGACATCCATGTAGACGCCGTTGCGCCAATCGCGGCCGTAGCCGATGCTGCCGCGATAGTCAGGTGCGAAGATGACGTAGCCCTCCTGCAATAAATATTGATGAAAGCTGTAGTACACCGCGTAATTGCGCTGTACGTGCCAGCCGTCGTAGTTCTGGTTGATGCCGTCGCCGTGCACCCAGATGATGGCAGGATGCTTCTTCGTGCGGTCGAGGTTCCTGGGCACGAAGAGCCAGCCGGGAACAGACTGGCCGTCGGGTCCGGGATAGTGAACGAACTCCGGCTCGACGAACTGCAAGCGGTCTATGCCCGCCGGCATGGAGTCGGAGAGGCGCGAAGGCTTGGTTCCCGCAGTTGCGGCGATGACGTATAGATCGGCCGAATTGCGCGTGTCGGTGTGCTGGTAGAGAAGGTACTTGTCGTCGGGGGACCACTGGGCGGCGATATTGGTTCCGCGTCCCGTCGTGATGTAAGTGACTGTGGCGTGCTCGGGGTCGCTGCTGATTGTGGCGATGCCCAAGCGTCGATCGCCGGGGTGGTCGGGCTCATTGGCATCGAAGACAATGCGCGTACCGTCATGCGACCATGAGGGGCGCCAGGTTTCGAAATGGCCCTTGGTGATCTGCACGGCTTGTCCGCCGGAGGATGGGACCACGTAGAGCTGGTCCCATCCGTCCAGGTCGGTGAGGAAGGCGACCCACTTGCCATTGGGGGAGGGCTTGGGTTTGGCGTCGGCTTCCCAGTCGGGCAAACTCCAGAATTTGTCTTCTTTGTCGTCGTGGATGGCCTGCGGCGTGCCGCCCGCGGCATCTGCGATGTAGATGGTGCGCGTCTTGTAATCGCCGGACTGGCGGTCGTAAACCAGATGCGAAGCATCGCTCCAGGCAACGCCGTTGTATTCGCCGGGCGTGCTGAGGGAAACGGGTTTCCCACCCGCGCTAGGCACAACATAGAGCTGGCCGTAGAGATATTCAGAGACGGCATAGATCAGCTTGTCGCCGGAGTAGGGCGGCGATTCGTCGTGGCGGATAATTCTCGAACCGCCGATGTAGGCAACATGCGTGGCGTCAGGCGACCATACCGGCCCGTAGATGCTTTCGTCGTCGTGGGCGATGGTGATTTCCGAACCGCTGCCGAGCGAACGGACAATAAGGTCACCACCGTTCTGGGATTCTCCGCCGCTCACGGAGCGCACGAATGCCAGCTTCGTACCATCGGGAGACAGGGCAAAATCTCCTTCGGCGCTAGGCGTGCTGAAGACGGCGTGCGGCGCGCCGCCAGCGGCCGCAACCTGCCAGAGATCGCCGCTGCGGGAGAAATAGATGCTGCCGCCATCGAGGCTCCAGAATATTTCGCGCACTCCGCCGTCAGGGAAAGACGTCAAGGCGGCTGGTTTGCCCTGGCCGGCAGGATCTGCGACATAAAGATTGCTGATGCCCGCCTGGTCCCAGATAAAGGCGACATGCGCCCCGTCTGGTGACCAGACGGGGCTCGAGGGATGCTTGATGTCGATGAGTTGCTCGATGGTGAGGCGATGAGCGGGCTTGGAAGATTGCGCATAGAGAGTGCCTGCGAGAGTTGCAGCTGCCAGAGTGACTCGAAGCCAGCGTTTCCATCTCATGAATGTGCTCCAAAGTAAAAGGCGGATGCGATGCTAACATCCGCCCTCGCGTTCCTGTCGGGCTATTCACATCCGGAACAGCGTGGTGCTCTCCGCGCAAGCATTGTCATGCTGAGCGAAGCGAAGCACCTATGCAACGTGCCACCGCCCGGCGAGTACATAGATTCTTCGCTTTGCTCAGGATGACAAATCAGTGCTGAGCATCCTGTGCGAAAGAAGCAGGCAGCGCGTTGCCCTCGAACCGCGACAAAGGGTAAGAAGCCTCCGCAAGTCTCCTGGCTAGAAATTAAAACGCAAGCCGAACCGCGCCAGGAACGGGTTGATGGTGTTGGTCGGGTACTGATAATTCGGGCCGAAGGTTTGGACCTTTGAAACTACGGTCTGCGCATTGGTCAGGTTGAACAGGTCGATCAGCGGCTCCACGTGCCAGCGGTCACCGAAAACGAACTCGCGGGAGAAGCGCAGGTTCAGCAGGTTGACGCTGGGCAGGCGCAAGACTCCGGCGGGCTGCAGAATGACAGTTTCCGGCCCCTGGTTCAGCCCGGTGAAGACCTCGGTCGGCTGGAAGGGGAAGCCGGTGTAGTGCTGAAAGTTGACGCTGGAATGGAACTTCCACGGGAACTGGTAGCTGCTGTCCACCTTGAACACGTAGGTGGCGTCGTTGTTCAGGTAGTTGTTGCGGCGGTTGATGTCTTTGTTGGGGTCGTTGAAGTCGTCGTTGAGCGCATCATCTGAATAGCCTGCACAGCAGAAGACGCCTTTCTGCCGTTGAATGGTAAATCCAGCGAGCAGCTGCCAGTGGCTCGACATGCGCTTGACGGCGTCGAATTCAACGCCGTGATATGCGTTGTCGTTAAGCTCAGAGATGTTGGTGAGCAGAATGTTTGGGGCTGGTGGCGCGGTGTTCAGGTTGTAGAGAGTCAACGGTTGCCCCGTAACGTCGTTGGTGAAGCCTGTGACTGCGGTGTAATTACTGGTGGGCTGAGCGAGATTTTTCAGGCCAACCAAGTTCTTTTTCGTACGGTAGTAGTAAGCCGCGCTCACACGCAGGTCACGCCAGACCTGTCTTTCATAGGTGGCGCTGATTTCATCCGAATAGGGACGGCTCAGATGGGGATCAATGTGCGTACTGGTGCCACCGAAAGCAAACAGGAAGTTCGCTGGATCTTTCCATTCGCTGACCTGCGGAATGCCGTCGCCGTTTGTGTCAGTCCAGGAATAGCCCTGGCCGGCGAAACCGACCGGGTTCACGGTCTCGACGATTCCAGTGCCCTCCATCTTGTAGAAACGTCCGTAGCTGAAGCGCACCACCGAAGTCCCATGGCCGGTGACATCAAGCGCCAAGCCGACCCGCGGGGAGACGTTGTTCCACTCTACGAGGTTTCCCGAAGCCGGGAAATGCTGCGGCGGGAAGAGGTCAGGGAAGGTGAGGTTCGGGCTGCTGGATTGCGCCGGATAGTAGCTGGTGAAGCGATCGTAGCGTAACCCAAGGTTCAGGGTAAGGCGGCGCTTGATGGTCCAGGCGTCCTGAACGTAGGCGCTGCTGTCGCGGAAATATGTCTTCTCGGTGAATGGTGTGTCGTAGGCTATTACATCGAGGGCCTGGCCGTTGTTGTACTGAGCGTTGATGCCCTGATTGATCTGGTAGACGTATGGGTTGTAGTTATCGCCGAACTCGGTGCCGAACTTGAAGTTGTGGGTTCCAGCGAGTGAGCCCTTGTACCAGGACGCTCCCGCCGAAACCTTGAAGACCCAGGCAGGATTGGCGAAGGCAAAGGGTGCAGCACCGGTCTCGGTGGAGAGGGTAACGTCCTGCCGTGTGAAGTCGCCAGCGGAGACGTCGGGCTGATAGCCGAGAGGGAAGACTTCCTTGTTGTAGCCAGCCCGCACATCGAGCAGGAAGTTGTTGGTGATCTGGCTGGTCCATAGGGCCTGGAGGATGTAGGCAGGCTCGATCTGACGCCAGCTGGCTTCCTTGCTCACGAACTGGTAAGCGGTGTCGCGGCGGTAGAAGCGGTTCTGTTCGTTGTAAAGCCAGATGAAACTCAGCTTGTTCTTGGAACCCAGTTGCCAGTCGCTGCGCAGCGCGGTGTTGGTCTGGTGGTTAATATCCGGGACAGGATTTCCAGCCTGGTCGCGCACCGTCAGGATGCTCTCGTCGATGTCGTAGCGGCGGTAGGAGCCAAACAGCCACCCCAAAGCTTGCGCATGTGTGGATCGAATTCTCCCGACTTGCTGGCGATGATATACATGCGGTAATTCTCGCCACCGTAGCCGCCGATGGAGGCGTCGCCCGAAACCTGCAACGGCATGTCGTAGCCAATGCGGTTGAAGTAGGGCTGGTTCGGGTGCGGGTAGGCTGTGACCGGGCCTGCACGAACGCCGATCTCCACTCCGCTCTTAACGCCGTGGTGAGGCGCACCATTGGCGAGCTGAAGATCGGAGTAGAGCTGGTGATTGATCCAGAGTTCGGTGGCGACCTTGACTTCGTAGTCCGTGACGTCGGTGCCGTGAGTGAGAATGTAATCGCGCGCGAAGGCATGAGCGCGGTCGAAGTAGATGTACGCGCGGCGCCACAGGGCCAGCTCTTCGGGCGTTTTCACGATGCGCATGTCCATCAGGGTCTGGCTGGCATCCACCCATTCGACGCCAGGAAGCACTTCTTTGGCTTTGGTGCTCTCTGAAGGGTAGAGCTCGCTGTCGAGAGCGATTTGGTTTCCCTGGATGCCGTGCTCTTTTATGCCTTCGAGCAGGTAGCGGAACATATCGACGGTCTTGCCCTGGACGACCTTGCCTTCGTTGGGGAAGGCGCCTTCGGCGTGCTGGTAATCGAAATAAGTCTTGCCGCTGCCGAACCACCAGCTACGGACGAGGTCGCGATCAAGGGCGGGATAGAGGTACCAGGGGTCGGCGTCGTCCTGGTTCATGAAGGTCGCTTCGGGACGCTCGGTGGTGGTGTGCCAGTAGCCGGTGAGGTAGATGGTGTTAAGCGGATTACGCACCAGGAACGCGTGAATGCCCCGTTCCGCCAGCTTAGCCTTGAAGCGCTGCACGGTTCGCTTGTTCCAGTCGAGAGAGAGGCGGTCGTCTGTGGAGGGCTCCGGCGGTCCTTCCTCCCCCAATTGAGGTTTCACCAACATGCTTTCGCTGCGCCCGGTGGCTTGTTGGCTCACGACGCTGAACAGCGTGGGGGAGGAGGCCTGGGCGGCGGCGGCGACCTTATCGAAGCGCGCCCAGAAGGATTTTCCAAGTAGTCCCAAACTGCCGGCCAGTGCGAACTGGCGACGATTGGTATTCATCGACGGGCCTCAGGTTCTGGATGTGAACAGCAACTAGCACACTCCGGGAGGCGGTTTTGTCTTAACCGAACGGCTCAGCGCTCTCGGCGGAACGTCTCCTTGTCCTGAGAAGTTGAGATCAACGGCGCTCGCGCCAAACCTCAATCGCCGAGGACGCGAAGAACATCCACCGAGTAACGTCGAGCACAGGCCGAAACCACTAGGGGGAGATCCCGGTCGTGCGAGGCATTGTATAATGTATCCTCGCTGAAGCAAACTCCTTCTTTCCGCGAATCCCACGTCTTCTGAGAAGATGGTTCGTCCACCCGCATGAACACTTCAAAGGGAGTCCGGAGAATTCAAGTAATTGACTCGCACACTGGCGGCGAACCTACACGGCTGGTTGTGAGCGGAGGGCCGGATCTCGGCGCCGGGCCGCTGGCCGAGCGCTTGCGCCGCTTTCGCACGCAGCACGATGCTTTCCGCTCGGCGGTGGTCAATGAACCCCGGGGCTCGGACGTGATCGTGGGGGCGTTGTTGTGCGAGCCCGTGGATCCCGCGTGCGCCGCAGGGGTCATCTTCTTCAACAATGTTGGATATCTCGGCATGTGCGGCCACGGAACTATCGGATTGATCGCTACGCTGGCGCACATGGGACGAATCCAACCGGGAGAGCACCGGGTAGAGACGCCGGTGGGAATGGTGACGGCTGTCCTGCATGAAAGCGGGGACGTGACCGTGAACAACGTGGCCAGCTATCGCAGCCGCGCGGCGGTTCCGGTCGAGGTGCCGGGATTTGGGGCGGTGACGGGCGACGTCGCCTGGGGCGGAAACTGGTTTTTCCTGGTGCGCGAGCACGAGATGGAATTGACGCTGGCGAACGTCGAGGCGCTGGTGAACTTCACCTGGGCCATCCGCCAGGCGCTGGACGCAAACGGGATTACAGGGGACAGCGGCGCGGAGATCGATCATATTGAGCTGTACGGTCCGTCGCAGATCGCTGACAGCCGGAATTTCGTCCTGTGCCCGGGCAAGGCGTACGACCGGTCGCCGTGCGGCACGGGCACCAGCGCAAAGTTGGCGTGCATGTACGCTGACGGCAAGCTGAAGGAAGGGCAGGTGTGGCGGCAGGAAAGTATTGTAGGCAGCGTGTTTGAGGGTAGCGTGCGAGTGAAAGACGGCCAGATTTGGCCGAGCATCACAGGCAGCGCCTTCGTGAACGCGGAAGCGGAGCTGATTCTCGATGAGCGCGATCCGTTTTGCATGGGCATTCGGCGATGAATGGCGCTCGTTATGACGTGATCGTCGTGGGTGCGGGAATTGTGGGTGCGGCGTGCGCGGATGAATGTGCGCGGGCGGGAATGAGGGTCCTGGTGGTGGACCGCGAAGGCATCGGCGGAGGCGCGACCGCCGCCGGCATGGGCCACATTGTGGTGATGGACGACTCGGAGGCGCAGTTCGCGCTCACGCGCTACTCCCAGCAGCTGTGGCAAGCCTTGCGTCCGATGTTGCCGGCAGAAGTAGAGTACGAGCAGTGCGGAACCATCTGGGTGGCGGCGGATGACGAAGAGATGGCCGAGGTTCACCGCAAACGGGATTACCACGAGAGTCGGGGCGTTTCCGTCGAGGTACTTGCTTCGGCGGACTTGGAGCGTCTGGAGCCGAATCTGAGGAAGGGGCTGGCGGGTGGGTTGCTGGTCCCGCAAGACGGGGTGCTCTATCCGCCCTGCGCGGCGCGATTCCTGCTGCTGCGTGCGAAGGAACGCGGCGCGGATGTGCGGCTAGGGTTGGCAGTGACGCAATTTGGCGAGGGCACGGTGAGTCTGGGGGATGGAACCAAGATCTTCGCGGACAAGCTCGTGAATGCCGCCGGCGCGTGGGCCACTGCGCTGACGACTGGCCTGGAAGTCAAAAAGCGCAAAGGTCACCTGGTGATCACCGACCGGTACGCGGGATTTGTGCGTCACCAGTTGGTGGAGTTGGGATACCTCAAGAGCGCGCACTCCGTTTCTGCCGACTCAGTTGCCTTCAACGTGCAACCGCGCAAGACGGGCCAGGTGCTGGTCGGTTCGTCGCGCCAGTACGGCGCAGAGCACAAAGAGGTGGACGACGAAATTCTGCGGCGCATGATGCGGCGCGCCTGCGAGTACATGCCGGCGCTGGCGCAGACCTCGGTGATCCGCACCTGGACGGGGTTTCGGGCAGCCACGCCCGACAAGCTTCCCCTCATCGGTCCGTGGCCCGCGGACAACACTTTGTTTCTGGCTACTGGGCACGAGGGCCTGGGAATCACCACCTCGCTGGGGACGGCACGTCTTCTGGTGGACCAAATGATCGGCCGGCCGCCAGAGATCGCGATGGAACCATATCTGCCGGCGCGCGCCGCGGCCACGCATATTCATGCCTGAGACATTCACAATCAGAGTCAACGGCAAACCTCTTGCCGTGCCTGCGGGAGCAACCGTGGCGGTTGCGATCGCGATGGGTGGCGGCCCTTGCCGCAGGTCAGTGACTGGGGAGGCGCGCTCGGCCCTGTGCGGCATGGGAATTTGTTTTGAATGCCGCGCCGTCGTCAACGGACGGCCACACAGCCGCAGTTGCCAGATTCTCTGTGAACCAGGGATGGACGTGAACCTGGATGAATAGAGTTGCGCAATTCGACGTGCTGGTGGTGGGCGGCGGCCCGGCGGGGATGGCGGCGGCGGCCACGGCGGGGGAATGCGGCGCTGGCGTAGGTGTTGTGGACGACAACTTCGCTCCGGGCGGGCAGATCTGGCGGGGTGAATCGCAGACGGATGGAACCGAATCAAAAATGTGGGCGGATCGGTTGCAGGCGGCGAAGGTTGAGTTGCACAGTGGAACCAGAATCTTCCACCAGCCAGAGACTGGAGTGCTGCTGGGCGAAAGCTCGGACGACGTTTGTGAGTTTCGCTATTCAAAGCTCATCATCGCCACCGGAGCACGCGAGCGTTTTCTGCCATTTCCGGGATGGACGCTGCCGAACGTGATGGGCGCTGGCGGGTTGCAAGCCCTGGTGAAGTCAGGATTGCCAATCTCGGGGAAGCGCGTCGTGGTTGCGGGCACGGGTCCCTTGCTGCTGGCAGTGGCAGCATACTTGCGGCAGCGTGGCGCCGAAATTCCTGTCATTTGTGAGCAGGCATCGCGCAGCCGGCTAGCTTCGTTTGCAGCATCGCTTCTCGGCCAGCCGGGGAAGTTCGCGCAGGCGTTGCAGCTTCGAAGCCAACTGCGGAACGTGCCTCTGGCCACGAACTCATGGGTGGTGGAAGCGCGAGGAAAGGAAAGACTGGAAGAGGTTACGCTGCTGAGGGACGGCCGGCCGGAGACCGTCGCTTGTGGCTATCTGGCCTGCGGATTTCACCTTGCGCCCAATATCGAGTTGGCGGTTTTGCTAGGGTGTACCGTGGCCGGCGGCTGCGTGCAGGTGGATGATCGTCAGCAGACTTCGCTCGCGGGTGTGTTCTGCGCCGGTGAACCTACGGGCATTGGTGGGGTCGAGCTTGCAGTCGCGGAAGGGAGGATTGCAGGTTTCGCTTCCGCAGGGCGCGAAGTGCCGAAGCACCTTCTTGGCGAGCGCACGAGATCCCGGCGGTTCGCACGCAGGCTGAATGCCGCGTTTGCGCTGCGTCCGGAGCTTCGTGGTTTGCCTCAGCCGCAGACTATCGTCTGCCGATGCGAAGATGTAAGCTTCGGCGCACTGCGGCCGCACGAAAACTGGCGCCAGGCCAAGTTGCACACGCGCTGCGGCATGGGGCCGTGCCAGGGGCGGGTATGCGGACCGGCGGCGGAATTTCTTTTTGGGTGGAAACTGGATTCCGTGCGGCCGCCGATTTTCCCGGTCGCTTTCAGCACCCTGGCCGGGGCTTCTGGGGCACCTGAGCCGCTCAAGTTGGCTGGTGGCCGACCGTAAGCCGATGCGAAATAATCGGACACTGTTGCCCGGGGAAGAGCAGTTGTCGGTTCTCAGATTACAGTTCTCAATGACCTGATTGGAGAGCAACGTGACCTTATCTGGAAAATCAATCATCGGATTTCATCAGGGGAGCGGTGGGGCGGGCAGTTTTCAGTCCAGCGAACCCCGTACTGGCCGCAAGTTGCCCACCGAGTTTCTCGCCGTCACCGCGGCGGAAATCGAAACCGTGGTCAAGCTTGCGCATGAAGCTTTCGACAGCTACGGGCATTTGCCGGGGCGCGAAAAGGGGAAGTTTCTGCGCGCGATCGCAGCCAACATCGAAGCGGTTGCGGACGAGGTGGTCGAACGCGCCGAGCAGGAGACCGCGCTTCCGAAGGGGCGCCTGCAGTCCGAAACCGGCCGCACCTGCAATCAGCTTCGCCTGTTTGCCCAGCTTGTGGAAGAAGGTTCGTGGCTCGACGCGCGCATTGACCGAGCCGATCCGGAGCGGAAGCCGCTCCCCAGGCCCGACATTCGCTCGCTGCTGCGCCCGCTCGGACCTGTCGTGGTGTTTGCGCCCAGTAACTTTCCGCTGGCGTTTTCGGCGGCCGGCGGCGATACGGCTTCTGCGCTGGCTGGCGGCAATCCGGTAATCGTGAAGGCGCACAGCGCCCATCCCGGGACCAGCGAACTTGTAGGCCAGGCGGTACAAAAGAGCGCGCGTGAATGCGGAATGCCTAATGGAGTTTTTTCGCTGGTATTCGGGAGCGGCGCCGAGGTGGGCACGGCGCTGGTGAAGCATTCCTGGGTGAAAGCCGTTGGCTTCACCGGTTCTCGCAGCGGCGGCCGCGCCTTGATGGACCTTGCCGCAGCGCGTCCCGAGCCGATTCCGGTTTATACCGAGATGAGCAGCACGAATCCAGTGTTCATTCTTCCGGGAGCGCTGCGGAAAAACTCCGAGGCGATTGCCGCCGGACTCTACGCTTCATTTACGTTGGGCGCCGGCCAGTTCTGTACCAAGCCAGGAATGGTCTTTCTGCCCGAAGGAACCGATGACCATGCCTTCATCAGCAAGCTGCAGAAGTCTGTGTTTGATTCGGCGCCCTTTACGCTGCTGACCAGCGGCATCAAGGCTTCATACGTTGAGGGAAGTGAGCAGCGCAGAGTGCGCAAGGGCGTGAATGTTCTGGCCCAGCAAACCCCGCCCGCCGGGCCTGAATTCAACGTTGGAGCTGTGCTGTTTGAAACCGACGCCGCCTCATTTCTGCGTGACGGCGAACTGGAATCGGAAATCTTCGGCCCTTCCACGCTGCTGGTCCGTCATACCACGCGTGATCAACTCCTGGCCGCGGCTCGCGGGTTGGAAGGCCACCTCACCGCAACCGTGCACGGCACGGAGCAGGACCTGCAAGGGTTCCGCGAGTTGATTTGGATCCTGGAAGATAAAGTCGGAAGGCTCATCTTCAACGGCTTTCCCACGGGCGTGGAGGTCTGCCACGCCATGGTGCATGGCGGGCCTTACCCAGCGACTTCGGATGGACGCTCGACTTCCGTCGGCACGCGTGCGATATTCCGCTTCACCCGCGCGGTCTGCTACCAGGGATTCCCCGACGCCGCGCTGCCTGAGGAACTGCAAGATGCGAATCCTCTGGGAATCAGGCGCATGGTAGACGGAGAAATCACTCGTGCGCCGATTGCCCAACCGGTCGCCGCGGAAGCGGGAAGATAGTCATCCATATTGGTTTTTGCAGTGCCATGAACTGCCATGAAAAGCTTCCACCGGACTTGCGTTTCCCTGTGCCCGATTTCCCTCGCCCTTGTGTTTCTCGTCATGGTGAGCGCCTCTACGCCCGCGGAACAGAAATCCGCGGGCCCGAGCAGCTTGGACTCCCTGGCCATTGATTTCTGGACCTGGCGGGCACGCTACCAACCATTCTCGAACGACGATATTCCCCGCATCGAGCATCCGGGCGGAGTGCGCGACTGGTCGGCAGCGGCGATCGCGAAGCGGCGCGCCGATCTTGAGGTCTTCGAGAAGCGCTGGAGGCAGATCGACGTCTCCGGCTGGAGTGTCGCGCAACAGGTGGACTACCGGTTGATCGGTTCGGCTCTGGCGCGGGTTCGGTGGGAACTCGACGTCAACCGGCGTTGGGAACGCGATCCTACGTTCTACGTGGAGCAGACTCTCACCCCATTGCTCGAGTGCCTGACGCCGCCCCCGCCGATTAGCGCCGACCGCAGCCGCGAAATTCTCGAGAGGATGCGGAACATACCGAGCATCCTCGACGAGGGAAAGTCCAACCTTCACCCTGTGCGCCCGTTTGCTCGGCTCGCTATCGACGCTCTGCAATCCATAGACTCGAAGTTACTGCAGGTGCAGCGAGAGATTGGTCCGATGCTCGAGGGCGTTAACGGGGAAGAGTTTCAGAAAGCAACCGAGGCGGCGAGCCATGCTCTAAATGACTACCGCGAATGGCTGCAGCAGCGAATGAGTTCGATGCCTGAGAACACCGCGATTGGCCGCGCGAACTACCAGTCCTTCCTCACCCATGTCGCGTTGCTTCCTTACAGTCCGGAGCAGTTGCTGGCCATCAGCCGGCAGGAGTGGGACCGGGCAGTCTCCTTCGAGCAATATGAGCAGCGGCGAAACCAGGGTCTTCCCAGCCTTCACCCGGCTTCCTCTTTAGATGAGCAGACCAGGAACACGACACAGGCCGAACTCGCCATCCGCAAGTTCCTTGAAGACCGGGGTGTGCTCAGCGTGCCCGCGGAAATCCGACACTACACGGTGCGTCCCTTACCCGGCTACCTGCAGGCGCTTTCAAATTTCGGCGAATTGGATGATTTCACGGGGCCTTCGCGGCTGAGCCAGGACGGCACGCGCTGGATCCCGCCACCTTCTCCCGAGTTGGGGTACTTTGCGGAGTCGGCGGTGAAGGACCCGCGTCCACTAATGGTGCATGAAGGCGTGCCGGGACACTACTTCCAGCTTTGCGAATCGTGGAACAATCCCGACCCGATTCGCCGCTATTTCTACGATTCCAGCGCCAACGAAGGCATTGGCTTCTACGCCGAGGAGATGATGCTGCAAGCAGGCCTGTTCGACGACAGTCCTCACTCCCGCGAGATCATATACAGCTTCATGCGCCTGCGCGCGTTGCGTGTGGAAGTGGACGTGAAGCTTGCGCTGGGCGAGTTCACCATGGACCAGGCGGCCGAATATCTGGCGCAGCATGTTCCCATGGACAAAGCAACCGCCCGTCAGGAAGCGGCGTTTTTTGCTACCGGGCCAGGAGAGGCCATCAGTTATCAGATCGGAAAAGCGCAGATTTTACGTTTCCTCGCCGACGCAAAACTGCAGCAGGGCGAGAAGTTCAGCTTGCGTGACTTTCACGATTTCGTGTGGACCAACGGCAACGTGCCGATCGCATTGCAGCGCTGGGAGTACCTGGGCAGGGACGACGATATTCGGGTGCTGGATCACCAGTGATGCAGGCGCGGGCGTCCTCGCCCGTGCCGCAGCGCCACTCGACTCAAATTGAGGGGACCCCGTGCGAACACTTGCCACTCCGGCACGCGCGAGGACGCGCCTACCTACACATCACTTTGCCTGCTGCGCGATCCATGCCTCCACCTGCGAGTGCAGCACGTCCAGGGGCAGGGGGCCGTCGCCTACGATTTCGTCGTGGAAGGCCTTCAGGTTGAATCGGTCCCCCAGCTTCTGACGGGCCTCTTCGCGCAGCCTGAGAATTTCCAATTGGCCCAGCTTGTAAGCCAGCGCCTGTCCCGGCCAGGCGATATAGCGATCCACCTCGGTCTGGATGTTTGGCTCATCCATCGCGGTATAGCGGTGAAAGTAGTCGACCATCTGGTCGCGTGACCAGCGCTTGGAATGAACGCCGGTGTCAATCACCAAGCGAATCGCCCGCCACATCTCATTCTCCAGGCGGCCGTAGTCACTGTAGGGATCCTCGTAGAAGCCGATCTCTTTTCCCAGTCGTTCGGAATAAAGTGCCCAGCCTTCCACGAACGCAGTGTACTCACCATGCCGGCGGAAGGCTGGAAGTCCCTCGAGTTCCTGCCCAATCGAAATCTGCAGATGATGACCGGGTACGCCTTCGTGATAAGCGATGGCTTCCACGTTCAGCAGCAAGCGGTGTTCGGGGTCCCACTCATTCACGTTGATGCGGCCGGCACGCGATCCGTCCGACGCACCCTCGGTGTAGTCCGCGGGGACTGCGTTCTTCGAACGAAACGTGTCCATGGGAACAACGTTGAGCTTGTTCTTCGGAAGCCGGCCGAAGAGCTCAGGCAGGCGCGCCTCCATCTGGCGGGAATACCTGGTGTACAGATCGAGTAGTTGTTGGCCGGAGGTGGCGTAGAAGCGGCGCTCTTTCTTGACGTGCTCATTCAGGCTGGCCAGGTCGTTGAATCCCAGCTTATGGGCGAGGGCGAGCATGTCGGCTTCGGTGCTGGCAATCTGCTTCAGACCGAGCTCGTGAATCTGGCCGGCGGTAAAATCGGTCGTGGTCATCCGGCGGATGTTGTAACGGTAGCGGGCTTCGCCGTCTGGAAGGCTCCATACGCCCGGATCAGTGCGCCCGCGGGGGGCGTAGTCGTTGCGAACATAGGCGGCAAAGCGCTTGTATGCCGGCGCGATCTCAGTCTTGACCACTTCCAGCACGGCGCTGCGCAATCGTTGCTGGTCGGCGGCGGGCACAGTGGTTGGAAACCTGTCCGTCGGCTTGGAAAACGGGCTGGCTTCGCTGCTCTGGTCGGCGATCTCCTGGGCCTGTACCGCGACTTTCTCCAGCAGATAGCGTGGCGGCATCAGGCGGTCCTGCATCCCCTGCTTCATATTGCTGGTGATCTGATCGAGCACTCGGGGGATCTGATGCAGACGCGACAGATAGTTGTCATAGTCATGAACATCGTTGAAGGGGGTCAGCGTCGGCAGTTCGACCAGTTGCAGATGCGGGCCGTTCATCTGGTTTACGGGCATTTCCCAACGCTTGAATTGCCCGCCTTCGATGTCCATGCGCAGATTACGAACCATCAATTGCAGACTTAGAGCGTCCTGCCGCGACAGGTCGGCGGCGTTCACGGCCT
>Ga0335077_10005383_pt1 | contig 15713 bp, 14 predicted proteins | sample Lox_Sample_31_FD_207151 | JGI IMG/M metagenome (GOLD analysis project Ga0335077, IMG submission 207151) | Soil microbial communities from Loxahatchee National Wildlife Refuge, Florida, United States - Lox_Sample_3.1 | ecosystem: Environmental > Terrestrial > Soil > Wetlands | place: USA... | reverse complement strand
GCGCTGGGGCTGACGATGCAGCTGCCGATCGACGACAAACACACGTACACGCGGGAATTTCTGGAGGCGCAGCTTGGCGTGCTGATGGGCGGACGCGCGGCGGAGGAGATATTCCTGAACCATCTGACCACGGGAGCGGGGAACGACATCGAACGGGCGACGGAAATCGCGCGGCAAATGGTGTGCGAGTGGGGCATGAGCACGCTGGGGCCGCTGGCGTTCGGGAAGAAAGAGGAAGCGATATTTTTGGGGCGCGAAATCGCACAGCACCGGGATTATTCGGAGGATACGGCGATCCGGATCGACGCGGAAGTGAAACGGATCGTGACGAATGCATACGCGCATGCGCGCGGAGTGCTGGAGGGAAACCGCGGAACGCTGGAAAGCATCGCGATGGCGCTGCTGGAACGCGAAGTGCTGGACGCGAACGAATTGAAGCTGCTGATGGAAGGCAAACCGCTGCCGGAGCGGGTGAAACCGGCGCCTCCCACGCCACCCGCGGCCACGCCGGGGAAAGAAATCCCCGCGCGGCCGGAAGCGAAACCGCTGCCGGGATTCGCGAAGGGCGAGAATCCGGCGACGGCGTAGAGCGGGGCCTGTATGCGGGAGAGCGCAGCCAGGAGTGGCTGCGCCAGAGCTGCCGCGTAGTTCATTCCAGACACAACCAACGTCTAGGGAAGCACAAGTCCCGGCTACCTGTCGCTTGGGAATAACGCCGGCTGGAAGCCGGCGCTACCAAATCGAGGTAGAATGCGGGGATGGGGAAGAAGCCGAATCCGATTGTGAACGTGGAGTGCCCGTGCTGCCACGCGAAGCTGAAAGTGGACGCGGAACTGGCGGAGGTGATTGCGCACGAGGCGCCGCCGCGCGTGCTGCCGGACGTGAATCTGAACGACGCGGACAATATTTTGCAGAGGCAGGCGGCGGCGCGGGAGGACAAATTCCGTCAGTCGTGGGAAGCGGAGAAGAAGAAAGAAGACGTGCTGACGAGGAAATTCGAAGAGGCGCTGAAGAAGGCGAAAGAAGGGCCGGCGGAAAAGCCGCTGAGGGATTTTGATTTGGAGTGACGAGAAACGAAAGTCGAAAGTCGAAAGTCGAAAGTCGAAAGTCGAAAGTCGAAAGTCGTCCCCCCTACTGGCGGCATCCCGACAATCACGAGTGACCGGCCGCCAATCACCTTCCCTGTGATTTAATGGCGCGGTGCCAAAGCGAAAGACATTCAGGCTGAAGCTGCGAACGCGGACGCTGGTGCTGGGCGAGCGGACGCTGGTGATGGGTGTGCTCAATGTGACGCCGGACAGCTTTTCCGACGGCGGGCGCTACCTGGACGCGGGGGCGGCCATGGGGCGCGCGCTGGAGATGGAAGCGGAGGGAGCGGACATCATTGACGTGGGCGGCGAGTCGACGCGGCCGGGCTCGGAGGGAGTGAGGGCGGAAACGGAACTGGGACGCGTGCTGCCGGTGATAGAAGGATTGCGGGGGCGGCTGAAGATTCCGATAACGATTGATACGCGGAAGGCAGAGGTGGCGCGGGCGGCGATCCGGGCGGGGGCGGAAATGGTGAACGACGTGTCTGCATTGCGGGACGACGCCGAGATGGGCGAGGTGGTGCGGCGGGCGGGGGTGCCGGTGGTGCTGATGCACATGCGCGGGCGGCCGAAGACGATGCAGCAGAAGCCGTTTGCGCGGGACGTGATGCGGGACGTGACGCGGGGGCTGCGGGAGGCGATGGAGAGAGCGCGGCGGGCGGGGATCCCGCGGCCGCGAGTGATCCTGGACCCGGGAATCGGATTCGGGAAAAGCACGGAACAGAACTGCGAGTTGCTGGCGCGATTGCCGGAGCTGGCAAGGCTGGGATGTCCGCTGGTGGTGGGGACGTCGCGGAAGACGTTTATCGGGAAATTGCTGGGAGGAGTGGAGGAGGAGCAGAGGGTGTGGGGTACGGCGGCGACGGTGGCGGCGGCCGTGCTGGGAGGAGCGCAGATTGTGCGGGTGCACGACGTGAGGGAGATGGCGGAAGTGGTGAGGATCGCGGATGCGATTGCGGGAGGAAAGACAGGGAGAAGATAACGCAGAGACGCAGAGTACGCAGAGAGGGCCGCAGAGAAGAGCGCAGAGAAAGACTGAAGGCCGGCTGCCCTTCGCCCGCCGTGGGCGGGCTCAGGATCTCCGAGAAGGCGGGTGCTAGGACTGCCAGGAGCCGGAATCGCGGCCGGCGGATTCGACGGCTTCGCGGCGGCTGCGGATTTCGCGGACGGAGTAGATGGGCTTGTTCTGGGATTCGTAGTAGGTGCGGGAGAGCAGCTCGCCGATGAGGCCGAGAGAAAGAAACTGGAAGGCGGTGACGAGCAGGAACATTCCGGTGAGCATGAGCGGGCCATGCTCGAGCATCACGTGGGTGCCGTGAGCGAGCTTCTGCCAGGTGAGAAAGACGCCGATGCCGGCGCCGCCGAAGAAACAGGCCAGGGCCAGCTTGCCGAAGAAATGGAGCGGGCGGGAAACGTAGTCGAGAAGGAACTTGATGCTGATGAGGTCGAAGAAGACGCGCATGGTGCGGGAGAGGTTGTAATTGGATTTGCCGGCGACGCGCTTGTAATGACGGATGGGGATTTCAACGATGGTGGCGCCGGAAATCTTGGCGAGGGCGGGGATGAAACGGTGCATTTCGCCGTAGAGCTGGACCTGCTGGATGATTTCGCGGCGATAGGCTTTGAAGGTGGTGCCGAAATCGTGGAGGGGGACGCCGGAGAGCTTGGCCATGATCCAGTTGGCGACCTGGCTGGGGAGCTTCCGGGTAAGCCAGGGGTCCTGGCGGTCGGCGCGCCAGCCGGACGCGATGTCGTAGCCCTCGCGGATTTTATCGAGGAAGAGGGGGATGTCCTCCGGCTCGTGCTGCTGGTCGCCGTCCATGGAGATGATGATGTCGCCCTGAGCGAAATCGAAGCCGGCCTTGAGCGCGGCGGTCTGGCCGAAATTGCGGCGGAGGCGGACGGCGTGGACGCGGCGGTCGTTCTCGTAGATTTCGGTGAGGATGCGGAAGGTCTGGTCGCGGGAGCCGTCGTCGACGAAGATCATCTCGTAGGGCTCGCCGAGGGAGTCCATGACTTCGGAGATGCGCATGTAGAGCGGGAGAATGTTCTCCTGCTCGTTGAAGAAGGGGATGACGATGGAGTAGCGAACGGGCTCATCCTTGCGCTTCATGAAGTGGACCTGCCTTTTTTATCCCGAGGGGCCGGCCTGAAACGGCCAGCCGCCAGGTGAAACAGCAAAACCGGAAACCAGGCTTCAGGGATGAAAACCCCTGGTGAGGACCTGCGGTTCCGGCGGGGTGGAAACCCCGCCCTTCCTGCAAGCCGCACTGGAGCCCCCCTTACGCCACAGCGAGAGCACGATAATTCACGAGTTGGATGCCGAGGCGCGCGGCCTGGATGCGAAATTCGGGGCCGGCCACGGCTTCGAACTCGGTCTCGCGCTGGCGGAGCAGGCGAGTGGAGACGCGCTCGAGCGCCGCATCCACGTAGCCCGGATGGCACATCAACTCGCTGACGCCTTCGGGCACATCCTGTAAGACGCCTGCGAGTGTATCGCGATCCAGAAAGCCGGTGGACGAAACGCCGTAAAAGTAATCCGGAGCGGCAACACCCGCGGCGGCGAGCGCCGCGCGCGATGCCACAGCCAGAAAGGCGAGCCCCAAACCCACGCCCGCTTGCAGGAGGATTTTACCTCGAACCGGGGCGTTTCGTCGCCACAGGCGAGGGATTCCGGCGCGACGTTCGCGGGAGGAACGGACGCCGGCGAGGCCGTATTCGGCGGCGAGGCGCGCGGTGAGGGAGAAAATGGGGGGCCACATGTGGACATGCTGGTGTCCGTCGAGATGAGTGGGACGGAGGCCGGCGGCGAAGACGCGCTGAATCTGGGCGTGGTATTCGCGCTCGACGGCGTCGAGAGGGACGCGGCCGGTGACCAGGCGGAGGAAGAGAGCCTCGGCGCTGCCGAGGAATTCGCCGGAGGAGTTGAGGAGCGTGCCGAGAAGGGCGGGACGGGAAATGGGGCGGCCTTCGGTGAGATTGAGGTGGACGCCGACGGCGAGAGAGGGAGTGGCGCGGGCAGCGGCGACAGCATCGTCGAAGGCGAGGGAATTGGCGAGGAGGCTGGTGGAGGTGACGATGCCGGTGCGGTGGGCGTCGAGGATGGCGCGGTTGACGCCGGGTGCCATGCCGAAATCGTCGGCGTTGACGATGAGTTGTTTCATGAGGCGCTGGCCGCGGCCGATGCGGCGGTGAACGGACTATTGTGCGTGGAATGGGGCGGGGATGCTACTGGGGTGAGAGGAAAGAGGAAGGAAAACACAAAGGCAAATGCGGGGAGAAGATAACGCAGAGACGCAGAGGGCGCAGAGATCGGCAGAGAGAAGAAAAGGCGCGGAGAGGAGAGAACAGGAGAAAAGCCGCAGGGCTTCGCCCTGCGCTACAGGATGGGGTCGGGGGAGGAGATATACTGGACAACATCAGGGTGGAAATGGAGATGACGGCGAACGCAGGGCGGGTGCTGGCGATTGATTACGGACGGAGGAGGCTGGGGCTGGCGGTGTCGGATGAGGGGAGGATGATCGCGCGGCCGCTGGAGACGCTGGAGCGGGTGAACCGGCGGGCGGATGCGGGGAGGCTGAAACGGATTGCGAGGGAAGAGGGCGTGAAGCAAGTCGTGGTGGGATTGCCGTTGCGGCTGGACGGGACTGCCGGGGAGATGGCGGAGGAGGCGCGGGAGTTTGCCGGGCGGATGGCAAAACTGCTGCGGCTGCCGGTGGCGCTGGTGGACGAGCGGTTGACGAGCTGGGAAGCGAGCGAAGGAGAGCCCACAGGAAAGCACGACGTGCGGAGCACGCGGGCGTATTCGAAGGCGCAGCGAGGGGCGGACGGAGTGGATAGCCGGGCGGCGGCATTGATCCTGGAGGAATATCTGCGCGGAGAGGGCGGGAAGAAATGAGGGCGCGGCGGAGGGGACCAGGCTGGGGACGATGGGCGCTGGTGGCGGCGCTGGTGTTGCTGGTGGCGGCGGGAGCGGCGGGCGTGGCGGTGGGAGTGCTGCGCGCGGATTGGAGGACGCCGTACGCGGGATACGCGGCGGGAGGCGTGTTTGTGGAGATACCGCGCGGGATGCGGGAGGCGGGAATCGCGCGGACGCTGGCCGAGAGCGGAGTGGTGCGTAGCGAATGGTCGTTCCGGGCGCTGGCGACGTCGCATGCGCATACGCGGCTGGAGGCGGGGGAATACCGGTTCGAGCGGGCGGAAACGCCGGAGGAGGTGTTTGAAACGCTGGCGCACGGGCGGATTTACCTGGTGACGGTGCCGGTGCCGGAAGGCGAGACGATGTTCGACATCGCGGGACTGCTGGCGGCCAAACAGGTGACCACAAGGGAGGAGTTTCTGGCCGCGGCGGAGAGCGGAGCGCTGGTGGCGGACCTGGCGCCGGGAGCGCCGTCGCTCGAAGGATTTCTGTTTCCGGCGACGTACCAGTTTCCGCGGCACCAGGCGGGAGAAAAAATCGCGGCGGCGATGGTGCGGAGATTCCGGGAGAGCTGGGCGAGGACCGTGGGGCAGGTGCCGGAGAGCGAACGGCCGGGCGGGGCGTTCGGAGCGCTGCAGATTGTGACGCTGGCGTCGCTGGTGGAGAAAGAAACGGCGGTGCCGGAGGAACGGCCGCTGGTGTCTGCGGTGTTCCGGAACCGGTTGCGGAAGGGGACGGTGCTGGCGTGCGACCCGACGGTGATTTACGGAATGGTGCTGGCGGGAAAATACAACGGGCAGCTGCTGCTGGCGGATTTGCGGATGGACTCGCCGTACAACACGTACCGAAGGCGGGGACTGCCGCCGGGGCCGATTGCGAATCCGGGAGAGGCGTCGCTGCTGGCGGCCATGCAGCCTGCGTCGGGAGAGTGGATGTATTTTGTGGCCACGGGAGACGGCGGACACGCGTTCAGCCGGACGCTGGCGGAGCACAACAAAAACGTGGCGAAGTACCGGAGGAAGGAAGCGGCGATGCGGCGGGCGGCGCGGGCGCAGGCGACGGCGAAACCCACGCGATGAGCGGAAGGGCAAAAGGCGCGGGGGAGGAAGCGGAGGGGGAGTTTGCGCACGTGCTGCGTTTTGCGACGCTGGAAGAAGCGGAGGCGACATTGCGGCGGTTGGACGGGATGTGGCGGGAGCATCGCGATGCGGGGGACCGGGCAGGGGCGGAGCGCGTGCTGGACTTGGCGCGAGAGGGACGGCGGCGGGCGCAGATGATCGCGGGAAACCGGAGGGTGGCGGCGGAGAAGAGGGCGGAGAAAGAAGAGATACGGCAGTGGTTCCGCGTGTGGCTGGAGGCGCCAGAGACGTTTTTTGACTGGCTGGAGCTGAGGAAGGCATCGGTGGAATTCGGCGAGAAGTTTGGAGGGGCGACGAGGCAGGGGTGATGCGGAGTTGGAAATGGCTGCCTTCGGTGGGGCTGGGCGGCCAAAAGGCGAGAGCCGCCAGGAGAGCGGCGCCTCTCGCAGTCAAAGGCCTTCGGGCTGCTTATCCAGGGATGAGAGGGGAAACAGGATGCTGCTGCTGGAAGTGAGGACGCTGGAACTGGGGGAGGACGTGCGGGCGGTGGGGCTGGAATTGCGCGCGGAGGAGGATGCGCCGGCGAAGGGAGCAGAGGGAGCCGCGGTGTGGGCGCGCGTGCTGGAGGGGCTGGGGGGAGAGGAGGCGTGGGGGATCGATTTTTTCAGCCATTTGAGCCGGGTGAAGGAATTCTGCGCGCGGCACGGGATTGCCGCGCGCGAGGAGGATGGCCGGGCAGTGGTGGTGGCGGAGCCCGCGCGCGACCAGCTGGAGCAACTGATTGCGCGGTTTGAAGGGGAGACGTTTGGGGCGCGAGCGGGAGAGAAGCTGGAAGAGGGAGATGCGGAGCTGGAGCGGGAGCTGGTGCACCGCGGGCTGGATGCGTACCACCATGCGTACGGGGGATATGTGTTCTGCGCGGTGTGCGAGTTCGCGGAGGGATCGCTGGTGGTGCTGAGCGAGGGGCTGGGAGCGGCGGAAGTGCTGGCGCGGGCGAAAGAGGCGCTGGAGGGAGTGGCGGTGGAGGTGTTTCAGGCGGAGTAAGAGTGAGGCAAAGGCGGGGAGAAGATAACGCAGAGGCGCAGAGGGCGCAGAGATCGGAGGAGAAAGGCGGGGAGAAAAGCGAGGAGGAAGGCGGGGAGGGAAAAGCCGCAGGGCTGCGCCCCGGGCTCCAATGCGCGGAGATGGTGGCGGGACCTGGAGATAGAAAAAACCGTTGAGAAGAGGGGCGGGCACGCGCCCGGAGGCGCGGGTCCGCCCCTGCGGATTATTGGGAAGCGCCGGCGTCATCGCCGGCGCGAGAAGTGCGCCGCTCGGCGCCGGAATGGCCGGCGGTGATGTGGGGAATGCCGGCATCGTTCATCATCTTATTCAGATTGACGAGGTCTTCGTCGACGAGCTTGCGGACGCCGGAGTGGGCTTTGGCGACGAGCTGGGCGATGGTGTCGAGCTCGGTGATCTGCTGGGACGTGGGGGCATCGGTGTAGTCCTCAATGGCGCCCATGAGGCGGCCGACGCGCTGGGGGAGGGGCGGAGGAGTGTAGGTGAGCGGCGGGCCGGCATTGCCGAGGCCGAGCTCGGGCGGCACGTACTGGTCGTGGAGCTGATCCACCTGTTTGGCGAGGTCCTGGGCGGCCTTCTGAATGTTCTCCGGAATGGGTGGAGCGCCGGGCTTGGCCCAGGATTCCAGGGCGGCGGAGAGAGAGGCTTTGAGGCCGGTGATGGTGGTGCGGTCAGCGGCAGAAGTGCGGCCGAGATCGTAGAGCTTCATGATGGCGGAGTGGCGGGCGGCGCGCGCGGCCGGGGTGACGGAAATTCTGGGATCGTCGCGGACTTCGACGGCCTGAGTCTGCTCTTCCTTACCAAAGGCGATCTTCACGGTGTAGTTGCCGGGATCGACCAGGGGGCCGCGTGGGCCGAAACCGAAGCCGGCAGCCATAGCCTGGAGTTGCTGGGGAGTGGGCTCGGCCCAGGGGGAGTAGCGGAGATCCCAGTTGGTGCGGTTGATGCCGGCCTGGGGCTCGCAGGGCGCGGCGCCGAAGCGGCGCGGAGGGGCGGCCTCGGCCTTGGGAGCGGCGCAATGGATTTCGCGAATCACTTTTCCGTCGGCATCGAGGATGGAGATTTTGACGGGCTCTTTTTCCGGAGGCGCGGATTTCAAATAGAACTGAATGAGCGCGCCGTAGGGAGGATTCTGGGCCATGAACCACTTGCTGCCGGTGTTGCCCTTGTTGTTGTACATGCGCCATTCGATGGCGGGGCGGACGGAGAAGAGGTGGAGATCGGAGGCGAGGACTTTCTGATCGAGATGGAGGAGGGGAGAAATGTCGTCCAGGACCCAGATGGAACGGCCGTGAGTGGCGAGGACGAGATCGTCGTCGCGGGGATGAATCTGGATGTCGTCAACGGGAACGGTGGGGAGGTTGGTGTTGAGCGAGAGCCAGCCGGCGCCGCGGTCGAAGGAGACATAGGCGCCGAACTCGGTACCGGCGAAGAGGAGATTGGAATTCTGCGGGTGCTCGCGGATGACGTGGAGTGTGCCGCCATCGGGGGGAATGCCGTGGGAGATGGAGGTCCAGGTGTCGCCGAAATCGGAGGTCATGAAGAGGTAGACGTGGAAATCGCCGGAGCGATGACCGTCAAAGGTGACGTAGGCGGCGCCTTCGCCGGAGCGGGAGGCGACGACGCGGCTGACGTAGGTGCCCTGGGGGACGCCGGGAACGCGGCCGGCAACGTTGTTCCAGGTCTTGCCGCCGTCGCGGGTGACCTGGAGGTTGCCGTCGTCGGTGCCGACCCAGAGGACGGAGGCGGAGAGAGGGGATTCGGCGATGGTGGTGATGCAGGGATACCATTCGACGCCGTCGGCGCGGGAGAGCGTGTCCTTATCGGGAACTTTTCCGAGGATGGGGAGTTTGTTGCGGTCGACGCCGGTGGTGAGATCGCCGCCGAGGATGGTCCAGGAATCGCCGCGGTCGGTGGATTTGAAGAGAAAATTTCCGCCGTAGTAGATGGTGTTGTGATCGTGGGAAGAAATGATGATGGGAGAATTCCACTGGAAGCGATAGGGGGGATCGCCCTCCTTGAAGAGGGGGCGGATGAAGCGGGCTTCGGTGGTGCGGGTGTCGCGGCGGGAGACGAAACCGTCCTGGGACTCTGTGTAGACGGTAGCGGGATCGGTGGGATCAATGGCGGCGTAGAAGCCGTCGCCGCCGTCGACGCGGAACCAGTCGTCGTTGGTGACGCCTTCGATATTGGCGGTGGCGCTGGGACCGCACCAACTGCCGTTGTCCTGCAGCCCGCCGCAGACCCACCAGGGGGTGCGCATATCGAGGCCGATTTCATAGAACTGGCCGAGGGGAATGGTGTTGATGTAGTCCCAGTTGCGGCCGTTGTCCCAGGTGAAGTGGATGCCGCCATCGGTGCCGATGATCATGTGATTGGAGTTGGCGGGATCGATCCAGAGGGCGTGGTAATCGCCGTGGATGCGGAAGCCGCGGGAGTTGACGAAGGTCTTTCCGCCGTCTTCGGAGTAGTAGACGGGAGCACCGAGGACCCAGATGCGGAGGTCGTTATTGGGGTCGACGCGGACCTGGCTGTAGTAGGAGGGGCGGGGATTGGTGTCGGACATTTTGGTCCAGGACTCGCCCTTGTCGTCGCTGCGATAGATGCCGCCCTTGGCGTGCTGGACGAGGGCGTAGACGATGTGGGGATTGCGGCGATAGATGGCGAGGCCGATGCGGCCGGTGTCGCCGCCGCCGGCATAGGGGAGGCCCTTGGTAAGTTTTTTCCAGGTGGCGCCGCCGTCGGTGGTTTTGTAAATGGCGCTGGAGGGGCCGCCACCGTCGAAACCGAAGGGGGTGCGGCGGCGCTCGTAGGCGGCGGCGTAGAGAGTGTCGGGGCTCTGCGGATCCATGGCGAGATCGGAGACGCCGGTGTCTTCATTGACGAAGAGAGAGAGGGACCAGGATTTTCCGCCGTCGGTGGTTTTGTAGACGCCGCGTTCCTTGCTGGGCCCCCAGAGGCGGCCCTGGGCGGCGACGAAGACGACGTCGGGATTGGCGGGGTTGATGGCGATGCGTCCGATATGCTCGGTTTGGGCGAGGCCCATGTTGGTCCAGGTCTTGCCGGCATCCATGGATTTGTAGACGCCATTGCCCCAGGAGGAACTTTGGCGGTTATTGGCTTCGCCGGTGCCGACCCAGAGGATGGAGGGGTCGGAGGGGGCGACGGAAATGGCGCCGATGGAGGAGACGGGCTCCTTGTCGAAGAGGGGAGTCCAGGTGACGCCCTGGTTGGCGGTCTTCCAGACGCCGCCGGAAGCGGTGCCGACGTAGACGGTCTGGGGATCGGTGTCGGCGACGGCGAGATCGTCAATGCGCCCGCCCATGATGGCGGGGCCGAGCTCGCGCCAGTGGAGATGCTCAATGGCGGATTGGAAGCTGGGCGACTCGGAGGGAGCAGCTGGCGGGGTTTCGGCGGCGGAGGCGCGTTCGGGTTTGTGCCGTCGCGCGGACTTCTGCTGGGCGCGCGCGGTGGCCGCGCCAGCCACGAGGCCGAATACTACGAGCGGAACCAGGACGAGGCGGGAGAATCCGGAGTTCATGGGTTATCTCCGTGGAAGAATTTGGTGAATCGCCGGAAGAAACGGTGGCGGGCGAATCGTAACTCCCGCTCCCGGGAATTGCAAGATTTCCGGTGCATGGGAACCGCCGGCGGGGGGAGAATCCGAGGGCGGAAGGGGAGCGCGGGAGAATGAAGGCGGATGCAGCGGAGCGAGGTGCGAGGTGAGCGCGGGGTACGCGTTGGGGCTGGCGGTGGGGATCGGGATTGTGGCGGGGCTGCGGACGTTTACGGCGCCGGCGGCGGTGGGCTGGGGAGCGCATCTGGGGCGGCTGGGGTTGCGAGGATCGAAGCTGGGGATGCTGGGCGGGGCATGGGCTGTGGGGATTCTGACGCTGCTGGCCGGGGCGGAATATGTGGTGGACCTGCTGCCGCAGACGCCGAACCGGACGTCGCCGGGGCCGCTGGTGGCGCGAATCTTGTCGGGAGGAGTTTGCGGAGGGTGCGTGTGCCTCTCCAGCGGACACACGGCGTTGGCCGGGGCGTTGGCGGGAGCGGTGGGCGCGGTGATGGGGGCGTTCGGGGGCTACCAGGCGCGGAAGGGGCTGGTAAACGGATTGAAAGTGCCGGACGCGGTGATTGCGATACCGGAGGACTTGGTGGCGATCGGGCTGGCTGCGCTGATCGTGCTCGCGTAGTCCCGCGGGGCAGCGAAAAATCGGAGTGCGCGCCCGACCGCCCGAAGCGTCCGGCCTGGCTCAGCCGCCCGGTCCTAGATGATCCGTGATTCTGGTTCGAAGAGACCGGGACGAACTCCCGGCCATCCATCCGGCGGATTGGGACACAGGGCTTCGCCGCTGGTTAGTTGAGGCTGACCTTTCCCAGGGCGAAGAAGTGATTGGGCAAGGGCCTGAGGACAGCCAGGGTACTCCCCTGGCTGCAGGCGAGGATTCCGGGCGCGTCCTTCGCAAGCGTCATCAGCGGCTCGCCAGTCACATCGTCGTAGAGTCCGACAATTTGACGCCCGTTGTCCGCCGACTGGCTGTCAATTTGATAGACGGCCGCGATGGATTTTCCGATGAGGAAGAAGTCGAAGGCCTGGGCGCCCGGGGCCGGGACGGCGAGATGGAGACCGCGAACCAAGCTTCCACTCGAGTCGAGGACTTGAACTTGGGGAGTTGCAGAAGCCTTGAACAGGTAGACGTATCCATCCGAGCCAACCCTTGCCGCCCCCAGTTCCACTGCGGGGTTGAAGAAGCGGCGGGAGGCGGGGAGGAAGCTCCCAGACTTGCTTTCCTCGGGGCCGGCCAGTGACTTGAGTGTAGTTCCTTGGGAGTCGATCAGCGCAATGAGCGAGGCCGGATTTGCATCGCCCCCCTTCCTGGGCGGCATCATGCCCGCGAGCAGGAAGCGGGTATTGTTGATAGGAAGCAGGAAGCTGGCGCGGACGGACTGCTGGAGGGGAGCCGCGCCCAGGTAGCGCCCCTGCCTGTCGTAGGAGGCGAGGTAGGAGGCGCCGTCGTGGCCCTGGGCAATTGCGTAGATTCCTCCGAGGGCGTCCACGCCGAACGCGAAAATGTAGGCGTGTCCTCCGGCCTCAGGTATGTTCGTCAGGTCAAAGGTCGTGGACTTTCCGTCCTGGGTGAGCCGGGTGACCGGGGCCTGCAACGGGTTCTGCGTGCTTGATTGTTCCCGGAAGTAAAGCGAGAGGCTCGGGCCGCACACGACATTTCCAAAGATCGGACGAACGGGCACATCGGTGATCTTCCATTGGGTGGGCGCGGGCAGTTGTTTACGGGCGGAGGCCCGGCCTGGGCCGGCGCTGGAAATGTCGCGCGCCTGCTGCGGGAATGCTGCGGGGGCTAGAAAGCAAATCGCGGCGAGGGAAACAATCCACTTTGCGGCCATAGTGTTCACTCCTTATTCCTGCGAAGGGGCGCTGTAGAGCACCCGCTCCGCAAGCCTCGAACGGGCCTGGCTGAAGATCCGAATTGTTCGCTGGGGTGACGCAATCCGGGACCTCCCGCCTCAGCTTGATGATCTTTTGGGGGGCTCCGGCGTCGGCGGGTGCACCGGTGCCTCCGCTTTGCCTCCCTGGGAGGGCTCTCCTCCCCATATCGTACCGGTTTTTTTTGCTGTCAACATATATTTTCCCCGTAAACATGGGGTGGACGCGCTCTGACTATTTCTGAGGAGAATGGCCGGCAGCGGCGGCGAGGCCCAGGGAAATGAGGATGCCGCCGGAGAGATAGCGCTCGGAGCGGGACCAGCGGAGGTCGGTGCGCAGGCGATTGGCAACGCTGCCAGCGAAAAATCCCCAGAGGCTGTCGCTGACGACTCCCATACAAGCGAAGAGCAGGCCGAGGGACAGAATCTGGAGGGCGACAGAACCGCGCGCGGGAACAGTGAACTGAGGGAGGAAGGCGAAGAAGAAGAGCGCGGTCTTGGGATTCAGGACATTGACGATGATGCCCTGGCCGAAGACGCGGCTGAGGGCGGCGCGAGGAGCGGAAGTGGAAACGTTCAGTGCTCCGCCACGGCGCAGGCGTTCGACACCGAGATAGACGAGATAGGCGGCGCCGAGGTATTTCACGAGTCCGAAGGCGAGGGCGGAGGAGACGAGAAGCGCGGAAAGGCCGAGCGCGGCGGCGGCAGCGTGGATGCAGGTTCCTACGAAGATGCCGAGGGCGGATACGACACCCGCGCCGCGACCCAGGCCGACGCTGCGGCCCACCACATAGCAGACCGCGGGGCCAGGAATGGCGAGGAGCACCAGACTGGCGGAGAGAAAGAGCGCGAAGGCGGCGTGATTGGGGAACATGGCCGGCGCCGGCCAGCGAACAACCGGCAGGAATTTGATGCGGGAGATTGGACGAAGGGGAGTGGGAACCGGTTTCCGCCGTGAGGCAGACGGGAGCGGAGCCCGGCGGGGAGGGCAAGGCGCGCGGGGCTCCCACCCCTGCCGGAGGAACACCCGCGGGGCGGGGTGAAGTGAAATCTGGGCGACCGCGTGCTATTTTGGATGGTTGAGGAATGCCGGATGACCTCGAGCCCAGGCCACCGCGCCCCGTCCCCGGCCAGCAGAACAAAGTACGTACTCCTCCTCGCCGCGGCGGCAGTACTGGGCGGATGCCACGTCACTTCGACGAAGACGAAAGTGCCGGCGGGGGAGATCCGGCCGCTGCTGGATTCGACGAAGGAAGGGCTGGAGGCGAGATACGAGGAACTGAGCCGGTCAGTGCGGACGGTGAACGCGAAAGTGACGATGTCGCCGCATACGGGGTCGCGCTACAGCGGGGTGATCGAGGATTACAAAGAGGTGAGCGGATTCATCCTGGCGGAGAGTCCGAGCCACATCCGGATGATCGGACAGGCGCCGGTGATCGGGTCGAGGATTTTCGACATGGTGAGCGACGGGGAGACCTTCAAGATCTCGATACCGCCGAAGGGGAAATTCATCGAGGGGCCGGCGCACTTTGAGCACGTGTCGAAAAAACCGCTGGAGAACCTGAGGCCGCAGCACATTCTGGAAGTGATCCTGTGGCCGCCGCTGGAGGCGGGGAGCCTGGTGCTGTTCGACGAGGAAGAGGAAGGGACGGGACGGTACTACACGCTGACGGAAGTGAGCCGCGGCGAGCACCCGGCAGCGAGGCGGCGGATCTGGTTCGACCGCACGGACCTGAACCTGACGCGGATCGAGAGGTACGAGCCGGACGGGAGGCTGGAGTCGGTGGCGAATTACGGGGACTGGCAGAAGGCCGGAGAAGGAGCGAGCTACCCGCGGGAAATCACGGTGGAGCGACCGCATGACGACTACCGGCTGGGACTGCGGGTGACGACGCTGAAATTGAACGAGGAATTGCCGGAAAAGAGCTTCGAGCTGGCGCAGCCGCCGGGGAGCGAACTGGTGCGGGTGGGAGAAAAAACGGCAGGGGGGCCGCAGGAGCCATGATGCGGGAGATGGTGATGCGGAACGTGTTCCACCGGCCGGTGCGGACGGCGGTGTGCCTGCTGGCGGTGGCGGTGGAAGTGAGCGTGGTGGTGCTGGTGGTGGGGCTGACCACGGGGCTGCTGACGGAAACGGCGAAACGGATCGAGGGAGTGGGCGCGGACATCATGCTGCAACCGCCCTCGGCGTCGGTGTACCTGGCGTTCAGCAGCGCGCCGATGCCGATCAAACTGGGGGACAAGATCGCGGAGATGAGGCACGTGGCGGCGGTGGCGCCGGTGCTGCTGCAATTCAACGCGTCGGGGCTGGAGATCGTGTACGGGATCCAGCCGGAGAGTTTCCGGGAGGTATCGGGCGGGTTCGTGTTCCACAAAGGGCACGGGCTGGAGCAGCCGGACGACATGCTGGTGGACGACGTGTACGCGGAGTCGCACCACGTGCGGCTGGGACAGATGTATGCGCTGTTCGGGCACGAGTTCCGGGTGGTGGGAATCGTGGAACACGGAAAGGGAGCACGCATCTTTGTGCCCATCGAGACGCTGCAGGACATCGCGGCGGCGCACGACAAGGCGTCGCTGTTCTTCATCCGGTGCACGAGGCCGGAGCATACGGACGCGGTGATGGAGGAGCTGCGCACGGTGTTTCCGCGGTACGAAGTGAGGCCGCTGAAGCAGTACCTGTCGCTGATGACGGCGACGGACCTGCCGGGGTTGCATTCGTTTATCGATTCGATGATCGGGCTGGCGGTGTGCATCGGATTCCTGGTGATTTTCCTGTGCATGTATACGACGATCATGGAACGGACGCGGCAAATTGGAGTGCTGAAATCGCTGGGGGCGTCGGATGGGTACATCGCGCGGGTGATCCTGATGGAGGGAGCGGCGCTGTGCCTGATGGGGAGCGCGTGCGGGGTGGTGCTGAGTTTTCTGCTGCGTGCGCTGGCGCTGGCGAAATGGCCGAACCTGACGATTCTGATCACGCCGGGATGGACCCTGGGGGCGACGGTGATCGCGCTGGCCGGGGGACTGCTGGGAGCGTCGTATCCGACGTGGATGGCGTGCCGGAAGGACCCGGTGGAGGCGCTGGCGTTCGAATAGGGAGAAAGGGAACCGGAAGGC
>Ga0335077_10005381_pt1 | contig 15715 bp, 11 predicted proteins | sample Lox_Sample_31_FD_207151 | JGI IMG/M metagenome (GOLD analysis project Ga0335077, IMG submission 207151) | Soil microbial communities from Loxahatchee National Wildlife Refuge, Florida, United States - Lox_Sample_3.1 | ecosystem: Environmental > Terrestrial > Soil > Wetlands | place: USA... | reverse complement strand
GGATTTTGGCCGCCGCCGGATATGAGCTCTGGCGTTACGTGAATACCTACGAATCCACGGACGACGCCCAGATTGACGGCCACATCGACGCCATTAGCGCGCGAATCGCGGGGAACGTGATCGAAGTGGATGCCGAGGATGAGCAATATGTCAAAGCCGGGGATGTGCTAGTGCGGCTCGATCCGAAAGACTACGAAGTAGCGGTGGCCAAGGCGCAGGCGGACTTGGGAGACGCGGAGGCGACGCTTGAGAGTTCGCGCATCGATATCCCGATTACGAGCACGAATACCGCGAGCACTTTGAAGACAGCTCGATCGTCTCGCGCGGATGCGACGGCGTTCGTGCTGGGCGCGCAGCGGCAATTGACCGCGGCGCAAGCGCGGCTCGAATCCGCGCAGGCTCAGGTTCGCGAAGCCGAGGCAAATGCCCAAAAGGCCAACGACGACGTGGTGCGCTACAAACTGCTGGTGGACAAGAACGAGATTCCGCGGCAGCAATACGACACGGCGGTCTCGGCGGCTGAAGCTGCGCGGGCGGCGGTGGACTCGCGTAAGGCGGGAGTCGAGGAAGCCAGGCAGAATATCGTGGTGGCGCAGAGCCAGGTGGAACAGGCCAACCAGCGGATCACTCAGGCAGATGCTTCGATTGAATCGGCTCAAACCGCGCCGAAACAGGTGGCGGTGACCGAGGCCCGCGTGAAAGCGGCGGCGGCTCAAGTGGCGCAGCGGCGAGCTCTGCTCGAACAGGCGAACCTCAGTCTCAGCTATTGCACCATCGTCGCCCCCGCCACCGGGATCGTCGGCAAGAAAACCGTCGAACTCGGCGAAAACATCGTCCCGGGGCAGCAGTTGATGGCGGTAGTTCCGCTTGACGATATCTGGGTGACGGCCAATTTCAAAGAGACGCAGCTTACCCGTATGGTGCCCGGACAAAGGGTCCGCGTCAACGTGGATGCTTATGGCAGGACCTACACCGGAAAGATCGTAGCTGTGGGTGGGGCGAGCGGTTCGCGGTTCAGCGTGCTGCCCCCGGAAAACGCGACCGGCAATTACGTCAAGGTGGTGCAGCGCATCCCCGTCCGCATCAATCTGGATGCCGGGCAGAATAGCGATCACAAGCTACGGCCGGGCATGTCGGTCGACCCCAAAGTTTACTTCGAGTAGGTAGTGCAATGCCCGATGCAGTAGAGACCTGGAAACCGAAATTTAACCCCTGGGCGATTGCGGTAGTGGTTGCAATGGCCGCCTTCATGGAAGTGCTCGACACCAGCATTGCGAATGTAGCGCTGCCACACCTGGCTGGGGATCTCGGCGCCAGCAACGACGAAAGCACTTGGGTGCTTACTTCGTATTTGGTATCGAACGCGATCGTTCTACCCATCAGCGGATGGCTGGCATCTACGTTCGGCCGCAAGCGTTTCTTCATGACCTGCATCTTCATGTTCACGGTCACCTCGCTGCTTTGTGGCATTGCACCGAGCTTGGGAGCGCTGGTTATTTTTCGCGTGATCCAAGGCGCAGGCGGCGGCGGTCTGCAACCGATGGCACAGGCGATTCTGGCCGACACCTTCCCGCCCGAAAAACGGGGATTAGCGTTCGCGCTCTATGGGGTGACCGCGGTGATGGCACCGGCCATCGGGCCCACTTTAGGCGGTTGGCTCACCGACAACTACTCCTGGCGGTGGATCTTCTACATCAACCTTCCCGTTGGCGTACTGGCGTTGTTCCTGGTTTATCGAATGGTCGAGGACCCGCCCTTTCTGGCGCGGAACCGGGGAGCGGGTGTCCGCGTCGATTTCATCGGCATCTCGTTCCTAGCGCTGGCTGTGGGTGCGCTCCAGATTCTGCTTGACAAGGGTCAGGAAGACGATTGGTTCGGTTCCCACTTTATCGTGACGCTGATCTTTCTTTCCGCGATCGGTTTCATCTGCCTGATCGTATGGGAGTGGCGGCATCCGGCGCCCGTCGTGGATGTACGCATGTTCAAAAGCTTCAACTTCGCGGTATCGAGTCTGATGATGTTTTTCCTCGGCGTTCTGTTCTTCAGCAGCCTGGTGATGATGCCGCAGTTTCTGCAGACGCTGATGGGATATACTGCCGAAACGTCTGGCCTGGTTCTTTCCGGCGCCAGCGTGGTGATCTTGTTTGAGATGCCCGTTGTCGGCCAGCTCACGACGAAGATTCCCGCCAAATATATCATGGCGTTTGGGTGGCTATCTCTCGCGTTTGGAATGTACCTGTCGACGAAGCGCCTGGATTTGTTGATCAGCTTTGGCTCCGCGAGCACTCTGCGCATCGCGCAATCCTTCGGCCTGGCTTTCCTGTTCGTTCCAATTAACCTCGCATCTTATATAGGGATTCCGCCGGAGAAAGGCAACAGTGTGTCCGGTCTCGTCAATTTCATGCGCAATATCGGCAGCAGTGTCGGCACGTCGATGGTCACGACGCTACTGGCGCGGCGCGCCCAGTTTCACCAGAACATGTTGTCCTTCCACGCCACCAACTACGACCCTGCATTTCGAAACCAGCTAACGGGCCTCAGCTCGCAGCTTGTTCATACAGGAGCGACCGTACCCGATGCGCAGCTACAGGCCTACGCACGCATCAACCAGACTCTCGAAGTGCAATCGACCACGCTCGCGTACATAGATACCTACATGCTTCTGGCGATTGCCGCCAGCATCATGTTTGTGCTTGCCTTCCTGGTCCGAACCAATAACCCCAAGGCGCCTCGCCAAGTTGTGGCAGAGTAGAATTATCAGGCTATGATCAGCGTACTGACCATCGACCGTGAGTACGGAAGCGGCGCCGCGGCGATCGCCCAGAAATTGGCAGACCGGCTCGGGTGGAAACTGTGGGATCAGCTACTGACTGACGAAGTAGCCCGGCGCCTGGAGTGTGACCGCGCCCACGTGGAACAGCGCGAGGAGAAGAAAGACCCATTGCATTACCGCCTCTTCAAATCATTTCTGCGCGGCAGCTACGAAGGAAGCATGAATCTGCCGCGCGTCAGAATCGCGGATGCGGAAGGCATTCGCCAGGTGACGGAACACTTGGTACGGGCGGCAGCCGCAGAGGGCAAGGCAGTGATCGTAGGGCGCGGGTCGGCCTATTATTTGCACGATCATCCGGATGCATTCCATGTGTTCATTTATGCGCCATTTGAAGAAAAGGTGCACCGCTTGCGACTGGAAGGCAAGAGCCACGCGGAGGCGGTGGACCTGGTGGAGCACGTTGACATCGACCGGAAGGCATTCATCAAGGAGTGCTTCGGGGTTGAATTTCCGCACCGCCAGTTCTTCCACTTGATGGTGAACTCCACCATCGGCGAGGAAGCAACGGTGCAAACCATCCTCGACGGTTTGGCGGCCATCCAGAAAGCGAGCGCGTGATCCACGGATCGGGAGCCAGCCCATGCACGGCGTGATGGGGTTTCTAGTACGGCACGGTCACGTGGTTGTGTTTATCTCCGTGTTCGCAGAGTCGATCGGCCTCCCCGTACCCTCAGTGCCGGTTCTGCTGGCTGCGGGAGCACTGGTAGGTCTCCATTACTTCAGCCTGCCGGCGGTTGCGGCTTGGGCGTTTACCGCGTGCTTGCTAAGCGATTCGATTTGGTTTTGGTTGGGGCGACGAAGAGGCAGCTCGGTACTGGAATTTATTTGCCGGATCGCTCTGGAGCCTGATACGTGTGTTTCGAAGACACACTCCGCCTATACGCGCTATGGATCGAAGACGCTGCTCCTGTCGAAGTTCATTCCGGGCTTGAGTATGCTGGGGCCTCCCATGGCGGGGCTGTTCCGAGCCGCACCGTGGAAGTTTTTGCTGTTCGATGCGGGCGGCGCGCTGCTCTGGTCGGGCGCGTATATCGCAATCGGTTGGGCATTTCGCGTACAACTCGAAGATATTGTCCTGGGCATGTCGAGGTTTGGCGGCTGGTTTGGCGTAGCGCTTGTCGCGCTGGTGGCGGGCTATGTGGGTTACAAGTTTCTTCGCCGGCGCCGCATTTACCATACGCTGCGAGCGGACCGAATCACGGCCGCTGAGCTGAAGCTGCGGATGGATGCGGGCGAATCGCCGCTGATTGTGGATCTGCGGGCGGAGTTCGAAAGGCAGGAAGGCTGGATCCCCGGCGCGATCGCGCTTACGCTGGACGATGTGGCCTCGCTAACCACGGTCATCGGCAAGAGGGAAGTGATTTTCTATTGCTCCTGTCCCGATGAGATCACTAGTGTCCGGGCGGCTCTGAGATTGAAGCGCCGGGGCGCAACCCGGGTTCACCCTCTATTGGGCGGCTTTTCCGGCTGGCGCGAACTGGGATTTCCGATCGAAGGTCCCGCGTCGCGGGCGGCGCAGGCAGCGCCGTGAGCTGCCCTTCACTCAGCCAGAACTCGATGAACCAGCTGGACGGCAACTGAACCTTCGCCCACGGCTGCGGCCACTCGTTTCACGCTTCGCGATCGCACATCGCCCACGGCGAAGACCCGGGGCACACTGGTTTCGAAGAGGTAAGGATGCCGCCCGAGCGGCCATTGCGCTCCTGCCAGATCGTCTGCAGATAGATCGGCGCCAGTTCGAATGAATTCTTTTTCATCGAGCGCCAGGCAGCCCTGGAGCCACGCGGTATTCGGAATCGCGCCCGTCATGGAAAACAGGTGCCGGATCCCGCGCTCTTCGGTGGCTCCCGTTTCCCGATGATTCCAGGCAACGCTCTCGAGGTGTCCGTTGCCCTGGAGCGAAACGATCTCGCTGCGCGTGCGAAGAGTGATGGTGGGACACTCTTCGATCCTGCGGATCAGGTAACGCGACATGCTTTCGGAAAGGCCGTCTCCGCGCACCAGCAAATGGACGTGTTTAGCGGTTTCCGAGAGAAACATGGCCGCTTGTCCGGCGGAGTTGCCGCCTCCCACGATCACGATTTCTTCGCCGGCGCAGAGTTGGGCTTCCAGACGCGTGGCGCCATAGTAGACCCCCACGCCTTCGAAGCGACTGAGGTTCGCCAGCGGCAGCCTTCGGTACTCCGCTCCCGAGGCAATGAGGAGAGCATGACCTTTGACAGGTTCACCTCCGTCACATTCCACGGTGAACGGCCGGCGGTCGCACTTCAAGCCCGTGGCCACGCGAGCGATGGCGATTTGCGCGCCGAATTTTTCGGCCTGAACGAAAGCCCGGCCGGCAAGCTCCTGCCCCGTAATTCCGGTCGGGAAGCCCAGGTAATTCTCGATGCGAGAACTGGAACCGGCTTGCCCGCCCGGCGCATTGCTTTCCAGCACGAGAACGTCGAGGCCCTCGGAAGCTGCGTAGACGGCAGCGGCAAGCCCGGAGGGCCCTGCACCCACCACGATCAGATCGTGAACGCGGCTCTCATCGATAGCCGTATTGAAGCCCAAATATTTAGCAACCTCCATGTTGCTGGGGTTGCGAAGGGCCCGATCGCGGCAGGTCAGAACAGGAACATCTTCGGCGCCGATTCCGAATTGTTCCAGCAAGACTTGAACACCGGAATCGCGTTCTACATTGAGATACGTATAGGGCTGGCCGTTTCGAGCTAGAAATTCCTTCAGACGATGCGAATCTGCGGAGAAGTTCGAACCGATCAAGACGAGAGCCCCGAGCGAGTGCTCGATGAGCGCAACCCGGCGACGCAGGAAGGTACGCAGAAAGATGTCGCTGAGTTCGGCATCCGTTTGGACGATACGCCGCAGGGTCTCGAGATCGATTTCGAGGAGTTCGCTCGCGACAGCGGCGCGCGACCGAACTAGGCTGGGCCGACCGGAAAGCAGGTCCAACTCGCCTGTGAATTCACCTGGTTCCAGAATCGTGATGCGAATCTCGCCGTCTCTGGAAGGGCTAACCGCTTCGACGCGGCCTTCCAGCACGACGAAGAGGCTCCGCCGGATGACCCCCTGATCGAAAATGATCTCACCCGCCTGGACCGTTCGTTGCGAACCAAGCGGCCGGAGACGCGAGAGCTGATCGGTGCTCAACTTGGGGAACAGTATTTCGCGGGACGCTTCAAAAGGCTCGGCCATGCTATGCGCAGTCCAGTTGCTTCCAGTTAGGATTGCGGTGTCACGAACTGGAAGGTGAAGATCACTTCGTGGGATTGCGGAGTGGCGCCCGATTGTGTCTGCCTGCCGTTATGCCAGTTCTGTGCACGTTCGAGTGCGGTCTGATTGAGACTGGTATTGGAGCTGGCAAGAACTTCTGGTTCGCTGAGTTGCCCTTCGGGCGAGGAAACCGCAATCACCTCGACCACGTCGATGTTGGCGTTTCCGTTGGCCGGCGCGGAACCCATTCCGCTCAAGGATCGCACTCGCTCGGGCTGCGTCATCACGGAGCCAACTCCGATGGAGCTTAATCCCGAAGGCGCGAAAAGCGCGGGATTCAAGCCGGAGGGATCGATCACGCTTTCCGTTTTGGCATCGATGACCGGCCGGCCCGCTTCCGTGATCATGAACGCCCCGGGTACCACCGTACCGTGAAAGTTAATGGCGTTGGTGTAATCGTAGTGGACATAGAGTCCGGGCGCAGGCGAATAGGTAATTAGTAAATTCTGCTGCGGATCAACGCAGTATTCCGATTCCTCCCAGTCGCGGCCTCCGGAGAACGTCCGTCCAACCGCGCCCTGCACGCCCAGTACGCACTCGAGCGTCACGCCATTCAGAAATCCGGTCGCCGTACGCAGAGAGGCGTACGGGCCAAAGTTTGGATAGATGAAAAAGATAGCTTCCCGAACCTGTGTGAGCCGCAGCGGAATTGTGCCTGCCGGTTGATTGCTGTAGAGGAGGTTGTCGTTGTACAGATCGATGACGGAATAATTGGGCCCTTGAGCCGTCCAGCGGTAAACTTTACGCGCGGGCGAAGTATCCTCCAGACTCCAGGCGCCATCGGACGATGACGAACCGTAACTGGTGAAGTTGGTTTTCAGGTGGTAGGGGTGTGCGCGAACGTTGGAATGAGCGCGGGCCTTGTCGAGCAGTGCAGTCACCGCCTGCCGCTGCTCCGGCGTTGCAACGGTTTGCGCGTCCGTCATCACCAGTTCGAGCGGATCGGCTGGCACGGGAGGTTTCGTCATGGATTCGAACACGGCGCGCGGCGACCGTAGCGCGATCGTCTGGGCTGCGGCGATCGCTGGTAACGCGATTGTAACCAGCAAGCTCACAAGTCGGCGTTGTGACATTAGTTACACTCCCCTTTCCTGTTGCGCATCGGCGTTCCTGAGTCAGTTTACACCGCGCAGGACGGCGCAGAGCAGCGGCCACACGTCACGGTCTGTGATAACATCCTGCGAATGGCTACTTACGTCCTCGTTCACGGTGCGTGGCATGGAAGCTGGTGTTGGAAGCGAGTTCGCAAAGCGCTTCAGGCCGCAGGTCACGATGTCTTCACGCCGACTCTGACCGGAGTTGGCGAGCGCTCCCACCTGGGATCGACGAGCGTCAGCCTCTCCACTCACATCGCTGATGTCGAGAATCTGATCCGTTGGGAGGAGCTGTCGGATGTGATTCTCTGCGGCCATTCTTATGGCGGCTGCGTCATCAGTGGCGTCGCCGATCGCGTACCGGAACGGATTCAGGCGCTCGTGTACCTGGACGCTTTTGTGCTGGAAAATGGGGAATGCCTGTTCGATCTGGTGACGCCTGAGCAGGTGCAGGGCATGCGTCAGCAGGCTCAAGCGGCCGGCGACGGTTGGAAGACGGCGCCCATTCCCGCGGAAGCGTTCGGTGTGAACGCACGCGATGCCGGATGGGTGAACGCGCAGTGCACGCCGCAGCCGCTAGCGACTTTTGAAGAGCGCATCAAACTCACGGGCGGCATCGCGCGTATCCCCGATATTACGCACGTTCTGGCGACGGGTTTCACCGAAGGCTCGCCGTTTCCGCAGTCTCACGAACGGGCGAAAGCGAAGGGTTGGAAGACCGCCAAGATCGCCTGTGGCCATGATGTGATGCTCGATCTTCCGGACGAGCTGACGAGGCTGCTACTCGATCGCGCCGCCTCTCAGGCCGCTGAAAAAGCCCGCCAAACCTCCGCTCCCTAAACGGTCGCGGCTCGGTAACTGCCTGTGAACTCGATGCCGCGTGTCCGAGCCGCGTGCGCTAGCAAGTGGTGCTCGGGCTTTTTCAGCAGCCTGCTAAGGCAGGACACACCGTGGCTTGACTTACTGCTTGTGTTTCCGGTAGCGGCGTATTAAGTGATTGGTGGAGCTGTCGTGGCCGAGAGTGGGTTCCGCCGGGCTTTCAAGCTCGGGAACAATGCGCTGCGCCAAGACTTTGCCTAGTTCCACGCCCCACTGGTCGAACGAATTGATTTGCCAGATGGCGCCTTGCGTGAACACGCTGTGCTCGTAGAGAGCCACCAGTTTACCCAGAACCTCCGGTGTGAGCCGTTCGGCCAGGATCGTGTTGGAGGGGCGGTTGCCCTCAAACACGCGGTGGGGCACGAGCCAGTCCGGCGTACCCTCAGCCTTCACTTGCGCTGCTGTTTTCCCAAAGGCCAGCGCCTCCGTCTGAGCGAATACGTTCGCCATTAACAGGTCGTGGTGGCGGCCCAACTGATTCAGAGGCTGAGAGAACGCGATGAAATCGCACGGAATCAGCCGCGTTCCCTGATGGATCAATTGATAGAAAGAGTGTTGCCCGTTAGTTCCCGGCTCTCCCCAACAAATCGGTCCGGTCGGATAGTTCACCGATGCGCCGTCAAGCGTGACATGCTTGCCGTTGCTCTCCATGGTCAACTGCTGCAAATAGGCTGGAAATCGCTTCAGGTATTGCTCATAGGGCAGCACAGCAACCGTTTCGGCGCCGAAAAAGTCGGTGTACCAGACCGCCAGAAGGCCCATTAGAACGGGCAGGTTTCGATCGAGCGGCGCGGTGCGAAAATGTTCGTCCATCTGGTGGAAGCCATCCAACATTGCCCGGAAGTGATCGGGCCCGACGGCCAGCATCGTCGAGAGTCCGATGGCCGAGTCCATGGAATAGCGCCCGCCCACCCAGTCCCAGAAACCGAACATGTTCGCCGTATCGATCCCGAACTTGGTCACTTCGCCAGAGTTTGTCGATACGGCCACAAAATGCCGGGCTACGGATTTCGGGTCGCCGCCGAGGCCGGCGAGAGCCCAGTCGCGCGCTGAATGTGCGTTCGTCATCGTTTCCAGCGTCGTGAATGTCTTTGACGAAACGATGAACAGGGTTTCGGAAGCATCCAGGTCGCGGACCGCTTCGGCGAAATCGGTCCCGTCCACGTTAGAGACGAAGCGGCAGGTCATCGATCGGTCGCTGTAATGTTTGAGTGCTTCATACGCCATCACCGGCCCCAAGTCTGATCCGCCGATGCCAATGTTGATGATGTTGCGGATACGTTTGCCCGTATGTCCCTTCCACTCCCCGCTGCGGACGCGATTGGAAAAATCCGCCATTCGGTCCAGCACGGCATGGACCTGCGGCACGACGTCCTCGCCATCGACCACGATGGAGGTTCCCCGCGGTGCGCGCAGCGCCACGTGCAGAACCGCACGATTCTCCGTGACATTGATCTTCTCGCCACGAAACATGGCATCGATGCGCTGCCGAACGCCCGACTCTTCGGCCAGTTGCACGAGCAGCTGGATGGTTTCGTCCGTGATGCGGTTCTTCGAGTAGTCGACGAAGATACCGGCATCTTCGGCAGTCAGGCGCTCTCCGCGCTTAGGGTCGCTAGCGAAGAGATCGCGGAGATGGACCGCGCGAACCTTCTCGTAATGGGCTTGGAGGGCTTTCCAGGCTTTCCGGCTGGTGAGCGGTTCGAGAGGCTGGCCGGTTGCGCCCGTGACGCGTGCTGCCATGTTTCGGTAGCTCCTTTCGCTTAGTTTTTTTCGATGCGCCGCTGCGATCGGCCTTCGGCAGCCTCTTTGACTGCCGGTGCCCTGGTAAATGGCTCGATTCCGAATTTCGGATAGACCTCGCTGGGGCCGTCGGGGCCGCTTCGAATGACTTCGGATATCGTCGGCCCGCGTCCGTTGTTCTTGAAGTCATAGTCAACCGTGGTCCGGTCGCCATTGGTTTCAGCAATCAGATGTCCCACGTTCTTACCGCCGAGGATCACGGAGAAGGATGCTGTCTCAGCGGCGGCCAACGGCGCAAGGAGCAGAACGAGCAGCAGAGCACAGGCCAATCGCATACGCATTTCTTAACTTTAACCTTTCGCGGCCTCACCGAAGTGCAGCGAGACCGCTCGAAATGGGAGTAAATTCTTAGGAGCAGTGATCCGAACGATTTTCTGTGCCTTTTCGACTTTGTGGGCGGCCATGGCCCTCCACGCGGAAACCGGAGCCGGCGCTTGGCTTCGATACGCGCCTCTTGACGACGCGGCGCGGCAGCAGTATCGCAGAACGTTCCCCGCCGCAATTACCGCCTTCGGCAGTTCCCCAGTGATCGCTAGCGGCCGGGAAGAGTTGATTCGCGGAGTGCGCGGGATGCTCGGGAGAGCGCTGCGCGTCGAAGCCCGCGTCTCCGCCGAAGGGGCCGTGGTCCTGGGAACGCTGACGGATCTCCAGCGGGAGGCCCCTCAGTTTGGTTTGCAGGGCTCCCTGGAATCGGACGGTTTCTGGTTGAAGAGCGCGTCGGCGGGCGGCCTGAACTACACGATTGTGGCGGGCGCAGACGACCGCGGCGTTCTCTACGGCGCCTTCGCTCTCTTGCGAAAAATGGCTCTGGGTGAACCGATCGCGGGTCTTGACGAGAAACAGATCCCCTATGCTCCCGTGCGTTGGGTTAACCAGTGGGACAACCTGGATGGCTCAATTGAGCGCGGATACGGCGGCAGGTCGATCTTTTGGGAAGACGGCCATGCGCGCGACGATTTGAGCCGCGTCAGCGAGTACGGGCGGTTGCTCGCCTCGCTTGGAATTAACGGCTGCTCCATCAATAACGTCAACGCCGACGTCCGGTTGTTGACTCCCGCCTGGCTGCCGCAAGTCGCGCGGATTGCCGGGGCGCTTCGGGCGTGGGGTGTGCAGGTTGCGATCTCGGTGGATTTCGGAAGCCCCCAGACGGCCGGCGGTCTGAAGACCTTTGATCCGCTGGACCCGACTGTGGCTGCGTGGTGGGAAGCGCGGACCTCCGAACTCTACCGTGCTGTTCCCGATCTGGGAGGGTTCGTGCTGAAAGCCGACTCCGAGGGCCGCGTGGGTCCATCAGCTTACGGGCGGACGCATGCCGATGCCGCCAACGTAGTGGCGCGTGCCTTGCAGCCGCATGGCGGCCTGCTCTTCTACCGCGGCTTTGTCTACGACCACCACGCGGATTGGCGCGATAGGAAGGCCGACCGTGCGCGTGCCGCGTACGACAATTTCCGCAAGCTCGATGGCCGCTTCAACGGCAACGTGGTCGTCCAGATTAAGAACGGTCCGATCGATTTTCAGGTGCGAGAGCCGGCCTCCCCGTTGTTCGCCGGGCTCGCCAAAACCAACCAGGCCGTGGAACTCCAGATCACTCAGGAGTACATGGGGCAGGGGCGCGCGGTGGTGTTCCTCGTGCCCATGTGGAAGGAGACGCTCGATTTCCAGCTCGGGGCGCCGGTCAAAGCGCTGGTCGCCGGCCGCACGTTCCACAGGCCCACAGGAGGCTTTGTTGGAGTGGCGAATGTCGGGCTGGACGACAACTGGCTGGGGAATCACCTCTCGCAGGCCAACCTGTACGGCTTCGGAAGGCTGGCATGGAATCCGGACCTGAGCGCCGGCGAAATCGCGCGAGAATGGACCCGCCTGACTTTTGGAAACGACCCACAGGTAATGGACACGATCGACGCGATGCTGCTGCAGTCGTGGCGCGTCTACGAGAACTACACGGGACCGATCGGTCTCCAGGGCCTCACCGACATCACTGGAAACCACTACGGCGTGAATGTGGAGGCCTCGGAGCGCAACGGCTGGGGCATGTGGCATCGGGCGGATGCACAGGGGGTCGGAATGGATCGGACGGTAGCGACGGGGACCGGTTACCTCGGCCAATACCCGCCAGCGGTGGCCAATCTGTACGAATCGCTCGACACCTGTCCGGATGATCTGCTGCTCTTCCTGCACCACGTGCCGTACACGCACGTGCTGCACGACGGAAAAACCGTGATTCAGTACATTTACGATTCCCACTACGAGGGCGCCGAAGCCGCGGAGGGATATGTTCGACAGTGGGAATCGCTTGCGGGCCGCATCGACGAGCAGCGCTATGGAGAAATACTGGCGCAGCTGGATTACCAGGCCGGCCAGGCGCAGGTGTGGCGGGATGCCGTTAACAATTGGTTTTTCCGCGAATCCGGCATCGCGGATACGAAGGGTCGCGTGGGGCGCCATCCGGGGCGCATGGAAGCCGAGTCGATGAAATTGCAGGGTTACACGGTTGTTCCGGTTACGCCTTGGGAGGCTGCTTCGGACGGCCTAGCAATCACCTGCGCCGCGGCGTCGTGCGACGCGAGTTTCCGCTACGACGGCCCTCCGGGCTGGTACGCATTACGCATCCAATACTTCGACCAGAACAATGGGGTCGCCCACTTCCGGTTGCGAGTGCAAAACCAGCTTGTGGACGAATGGGCGGCTGCGGATCAGCTGCCCACACAGAAACTGGACGGATCATCTTCTACCAGGCGAACCATCCGCGGCCTGGTGCTGCGTCCAGGCGATGAGATCCGCGTCGAGGGCATACCGGACGGAGGGGATACGGCGGCAGTGGACTATGTTGAGATCCTGCCGCGGCCGGAGGCAGGGCGATGACAGTGTAGGATAGAGCCTGTGCCCGCTCCAGGCAGGACATGGATTTATTCGTTTGCTGCGACTGTCGCGGCGATGATGGCGATCCAAATGTCGAGCCTGGGCTTCTCGCCGCTGTTGCCCGCGATCCAGAAGGACTTCGGCCTCACCTACTCGCAGATCGGGCTCTTCACCGGACTGTACGGCTTGGTCGCCATGGCGGTGAGTGTGCCGGCGGGGATTTTGGCTAAGCGTGTCGGGGAAAAGATTGCGCTCAGCGCCGGGTTGTTAGGTGTCGCGGTAGGGCTATTATTGCTGAGCCAGGCGGCCACTTATGGGACCGCTCTCGGCGCACGCATCGTTTGGCTGCTCGGATATCGGGTGGCATTCGTCTGCGTGATGGTATCCATCGCGGCGGTCTGCCCGGCGGATTTTCGTAGCACCGGCATGGGCATCTTAGGCGCGATGGCCTCGCTTGCCTCGGTAATTGGCGCGCCGTTCGGAACAGGAATCGCCGAACCCTACGGATGGCGCGGGGGCATGGCCGGATTCGCCATCATGGCGATTGCCGGCGCCATCGTTTTCTGGTTCGGCTATCAGCCCGGCGCCGACACAACCACGTCGCTTCACGGCCACGGGCCGAGCGCGCCCACCAGAAGCGCATTCCGAACACCGATTGTCTGGAGCATGGTGCTATTGGGGCTGATCAACATGGGGGGCTTCAGTGCAACTTTTTTCGTGCCTTCCGCGGTGAAAACAACGTTCCAACTCAGCCCGATGGAAAGCGCGTACGTAATCAGCACCAGTTATATCGTCGCGATCTTTGTCAACCTGCTGTTCGGCTATCTCTGCGATCGGTTTGACCGCTGGAACATGATGATCGGGCTTGGCGTGCTTCTGATCCCCTCCTGCTTCGCGATGATGCTTCCGAACCTGGCGATCTTCCGTGCGGCCACCGCGCTTGTGATTTCGCTTGGCCTTTGCGCCACCAATCAGATTTTCGCGTTGGCGGGAGAGGTAGTCGACCGGCGCGAGCTGGGACCAGTGATGGGCGTGGTCGGACTGGGTGGAGGCCTCTTCGGTTACGTGGGACCACAAGTCTTGGGAGTGCTGCGCGATCGGACCGGCGGGTTCACGGCGGGCTGGTGTTTTGTGGCAGGGGGAGTGGTTTTCGCGTTGATCGAAGTCGTGTACCTGCGGCGTTATGCGCGGTCGCGCCCGGTGCTGGAACTCAGTCCTTCCAGAAACTGAGCTACCGTTTGCCGCATTCGGACTCCATCCCAGCCGCGCGCATCCACCATGTCCGCGGCGATGGGCAGCACCGGAATTCCGCTGGCTTCGAGAGCCCGTTCGATGAAGCGATTGCCCGTAGCCGATGGGCGCGTTCCCAGTGGCTCGAGTACCAAGGCGGCGTCGATACGGTGCCGCCTGGCCTGATCCACAATCCATTCGTTGGCCCACGGCGGGTTGTGAAGCTGCTCGTTGAAACTGACGGTTCGGCTTGCCAGCGCGCGCAGAGGATCGTCCAGACCGTAACGGATGTAGCCATCAGGCCCGAACGCAAGGTACATGGACCACACGAAAACCGCCCCGTACGGCTCTTCGAAAGCCGTGTAGAAGCCGGTGTCGTGCCACAAACCGGCGCCCACCCACATGAGCCGGATCCGTTCCGAGCGGCACGCGGCTACACCTGCTTCGGCGCGAGCCTTCACTTCGTCGCGGAAGGCGCGAGCGTGAGAGATGGCCCACTCGCCGCCGCGCAGCCACTGGGCCGCCATCACATTGCTGATCTGCTCCGTCATCCGTACCGGGGTTTTGGGCGCGCGGCAAATCAGTTCGCGAACCTCGTCGAAATACTCCTCCTGGCGGTTGACGCCTTCCATAAAGGCACGCAGGCGCTCGATATTGAAGCGCCTTCCCGTGATGCGTTCCAGAGCGGCGATGAGCGAATGAAACTGCGCCACCATAAAATCCAGGCGGTGGCTCTCGAAGAGCTCGCTCCAGCGGTAGCGGCTCAATTCCCACCAGCGCGGCGGAAGTTCGGTGGCGCCAGGAACATCCAGGGGAACGAACGGGCTGCCGAACTGCCCCGCCCAAATCTCAAAGACCCTCTGGATGCAATCGCAAGTGAGCCGTGCCGACAGCAGTGCGGGCTTGGGCAGGCCGCCCCATGGCGCCCGCGCGGCGTCGCCAGCCAGCGTGGACGCAAGCGAGAGGCTGCAATAGCGGCACAACCCTTCGTGATAACCCATTGCATTGAGATGGTCCAGGTAATACGGCGCTAGTTGTTTGGCGGCGATCAAGGAGGCCCACCATTGATTACTCACCACTGGAATATCCATGGCGTGGAAGAGTTCGAGCGGCATGTCGGCTTGCACGATCGCGTAGGGCTTCTGTTTTTCGAAGACGTCTTCGCGCAGTTGCGCAAACCAACTCTTCTGATGCTGGGCAGCGCGAACAGTCGATTCCAATTGCTTTTCAGCCATGGCCGAGCCCCTTGACGAAGGCGCCGGCTCGTTCCGATGACGCGGTCCGCAACATCAAATGCGGGATGGCGCGCTCATCCAGAAAATTGCGCAGCCGGGGATAATCCCAACCGAGCGTGTCATCCTCCTCCGGCAGGTAGAAGACGACGCCGTCCACTTCCTGGGCCTTTTGACGGAACCACGCATCGGCCGTCGAGGAAGGGAAGACCCGCGGGCTCGGCGCGTCGAAGTAGTACCTCTCAAAGATGGCACCGAGCGGATCTGCAGTGACGTCGATATCGTCACTGACCGCGCGGGAGCCCCACCAATCATCTTCCGCGACGACAATGGCGCCCTGAGCTTCGATCATGGAGCAAATGTCACGGCTGCCGAGCGGCGGCTCCTTCATCAAGACTCTAGGGCCCGTGATCGGCCCGCGGGTCTCGATTTCCTGAAGTGCTGTCCGAGCGAGCTGTCGATACTCGGTGCGATCCATGAAGTACCAGGCGCCGATCAGCGCCAGGGCTTCC